>Ga0315555_1002186_pt1 | contig 13889 bp, 10 predicted proteins | sample SalMarSW160380MG_FD_202113 | JGI IMG/M metagenome (GOLD analysis project Ga0315555, IMG submission 202113) | Salt marsh sediment microbial communities from the Plum Island Ecosystem LTER, Massachusetts, United States - Salt Marsh Sediment SW1603-80 ... | reverse complement strand
CCCACCAGCGCATTAACGGAACCATTCCAGCTGGATGCCCGCAGGTGCCTGTCATATCTAACTATCGAACACACCGGGATTATTGACCCGTCTTTCCAGCCGGCCATGGGGAACTATATCTTCGGATGCGACATCTGCCAGCTGGTTTGTCCCTGGAATATCAAATTTGCCCATTCCACAAGTGTGAAGGATTTCAACAGCCGTTTCGGCGGTCAGCGCCTGCTACTGGAACACCTGGTAAAACTTTCCCGCGAACAATACGAAAAAAAGTTTGAGGGTACTCCGGTCCGGCGTACGGGTTACAAGCGATTCCTGCGAAATGTGGAATTCGCCAGGAAGAACAGCGAAAGGCAGAAAGACTAACGGCTGAATGCAAACCGTTCTTTTTTCACTTCATTTATCTTTATTATTTCATTTCTTTTTATGAAAGTTTATTTTATTCGGATAAACCAGTGGAAAAGTGAGATTTACCTGTCATACCTATTTAAGGAAGAATATCATGAAGCTTTTATCTTCAATCCAGTCACCCGCTGATATCAAGCACCTGGATAAAAGCGAGCTGATCAATCTGTGCGGGGAAATCAGAGACTATCTGGTGGAAATTATTCCCACGGTAGGAGGGCATTTTGCTTCCAGCCTGGGTGTAGTGGAACTGTCTGTTGCCCTGCACCACTGTTTTGATACTCCCCGGGATCAGATTATCTGGGATGTAGGTCATCAGGCTTACGTTCATAAAATTTTAACCGGACGGCGGGAGGCCTTAAAGACCATCCGCCAATACCGCGGAATCTCCGGTTTTCTGAAACGAAGCGAGAGCATTTATGATGCCTTCGGTGCGGGTCACGCTAGCACCTCAATCTCCGCAGCCCTTGGCCTGTGCACTGCCCGGGATCTGGAAGAGAAGGATCACCGGGTTGTGGCCGTGATCGGGGATGGTTCGCTCACCGGCGGCATGGCTTACGAGGGTTTAAACAATGCCGGCCAGTCCGGTACAAATATCCTGGTCATTCTGAATGACAATAATATGTCTATTTCACCTAATGTGGGGGCTATTGCCTATTATCTCAATGCGATCATCACCAACCCGCTGTATCAGAAAATTAAGAATGAGATCTGGGATTTAACCGGCAAAATTCCACCCATAACAGAAAAAATTCGCTTATTTGCCCGGCGGACCGAAAGCGGTATCAAAACATTAATTTTGCCCGGCGTTCTGTTTGAAGACCTGGGATTCAAATATTATGGTCCGGTAAACGGACACGATCTGAATGAATTAATTCCGTTCCTGAAAAGAATCAGAGATATAGCGGGACCAGTTCTGCTGCATGTCCTTACCAAAAAGGGGAAAGGGTATGCGGATGCTGAGAACAACCCGGAAAAATATCACGGCATAAAACCACTTTCACCAAAAGGTGACCATAAATCTTCGCATACCGCACCGATGTCCTATACCGATATATTCGGAAAAACCATACTGCAACTGGGTAGAAAGAGCAAACATCTTTGTGCCGTTACAGCGGCTATGTGTGACGGGACAGGTCTTAATGATTTCAGAGATGAATTTCCTCAGCGGTTTTTTGACGTGGGCATTGCTGAGGAACATGCGGTCACCTTTGCCGCAGGTTTGGCGGCAGGGGGACTCCGCCCTGTGGTATCCATTTATTCTACCTTTCTGCAAAGGGCTTTTGATCAGATCATTCATGATGTTGCCCTGCAGAAACTTCCGGTAATCTTTACCCTGGACCGTGGGGGTCTGGTGGGAGAAGATGGTCCCACCCACCATGGTAGCTTTGATCTTTCTTACCTGAATATTATTCCTGATCTGATTGTCGCAGCACCACAAAATGGAGGCGAACTGCGGAATCTTCTGTATACCGCACTTTCACAGGATCGTTTTCCTTTCGCCATCCGGTACCCCAGAGAGCTGGTACCGGAGCCGGTGGATTTCGAGGCCCCGCTAGAGGACATTCCCATCGGAAGCTGGACAGTAGTGCAGGAGGGAGAAAGTATAGCCATTCTGGCTATCGGTTCCATGGTGGCAGAAAGTCTCAAGGCAGTTCCGCTGCTGCAGGGGGCGGATATTTTTCCCACCATTGTAAATTGCCGCTATATTAAGCCATTGGACAACGAAATGCTTCAGGATCTGTTGCAGCATTACCACACTATTTTCACAGTGGAAGAAAACAGCCTGGAAGGAGGTTTCGGTTCTAAAATTGCCGCTTATCTGCATTCTCACAGCCATTCGGGCAATATAACCCTTAATATGAAAGGCATTCCCGACGGGTTTATCGAACACGGAGAACGGGGAATACTACTGGATAAAACGGGGCTGTCATCAAAGCAGCTGGCCAGCTGGATTGTCCGGTATTGCCGGCGACAGCGCGATATTCTGGAATCCGGGGGCCATAAAAAGGCATGGGAATGAGATATTTAAGGGGAAAGTACGCCGCCATATTATTTCTTTTGCAGCCGGGATCCCGTTCGGCGGATATCTCCATCCCGCTGTGTAAATTTCTGGTTATCCAGATAAGTCAACAGCGGTATGGCATATTTCCGGGTAATACCCAGCAAATCCTTTAAGTCCGTAACCGTCATTTCCTGATGTTCACGGAAAAAGTTTTCCAGCATCCCGGTAAGCTTCTCAATGGCCCGGGAATGAAAAAATAATTTTTCCTCCACCAGGACAAGCTTATTCTGTTCTTTTAAAATATTCAGATATTCCCTCATGACTTTCTCACTGAGTCCCATCATATCCGGCAGGTCTTTTGTCATAGGGGGCTGAAATTCCGAGGACAGATAAATATTTTCTAATTGCGAGATAAGCTGCTCATCTTTTTTTGAGTAATGTACCCGGAAGCTTTGAAGTGAAATAACCTCATCATTGACGGTGAACCTGTATCTTTCCATACCGTAGCCAACCGCATGGTTCAGCAGTTCCTCCGGATAGTATTTCGCCATATGACTATACAATTCAGGGATTGAAATTCCTGCCCGGCCGGGATAGGTTTTATGGTATCTCTCCAACTCTGAACTGACAGACTCAACGACTTTGGAAATCTGGGCAGCCGCGTAATAATAGGTGTCCTGGGCATGCCCGAAGGAGAGAAGTTGCTTATTTTCCGACAATTTTCGCACGATATGCTGAAGTTGGGGAGCGGGTATGCCTGTTTTCACCTGCAGTTGTCGCAAAGTTAAGGGATGAACTTCAATCAGGGAAAAACAGGCCATGACTCGTTTATCCGGATCATCACTCTGTAAATCAGATAACGTATTTAAGATCTGCGCTGCAAAACGTTTTCGGAACCGGGGAGGATTGGTCTGCAGCACAACACCGCCGCCCAGGGTATGCTGCGGAGAAAAACGGCGAATAATAAAACGGTCATCATAAGACGCAAAGGTACGGTCTTCCAGCCGGATCTGCACCAGGCCGCTCTCGCCCGGTTTAAGCTCACGGCCTTCCAGCAGTATCAAACGGCCTATTATTTCCACCGTATGCAGATGGATGCGGATTCGCATCCGATTTTTCACAGGTATCCGTGCATCGGCCAGAATCGATATTCTGGCATTAAATGAGTACGCCGCTTCATAAAAATTCGTCTGGGCAATAACCTGACCTCGGTGCAGCATCTCCAGTCCGGTACCCGCCAGATTGACTGCGGCCCGGTCCCCCGCCTGTACCTCTTCCACCTGGTTATCGTGACTCTGTACTCCCCTTACCCGGGCCTGAATCTGCTGTGGCAGTATGTCCACCATTTCACCGGTCCTTAAGGAACCGGATATGACGCTTCCGGTAACAATACTGCCGAAACCGGCCTTGACAAATACGCGATCCACCGGCATGCGGAATATGCCATTATTCTTTCGCCGGCTGGCTGTACCTACCTTCTCCAGCAGCACCTGCTTCAGCTCTGGGATCCCTTCTCCCGTGATCACCGACGCCCTCAGGATGGGGGCATCCCGGAAAGCCGTATCTTTCAGTAGTTCCCGGACCTCTTCCTCCACCAGTTCAATCCATTCACCCTCTGCAAGGTCCGTTTTGGTAATGACAAAAATGCCGTTGCGAATACCCAGAAGATTCACAATGTCCAGGTGTTCCCGGGTTTGGGGCATGATGCCATCATCGGCTGCAATTACAAATAGAACCAGATCGATGGTGCTCACCCCGGCCACCATATTTTTAATAAGTTTTTCATGTCCCGGAACGTCAATTATGGTAATGTTTTCAGTGAGATGAGCGAATCCCAGATCGATGGTAATTCCGCGTTTTTGTTCGTCTTTGAGACGGTCTGTATCAATTCCGGTTAGGGCTTTAACCAGCGCCGTTTTTCCATGGTCAATATGCCCGGCCATACCGATCACAAACTGTCTGTTCCTGCTGTTCATAATCTGATACCAAACCTTAAAATGAACATGATTTGCCCAGGTTCCTGCGGGTTGAAAGAATTGCTGCCGCTTTCCGGTTGCGGATGGCCGGACGGCGGTCTTCTAACTTTATTGAAATTTATGAATTCCATATTTTCCGGATACTCTCCACAATCAGGGGAATTTCATCGGCACGGATGGTTCTGAGATTCAGTAAATAGGTATCCCGTTCAATGTAACCCACTATGGCGGGAGTTGCGTGCCGCAATTTGCGGGAGAAATTGTTGACCGACATTCCAATCGGCATAAATTCCACCGCCATCGAAGGAATTTTTTCCAGCGGCAGGGCACCACTTCCCATTTGAGAAAATGTATCCTTTACTTCCATCCGCAACGGTAATCCCTTCAGCTTATTAATCATATCATTACCGCGGTTGCGTAATTCACTGATTGAGATCCTCATCATAGCGACAACCGGCAGATTTTCCGGAAGAGCACCTGGATCCAAATACAGTCGCAGGGTGGCATCCAGGGCCGCGTAGGTCAGTTTATCGCACCGCAAGGCCCTCAGCAGATGATTATTTTTAATGGTCCGGATAAATTTTTCTTTTCCGATTATGATTCCGGCCTGGGCTCCTCCCAAAACCTTGTCCGCACTGAAGGTAATGATGTCAACTCCGGCCTCCACATATTCACGGGCAACCGGTTCGTGTGGATATCCCCATTGCTCAATACCTTCAATTACTCCGCTGCCCATATCATAGATGAGAGGAACCTGGTGCCGGCCGGCCAGATTCACCAAGTCATCGAGAGAAACGGACGCAGTAAAACCCATCACCCGGTAATTACTGGTATGCACTTTTAAAATCCCGCCGGTACGTGCGGTCAGGGCGTCTTCATAATCCTTCAGATGAGTTTTATTTGTGGTTCCCACCTCCACCATTTTTACCATGCCCGCTTTCATGACCTCCGGCATACGGAAGGATCCGCCAATCTCCACCAGTTCACCGCGGGAAACCGGTACTTCCTTGCGCCGACATAAGCTGTTAAGCACCAGTAGTACAGCAGCGGCATTATTGTTGACCACCACCGCATCTCCGGCACCGGTGATCAGACAAATAATATCTTCCACCACGGTATTTCTTTCACCTCGTCTGCCACTCTCCAGGTCAAATTCCAGATTGCAGTAATTCTCGGTTACTTCGGCAATATGTTGGCTGGCGGCAGGCGCCAGCGGGGCCCTTCCCAGGTTGGTGTGCAATATGATGCCCGTACCATTGATGACGCGATTCAGATGATTACCTGTTAAATCCTTGATTTCCCGGAGGCAGGATTGAACAATTTCCTCCAGCAGAAAAGAGCGATTCGGTTTTCCCGAATATTCTTGTCTGAGAAGCAAAGACCGGAACTTTTCAATATGGCGGTCTGCAATGATTTTGATATATTTAATATCTATTCCGGAAGCAGGAATAGAAGAATGATTCAGTATGTCCTGCAGCGGTGGTATGATGCTTAAATCAGGTTTGCTCCCGTTTTCCTTGTCTGGATGTTTCATCTTCGATAACCGGCAGTTTTTCCAATCGCACTTTTAGGATGCGGTTGCGGTTAATTTTCTCAACCGTAAATTTATATCTTTGGTAAGTGACTTCTTCTTTTTCCTTGGGCAGCGAACCGAGCAGATTCAGAATAAAACCACTGATGGTTTCCACTCCTTCCACCGTGGGAAGTAATAAATCCAGTTCATCATTCAGCTCCTCCAGGGACATTCGGCCATCAATAATAAAGGTATTTTCATCCAGTTTCTTGAATAATGGAGATTCCTTATCATATTCATCCTGTATTTCGCCCACAATTTCTTCAATAATGTCTTCCAAAGTAATTAATCCCGAGATTCCTCCATACTCATCCACCACAAGGGCCATATGAATGTGCTCTTCCTGAAATTCACGCAGAAGTTCATCAATTTTTTTCTGTTCCGGGACAAAATAGGCCGGGCGAGCAAGCTTCTGCAGATCAATGGGTTCTTTTTTGGTTTTACTCAAGTAAGGCAGCAGGTCCTTCACATAAAGAATTCCGATAATATTATCAATTTCTCCCTTGAACACCGGAATCCTGGAATGCAATTTTGTTTTCACCAACTGCATCAGTTTATTCAGAGTGGTTGAGGTATCCACCACAATCATATCGGTCCGGGGTACCATCGCCTCCTTCACGGTGGTTTCCCCAAATTCAAATATACTGTGGATCATTTCCTTTTCGTCTTTATGAAGAGTCCCCTGTTCTTCCCCGACTTCAGCCAGGGTTTTTAATTCATCCTCGGTGAGAAGAATTCTTTTTTCAGACAAGCCGGTATGAGTCTGTAAAAATTGTGTGAATTTTGCCAGAGCAATTGATACCGGATAGAAGAGGTAATAAATAAAAGTAAGGATATAGACGGTTTTGCGGGAAAAATTTTCGGAGGAACGAACCGCTACCACTTTGGGCAGAATTTCGCTCAGGACAAGAAGAACAAAGGTAACCACAATAACGTCCAGAAGTACAATCAATCCCTGGTCGAATTGTAACAGGACATTAAGTTTAAGTGTCAGAACGGCAGCCAGCGAGGCGATGGTGATATTGACCATGGTATTACCAATGACAATAGTAATCAAAAGCTGGCGGGGAAAAACCATCAGGCTGGCGACCTGCCTTTCGGCCTTATCGGCAGATTCCCTGAAATGGTGCAGCTGTGCATGGGTCAAAGAGAAATATGCTGTCTCAGAACCTGAAAAAAAAGCGGATAGTGTTAACAAAATCAGAAACAGGATGACGTAGACGACTATTTCAACTAACAATTTTTAAACTTTGACCTCTGATTAATTTAACATAATCGCTGTTCAGATAATATAAATTTATATCACTAATAAATCCATAATTTTTAAAGACATCTTTATTTTTCCCCATCTTCATTTCCCGGGGAAAAGCGAAAAGCACATTCGCACTGAGTTTACGATAATAGGTGAACGTCATGAACTGGTACGCAGGGCCTGGGAGGGAGTACATGCCAAAACTCCTTCTTAATTACTGTCAGGTTTATGGGATTCATGATTTTGTTTGCAGTTTTCCCGCTTTTTCCGCACCATCCTGTATTCCTCTCTCAGACTGAACACCTCCCACGATTCATCAATTCTCATGTTTCCTCCGTTGGTCCGTTTTAATAATTTTCTCAGACCGGGAGGATTGCCAGAATTTCCCCAGCAGTTCGTTTTCCATTTTATGCATATGCTGACGGCCCCGTTCAGTTTTGTCATCTAATCCCTTCAGGTGAAGAAGGCCATGGACCAGCAAACGGGCTATTTCCTCGTCCTGAGAAACTTTGTAATGCCCGGCATTAATTTTTGCACGGTCTGCACTTATATAAATTTCGGCTTCCCTTTCCTTTCCCTCTTCCAGTGGAAAGGTCATCACATCGGTATAGCTGTCCTCTCCCAGGTATTTATTATGAAGCGAACACAGGTATTCATCGTCAACTGCAATAACCCGCAGAATGGACAGATCTATTTTTTCCGACCTAATTATTTTTTCAGTCAGATCTCTGAATGATTGAGCAGGGAATATTTTATCAGAATAATTATTTATGAACTCAATTTTGATTTTTCTTTTTTCCAATATTTGTTTTGTTATTTACGACCGTGGCAGGATGTTCATCTTTTGTACCCTCCCTGCTTTCTTTTTCCATTTTTTCATTATTATTATTCTTTCCGGCAACGGCTTGATTTTCCGCATTTTCCCTGACCTTGGCCGGCCGGGAAGGTTTTTCTTTAACTTTGTCATCGCTGGGATATTCGATCCTCAAATGATGTATTCCCATCAGAACACGTACGAAAGCACCCTTTATTTTATTCAGCTCACGGAGCGTAATATCACACTCGTCCAGTTCACCCTCCTGGAAACGTTTTTCAATCAAATTTTCAACCAGAGCACTCAACCGTTGCAGGTTGGGATTGGGTAAAGTGCGGGATGCGGCTTCCACCGTATCCGACAGCATGGCGATGGCTGTTTCCTTTGACTGCGGCCGTGGCCCCGGGTATCGAAAATCATTTTCATTGATGTCTTTCGCATCCATGCTGTCCTGAGCTTTATGATAAAAATATGACATGATACTGGTACCATGATGCTCGGGAATAAATTTTTTAACTGCGAGGGGTAAACCGTACTCTTCGGCCAGTTCCGTTCCGGCTCTTACATGCTTTGCCAAAATTAGCGAACTCATGGTTGGAGTCAGGCTCTCATGTTTATTGACAGCTCCGGACTGGTTCTCTACAAAATATTCCGAGAGTTGCATCTTGCCGATATCATGATAATAGCAGCCCACCCTTGCCAGCAAAGAATTCGCCCCGATTTCCTTGGCAGCTGCTTCAGCCAGATTTCCCACGATGATGCTGTGATGAAAAGTTCCCGGTGCTTCCACTGAAAGCCTCTTTAGCAGTGGATGGTTAAGGTCCGAGAGTTCCAGAAGCGTAATATCCGTGGTCACATCAAAGAATTTTTCAAAAATACCAATGAGCAGAAAAACTGCGGTAGGTACCAGGACGGCATTGGGAAGTTCATAATAGGCAAAATTTTCCAGCATTTTCTTAAAGGGCTCATAATGAATGAATCCATAACTGAAATTGACAACCGCATAACCGACCAGAATATAGAAGATAGCTTTAAACATCTGACCGCGGTTACGGATTTTCTGAACAGAAAACAGGGCTATGGAACCAACAATAAAAGCCATCAGTGCCAGGTGAAAATTGTTTCCGGACATGGCGCCGAAAATCAGGCTCATTATTATGGTGCCCACGAAGGCCACAGATGCATCCAGCAACATGGCAAGCAGCATGGGTCCCAGAGTTATCGGAATACTGAGATAGCTCCATCCCAGCCCATTTAGAATGAGAAGGGCCAGTAAAAACTGAAATAAAAATACCATGGTGATTAATAGCAACATCTTATTCTGATTATATAGCTTCAGGTGATAAAAGTACAGGTAAAAACCCAGAACCATGGTTATAATGAGAGCAAAGAGATACTTTCCGAAATAGAAAAGGAAGTGATACCAGCCACTGCGCGTGGCACTTCTTTCGGACAGGGCAATTGCCAGCGACTGCAGCTTCTGGTATACATCTTCGGTAACAATCTCGTGATTGTCAATAATCCGCTGGTTTTCATGAACAAATCCGCTGGTCGTTGGGACTTCCTTTACGGCCTTTTCCTTGCGGATCCGGGTCATATCTTTTTCAAAGATAAGATCCGACACAATAAATCCGGCGGTTAGCTGATCTGCCAGTAAATACCTGGAGTCATCACCCGGAAATAATCCTTGCAGTTTCTGCTGCAGCAGGCGTTCCGCCTCACTCATGTCCAGAGTTTTATCCGGCTCTGCTTCTTCCTCCATTCCGTTTTGAACAATGGTCAATTTAGTCTCTTTCATATCACTTTTATTGACATTGAGAATACCCTGGTTATAAACAGAGGAAAAGGCACTAATAAGGCCGCCGGAAAACTGTTTGAATTTGCCCTGCCGATATAAATTGAAGAGAGCGGTTAAATCATCTTCTGTGAGACTTAAATTATATTTTATATAGAACTGGTTGATCAGGCTGTCCAGCATGGAGATCTCTACCAGATGGTCTTTCATGGCCGGTGATTTTTTATCGGCTGACGATATCATCTGGAAAAAGCCGGCCAGTTCATCCAGTAAATTTTTTAATTTGATAGTCTGAATATTTTTAATATCCGGCTTGATTTTAAATACCGGCGGAACACCGTTCCGGGCTTCCTGGCGCTCTTTTTCCAGAACCTTTTCGGATTTTATGACCGGAAATGTAAAGGGAGCAATAATTTCCTGCTGGGCAATACTGCCGACCGTAAGATTGCTGTATTCGAAAGGACGCTCGCTGGGCATCATGGACACAATTATGATAATGAGTACAAGTGCCATGGCACCTTTTCCGGCTACTTCTGACAAATCTCTGCCGTAAATCTTTTTTCCCCGCAAAAAACCGGAGATCTTTTCCATTAAATGATTTAATTTTTTCATGCTAAGTTCCAAAATGTCATCGGTAAACTTAAATATAAATAAAAAAGTTCAAAGCAGGAAATTTTATTTGCAGATTTCTATTAACTTGCCGGTCTATTAAATAAAAACTCTTAAACTTAACGAATTTCATCAGCCTCGCCGGGTCAAGAGTGTGTATTAGTTTTCATAAAGTATATCATTTGAATAAAGTTTCAGCCAAATAATTATAAATACTCGGAATATTTTTCAAAAAATCAATACAATTATGACCTCAGCAAATAACATTGAAATATAAACTAAATTATTCTGTATTGTTTCATTTTTAAATTCTTTACGGTAATGATCTCTGATTTCAGGGGGAAATCGGGTAAAGTTTACAAAAATGATTCATCACATTCGGATACATCACGCATTTTAAATAATAGCTTAAAAGCAATTAAAGTAAGTGTCCCTAAGGATGTCTCGCTGAACCTGTTAGAATATGCCCATATTATGAGGGAAAGGGAAAATTGGAGAATGTTTTACTGAACTGAATACTGAATAAAGTATAACCCGTTGTGCGAATTACTGCAATTCAATGAGAAATAGAATAATAGTAATTAAATTCGAATACTTATTTAAAAGGGAGAGCTATAGCCCCGAAAGTAGTGGGAAATTTCTTTTCCCAGAACTGAAGCCCGGGCTATTGCAAATGTATACCTCAATTAATAACAGTTCAATAGCCCCGATGATTAAATCGGGATTTAGGAGGGTCCAAATCCCCTTTTCCCGGCACCTTAGTGCCCTCATATAGTAACTGCAACAGCCTGCCGGCAGGGACCGGGGTCCGCAATTTATAAAAAAAGATGCAGATCCCGGCAGCCGGGACAGCGTGACATTAACACAAAAAATTGACATATATGACGCCTTTTTTATCTGATCAGCATAACGGGATAAAGTACATTATTATATAAATCTTTAAATGATTTGGCAGTAGATATGATAATTATTGACTAAATGAACGATTTTGTTTTATATTCAGTGACAATTAAATGATGGAGGAAATCAATATGAGTTATTCCAGCCTGGGTTTAATGTTTAAAACCGTCTGTGAAAGGTTTCCCGAAAAAACCGGTTATATGTTTAAAAGCGAGGGAAATTATCACTCACTCAAATTTAAAGAAGTTCAGAAATTTGTCACTAACCTGGCGGCCGGGTTAGCAGAGCTTGGAGTGTCCAAGGGAGACAAGGTGCTGCTGCTCTCCGAAAATCGTGTGGAATGGGCAGTTGCAGATTATGCCGTTCTCACACTCGGGGCAGTCACTGTTCCCATATATCCCACCCTACTGCCTACCCATATTGAATTTATTATTAACAATTCCGATGGCAAAATAATCGTAGTATCGGAGGAGGACCAGTTCAGGAAAATTAAGGGGATCAAAAGCAAAATTCCAAAAATCAAAACCATCATAAGCATGGATGATCTGGACACAAAAGAAACGATGCCGTGGAGAGAGATACTGGAGAAAGGGGAAAAATTACTCCGGGAGCAACCGGAACTTGTTAAGAGCAGACTTGATTCCGTGGTGCGGGAAGATCTGGCGAGCATTATCTATACTTCGGGTACGACCGGCGTCCCAAAAGGTGTAATGCTGACTCATGAAAATATTCTCTCCAATATTGAAGGGGCACTTCAGGCAATTACCGTCGATGAAACCGATTCGTTTCTCTCCTTTTTGCCCCTCTCTCATGTGTTTGAAAGGATGGCCGGACATTTCCTGGCAACCTATAGCGGCGCCATCATTGCATATGCCGAAAATATTGAAACCGTTGCAGAAAATCTGCAGGAAATCCATCCCACTGTGATGACCAGCGTTCCAAGATTTTTTGAAAAAGTGTACGCGCGGGTCATGGATTCCCTGGAAGAAGGTTCGGCAGCCAAGAAAAAAATATTCCTGTGGGCCATAGATGTCGGCAAAAAGGCCAATCTGTATAAACAGAAAGGTTTACCTCTGGAGGGCCTGTTGAAGGTTAAACATGCTATTGCCAACAAGCTGGTCTACTCCAAATTACGGGAACGGGTAGGTGGAAATATCCGATTTTTTGTTTCCGGCGGTGCTCCCCTCTCGCGGGAAATTGCCGAATTCTTTACCGCCGCAGATTTACTGCTTTTGGAAGGATACGGATTAACCGAATCTTCTCCGGTAATCACAGTGAACCAGGAAAACAATTTTAAATTCGGTACTCCCGGCCTTCCCCTGGTGAATGTGGAAGTCTGTATTGCCGAAGATGGTGAAATTCTGACCCGCGGTCCCCATGTCATGAAGGGTTATTATAAAAATGAGGAAGAAACCAGAGAAACTATCGATTCTGAAAAATGGCTCCACACCGGAGATATCGGTTACATTGATAAAGACGGATTTCTGTTCATTACGGACCGAAAAAAGAACATCATCGTGACTTCCGGGGGAAAGAATGTGGCCCCTCAGCCCATCGAAAACCTGCTGACTACCTCAAAATACATCGATCAGGCAGTAGTGCTTGGGGACAAAAGGAAGTATTGCACAGCTTTTATCGTTCCCAATGAAGAAAATCTGAAAAGTTATGCGGAAAAAAATAATATCTCCTATACGGATATTGATGACCTGCATCGTAATCCCGCTATTCAGGAGCTGTTCCGTAAGGAGATAGACAAACTTTCCGGTGATCTCGCCAGTTACGAAACAATAAAAAAATTTCAGCTGTTGAAGGATCCGTTTACCATTGAGAGCGGTGAACTGACCCCCACTCTGAAAATCAAGAGAAATGTTGTTGAACAGCGATATCAGAAACTTATAGACGCCATGTACCCTGAGGATAATAATTCTCGTGAAAGTTAAATGGGAAAACTCAGAGCATATCCGCCGGTAAAATTTTTTACGGCAATCACACTGAATTCCGGGCCATTACTGCTCCAGGTGGAAGAAAAACTGCAGGCCCTGTTATCAGATATAGATGTAACTTCCCAATCATATAATTTTGACGTTTTTACGCGCTACTATGAATCAGAAATGGGAAAAGGCCTCAGTAAAAAATTGGTTTCCTTTTCTCGCTTAATGCCGGCAGAAATTTTACCTGATATTAAGATTGCCACCAATCTGCTGGAAACAGATCATCTGCAGAAGGGAGGCCGTCAGGTAAACATAGACCCGGGATACATTACCGCAGCAAAAATGGTACTGGCAACCACCAAGGATTATGACAACCGGTTATACCTGGGGCGGGGAATTTTCGGAGATGTCCATTTCAGATTTCGAAAGGGTCAATTCCAGGCAATGGAATGGACATATCCGGATTACCGGCAGCCGGAGGTTATGGAATTTTTTGAACACCTCCGTAAACGGTACATGTCCCAGCTGAAAGAGTGGCCGGTTATAGAATTATAGACACAAACCGGCAGTATCAGAGATCTGAAGGGATTATGCATCCATGAAAAAATCCGCCACATATCAGGAAACGGGTG
>Ga0315555_1002183_pt1 | contig 13902 bp, 16 predicted proteins | sample SalMarSW160380MG_FD_202113 | JGI IMG/M metagenome (GOLD analysis project Ga0315555, IMG submission 202113) | Salt marsh sediment microbial communities from the Plum Island Ecosystem LTER, Massachusetts, United States - Salt Marsh Sediment SW1603-80 ... | reverse complement strand
CAAAGTTCTTCTGTCTAAGCGCGTAGTTTATCAGTGCTCTTGCTCCGCACGTGAAAATCTGTTTCAGATGTGTAGGCGTTGCTGGCAGGACTTTTGCCCGTCCAGTCGAGCCTCTCGTCATCACCCAGCACTCTGGCGGTTCTGGCAAAATCGCCTTGTAGTTTCCCTCTTTCGCCAGTGCCAAGTAAGGTAATAGCGCTTTGTAGTCTATTATTGGGAAGCTTTTTTGATAGTCAGTTATTCCCCCGATTTCGGAAGCATGATGACTTTTTCCGTAGCTTGTTTTTGCGTATTCTTTGATTAACTCGCTGAGAACCTGCTCTTGCGCTTTCTGCGTGTTCTCTAGTGACTCGTACCACGGGCCTATTATTGGTCGCAAAATGCTGTTGAGGCTGTCTTCATTTGGCATCATTTAAAGTTCGCCTAACAACTTGTTTAAATTGCCTTATATGCTTCGCCGTGTATAACTGAAAAAAGGGTGAAGTGCCGTGGCACAATCAGTTCGCGTTGCTGCAGATAGAATCAGGAAGCTTGAGGTGCAAGGCGCCAGAAACGTCGCCATAGCAGCCATCAAAGCACTTGAAGCGTTAGCGGAGGAAACAAGAGCCAAGACGCGAAAAGAATTCATGAAAGAACTTTCAGAAGCCAAAGCCACACTTTTTGCTTCAAGGGCAACTGAGCCGCTCATGAGAAACGCGCTTCGATGGATAATCAGCCAAGTGGAAAACAGCGGCAAACAGCAAGTAGCTGCCCTCGCCAAACTAGTATCCTCAAGTTCAAGCCAGTTCCTAAAAAACCTCGAAGCCTCAAAAGAGTGCATCGCCGAGATAGGCGCCAAACGAATACGCGATAACATGGTGGTTTTTACTCACTGTCACTCTTCCACGGTAACGCATCTGCTAAGCAAGGCAAAAGAAAACGGCAAAGCGTTCGAAGTGGTCTGCACGGAAACCCGTCCCGTTTTTCAGGGCAGAATTACCGCCAAGGAACTGCTGGCGCTTGGCGTGAAGACAACGTTTATTGTGGATTCAGCGGCGCGTTCCTTCATGCGCAATGCTGACCTCGTGATTGTGGGCGCCGACGCCATAACCTCGGAGGGAAACGTCATCAACAAGATAGGCACAGGCACAATTGCGCTTCTGGCTCATGAAGCAAGGAAGCCCTTCTACGTTGTTTCGGAGCTTTTGAAGTTTGATCCCGCTACGGTCTGCGGGGATTACGAGCAAATCGAGGAGCGGAGTCCAGACGAGGTGTGGAAGGGCGCGCCTGAAAAGCTGATTGTGCGGAATCCTGCTTTCGATGTTACCCGACGCGACTTCATCCACGGCGTAATCTGCGAGGAAGGAATCATCCCGCCGCACTCAGTCGCTGAAGTTGTACGTAGGAAGTACCAGTGGATTTTCCAGTGATAACATCAAGTCTTCCAGAGAGCAGTGGCTACTCCCAGCTCTTTATGTGTTTTAGCATATTCTTCTAAAGATACGCCTTTCAAAGTGGCATCAACAGCTTGGCGCATCGCTGTCGCCCCAGCCCTTGTTCCATCTGTGTGGCCGTGAATTCCTCCGCCAGCTTGAATGACGAAGTCTTTTCCAAAAGTCTCCATCAACGCAGGCACCAGCCTAGGATGCAATCCGCCAGAAGCAACAGGCATAACAGGCTTTAACCCGCTCATCTCAGCTTTTAACGCATCAATGTTTTCCAGAACTTCCTCTCTGGTTTCAGACATCTTCCCCACAATAGTTCCCACGTGAAGCTGATCCACACCTATGATTCGTGCGACTTTAGCTATCACACGCATGGCTATCCCGTGTTTGGGGTTTTTGGTGAATGCGGCGTGTCCTGCCCTGTGAGCGTGAATCACCAGTTTGAAGTTCTGATCGCGCAACGTCTGCAGCGCCGAAAAGCCGCAGGTTAAAATGTCCACCATCACGTATTCTCCACCGTGATCCAGCACGTACTCTGCCCTTTTCAGCATGGTTTCGGTTTCCGCTGTTATGTTTGCCATATACACTTTGCGCTCTCCAGTTTCCTCTTCCGCCTTGTCCCTGCTCTCCAAAGTCTTCACGATGCGCTCTTCAAAAGGATTAAACCGTTGGCTGCTCAGGTTTTCGTCGTCTTTAACTATGTCGCAGCCGCCAGCCCAAGCCTCGTAAGCCACTCTCGCGTGATCCACCGTTTTTAATCCCAACTTCGGCTTGATTATTGTCCCCACCAACGGTCGCTCAAGAACCTTCAGCAGCTTGCGAACTCCCTCAATGCCAAACCGTGGACCCTTGAAGCTTTTCACAAGTTCAGCTGGCAACTCAACATCGTTAAGCCGCAGATTTTTCAGCGCCTTCAGCCCGAAGACGTTTCCTGCAACGCTGCTCAGGATGTTGGGCACGTTTCCCCACTCGAAAAGCTCTATGGGATACGCTATTTTCGCCGAGTTTCCTTCTATGCTGAAGACGCGTGCGGCAAGCCTTGCCACATACGGTTCTGCCGTGGTGAGTTCGGTCCACGTGCCAATGGAGCTTTCAGCGGCGACTCCGCCTGCGGCTTCTTTGAGGCTGATTCCGTCTGGTTCCACGTAGAAAATGCAGATTAAGTCTGTTTTTGCCGGCTTGTATTTTAAATCGACAAAGTCTATGTACTTCAAAACGGGCTTCCTCTACACCTTAGTGTGATTGCTTTTTGCTTAAAATCTTTAACTATTTGCGTACTAATCTAAGTGAATGTGAACTTCATGGAGCTTGCGCAGAGGCTTCAGCCTATCGTGCTGAGCAAGAAACCTGAAGAGCGGATGCTGTTGGATCGGGTTCCAGAGAAAATTGCGAGTGAGAAGCCGTTTATGCTGGATAGGTAAAACCTAATCACATCGCACTTTTTTGAGTTAGTAAAATTTAAATGCGTTTTTTGTCATGAAGGGAAGGGGAATATTATGAGCGCAATTAGAGACGCAATCATAAAGAGGGTGCAAGGCAAACTATTCAATCATTTGAAAACGCAACCTTTGTTCAAGGATTGGAAATCATCGGACCTCTGGAAGCTTTCAAATGAAATTGTTGAAAACAACGACAGGGCAATTAACAGGTTTCTAGACGAAAAAAAGTTCACTTTAGGCGAAACAGACAAGGCAATAGAAAGTGTCCTTAAAGAGGTTCTTATTCCCGAAATCGCAAAACTACGAATTTAGCAATTGAAGATAAAAAAAATTGGGAGTTTAGCGGGCTCTAGATCTCACGCGGGGTTCAAGCAGCGTCCAAAGCCACTCCACGAATTCCCGTAGGTTTTTGGTTTGTATGTGAACTTCTCCTGGACCCGTGATCTGCGTTACTAAGCCTTCTCCGCCAAGCAATGTTTCTTTTAGTCCGCCGAACTTTGTGACTTTGTAGCTGCACGAGTCGCTGAAGCCGACGAGGTGAAAGTTGTCAACTATCAGTGTTTGTCCTGCCTCTAGCGTGTGCGTGTCTATGGCGCCGAAAGTGTTGATGAATAATTGCCCGTTTCCCGTTGCCTTCAGCATGAATAATCCTTGACCGAACAGTCCTTTGGTGAAGCCTTCCCACTTGACGTCTAAGTCTATGCTCTGCGTTGATGCTATGTAGGCGGATTTCTGTATTATGAAGCCTTGGCCTGGCTTGATTTCCAGCTTTTCTATGTCGCCCACGGGTGCAGACACGAATCCCACTTCGCCTGTGCCTGCGGTTGCTGTGTAATCGTTAACCCAGAAGGATTGGCCGCCTATGAGTCTTAAGCCTAAGCTTCCCAGCAGACTCTTTTCTCTTTTTCGCGTATGCGCTTCTATGCTTGGGTCCATGTACGTCATGGCGCCTGATTCAGCCGTTATCGTTTCGCCTTGATCCAAGTTTACAACGAGCAACGCGTAAGACGGTTTATACTTGATCTCATATTTCATATTGGGTTCATCTCCAGCTGAGACATTAATGGGTAAGTGCCAAATAAGCTTAGACCTCAATTCTCAGCAGATTACCCTCTTTGGCAGCACCTGCTCTAATCTGAAGTTCACTCTACATTTCAGCCTTTAAATAAGGGGGCTATAGTCTTTTCCGCACAGTCAAGTTCCTTAACATTCAAACGCCATCTTTCATAAGAATCGTCTAGGATCCGTGCCGATGTCAACTATTACTGGTTTTTTCGCGGATAACGCTTTGTCAACCGCCGCTTCAAGCTCATCAGGTTCTGTCACTTTGATTCCAGTTCCCCCAGAATGCTCTGCAAAATCCGCAAAGTTATAATTGTAAAGCTCGGTCTGCCAGCTCTGGTAGCCTTCCACTTTCTGCTCCTGCTGTATCATGCCTAAACTTTGGTTGTTCAGAACGAAAACTTTCACTGGCATTCGGTATTTCAGCGCTGTCAGAAAGTCTTCCATGACCATTGAGAAGCCGCCGTCACCCGCTATGCATATAATCTGCCTGTCTGGGTATGCAAGGGCTGCTGCTAGTGCGCCGGGTAAGCCGAAGCCCATCGAAGCCAAGTAGCCGCTCATCACCATCTTCTGCGTCTTCTTCATCTGGAAGTTTCTTCCGAACCACCAGCAGTTTTCGCCCACATCTAACGATATTACGGCGTCATCGGCGATTTTTTCGTTCAAAACTTTCATTATGTATTGGGGTCGAATAGGCTTCAAGGATGAATCAGCCTCTCGCTGCAGTTGTTTGATCCATTCTTGTTTTAGCTGCGCGATTTCGTTCAGGTACGCCGTGTTTTGCTTTTCCTTCACTTTCTCGGTTAGTTTCGGGATGAGCACGGCGCTGTTGCCGAGCAAGCCCACCTCAACTGGATAATTCTTTGCAATCATCTTCATGTTAATGTCGATTTGCACGGTTTTCTTTTCGGGAATCCGCGTGAGCTCAGAAAATGAAGAGCCGATGACGATGAGTAGGTCTGCTTTGCGGACGAGCGTTGCGGCTGCCGTTGAAGCGATGCTGCCGTGGCTGCCCGCGTATAACGCGTGGTCTTCGTCGATTATTCCTTTTGCTCTGAACGTGGTTATTATCGGCGCGGAAATTTTTGTTGCTAATTTCAGCAGTTTGGTTCCCTGTCCCATGGCGCCGAATCCTGCGATTATTGCTGGTCTCTCGGCTTGGTCGATTGTTCGTGCTGCTTTCTCAACGAGCACGTCTTCTTGTCCGAATGCGAGGTTTGGCATTCTTCCTTCGAGCGGAAGTATCTGTGTTTCATACGGGAGTTTTTGCACGTCGTTGGGGATTCCGATGTGAGCGACTCCTCGGTCAAGCAGTGCATGTCTTATTGCCAGCGTCGCCAGCGTTGTGGTTTGATCTTCAGACATTAGAATTTTGTTGAATACGCATATGGGTTCGAAGAAGGAGTATTGGTCGATTTCCTGCACTGATCCTGGTCCGATGAGTTGCCGCGCCACTAATCCTGTCAGCGCTAAGACTGGCGAGTGGTCTAAGCTTGCGTCGTATAAGCCTGTGGCTAGATTGGTTGCGCCTGGTCCTGAAACGCCTAAGCAAGCGGCAACGTGGCCCGTAAGTTTCCCATAAGCCGAAGCCATGAACGCTGCGGTTTGCTCATGTCTCACTTGGAGGTACTGTACTTTGCTGCTTTTTCTTATTGCGTCCACGATGCCTAATGTAGAGGTGCCTGGAACTCCGAAGACATATTGGACCCCCCACTCTGCGATTTGCTCTACTAGAACATCTGAGACGGTTGTTCCTTTCTTTTTCTCTTCTGCTTTGCCTGCTAAAAGCACAAAAGCGCTTTTGGGAGCGCCACAGACAGGGCACACCCACTCTTTCGGCAAATCGCTGAACTTCACTTTTTCTTTAGCTTCATCATAAACATAATTGCAAACCGTGCACCTGAATTTTGCCATACGAAAACCTCGAAAAGTTTTTATCAATACTCCAATGTTTCTTCGCTCTTATCTGCTTTTCTGGTTTTAAGCTCATTCAGGCAATCTTTGCATTATTAGCTACTTGTTCGGCTTAAAACCCTAACCAGTAAAAGATTATCCCACCACATACAAGAAATGCTCCTGTGTATATGTAGCTTGGCCAGTCTTTTTGCTCAAGCCAAGTCATCGGGTTTCGACTCCAGCTCTCTGGGTTAAACTTCCAAGTGTATACTCCAAACACTATAAGAAAAATGCCAACAGCAATGCATAGACCCGAAACAAACCTCGCCAACTCAAGTTCCCCCTAATCAAAATAATAGCATTCAAAGATTAAAATTCTATTCCAACCCTTTCTCATTTGATTAATCCGTCAAAAAAACTTAACTTCCTTTTAAACTTCAGAAATTCATGAATTTTTATATATATGTAAAGAAGTGAACAGACGCTTCAGAGAAGACAAAACCAAACACGGAAACACGACTTTCCACTGAAGTTCAACCGCAGTTTCAGTCTTTATATAAGGGGGCTATAGCTTCCGAGAGCACAACAGTTGAAACCAATCACAAAGGACTTCTCCGAATAATTCATAAACCGCCCCGCACCAATTATCCCGTTTAAAGAGTTGGTTGTGCATGGAAAGCTGGGAACTCGTAATAATCGGCGCTGGCGCCGCTGGCTTAGCCGCTGGAATCTACGGAGCCAGAAGCGGGCTAAAAACCCTAATCATAGAAGAAAAAATGGCTGGAGGAACAACCTCAGACGCTCCAGTTGTGGAGAATTATCCAGGCTTCCCACAAATCAGCGGCGGCGAACTGGCGCAAAAGATGATGCTTCACTGCAAAAAAGTGGGCGTAACCATCCACGAACTCGAAGCTGTAACTGCCTTAGACCTTACAGGCGAACGGAAAATCGTGAAAACCACCCGAACAGCCTACGAAGCCAACGCCATCATCATCGCCACGGGCTCCCACTACCGCGAAATCGGCGTCACAGGCGAAAAAGAATTCCGCGGAAGAGGCGTCAGCTACTGCGGCGTCTGCGACGGCCCATTATTTAAGGGCAAACGTGTTCTCGTTATAGGCGGCGGCAACTCCGCAGCCACAACCACTCTTTACCTTTCAGGCATAGCTGCACAAGTAACAGTGGTTCATCGCAGAGACGCTTTTCGCGCTGAAGAAGCCCTCGTGAAAGACATAGCTTCCAAAAAGAACATTCAGGTTTTCTTGAACACTGAACTCAGAGAAGTCAAGGGTGAAAAGATTGTCACCAAGGTCGTCATGTTTGACAAAAAGGCAGGGGAAACGAGGGAATTGGCGGTTGACGCTGTTTTCGTCCAAGTCGGAGAGGCGCCCAACAGCCAAATCGCCCGAGATGCCGGAATTGAAGTTGACGATGAAGGATACGTAAAAAGCGACGTTTTTCAGCGAACCAGCATCCAAGGCGTTTATGCGGCTGGTGACGTGACGAATCATCCTGTCAAACAGGTTGGAACAGCGGTTGGTCAAGGCATTACAGCAGCCCTCGAAGCATACGGTTACATTCGACGACCGTATTACCGAAAATAGAGGGAAAACATTATATCATCCAAAAACCCTTTTCATGCTTCCATAAGCAAAGCTGATACGCTTACTGCTTTGAAAAGCACGAGCGGAATGAAAGGAAGAGGTTTCCCGGATGAGTGAAAAGTGTCTTGCTGTGGTAGAAATTAACCAAGATTTGTGTAGCCGATGTTGTGTTTGCCATTCAATTTGTCCCTATGAAGCCATAAACTATGACCCTGAAGCGGACAAGGTAGAAATAGACATACAGAAATGTCAGGTCTGCGGCATCTGCCCCAGCGCTTGTCCCGTTGCCGCGATAGAGGTTGCCTACTACGATTATGATCACCTAGTGGATTATGTAGATTGTGTAAGAAAGAAAGTTGATAGTGATACTCTGGTTTTGATGTGCCGAGGAAACTCTCCTTCCACATGCGAAACCGAAGAGATTCTGGCAGAGCAAGGCATCTGCGTCGAGAATTACATCCCGTTACGTTTACCCTGTTCGGGCAGAATCCCAACTGACTTCATCTTCAAAACGCTAAACTCAGGCGTGAAGAATATAGTTTCAATCCAGTGTGAAGACCCATTCTGCCGCTACAAAGAAGGCACAAAAATCAACACAAGACGGTTCCAGCTAAGCAGGAACGTTCTGGAGCAGTTAGGGTTCGACAAAAACGCCTTGAAAGTGGTGAAATACTCCAGAAAAGCGGTTTATGACACCACGAAATGCGTGGGCTGCGACAAATGCGTCTTCATCTGCCCCTACGACGCCATTAAAGCCGAACCTTTTGCCACGCCAACCATAATCTACGAAGACTGCGTAGGCTGCGGCGCCTGCGCTTTGGTCTGTCCGCATCAGGCTATCGAAGTGAAAGGCTTTGAATTTGAAAACGTTCTGAAGCGTTATGGCGAGTCAGTGGCTAAACTGAAAGCCGAGAACAAGGCGCCTGCGATTCTGGCATTCATTTGCCAGTGGTCAGAGTTCTCAGCGCTGGACAATCCTGACACCGCGTTTTTGGGCAAGAACATCTTGGCTTTGGAGGTTCCATGCGTTAAGGCGTTGGATCCAGTTCACGTTATCAACGCTTTGAAATGCGGTTTTGACGGGGTTATGGCCGCCGTGTGTTCCGCCGAGGACTGCAAACTTGAAGAAGGCAGGGACACTGCGGAACGCAACTTGGACGTGTTGAAGGATGTGTTGAAGAAGATGAATCTGCTTGATCGTTTCGAGTATTATGAAGCGTCACCGAGGTGCTCTGACGAATTCAACGAGAAGCTGGATGCTTTCTACAAGAAAATCGCGGCTATGCCACAGTGCGCTGTAATAATGACGGAGGCGAGTGGAAAACGTACAAAATAGTATCCAAGAAGGAGCTTGCTCCTAAGATTCAGCTGTTCGAAGTTTACGCACCAGACATCGCTGCGAAGGCTCAGCCTGGACAGTTTGTTATACTGATTGTCGGCGAGAAGGGCGAGCGCATACCGTTGACCATCTGCGGTTACGAGGCGAAAAAGGGCACAGTGTCCTTTGCTTTTCACGAGGTTGGCAAGACCACGAAAGAGCTTGGCCTCTTAAACGAGGGCGACTGTATAGTAAACGTCACTGGTCCTTTGGGCAATCCTTCAGAGATTAAGAAGTTCGGAAAGGTCTTGTGCGTTGGAGGCAGCGTGATGATTGCACCGTTGCTGTTGCAGGTTAAAACCATGAAAGAAGCTGGTAACTCCGTGACCACCGTCTTAGGCGCCAGAATAAAAGACGTGCTTATGTTGGAGGATGAAGCCAAAGCCATAAGCGATAAGGTTTATGTTGCTACAGATGACGGTTCCAAGGGCTATCAGGGCCTAGATTTCTTGAAAGAATTGCTTAAAACGGAAAAGTTTGACCATTGCGTCGCCATGGGACCCGTTGTTATGATGAAAACCGTTAGCGAGATAACAGAGCCCTATGGAATTCCGACGATTGTGACTTTGACGCCCATAATGGTCGATGGTATGGGCATGTGCGGCGTCTGCCGAGTCACAGTTGGCGGAAAAATGCAGTTCGCATGTATTGACGGCCCAGAGTTTGATGGGCATCAGGTTGATTTCGATGGGCTGGTTCAGCGTCAGCGATTATTCCTTCCAGAAGAACGTTTGAACTCGGTACTGTGGGAAATAGGAGGTTGTAAGTGTGGCAGAAACAAAGCCTAAACCGAAGATAAAAAAAGAAGCCGTTAAGATGCCTAAGCAAGATCCTAAAGTTCGCGCTAAAAACTTTAACGAGGTTGCTTTGGGTTACACTGAAGAGCAAGCTCTTGAAGAAGCTAGCCGTTGCCTGCAATGCGTTAAGCCGCAGTGTGTGGCTGGATGTCCTGTGGAAGTGCCTATTCCAGAATTCATCAAATGCATCAGAGAAAAGAAATATGCTGAGGGCATAGCTGTTATAAAGGCGAAAAACGCCTTGCCTGCAGTGTGTGGTCGTGTTTGCCCGCAAGAAGAACAATGCCAAGTTAAATGCGTTCTCGGAAAGATTGGGGAACCCGTCAGCGTTGGCCGCTTAGAGCGGTACTTAGCCGATTGGGAACGTGACCATGGCTTTCAGATACCAGAGAAAGCTCCACCGACGGGCAAAAAAGTAGCCATTGTTGGCGCTGGACCATCTGGGCTTACGGCTGCAGCTGATTTGGCGAAGCTCGGGCACCAAGTAGTGATGTTTGAGGCGCTTCACTTGCCTGGCGGCGTCTTGGTTTATGGCATTCCTGAATTCCGTTTACCCAAAGCCATAGTCAGAAACGAAGTGAACTACATCCAAAACCTAGGCGTCGATTTACGTGTGGGCAACATGATCGGCAGGACGCATACTATTCCAGAGCTTATGAAAAACGGCATAGACGCCGTGTTCATCGGTTCTGGCGCTGGATTACCTCAGTTTCTGGGGGTTCCAGGCGAGAATTTAGGCGGCATCTACTCTGCCAACGAGTACCTAATCCGCATTAACTTGATGAAGGCGTTCACGTTTCCCGAATACGACACTCCCATACGAGTTGGCAAGCACGTTGTGGTCATCGGTGGCGGCAACGTTGCCATGGACTGCGCTCGTTCCTCAATGCGTCTAGGCGCTGATGTGTGCTTGCTTTATAGGCGTTCGCGGGAAGAGTTGCCCGCTCGGAAAGAGGAGATAGAGAACGCTGAGGAAGAAGGTCTAGTGTGCAGGTTCCTTGCTGCGCCCCTGCGGTTTATCGGCGATGAGAAGGGCTGGGTTAAAGCCATGGACTGCCAGTGCATGGAACTCGGTCAGCCAGACCAGTCAGGCAGGCGCAGGCCAATTCCAATTAAAGGTTCAGAGTTCACTATGGAAACCGATACCGTCATAATTGCCATTGGGCAAACTCCTAACCCGATAATCCAGAGAACTACCGCGGGCTTAGAAGTTAACCCCAAACATGGCACAATACCGGTTGATGAAAACGGCAAAACAAGCCTAGATGGCGTTTACGCGGGCGGCGACGTAGTCACTGGCGCAGCCACCGTTATCAGCGCCATGGGTGCGGGCAAGACAGCAGCCAAAGCCATACATAAGTACTTAATGAACAAGAAATAGGGCGCGTAACTGGCAGTCTCTGTGGTTGTCTACTCTCTTATATGTAAGGAAGGGGTAGCTCAGCAGAAGCCCCTGCCAATGGACATGGAGTAAAACTGCTCTATAATAGTTGCTAGGGATTGCCGAAACTGTTATTTCAGGATAGGGCTACTCTAGAAATCTGCAGGAAGAGCCAAACTCATGAAACGCGAGCGTTATGCTTTCATCTTAATTGCTGATGAAAAATACTGGAACAGGTTGCGCGGAAGCAACAAAGCCAGCAAGGGCATTTATGCTTTCGTGCGGAAAAATCAGGTAGGTCCCAAAAACGCTCAACGGCTCTTGTTCTACGTCAAAAAGCCAATCATGCAAATCCGAGGAGCTGCAGACTTCATTGAACGGTTAACTGGAGACCGTGAGGAGTTGTGGAGAAAATACGGTGCAGAAAGCTGCTTTGAAACTTTTGAGGAGTATTGCGCGTTCGCACAGGGCAGAGAAATGATGACCTTTGTGAGGTTCAAGAACTTCACGGAACTCGAAAACCCAAAACCCACGGAAGTTATCAGAAGTATTCTCGGGTCTTTACAAGGGTTCAGAGGCAAATACGTAAATATTGAGACAGCGAAACAATTGACAACGTGAAAAACTGCTCTGCCAGCCTCAACACGAAGTTAACGAAGGTTTTGTGGCGTAGTATACTGTTAAGTTGAGTTACCTTACAGCAGCAGAATGCTTCATGGATTCGTCAGCGTTTATTGTCATGGACTTGTCAAGAATTTTTCGCTAAAAAGCTCAATATACCCGCAGTTTTTGCAGTAGAATGGAATAATTTTATCACCAACGAAATCGCCTTTCTTTAGGATTGTAATTGGAAGAGCTGTCCTGCCAGAATAACCTAGACTGCCTTTTTCCATTTGGCTTCCACATTTTGGGCATTTCATGCTTTCCTGCACAATTTAAACTTCGTCATAATGAGATAAAAGGATTATCGCCATGCAATTTCACTCACTGACATCTGGGCAACTTAACTTAACAGTATCGTGGCGTAGTATAAGTTAAATCTTTGATTGGAGCATTCTTTAGCGAGTGTGAATGAACATGTTTCGAGTTAGAGTCAACAAGATCGAATCAATACGGGATTTGGACGGTAATCTTGGAAAACGAATAGAACTGGTTGAAGAACGGGCAATTTCGTCCTTTGTGGTCAGACCGCAATCAGACGAAGCAAAAATGGCTCAAGACATAATCCAAGCCATGCAGCAACAGATGCCCTTTCTCCCACAGAGAACACAACTTGCCATACCGAAGCTACTCTTATTCTTGACAGAACAGGAATACGACAGCTTAGGCATTGACTTCGACGTGAACCAAGTCTTCGAAGTAACGCTGGAAAATCAAGGCATCAAATTCAAGAAAGTCTCATAATGGCGCCGCGCACTTGCTTCAGCGCTGAATGCTTAGGATGAAAAGACAACACAAACACCATATTTTTCAAAGTTGCACAGATTTCCTGCAGGTCACCTGCCTTGCCTTTGTCACAATAAAGTGGAATAGGCTCGTCATCACCGTTCTCATAATAAACGTAAATCTGCGAGAAACTCTTTCTAAACCTAACCATTTCAAATTCCAAATTCAAAAGCTTGGCAGTTTTTTCAGTCGCCGTCCTAACAGACTGCAACCGCTTCTTGTTAGGAGCACCAGTTGACGCGTACACCAGCAATTTCCCAAAATTGTTTTTGAACATTCGCGGCCACCAATACTTTTACAGGCAAAAAACATTTTTAAAACACATGTACAAACGACATACCCACGCAGCGGAGAGGTGAGTTAAAGTAAAAGTTCTTAAACAGCCGAAAACGTCAGATTTGTGTACTGTTGAACCTCGAAGGCAAAAAACATGAAAGCCAGAGCGCACGTGTTTGTAAGCGGCAGAGTCCAAGGCATATTCTTCAGATCAGAAACAAAACACAAAGCCGAAAGCCACAACGTAAAAGGGTGGGTTCGCAATTTGCCGGACGGCAGAGTTGAGGCAGTTTTCGAAGGCGAAGAGGAAGCCGTAAAATCGCTAATAGAATTCTGCAAACGCGGACCATCAGGGGCAAGGGTTACAAACGTTGATTTAAGATGGGAGAACTCTACTGGAGAGTTTGATGCCTTCAAAGTAAGATATGGCTAAGTTATTTCTTGGGCACCCTGAAATGCGACTCTTTTCCAGCGCTTATGTACTCACCGCCCATACCACGCACTGCCGAAGCTATTTTCGCGAAATTTTCAGACCCCAGAAACTGCCGAGGCTTCACCACTATGTAATCGCTCTTTTCTTCGAAACTGAGCAGTTTTTCTAAATCTTCGGGAAATGCAATCCGAATATCTTCTATGGTTTTCTTTTCATGAATTTCATGAGAAACCGTTGCGGGAGTTTGAGTGGCTGGCTGAGTAATCTGTGAAACTGCTATGGACTTTATTGATGCCGCCACGGTTCGTAGGTCTTCCGAAATCTTGTTCAGAACCACGAGAAGTTCGTCAACTCTCTCCACAAGCCTTTCCAATTTCTCTTTTTCCGCGCTCATAAACACTTTCCCTTCAAATTCTAAAATACTTAAGGCGCTTATTAATTATTTGCACCTCCTATTAAACCCGAATTCAGCAATATTGCATGGGAGTGAAAGGCCTATTGTTTGAAATCGACGGAAGCCAAAAGAGCGGAAGCGGCACAATCCTAAGACTCTCAATAGCCCTAGCTGCTGCTACTGGGCAACCGTTACACATTTACAACATTAGGCAAAACCGACCTCAACCAGGCCTGAAGCCCCAACATTTGGAAGCCGTGTTGACAGCGGCTAAACTCTGCAACGCGGAAATAAAAGGAGCAACGCTGAACTCTAAAGAACTTTGGTTTAAACCTCAAGATGTGAGAGACGGAAATTTCGAGGCTGAAA
>Ga0315555_1002182_pt1 | contig 13911 bp, 8 predicted proteins | sample SalMarSW160380MG_FD_202113 | JGI IMG/M metagenome (GOLD analysis project Ga0315555, IMG submission 202113) | Salt marsh sediment microbial communities from the Plum Island Ecosystem LTER, Massachusetts, United States - Salt Marsh Sediment SW1603-80 ... | reverse complement strand
ATTTACCCGGATACTCTTCCCGAATTTTTCCGCCAGCTCCACCGCCAACCAGCGGGTAAAATTATCAATTGCCGCCTTGGCTGCCGAATAGCCCACAACTCGCGAAATAGCTTTCATGGATGCCATGGAAGAGATGTTGATAATCGAGCCGCTTTTCTGATCGGCCATTATCTTCCCGAAAATCAGTGTGGGTAAAACCGTACCATTCAGGTTCAGGTCGGTTACCTTTTTAAATTGCTCGATTTTAAGATCGAAAAAATTCTGATCAACCTCCAGGGTCGCCTGGTTAAGATTGCCGCCGGCAGTGTTGATCAGGATATCAATCCGGTCGTACTTGGCTAATATCGTTTTTCTAATATCTTTAAGATCAGCTTCGTCTAATACATTTCCGACAAAACCGAATACCCTGGGGTGAGTCTCTTGCAGGTCAGCAATTCTTCGTTTGAGGTTTTCCTCATTGATATCGAGCAAGATGACTTGAGCTCCCGCTGCTAATAGACCTTTAGCCATTTCACCGGCTAAAATCCCGGCTCCACCGGTCAGCAGAGCAATCTTATCCTCAAGATTAAAAAGAGTTTTTAAATATTCCATTTACTCTCCCGTTTCTTATTGGTGCTAACTTACTTGCACAATTCCTTATTTTTAATTCAAATAGCAGTAATCCTCAGCTGTTATAAAAATTGTAAGATAGCAGATTTAGTTTATCGAAAACTTTTTAAATTGCCAATCAAAAAGAGATTAAAATTTAGCGTGTCAATTTTTACATATGATTGCCTTCAAATAAAATTAAAATGTTTCGTTTTATTCTCATAAAATAGATAAATCAGTTCAAATTTTAAAAGTTATTTTTACTTGCTTTTTTTTCCCAAAATTTTTACAATTGAACCGTTTTAATGAATATTTTAAAAATAACTAGAGCAGCAATAAAAAGCTTCGTTGAAAAAGGTGAGTGGATTATATTTTAGTCTATGATTTTAGAGATTCACAGTAACAATGACAAATCCATATGGTCTTACACTTATTAACAAGTTAAAATTTTCTCAATGTCAAATATAAATAGTGCTAACCGGATTTATCACTCATCTCTAAAAGAGGTATTCGCAGGTGACTTTCTCATTGGAGCTGCCCTAAATTTAGACCAGATCACTGGCAGAGATCCAAAAGCCACCGCCATCATTGAAAAACACTTCAACAGTATCTCACCGGAAAATATTCTGAAATGGGAGGAGGTTCATCCCGAGCCGGATAGATACGATTTTACGGCTGCCGATCAATATGTGGCTTTTGGTGAAAAGCATAAAATGCAGATAATTGGTCATACGCTGGTCTGGTTTCATCAGACGCCTGATTGGGTATTTGAGGACAAATTAGGTAAACCGCTGAGCCGTGAGGCGCTGCTCGCCCGCATGAGAGATCATATTTTCACCGTGATGGGACGGTACAAAGGCCGCATTCACGGCTGGGACGTCGTCAATGAAGCCATCATGCAGGATGGCACATTTAGAAAATGCAAGTGGCTCGAAATCATCGGCGAAGATTACGTTCAGAAAGCTTTTGAGTACGCCCGCGAAGCTGATCCTGAGGCCCAACTCTATTACAACGAGTACGATACCGAGCATCAGTCCAAGCGCGATGCGGTAATTCGCCTGATCCAAAACCTGCAAGCCCATGGTGTTCGGATAGATGGCGTTGGCACTCAGGGACACTGGTTTTTAGATTATCCGACGCTGGATGAAATCGAAAAATCAATTCTGGAGCTCTCAAAATTGAACATTCCCCAAATGATTACGGAATTGGACATCGGCGTACTTCCCTTTTATCCGGTTGATTCAAAGATGGTGGATCTTGCTACTTTCGATCCCGAAACGCAGAAGAAGTACAATCCCTATCCGAATGGTCTACCGGATTCCGTCCAAAAAGAGCAGGCGAACCGCTACGGCGAATTATTTGCCCTGTTTCATAAACTCCGTGATAAGATCAGTCGCATAACCTTTTGGGCGGTTCATGATAAGCAATCATGGCGCAGTTACCTGCCGATCAGGGGCAGAGTGGACTACCCGACATTGTTTGATAGGCAATGCCGACCAAAACCGGCACTTGATGCAATCATCAAAATAGCAACCTAAACAACCAGATAACCAAACCAGAACATGAAAAAGGAACTGTAAATGAAATCCAAAAAGGATATTGAAATCGTATCGGCAGGACATACCTGCCTTGATTTAATACCTGCCTTCACAATCGAGGGAAAAGTTGATAAGATAACGGATGTTCTTGTGCCCGGTAAAATGATCAACATGGGCAAATGTGTTGTCGTCGGTGGAGGTCCGGTAACTAATGCCGGTGTTTCGATCCGCCGGTTGGGTGTCAAGACCGAATTAATCGGCAAGGTCGGTGACGACGATTTTGGCCATCAAATTCTGAATTGGTATGAAGAACATGAAGGTCACTTTAAAGGTATTCATATGGTAGAAGGTGAATCAACCTCCTACACCATTGCCATTTGTATTCCCGGCATAGATCGCTTCTATCTGCATCACTGCGGGGCAAATGATACATTCGGCTATGACGACATGGATTTCAATTTTGTGGGGCGTTCCCAACTAATGCTTTTCGGTTATCCGCCTTGGATGGCAAAGTTGTACGAAAACACCGGAGATGAATTAACTAAAATTCTGAAGAAAACCAAAGAATTAGAAACTACAACCGTTCTCGATCTCTCGCTCCCTGATGTGAACAGCCGCGCCGGCCAGGTAGGCTGGATGGCAATTTTGCAAAACTGGGTACCCCTGACCGACATCATGGTTCCCAGCGCCGAGGAGATATTCTATTTTCTTTATAAAGAAAAATTTCTCGAGAAGAAAGCTAACCTGGGACCCAAGGAAAGTGTACTTGATCACATTACGGTTAAAGAAATATCCAAAATAGGAAGCAAATTAATTTCCATGGGCACCGGAGTCGCGATGGTTAAATGCGGTCACCGCGGATTATACGTGCGCACCGCAGGTCAGGAGCGCCTAAAGCAATTTGGCGCTGCTCAGTGTGCCGATCTCGAAAACTGGGCTAACCGCGAACTCTGGTTCCCCGTTTATCAAGAAGAAAAATTTGTTGGGGCATTAGGTTCAGGCGATGCGGCAATTGCCGGATTTCTGTCAGCCTTCATTTGGGGTCACACGGTTGAATCCTGCTTAAGATACGCTAATGCGGCCGGCAGCATGAATGTCACCGTACCCGACGGACTGACCTGGAATAAAGGATTTGATGACCTTACCAGAAGGATTAAGGCCGGCTGGAGGACCAAAGAGCTGAAAATTGACGAACCAGGCTGGAAGAAAGAGCACGAATTCTGGGTTGGACCCGATAATCACGGTCAATGGGAATAACACCAAGTAGATAATTAGGAGAAAAAATGTCGAAAGAACGAGATTCATTTATTCAGAACAAAATAGCTGGCATGAGCTTAATGGAAAAGATCGGGCAACTGCTGACATTCACCCGCCGGGGTACAATATTGACTCCGAGCGGCATCGAACAGATCACCCGCCTGCATTGCGGCGGTCTTTGCCTTGAACCCTACGCACTTGAAACCTGTAAGAATCTTTATTGGGGTAATTCCCAGATTGATAGGACTTTTCAAAAACCTGAAGATTATTTTAGCATCGCCAATAATTACTTTAATGGCAAAACCTTTGGTATCAGTATCACACCGGAAGATTACACCAAAGATTTGAATCGCCTGCAGGAAATCGCTATGAACCGACCATCCGGGATTCCGCTGCATATGACCATTGATTTCGAGGGTGATTTTAAAAACGATTATATGGCTGGCGGCATCCGCCAATTCCCCGGGCCAATGGGCATGGCGGCGATTGGCGACGAAAAATTAACCTACAAAATCGGTGCAACCATTGCCAAAATGCTAACGGCGATCGGCGTAACTCAGATGTATTCACCGGTCTGCGATGTCAACACCAATCCCAAGAATCCCGAAATTGGCGTGCGCTCCTTCAGCGATGATCCTGAAGTCTGTGCCAGATACGCCGTGGCTTTGATCAGGGGATTGCAGGATAATGGTATCGCGGCAAGTGCCAAGCATTTTCCCGGAAGAGGTGATTCGGGAACCGATGCTCACGATGTACTGGAAATTCTGAATCTCGACAAGCAAAGAATGCACGCCGTCGAATTAGTGCCTTTCAAAGCGGCTATTGCGGCAGGCGTAAAGGCGATAATGACCGGCCATTCCGTCTATCCTGCCTACGATGCAATATACCCTACAACCCTGTCGTCAAAAATCCTGACCGGATTACTGAGAGAGGAATTGGGATTCGAGGGCGTTATCGTTTCAGATGCGATCGGCATGGCGGCAATCCTTAAAAAATGGCCGCTGCCGCAGGCTTGCGCCATGGCAATCAAAGCCGGTTGTGACACTATCCTCCTGAAAGCTGATGACGAGTCCCGGTCGCAGTGTTTCTTCGGAATTAAAATGGCAGTCGAAAGGGGCGAACTGAGCGAAGAAAGAATTGACCAGTCGGTTGCCCGGCTTTTGAAAATGAAATATGATCAGGAATTGTTCCAAACCGCCGGGAAAAATGATCCTGAAAAAACCCGTGCGATTACCTCCAGTAAAGCAATCAGCGACTTCTCCTGGGATGTCGCTCAAAAAGCCCTGATAATTATGCGCGATGATAAAAATATGTTACCACTAAATCCCAAGCAGAGGATGCTGGTCATCGAACAACGCATTCCTTACGAATTTCTGGGTAAAGACCCTTATTGTCACACCCATATGTTCTGCGAGGCGATGGTGAATCACAACCAAAATCTGATTTTAGTTGACACCGCATTTTCGGCTTTTGAAGACGAGATCAAAGAGTGCCTGGAGCTGGCCAAACAGGCTGATCTGGTAGTTATGACTAATTACTATGCACGGATCGTCAAATCCGGAAACAATCAGCTGCTGGTCAAGAAACTAAAAGAAGCCGGTCACAAAGTCGTGGTCGTCACCAATAATCCTTATATCGAAGGAACTACTAAAGAAGCTGACGCCGTCGTCTGCAATTTCAGCGGTACGCCGGATTCAATTCGGATTTCAACTGACCTGCTCTTTGGGAAAATCAAGCCTTGTCCTACGACCAAACTACCGGTGAAACTCGGCACGCAGGAAGCAGTCCCGGCAAAAAACCTGAAGCCGCCGAAAAAACATCCGTTAAACCTTTCATATTGCTAATGAGGATAAGCCACTAAGACTCGAAGACTCTAATTAAAATTTATGACTCAGTATATTCCGAGTAACAAAGAGGAGTTAGTTGCAAAGAAAATTGTTGATGCAGCTTACCACGTGCACAAGGACTTGGGTTCTGGATTACTCGAAAAAATATACAATGTCCCAATAATAAAAAAGGGTATCAACAGATTCATAATATAAAATTGGAGTCTTTGAGTCTTAGCGGCAAAAATATCAACATCGGAAAATTAATAGAAGATCTGCTATGGAAAAAATAAATATTAGCGACGTCTTTACCATCTCAGGAAGACAAATATCCCGGATTTATAATGAAAATAAAATGACGGTTCACCATCAGGGAATGTCCAAAACCCTGCAATTTCCCCAAACCATTGCCCTGCAGGGTGCACCGACCTGTTCGATTGGCATTTCCCCCGATGGCTTGTATAACAGACTGAATAATGCCGGCCGATTGATCTTACTCAATCAGAACGCTATTCAATTGGGATCTGCACCATTCATTCGTATTTCTGCTGATCCGGAAAGCGAAGACGAAAGAGATCAATATGTAATGCTGACACCAAAAGATCCTCGCGTAGTTGAAGGTCCCGATGATGTGCCAGCCTTGCATAATTATTATCACCCTGCTATTGCTGAGGAGCAAGTCACAATTTCCCTGGCTACTCCACTGGCTGAAATCGGATATAATCTGGAGAAAATTCAAGTAACAAGAAGATTGATTTCACCCTTTCTGAGTGGTAATAGCCAAGCGCTAATGCCTATTGGCGTTGAGGAATTCGAAGTAACAAGCAAGGCCAATAAATCCCAGCAAGTTACACTGGTTATTCCCCGACCCTCACTAGTAAATCTTCAAGAAAAGGAATTAAAGCCAACCGATCAGGATACAGTTTATCTCTGCTTTGCTCCTGTAAAAGGTCACCAGCACGAGGCATTCGATTTCAACGGTGTCAGCGGCGTAATCATGGGAAGTAAGGCAAATCAGGATCGCATGGTCATCGCCGTTCCGCAAATGGAAGGGGTAAGGACTGACATCCAGCCTTATTTTTGTCTGAACCGGTTGAAGCAGGATTTGTTATTGAATGAAGATGGCAGTTTCTATGAAAAAAGACCGGCGATTCTGAATCAGGATTACGGCGCGGCGATTAGTCTGACCTTTACCCTCGAGCCCAAGGCTGTGATGCGAATTCCGTTTGCTATCGCTCTGGATTTTCCCCAGCAAAGATATATTGACGGAAAAGAATTCCCGCGCAAATACCTCAAGAGTTTTTCTAACGAAAATACCAGACCAAGAGAGATGGTGAAAATCGCGCTGGATAGCTATCAACGGTGGTTGGATCGGGCAATGGTGATCATTAATCGGCTCTATACTTATCTCAGAAAAAATCCCTCATACAAAGATGATGAGGAGGGCGCTTTAAGAGTTCTCCGCTTGATTCTCAATGAATTCAGTTGCCCGATCTCCAACGCCGCCGTCTGGGTAGAGAATGAAAAAGGCGAGCAAGTTGCCCGTTTTCTGGAATGTTTCGATTATGCCTACATCAATCCTTCTGATGTTGATTGGTACTCCATGGTACTTTTAATTCTTTTTCCTCACATCGAAGAGGAGCTCTGTCAGCGGTTTATTGATTCGATTCTGGATGAAAATCCGCAGCAACGATTTTATCATATTCACGCTTCTTTTACCGAAGCCAGACAGCATTTCGAGACCTATCCCGAAGAGTATGAGGGCGTCTCCCTGACTCAGATCAGAGATGCAATCAAGGTCAAGGGGAGTGTGTATCATGATCTGGGGGCCTTGCCGAAAGGTCATGCCCTGCGCAATGTGAGCGATTATGCCTGGTATAATAATAATTATTGGGTGGATCTTTTTCCCAAACTTGCCACCAGAGTTCTGCGCAACATCAAATTTACCGGTAATGTAGATTTTCTCAAAAAGAACTGGGAAACGCTTAAATTTGGTTTCGACCACTTACTGGAATTGGATATTGACGGAGATGGCATTCCTGAGGGCAATCCGGGTGAGGTTAAAAATACCTTTGACAATTTGACTCTGTTTGGCGTCGATGCCTATGATGCAACTACTTTCATGGCCGGTTGCCAGGTAATGGCTCGCATGGCGGAAATGATGGACGATGAAACTGCCAAAAAACAGTATGAAGAACATTTTAACGCGGTCGCAACAGTATTTGAGAAATTATGGCGGGAGACAACCAATAGTCGCGGTCAAAAATTGCAATATTATGTCACTTGCTATGATCCGGTATCCGGGAAAACTAACACCGATGTCTGGACCAATCAACTGGATGCTTTATGGGCGCTAATTGCCATGGGTGAAGAACCTTTTATTCCGGCTGACCGCGCCCGAAAAATACTCAAGACCATCTATGATAATAACCGAACACTAATGGGCTGGGCGATGTGTCGCACTGAAGACGGCGGACCAGTAGAATCTGAACAGGGACAGGATGTCTATACTACCTCGAATTACGTATTTGCGCAATTACTTGACTATTATGGTTTGACAGAAGAGAGTAAAGAAGTGTACGAAGCCATGGACAAAGTCATTTTCCAGCATGCAAATTCATTAATCTCTCCCGATAATCTCCGGGCTGAACTGGAACAGGAATCTGGCGAATCTGCTCCGGGACCGCATTATATCGTAGCCGCTTACCCCCGACCGGGCGCCGTGCTGACTCAAATTGTGATACAGCATATTAAAGAAATAAAAGAACAAACGGGACTCATCACGATTGATTCTGACAGACTGAAGACATTTATTGCCAACTTAATGAAGTAGGTATCAGCAAAAGAACCAGATGTGATTTCAAAATAGGTAATAATCTTAATAAAGAGGGTGTGTTATGAAAGAGGGTACGGGGATACTAAAATTAAGCGAAAAAATTGGATTCAGTCTGGGAGATGCCGCATCGAACATCTTTTTCCAGAGTTTTATTCTATTTGTCCCGATATTTTATACCGATGTATTCGGTCTTTCTCCAGCGGCAATAAGCATAATGTTTCTGGTAACTAAAATATGGGACGCGGTTAACGATCCGTTGATGGGGATAATTGCCGACCGAACAAATACCCGCTGGGGGAAATTCCGTCCGTATATCCTTTGGTTCGCAATACCATTTGGGCTGTTCGGCGTATTAACCTTTACAACTCCTAACATAAGCATTAACGGCAGACTTATCTATGCTTATGTTACCTACACCTTACTAATGATGGCCTATACGATTGTGAACGTGCCCTATTCTGCGTTGATGGGTGTTATGACTCCTAATTCGGATGAACGAACCGTTCTGTCTCAATTCCGGTTTATGGCAGCTTTTATTGCAACGACAATACTTCAATTATCGTTTGTATGGCTGGTGATTAGAATCGGTGGAAGCCGGACCAATCCCCTTGGTTGGCAAATGACTATGGGCGTTTTTTCCGGGATAGCGATTGTCCTGCTATTTATTACGTTCTTTTCAACTAAAGAACGCGTTCAACCTCCAAGGGGACAAAAAACTCCACTGACGCAGGACCTCAAAGATTTGTTTACTAATTTACCGTGGGTGTTAATTGGAATCGCAAGTGTTTTCCAGCTTATTTACATCGTTATGCGCGGCGGCGCTATCATGTACTACTTCGACTATTTTATAGAAGTAAAAGAATGGAACCTGCCTTTGGTTGGCAAATTTCCTGTAGTCTCCATATTTATGGTATCAGGTACTATTATGACAATTGCCGGTGTCCTTTTAACAGGGGTTATTAGTAGAATATTTGGTAAAGCCGCAACATACGCGAGCTTACTAGGTTTAGCCGGTGTATCAACCGCACTTTTCTACTTCTTAACACCCACAAGTATCATTATGATGTTTATCCTTCAGGTTATTACGTCGTTCTCGGTGGGTCCTGTATCTGTGTTACAGTGGGCTATATATACGGATACAGCGGATTATTCAGAGTGGAAAAAGGGCCGTCGTGCTACCGGATTGGTAATGAGTGCAGGCCTGTTTTCACTGAAACTCGGGATAGCATTAGGTGTTTCCGCTTTGACGTGGATTTTGGGTGCCTACGGTTATATAGCCAATCAGCCACAAACAGAAAGTGGACTTATGGGGGTGCGTATGATTATGAGTATCTACCCAGCCATCTTTGCCTTGCTGGGCATGGTATTCATGTTATTCTACCCGCTTAACAAAAAAATGATGGTTAAGATGGAAGAGGATCTGACAGCCAGACGTCAGAGCAGCGAGAGCTAGCCAGTACGCTAAAAACATTTAAAATAGCAACAAGGGTAGAAAGGGGGTTGAAAGCAAAATCAAGCTTTACAATTGATTGTCTCTTTAAGGAGCAATCAAAAGAGCAAGAGACGAGTAACACATTACAATCTTTTAACAGGAGGATGAAATGAAAAGGACAACATCAACAAGCTTAATCTTCATTGTGCTGTTGCTTTTACTTTTAATCCCATCGATCCTTCCTGCCCAAGTTACTTTTGAACAACCTGATCCTGATAACAATTTAGGTATTACTGCTATAGGTGGTCTTATGGGATGTGCCTGGGGCGACTATGATAATGATGGGGATCTCGATCTTTTCGTTCCCTGCGGCACTGATCCCAGTGTCCTCTATCGAAATGATGTAAACGAGAGTAGTCAATTTACCAAAGTTTCCAAGGATGCAGAGACGGATGAGGGGATCCTTTATGATCCGGAAGGTAATACTCAGGGAATTATATGGGGGGATTTTGATAACGATGGTGATCTGGACTTATTTATGACCAACTCTGGAGTGGCACTATTCCGGAATGACGACAGTGTCTTTACCGATATTTCTGAAGCGGCTGGTTTAACTACTATTGAAGCCGAACAAGTTCTGTGGCAAGTTACTGCCGGTGATTACGATAAAGATGGTGATCTGGATATTGCTTTCGCCGGGTCTGATCAGGGTGCTGGCGGTGCTGCACTTCCGACTCACATTCTCAATAATGACAACTGCGTCTTTACTGATGTCAAAGATAACGTGATCGGATTTGATCTAAATCTTGAATCCTGGTGCCCATACTGGCTGGATGTGGATAATGACGATGACCTGGATTTATGGTTGTCCACCATCCGAACCTCAGGTGAACCTTGCGCTTTGTTATTGAACGATCAAGGAGAATTGAACTTTACCAGTTCCGATCAAACCGGTATTACGGCCAATTCAGCCATAACCTCTGGCTGGGGGGATTTTGACAACGACTGTGATTTAGATTTGATTGTTATTCCTTACTCCGGCGATACGGATGGCAACTGCAAGCTCTTCCGCAATGATGGCTCCACCTTTACGAATATTGCACCTGGTACAGTCCTGGATTTGGATTTCTCCGATGCCCGTGGAGTTTGCTGGGGTGACTATGACAATGACGGCCACCTGGATTTATGGATTGGTCGCCGAAGTGGTGGACAATCCATATTTCATAACAATGGAGATGGAACTTTTACTGACGAAGGTGCTCAAATCGGATTAGATGCGATGACTGGCCGGGATCCCCGCAGCGTTGTATTCGTCGATTATGATAATGATGGTTTCTTAGATGCTTTTGGAAAAGGACAAGGCGGTTTACCCTGGCTATTTCATAATGAGGGCAACACCAATCACTGGATTGTAATTAAACCTAAAGGTGATGGAGTTACCGATAATACGGCAGGTATCGGCGCGCGTGTCAAATTAGTGGCTGGTTCCCTCACCCAATTTCGTTATATTGAAGGCAGTGGTTCAGGTTGCGCAAGTGGCCATTTATGGGCTCATTTTGGTTTAGGTACAGCCACTAGTGTTGACAGTGTTATCGTTATCTGGCCTAGTGGTACAAGAGAATTTTCGACCGGCGTAGCCGTCGATCAATATCACCTTTTCGTTGAAGGAAAAGGAATTACTGCAATTGATAACACACCCGCCAACTCAATCCTGAAAGGTTTTGCCCTATATCAGAATTATCCGAATCCTTTCAACCCAGTAACTACTATCTCCTTTGATTTACCAGTTCGGAGCCAAGTCCGCCTGAGTCTTGTAAATATGCTGGGTCAGGAACTTAAGGTCCTCACGAATGCTACTTGCGAAGCGGGTCACTACCAGATTCAACTTGACGGCTCAGACCTCGCAGCCGGGCTCTATTTTTACAAATTGGAAACTCCTAATTTCAGTGAAGTGCGTAAGCTGGTTCTCTTAAAATAGAGCTACCCTAAAAGATAGTCTTGCCTCACTCTTGATCACAAAATCCCTCACTTCTAATAGAGGTGAGGGATTTTTCTATCAATCCGAAAGACTTGGTTGCATCAATCAGGTCGAAATTTAAACTCCCCGCGAAGATCCTTCTCTATATAAAGTGTCTGATAAACGAATTGGGATTTGTAGACTGGTGTCTACAAATCCCAACTGCTGCCACGAGAGTTAAGTTTATGGAGCCTAAAAACTCAGACCGATACTAAACATATTAATCGTTTGGAAAATACCAAAATTGATATAGGAATAATCAAAGGAGAAGGCACTAGTTCCAAAAACATTATAATGAATCCCACCGCCAAAGGTCAATCCCTGCTCAGTATCTTGAGCGAAGAGCTGCTTGTATCCGGCTCGAAGCGACAGGATATTGAATAAGGTATATTCCGCACCAACGTTAACATATTCTACATCATCGCTCGGGTGCAGCGCATCAGCCGCTATGATCAGGTTATTATACTTACCTTTGATCAGATCCATGGAAAGGCCAAAACGAAACATCAACGGTAAATCAAATTGATCGGTTTCCAGTTTGGCATTTATTTGGGGATTATTTCCGGAGACCTGCTGATTGACGTCAACCTGCACTAATAAATCGCGACCATCAAGCTGCATTTTAGTCCCATAATTGGAAATATTCATCCCGAGCGTCAAGCCATGAAAACTGGTGGCATAGAGAGCACCGACATCAAGTGCAAAACCATTAGCGTTACAATGATAAATCCGCTCATTGATATACTTGGTATTGAATCCAATCGCGAATCTATCGGTCAAATTGCGGGCATAACTCAAACCAAAAGCCGAACTGCCGGCATCGAAGTATTCACCGGTTCCATCAGGCTGAGAAACCGTTGTGCGTTCCATTTCGTCCATACTAAAAAGGGTCGCATTAATGCCCAGCGTTCCAAAATTACCCATTGTGAAAACAACCCCCGCATAATTGAGCGCAATATCGGCAATCCACTTGGTATTGCAAAATGTGGCTTCAATATTGTTATTTAGCCGGGCAATACCCGCCGGATTCCAATACATCGCCGTTGCATCCCGAACGACAGATACATAAGCACTGCCCATCGCCGTTGCTCGCGGACCAACATCAATAACCAAGAATGGTGCCGCAGTCGTTCCAACTTTGGTTACCCCATAAATCGGCAGGTTTAAGACCAGTAATAGTCCCAGAACAAAGATAATCATCTTCTTCATGTTTATCACTCCCTGAAAATATTTTTTCATGTACATATCATCACCTACTTAATAATCGCGAATTTGCCGACTTTCTCGCCAATTCCCTCGGCTTCGACATGGTAAATGTAGATGCCATAGGATATATCCAGTTTATCCTTAGACAGCATATCCCAGATCTCGGTACCATTATCAATCGCAGCCTCATGGTTCAGGGTCTTAACCAACTGTCCACGCGTGTTGAAGATTCGGATTTTACATTTTGCAGGTAAGTGAATAAAGTGCAGTTGCCGCTCTCCGCGTCCACTGGAATACCGGTTCTGCGGTTCCCAGGAATTGGTCACGATGTAGGGATTCGGGACGACCCTGATTTTATCCAGATCAACTTTTGCCTGGTCTTTGTCAATATTCGCAGCTAGAACCGTAAACTCAAAAGTATCGTGTGCAAGGAAGGGTTTATCAGTCTTCAAAGTCAGGGTAGTACCTGCACCAGGTATCGGTGACAGTGAATCCCCCTCAGTAACTACGTAACGGAGAACCCAGCTGGCAACTGGAGTATCCGGATCAGGATCAGCCAGAAAAATAATCTCATCGGAGCGACGTCTGGACGCGTCAAACGAAAATACACCATCGTCGCCAGCCCGCTCACGGAAAGCAAAAGGTACCCTTTCATTAGTCAAGGTATTGACAATTGTGAAGTTGACATCTTTTGGCGGCATTTCGGTAGTTCCCAGATAGTATTTATCGGATCTGTCAATTCCTACATCTTCTACATCGGCAAAGACAATCTTAAAATCAGCCACGATTAATTCGATCGGGCGACTCGATGGTGACGGAGAATATCGGACAAATTCAAATGCCGGGATTCCCAATTGACTCCAACCGGAACTGTCCGCATTAAGGATTAACTCATCCGGGTTGTTCTCAAAAGTTAACTGAAAACCATCGGTAATTGGCAAACCTTCCACACCACCAACTAGACCAGTATCTTTCAGTAGGATCACATTATCAGTAATATCTTTCAGGGTAAAATCACGGGTTGCAGGATATAAACTGGAGGAGAGGGTATCCCTGAAAGTAATCTGATATTTATGACCATCTTTAATCAAATCAGGTCTGATTACCGTAAAACTGACACTTCCAGAAGTGGTATTACTATCGCCAAGCGCTATCCCATTCTCATCAATACGGGCTGGCTTATAACCGGCAGCGGGCGCTTCCGGTCTGAC
>Ga0315555_1002174_pt1 | contig 13936 bp, 10 predicted proteins | sample SalMarSW160380MG_FD_202113 | JGI IMG/M metagenome (GOLD analysis project Ga0315555, IMG submission 202113) | Salt marsh sediment microbial communities from the Plum Island Ecosystem LTER, Massachusetts, United States - Salt Marsh Sediment SW1603-80 ... | reverse complement strand
CAGTTGTGCCAGCACCAAGCCAACCGTCACCGCCGCTCAATATCGCTTCACCTTAAATGATGAAGTTTACCGGATTCGGTCTATTACATCTTCTGACAATAGCCTATCATACAACGAGCTCCTCAGCGATAAATTTCTGGCGATAGACTTTGATCAGGACCGCATCATTGACCGGATAACAATCGGCAACATCGAGCTGGCTGAAGCCCAAAAAATTTACGATTATGGTTTGCTGATGCTCAGTCAGGAAAACAAGCTGCAGGAACGATCTCCCGAAAACCACAAATATGTATATGATGATCCCAATTTCTACATCGAAATCAAAACTTTTCGCCCAGCTGGCGCCAACCCCTTCAATGAATTTAAAATCACTCATAAGCAACCCGTGATTGCACCAACGATAACTGTCGCGCTTGACGGAGATGCCGACGGTAACCTGGATAAAATTCTCAAAGGGACAGAGACATTAGAAAAGCTCCAGGCCAAATATGCCGAGGCGATCGAAACCGGCCTCCGAAAAAACGGGTTGATTAAAGTCAATAGCGTGATTCTGGTCAAGGAAAAATAGAGCATCCCATCAGACACCAATAATCCAGACAACCAAGTCTGGTATTATCGGCTATATTGTGATAATCAATTACTTGCTGAAGTGGATAATATTTACACTTCTTTTATGGATTCCACTCGAACCGGTCATACTTATAACCTATCGGCAATCAATTATTTCTTTAAAGAATCAGTCAGGGTCACTCCGACATCATTTCAGATTCATTGAATTCATCATCGCGCATTGTAACGAATATTTCCAATCCAAATCTAATAATTTGCCTGAATATATGTGATCTGGTAAACATAAATCTGTCTGTAAGACTGCTCGAAAAATTTTCCATTATTATTAGTGACATAAATTTTTATATTACGAGCGTTTTGTGAGTTTTGTGATAGGAGTAAAAGCATGAAAAAGTTTTTCCAAAAGTTATTGTTCCCGGTTATCGGAACTGGTTCACTGATCTGGTTTCTCGTCCGGGTTATTCCCAAGCCCAGCCGGGCTACTTATCCCTGCATGCGGGTAGCGGCACCAATTGCTTCGTCATTTGTTATCTATATTATGACACTGCTTTCATCAATCCTGTTTTTCAAAAAAGCCAGGAAATATCTGTATGAATCCCGCTACGTCATGTTTGCAGTTGCCCTTTTTGTTGCCATAGCTCTGGGATTATTTTCCCATATGCAGAACAACAAAAAGCTGTACGCAGTTACCAAAACAACCCTCGAAGAACCCAACCAGCCGATGGGAACCGGTAAAGGTATTTACCCCGGTCGGGTGGTTTGGGTCTACAATCATGATGCGACCGACGAAACCTGCCAGAACAACCAGAACGACTATTGGTTTCAGGATGACAACGCTAATCAGTCCGTTATCAGTAATATGCTTTCCAAAGGACTCCAGAATATGACCGGCGAAACCAGCGATGCTGCTGCCTGGAATGCCATCTTCCATTACTACAACCAGAATCATGGCAAAGGTGATGTTGGCTATACCGCCGGAGAAAAGATCGTCATCAAAATCAACCTGAATGGGGAGGGCAACACCAACTCCGCTGCTAATATCAATACTTGCCCCCAACTTTGTTACGCAATTTTGGATCAACTGACCAACGCCGCCGGTGTAGCTCAGGCAGACATCGGCATTGGCGATCCCAGTCATATGAGTTACGGTGGCGGCTGGTGGCCCAAGCCATCAATGGAATATTATCTTGACAAATGCGAGACTGCCTTTCCGAATGTAAAATATTGGGGTAATGGTATGACAGCTACTCCACCAACGGCAGAAAACGTCATGTTTGCCGCCGATGGCTCAGTTAGTGATCCATTGCCTCAATGTTATATAGACGCCGCCTACATGATTAATATACCGGTCCTCAAAAAACATCATCGGGCTGGCATTTCGCTCTGCTGTAAAAATCACTTCGGTACAACTGCTCCCTATACCGATGGTGCCTGGCAGTGGCATCCCAGCCTGCCCTGTCCGGAAGCCGACGGCGAGGTGACCCAAGGTAACTATGGCGTTTATCGCTGCTTTGTTGATATTATGGGACACAAAGACCTGGGCGGGAAAACAATCCTCTACCTCGTAGACGGAATCTGGAGTTCGGTCAATTGGGGTCATCCACCAATCAAATGGCGCATGCCTCCCTTTAATAACGACTGGCCGTCTTCATTATTTCTCTCTCAGGACCCGGTGGCAATTGAGTCGGTGGGATTTGATTTCCTGTATTATGAATTCGATGAGAACCATCCAACCGAAGGCGGCGCTCCCAACGGCGACAAGGGACCTTATCCGCATTTTGCCGCAGTTGATGATTACCTGCATCAAGCTGCCGATTCCACAAATTGGCCCAGCGATATAATTTACGATCCAGAAAATGATGGTACTCCTCTACCCCGCAGTATGGGCGTTCATGAGCACTGGAACAATGCGGTGGATAAAAAGTATACCAAAAACTTAGGAACCGGCGATGGTATCGAACTGGTCAGCGTTTTTGTGACAAACGCTATTGCCCCGCAGGATGAGGAAATAGGCTCACTTGCCAATAATTTCAGTCTGAACCAGAATTACCCCAATCCTTTCAATGCTACTACCACAATCCAATTCAATCTGCCGGTTTCGGCTTATGTTTCATTGACAATCTATAATATTCGGGGACAGCAAATCCGGACTTTACTAGCAGACAATAAAACGAGTGGACAATATGTGCAAAGCTGGGATGGATTGACGGATAACGGAGGCTTAGCACCATCCGGTATTTATTTCTATAAACTCCAGGTCAAGAATAACGGTCGCTCCCTGGAAAAAGTCCAAAAGATGGTCCTGAACCGGTAACACAAGACTCCATCGTCTTGGAACAATAGTGTTATTGAATATGAAGAAATACATCTTACCGCTGCTGCTGGTAATAGGTATCATCTTTGCCTATCTCAGCTGCGATAACACAACCGAACCCAAAGAAACTCACGGTACAATTACCGGGAGTGTTCAAGATATTAGTCACAACGGTACATCTGTTCATCCAGCATATTTATTCTTGAATGACAGTCTCTTAACGACCACCGATGAAAACGGCGAATTTACCATTTCGGAGCTTGAAGAAGGTAGCTATCAAATAGTTTGCTCGGCGCTCAATTTCCTGGATACTACTGAACAGATTTCTGTCAAAGCCGGAAAAACTACCAGTCATACATTCTATCTCACACCCAACCTTGTCAGCGGTAGAGTATTTGGTGAATTCGAAGACATGACACTTTATAACGAGGTCCTCGCCGCTGATACGTCAAAACTCGGTTGGAGCGATCTAGAGGTTTATCAGGCAGGCACCGGTGCTACCTTGCAATCTAAAACCCTGGGCTATGAGGTCCCAGACAGAAAAGTCTGGCTGGGAGACAGCCTGTTAGCACTAGCCGATAACTGGGGTCAGTATTCGTTCAAGATTCAATACGGCACTTATCCAATTACTGCTACCTGCGAAGGTTACAACAGTATTGATACGGTAATCACCGTGATTCCAGATGAGCACCTCTACATCAATTTCTTCATGCGCCGGCAATAGCTGAACCAGCAAAATAATATCAGGTGAAATCTTCTTGCCCTGCAAGATGAGTAAAGCCTGTTGTGACAGACGCAATTAGCTAAAGCGATTTCTCCTCGTTTTACTTGTCGAAATGACTACTATCTTAAAAACATCTTTATTTTGACTAAGTGTTTAAAAAACAGCTTGACAAAAATAATTTGACCTCGTATATTTTGACTGAACGGTCAGTAAAATAAGAATAAATGAGGAAAATATGACGCGCAAACCCAAAAAGGACGTCAAACAAAAAATCCTCGATACCGCCGAAATGCTCTTCGCCAAACACGGCTTTGACGCCACCGGCATCGAACTCATCGCCAAATCTGCTGGCATCACCAAATCGCTGATCTACTACTATTTTGATAGCAAGGATGAAATCCTCTCACAACTATTCCAGGATTTCATTACCGAATCCATCAAGATCAAGAAATATATTACTGACAACACTATAGCAGATAATTCGCAATACAATGTTGAGCAAATCCTTAAAGATCATACTCTGCCCTTTTTGATATCACACAAAGACATCATCAAAATCGCCTTCACCGAATCGGTTAAGGAAGCGCCCGTGACGCCACATATTAATATCTTTCAGTACTTTGACCAGAATTTCCAGGCCAATTTTGAACTTGTGGACCAATATAGTATCCAATATAATAAAGACTTCGCAAACCTTAACGGCTTTTTCCTCTTCTGGGCCCCGCTATTCTCCTTTGTGATCTTCAGCGATGAATGGTGCGAATACTACCATTGCGACCTGGAGAGTGTCACAGATCTTTTTATTGCCGAATATGCTAAGATGTACAAACTGCTGATTAGTCCGAGAGCCGCCAGCACCATTTCTGGTGAAACACAGAAATCGCCTAAAAAAGAATGAGAATTTTGGCTGAATAAATCCAATCATCAACCTTAAAAAAATGAGGGGGTTATGAAATCGGAAGAAAAAATGATGACCGCCATCGCCGCTTTTGTGGTCCGTTTTTACAAATGGATTCCCTTTGTTGCACTACTACTTTTTATTCTTAGTATTATTTCCGCCAGCAACATCGAAACAAAGACCGAAATCAAAGACCTGATGTCCGAAAAAGACCCACTGATTGCCAGCTACATCGAGGTAGATTCCGTCTTTGCCGGGGGCGCTACGGTCATGATCACGATTGAGGGCAATGACAAAGCCCGCATGGGACAATGCGCCGAAGATTTCGTCGCATCCGTTCGGGCGAATGACCGACTAATGCGAGAGATCAAAGCCATTAATCTGAAAGTTGATCGCCAGTTTATGGACGACTGGGGCTTAATGCTGGCGAAAGCCAAAGACCTGGAAAAAACCCAAGAAACCTTTTCAGAATTAAACCTCCTGCCATTCATCACCTCACTGAACAATTCATTTGAAGAAACTTATACCGGCGATGAAGCCGAAGAGGAACTGGAAACCAACAAGCAGGAAAAGGATGCCGTGGCTACGCTGGCGCAGCTGGAGTCCTTTTTTACCCTAATGCGGGAGTACCTGGAAAATCCCGAAGCGGTACCTTTCGAAGAACAAGGAAGAACGCTGGCAGAAACCTTTATGTATGGCGAACCCTATCAGTTCAATCATGACAACACAATGTTGTTACTCACCATTACTCCTACTTTCAACACCGTTGAAATCGAGAAAATTGTTGCTTTCATGAAGGAAGTAAAAACCATTATTACCAAAACGAATAATCGTTATCCGGATCTGAAAATTAGCTATACCGGCGATGTTCCGATCCAAAGTGATGAACAGGACGCATTGGGTTTTGACATGGCAGTACCCTCCATTGTGGCGTTGATGCTCATTCTGGTTTTGTTTATTTTTTCTTTCAATCAGCTGCGTTCAATTATCTTTATCCTGGCTGTACTGATTTTGGGCATCGTCTTCAATTACGGATTTATCGGAATTACGATTAAAGAAATCAATATGTTGACCAGTATTATGGCAGTACTGCTTATTGGTCTCGGTGTGGATTATGGAATTCAAATCGTTACCAATTTTACCACCTATCGCGAAGACGGTTGCGAACCGCAAGAAGCTTTGCGACTGACCTATCTGAAAGCCGGAATGGGGACGCTGCTGGCAGCTTTGACAACTGCCATTGCATTTTTCGTCATGTCTGCCACCGGTGTCAAGGCGTTTGAGCAGTTTGGCATCGTCATGGGCACTGGCATTATCAACTGTTTCCTAGCTATGTTTTTCATTTTACCCTCAATTTTATTATGGTGGGGTAAAAAGGATCTGGGTAAAACCCACCTGCCCAATATCAACTATCAATTCCTTGCCAATCTTGGCAAAACTACCTATAAGCATCGAACCACCACAATTATCGTGGGTTCTATCATTACAATTGGGCTTTTCGCAGCTATGTTTCTGAATCGAATGGAATACGATATGATGAAGCTCGAGCCGGAGAACATGCCCTCAATCACCCAATACAAGAAAGTCATGGAAAAATTCGAAATGACGCCCTTTGCCTCGACAGTAATTGCCAACAGCATTGAAGAAGCGCGGGAGTTTACCGAACAGCTGGAAAAGACGCCCCTGGTGGCTGATATCAACTCAGTTTCATACTTTTTCCCACCTGCCGATGAACAACAAGCGCGGCTTGCGGCAATTGCCAAAATCCGCAATATGCCGCCCCGCTACCGCACAATGAATTATACTACCGAGGACATGGAAACCTTCACCTATGAAGTACAGCGGACCGAATGGAACATCATCGAGATGGGCGATCTCTCAGTTGCCGGACTTGGTGAAAATAATAAAATTGTCAAGAAGCGTAATGCTATGATCCATGAGGTTTTCGGTGCCGAGGTGGGCAAACCGGGACGCGAGGTTCTTCAGAAACTGATAATGCTGATTCAAAGCAATCCGGCGAAATACGCCGAAAGGCTCAGTAAACTGGATCATTATTTTGCCCGAGAAATGGATGCGATCGTTACCCGAATGTCCCGGGCAAACCGTCCAATGACTATCAACGATCTCCCGGAATCTGTGCGAAAAAGCATGTTTGATGCAACCGGCAAACGCAACCTGGTTATGATTTATCCCGATGAAGGGGTCCTCGATAATATTGACAATATTCGCCACTTTAATAATTCTGTCGCCCGGGTATCGCCAAGAATCACCGGTGCAACCCAAATCATGACTGCCTGGCTGGCTGAGGTTATTAGCGCTTCTGGAAAAGCCGGGATTTTTGTCTTCGCTGCGGTAATCTTTTTCTTGATTCTAAATTTCAGGGACATCAAATACGTAGTCTTCGCTTCAGTACCACTGGTGCTGGGCATGATCTGGATGGCAGGAATATATCCACTGCTGGGACAGAAAATGAACTTCGTCAATATTGCCGTAGTTCCATTGGTCATCGGGATGGGGATTGATTTTGGGATTCACATTGCCCACCGCTTCAAAGTCGAACAAAACATCGAGACTGTTTATCGCTATACCGGCAAGGGTGTATTCTTGTCGGCGTTCACCACTATGATTGGCTTCGGATCACTGGGACTGATCGGCAGATTTGGCTCCGTCAATTCAATGGGGCGAATTCTCTTTATCGGTATTTTGATGTGTCTATTAACGACCCTGATCATTTTACCATCGCTGTTAACCTTTGATAAAAAGAATAAACCATTATAAAGGAGGCTGCTATGCATTTTTCAGCCAAATTGCTCGGAATATCGCTGATTTCTCTTCTTACATTTTCGCTCTTTGCTGACGAAGATGCGCTCTCCATTATTCGTAAAGTTGATGAAATGGGTAAGACGAATACCAGCATCGCCAAAATGAGTATGCTGACTTTCCCCTATTCCGAAGACAACTCCAATTACCGCGAAATGAAGGTTCTGGCTTACGGCCAAGGTGAAGATAACAGCTATATGGAATTCATCACGCCCAAATCTATCCAGGGATTGCGGATTTTGTCGCTGGAAGGTGACCAATGGGTCTATTTTCCTTCCACCGGGCGTGTCCGCAAAATCGCCGCCAAATCGAAAAATCAGTCGGTGCAGGGGGTTGGCGGAGATTTTTCCTATGAAGATCTCGGTGGCGGTTCAATGGAGGAAAATTATACCTTCAAAATTACGAATTCCGATGATAAAAGCTGGACTCTGGAAGGCATTCCGAAAAAGGAATCATCCTATTCGAAAGTCCTCATCACCGTTTTGAAAGATAATTATCAGACACCCAAAATAGAATTTTATACTGCCGAAGACGGTCATAAAAAGGACTTGATTGTGGAAGAATACAAAACCATTTCCGGGCGTCTGATGCCAACCCGCATGACCATGCTAAATCTGATTAAGCAGAGCAAGACGGTCGTGATTATGCACGAAGCCGAGTATGATATTCCAATTGATGATAAGTATTTCAATCCGATGCGGTTTTATAAATAGGAATATCCACTATGAAAAAGAGAGTTGGTGCTATATCAATATTTCTTATTTTTTTGATATTCAATGTTTATGCCCAGGAAAATGATTTTCCAGATTTCAGCTGGGAGGATAACGGTTCTGAGGAATTTGAAATCAGCAGTTATGAGGAGCCCTTCAGCTTATACGGTTATTTGATAGACTATATCCAGTCTAGTATGGATTATGCCAATCAGAAACTTACCCGACCGACTTTCGGGAATGCTATTTTACTGCGCCTGAAAGGTGATTGGCGTCTGGAAACTAATCTGCGTTTTCACCTGGAATTTTCCTACCTTACCAATGTCGGTAACCAAAATCCGTACGTCCTTTATGAAAAACTTGGCATCGCCGGATTTTCACAAAGTGATTTTCCGCTGGAGGACTACCATCAGCGCATGTTTTTCGATCATGTCTGGGGGATGGCCAGTTTCGGCAATTTCGATCTGCAATTCGGCAAATTCCCGGTTGCCTGGGGAACCGGTTATGTCTTCAATCCCACAGCGCGAGTAGCATTCCCGCCCTTTCTGGACATGGTCACTGAAGATACTCCCGGTACGATGGCAATCTTACCAAGCTATGCGCTTTCCAATCGTCTTTCTCTCGAAGCTTATCTTGCTTTCCAGGATAAGACTCAGAAAAAGACCGCTTATCAGGAAGACAGTGACGCCAATAATCTGCCCTATGGCATTAAACTGAATACCATCATCGGCTCTTTTGACATGTCGCTTAGCTGGATCAAAGAAGTACTCTATAATGATCTGGATTATCGCCCGATTGATGACATTCTCACCGAAGCCGGGATGGAATATGTTCAGGGAATTGTTGCCAACCAGATGATGGCGGACTTGATTGCAGGAGGAGACACGGCTACCGTTTTGGAATTGTTCAAGCAGGGCGCCCTGGCAGAAATGATTGCCGATTTACCAACTCATCCTTACTATAAACGCAGTTACTATACCGGTTTTGATTTCGCCGGGGCAATCTGGGATTTTGGCGTGTATGGTGAATTTGCCTTCCGGATCCCGCGAGACGCCAATAATGATAAATTTGTATTGAATAATTACAGTATCGCAGACAATCTGGAAATGTGCATGGGTTTTGATTACTTAATTCCCGGTATCGAGCTCGATACCCGTATGGAATATTACTATCAAGGCATCGGTGCCAAAAGTAAAAAAGAATATAATCTGCTGACCGTTCTATCCGGTGAAAAACTGGTGAACGCCCGTAACTACTCCTTCCTATTTCTGGAGAAAACTGTCAGAGATTACCACAAATTCAGTCTGGCATTATTCAATAATCTGGATGACGGCAGTTACGCGATACTACCGGGATACAGCTATTCGCCCTACAATAATTTCGATATTACTGTCGGTGCATTTATACTGGGCGGTCCGCGAGGCTCGGAATTCGATGGCCGTTATACCCTCTACGGTGTGAAAGAGATTGACCTGATTGAAAATCTCTGGCCATATTTGCGATTAAAAATAAGTTTCTAAACGGATCTTCTATATGAACAAACTTAGTTTTAAGCAACACCTATTATCATCATTAGCAGGATTATTTTCAATTGCCCAGCTTATCGTGATTTTCTTTTTGCCAGGCGGAAAGTCGGATATTCTTCGGATAATCGGTTGGATTCTCTGGACAACGTCAATGCTGTTTGCCTGGCTACCTATGTATCATTTGAAAAAATACGGTTGCGTCCAAAAAGGCAAGGGATATGTTCATACCCAGCAGTTGGTAAACCAGGGAATTTACGGTATTATTCGGCATCCGCAGTACCTGTCGCTGCCGCTGTTTAATATCGGACTAATACTGATTTCACAGCATTGGATAATTATTTTGCTGGGGATTCCGGCAATTCTGCTGATGATACCGGATTTGATTATTGCAGATAAAGAAGGATTGGAAAAATTTGGGGATGCATACCGGGAATACTCGCGGCAGGTTCCCAAATTGAACTTTATTGTGGGAATATTCAGGCTCCTGAAACGGAAATTCAAACAGAAAAAATAATTCGTTCCGGAGCTGAACCCCGGAACCAGGGTAAATTCGCCGTAGCTCCAATATCACCTGTCATTTCGAATCCAATTCATTGGGTGAGAAATCGGATTAAGTAAAAGAATTGTACCAACAAAAGTGCCCGAGCTCTTGCTGACACGATTCTTCAGTCACCAGACTCCTTCGGAATGACTTGTATAAAGTTGTCATCTCGATTCCCCGCCTGCGGCGGGGTGAGAGATCGGATTAGTTATTCACCTTGAGAATTGGTTCACAAGTCAAGCTTAGGAGCCAGCATCAAAATCGTGACTCACAACTAATGGTCAGGATGAATTATGTGAAATCTGCCTTCAACATTACCGACAGCAAACGTCAAGGCTGGGGCTTATTTTCACTACTACCAATACTGCATTGATCCTTCATTGAGCATGAATCGCAGGCGGATTCAGGTTTTTTGACAGTTTTATGAAAGTGCCTGAACAGAGCAATTGCACTGGCAATCACCACAGCCGCAACAATAATAACCTGCCAGTCCATTACTATCCTCCCAGCCCCAGCAAGCTGCCAATCTGATAAATCCCAACTGCCATAATAAAAGCCACCAGCAGGGTGTAACCGGCCTGAAAAAGTGGCCACTTCCAGGAGCCCAGCTCTTTTTTTACCATCGCCAAGGTCGCAATGCAGGGGATATAGATCATAATAAAGACCATCAGTGCGATTGCCATCAAAGGTGAATAATTTTGATCCTTCCCAATCTCATTTTTCACCATAAAATCCACATGCGGCTGATCGGTGGACAACCGCGCCTCGATCCCATACAAAATACCCAGGGTGGAAATGATCACCTCCTTAGCAGCTACTCCCGCAATCAGGCTGATGCCAATTTTCCAATCAAACCCAGCCCAGCGCAATACCGGCTCTACCATTTTACCCAACTGACCGCCAAAGCTATATTCTATCGCTGGAATATTCTCTACTGATACATCATTTGTTCTCGTCGGCACTTTAGGATATGACAATAAAAACCAGACTACAATTGAAGCAGCTAAAATTACGGTACCTGCCTTTTTTATGTATTCCGATGACTTTCCCCACATGTGGATGAAAACATTCTTCAACGTTGGTAAGCGATAGGGTGGCAGCTCCATAACGAACGGTGTCTGAGCTCCCCGAAATAACGATTGTTTGAAAATCAAGGCAATCACAAAAGCCATTAGCCAGCCGAAGAGCCAGATACTCCAGAAAATAATCGTGGCATGATCCGGGAAAAAAGCCGCCACCAGCATGGCAACCACTGGTGCCTTAGCTCCACACATCATCAATGGCGAGACCAAAATCGTAACTTTGCGATCTTTTTGGTTGGCCAGCACCCGGGCGCTCATAATACCAGGTACGGCGCAACCGGTCGAAATCATAAATGGGATAAAACTACGACCATGCAGCCCGAAAATGTGAAAAAATTTATCCATAACGAAAGCCGCCCGCGACAGATAGCCGGTATCTTCCAGAAACGAGAGCCCTAAAAATAGCAAAACCACCAGCGGCAGAAAAGTCAGAACGCCACCAACTCCGTTAATAATCCCATTAGTCAATAATTCTTGCAGCGGACCTGAAGGCAAAATCCGGGTTAAGAATAGTGACAGGTGGGTGAAAACAATTGAAACTCCATCGGAAAGTGGATTTCCCAATTTAAAAGTAATTTGATAAATGACGAACATGACACCCAGAAAAATCGGAATTCCCAGAAAACGATTTAACACTATTCGGTCAATATTCTCGGTAAAATCAACAACCTGACGGCGTCTGGAAATTTTTACCGTTTCCTTAATAGCCCCATGAATATAAGCATAGCGCTGCTCGCCGATAATTACTTCGCAATCCTCACCGAACTCTCTTTCCAATCGCTCCCGCCAATCCTTTGCCGCCTGCAGTACAATTGCAGAAAGGCGATGCTCATTTTCAATCTTGCGGATCGCATCCTGATCCTTTTCCAAAAGCTTGACTGCAATCCAGTGCAGAGAATAGCGTTCTTTGAAAGACTCATCCAGCATCAAAGTATCAATAATAGCCTCATGGGCTAACTCTACCTGCTTCCCATAATTCAAATGCCGTTTTTGAGAGCTCAGTTGCCCTTCGGCCACTTTGAGCGCTACCTCCAGCAACCGCTCAATCCCGGCACCGGTACTACCAACCGTCTTCACAAAGGGAATTCCCAGGATCGAACTCAGTTGCTCACTATCAATCTTGACTCCCTTTGCTTCAACTTCGTCAGTCATATTCAATGCACCGACAATCGGAACGCCTAATTCCTGAAACTGGAGCAATAGATAGAGATGCCGTTCCAGGTTACTGGAATCAAGAACATCCACCACCACATCCGGTTTTTCATTGAGCACAAAATCCCGCGATACGACTTCCTCCAGGGAATAGGCGCTCAGACTATAAGTACCCGGCAAATCTATAAATTCGACCAATTTGTCATCAATCTGCACAATCCCAGATTTTTTTTCGACTGTAACCCCAGGATAATTGCCAATGTGCTGACGCTGACCGGTCAAGGCATTGAATACGCTGGTCTTACCGGAATTAGGATTACCTGCCAGGGCAATCCGGTAAAATTTTTGTCCGGATGGCAATCCCGAAAGACCATGACGCCGCCGAAATCTGCGATGCACCCGATGAGCAGGAAGGTTCAATCCAGCTCCTCCACATCAATTAAACGAGCTTCCGAACGGCGCAGCGAAACCTTTGAGCCCTTGATCTCAATTTCAATCGGATCTTTCAAGAGGGCTTCCCGGATCACTCTGCCATTTTCGTTCTTAATAAAACCAATATCCAGCAGCCGGCGGCGAATTTCACCACCAGCGCTAATGCGAACAATCCTGAATGGCTTCCCCGATTCGACCTCGGATAGCTGGACAACCTTGCATTCAGCAATTTTTGCACTCATATTTATTCCGACTTATTTACGCTGATCAACCGCCACCTCAATCATCCTGGCGGCATTTTCATCCAATTCAATTGCACAACCATCAATCCGCACTACAAAGGGACGGTGCGCATCCCCAACTTCCTCGACAATAAAAGTACTCCCCGGAAATAGTCCCTTGTCAATAATGCTGCGGCGAATCTCGGTATCGGGACCCAACATGACGATTTGACCCTGCTGACCACGCTCTAATTTCGACAGCAGGTTATGCATTGTGTTATCTTCCGGATAATGCGGAAAATTATTGGCTACAAAACAAGCCTCGCAGGTTGAATCTATCCCCGGCTTTCCCTCAGCGGCATCGATACACTCACGAAAACGCTGAAGCATCAATTGATCATTTTTCTGACAAATGCTGAGGAACTGATAAAGCAGGATCAACCGATCCAAAGTAGCCCCGCTCAAATGATGCTCCAATTCACAGGCTTCCTGATCAGCCTGATCCGGTTCAATATTCAGTACCTCTATTAAAAAACGTTTCAAAAAAGTATGCTTACTGGTCAGCTGCAGAGCAGCTGCCTCGCCTTTGGGAGTCAGGTCAACAAACTCGTGGGCGGAATACTGAATAAGATCTTCATTAGCCAGCTTGCGCATCGCCTCGGTCACCGATGGCATACTGACCCCTTTGCGGTCGGCGATCTCCTTAATGCGGGCAACTTTTTTCAAATTGATCAGATCCAGCACAATCTTGAGGTAATCCTGCTGACTTTCCGAGACATTTGTCTTTTGCATGTGGACCTCCTTATAAGCGTCCCTAAATTAATTAGGCTTGCCTAATTATGCAAGCACAATCTAATAACAAATCCAAATTTTAGACAGTCCTTTAAATTCTCCCTTTTCATATCTATATTTTCAGGTAAATCAGGAACAGTATCTCGTAACTAAT
>Ga0315555_1002168_pt1 | contig 13973 bp, 6 predicted proteins | sample SalMarSW160380MG_FD_202113 | JGI IMG/M metagenome (GOLD analysis project Ga0315555, IMG submission 202113) | Salt marsh sediment microbial communities from the Plum Island Ecosystem LTER, Massachusetts, United States - Salt Marsh Sediment SW1603-80 ... | reverse complement strand
CATGATGAGGTTCCCGTTGGTGTCGAGAATGCCGATGGAGTGCCGGTAGCCCTCCGGCAGGTACGTCCGCTTGTACCAGTCCAGTCCCTGGTGCATGCGCGGGCAGGAACAGCCGACCGACGTCAGCGGCCCGGCGCCCGCGTAGACCCATTCGCCGCCGTCCACCCAGCACCAGGAGCCCTTGCCCATGTAGGCCTCTTCCATGAAATTCAGATGGATCAGGTCCGGCGGACCCGTCGGCTTCGGCTCGAGCGGCACCGGGGCCTTCGCGAGCATCACCTTGCACTTCGCCTTCGGCTTCGTTTTGATGAGCGTACCGGTGAACGGGTGGCCGCCCTTCTTGTTATCCGCGCCGATGATGCCGGCTCTTCCATAGAGAAACGGCTTCTCGTTATAGGCCTTGGGACGGGCGTTGACGAAGTAGATCGAGAGGTCCTCGTCCATCTGGGTCCCGTTGATGAGGTCCCCGGCAACCACGGTGCTGTCCTGTATCAGCTCGCCGAACCGGTCCCAGGTCCATGCGGTGCCTCCGTGAAGGGGACTGCCGGGGAGGAAGCGGATGGAGTATATCTCCTCCCCCCGCTTCGCGGAGTCCTGTATCTTCTTCATGAACGCGTTGTACGCGTTCGCCTCCTCGCTCCACACGCCGGACTTCATCCGGGCCGAATCTCCCGCCAGCGCCTCCGCGCGGATCTCGTCCTCGTACTTCGGAACGTAATATATGTTGCACTGGGATACAACGTCCCCTCGCATGTTCACGCCGAGGCCGTCCTGGAAGCCCTTCGCCCCGCCCTGATCCTTCGTGGGAAGTATCCCCGCCCATCCGCGCGCCTCCACGCCGTAGTCGTACGGACACTCGGGATAGCTGAATGACTTGTTGCCCGCGTCGTCCTTCTTAGTCCCGACGCGTGAGGGGTCGACCCGCCCGACGCCCTGCCCGAAGAACGTCGGATTGAAATGCAGGTGCATGTAGCCGTGCTTGTCGAATGCGGCGTCGTCGTAGGAGCAGGGGCTCGGATACGTGCCCAGCAGCTTTCCCGTCTTCAGATCGAATACGCTGCCCCAGCGATAGTAGGCCTGCTCCCGGGTGGGGTCGCACCAGATCTTGTCGAAGCAGTCTCCCGCCCAGCCGCCCATGTAGCTCTCCCCCGCCTCCTTCCGGGCCTCCTCATTGAAATCGAGCAGCACCTTGAACTTCTTTCCGTCCTCTTCGCGGATGCGCACGCCGTGCCACGACGCCGGGTCGCGGCCGTACGGCTTGTAGCTCTTCACCTCCCCTGCGAGCCAGAGCCGCGCCTTCGCCGACCAGGAATCCAGCGCCATGATCGTCGAGCCGATGCCGTCCACGTGGAACTCCTCCGCCGGGTTGTCGAATGAGGCGAACTTGGTCAGACGCGCAACCGATTTTCCCTCCACGTGCCCGGGATGCTGGACGTAGATCGCGCCCGTCTTCTGGTGAACCCGGATGAGGCCCGGGCGGCCGACCTTGATGGTCTTCAGATACTTCCCGTCCGGATCGAATATCTGTATTCGGTTGTTATTCGAATCGGAAACGTAGATGCGGCCTTTCGAGTCCACGTCGATCCCGTCCGGGCCGTTCAGGTGGGTGTTGTCGCTGCCCGGCTTGCCCGGCGTGCCGGCGAATTTCTCCGGGGGCTTGCTGCCGTCCGCCGGCATGCGATGCACCACGTTCGCGTCGAGTCCCTTGAGCGCGACCATGTAGACCCACTTCCCGTCGGGCGACGCGGCCAGCTTCGGGGGAATACGGTAGTTCCCCATCTGCCAGCCTCCCTGTATCGGTGTTCCCTGCGCCCCTTTCATGTCGGTGGTGCCGTCGGTATAGACGTAGTGCATCACCGTCCCGGGGATGAGTCCCATGTACACCAGACGGTTCCCGGCCAGCGCGACCTGGGAGCAGCCCGAGTTGCTACCGGTCGCTCCCTTCATCACGCCGCCGTTGCCGGCGATCGAATCGTGAAGGTCGGCCCCGTGGCGCGCGCGCTTGCCTTTCTCGTATTCTATGAAGCTCATGCCGGGGGTCTTCTCCAGAGGCATGGACGAGGGCGGAGGGAATATCGTCTGCAGGTATTTGCCGTCCAGGCCGAATTTCCGGATACTGCCGTGATTGAAGCCCCCGCCGTTGAAGGCGAACACGTACGCCCCGCTCTTGTCGATCGCGATGCTCCACTGACCGGACGGGAGATTATGCCCGCTCGTTCCGCCCATCCGCTTGTCGAACACCGGCTTGAGGCCGAGCATCACCCGGACCTTCAGCTTCGAAGCGTCCTTCGGGTACCGGTCCAGGTCGCATTTCCCGTTCCAGTAGATCTTCTGGGAGAGCGAGTCCTTCTGGAACGGCGCGGGGGCGTTGGAGCCCAGCACGCCGGACGCGAGGTGCCGCACCACGACGCCCTTGTCGTCCACGATGTCCACCGTCGCGTCGCAGTTCCCCTTCGTCGCAAACGTGATCTCGTACTTGTCCTTCGCGACCAGTTTCACCGCAGGCTTCTGGGTGAACGCGAACACGTTCTCCCTCTCCACGCACGGCGCGGAGTACGGCGTGGGGATCTCCTGGGCCGCGGCAACGGATGCGAGCGTAACGGCTGCGGCCCCCAGCAGAGGCAATACCCTGTTCATGATCTGCGTACTCATGGTACTTATTCCCTCCCGATCGGCACTGTTTCTTCCGCGTGGTAGGCCAATTTTAGCACAACGAACCGCTCGCCCCAATCCTCGAATCCCAGGTAATTGTCGGTGCCGCCGATGAAGCGTACGCCCGTCATCCCGATGTCCGTCTCCCCCGGTTTACAGCCGTCCTTTCCGCCGGGGGCGGAGTCGAAGTTCGCGTAGCGTCCCAGGTGCATGATCAGATTGCCGCCGGTATCGAGAATGGCAACCGAGTGGCGGTAGATCTCGGTAACGTACGACCGCTTGTACCAGTCCAGGTGGAACCGGCTCTGCGGGCATATACAGCCCGCGTTCACGACCGGGGAGGCGCCCGCGTACAGCCATTCCGCTCCCTTGATCCAGGCGTTGGGGTCGGCCAGATCGAACGGCCGTTTCGGCGGCTGGTCCATCGGCACGATCGCCTTCTGCAGCGATACTTTCAGTTTTTCCGGATGCCCCTTCACGTACACCCAGACCGGCGGCGTCGTCTTCCTCTCACCGCCCAGGATCCCTGCCGCCCCCTCCAGAAAGACCTTGCCGCCCGCTTGCCGCATGTGGCGCATCGCGAAATAGACGAAACCGTCCTCATCGAGCTGAACCCCGTTCACCAGGCGGCCGTTGACGACGGGAAGCTTTCTGTTGGCATCCCCGCTGTTTTTGAGCTCCCCCTGGGCATCGAACGTCCAGATGGTCGAGCCGGCCAGAGGGATGCCCGGCCGCCGGGGAACGGCGTATACCGTCTCGCCCCGCCTGGCAGACTCCTTGAGAAGACGGTCGAGATCGAAACCCTCCTCGCACCAGCGTCCCCCTGCCGACTGGGATTTCGGCCCCATCATGGCAAGGGCCATGCCGACATCCTCCATCTTCGGCACATAGTAGATCTGGCTCACGATCGCGATGTCGCCCCGCATGTTCACACCGATCCCCATCTGGAATCCATGCGGTCCCGGCTGGCACTTCGTTCGTATGACGCCGATCATCCGGTCGTTGTTCGGCAGCTGTTCGCCGTAGTTGTAGGGGCATTCCGTGTAGGAAACACTGTCCACGAGCTCACCGCTGCCCGTGCGCACCTGGCCCTTGGCCGCCTGCGCCGGGTCCGCGCGCCACACGCAGGGAAACGACGGCTGTTTATGCCCGTGCATGTACCCGCGCTTGCAGAACGCGATGTCGTTGGCGGGGAATGTCTGCACCCTTCCCTCGTACGTTCCCGAGGAGAGATCGAACAGGTGAGCGTTGCCGTAGTACAGCTTCTCCCGCGTCGGGTCGCAGACGGTCCTGCTGTTGGCGAGCGATCCGATCGAACTCCAGCGCCCCCACCAGCTCTTCCCCGCCTCCTTGCGCGCGTCGTCGTCGAAGTCGGCCATCTTTTCGAGCTTGCCTTCCCGCTCTTCCCAGATGGTGACCGATCCGGTGTTCGTCCACCTCTTCTCCCAGCCGGCCTGCACGGCGCGCCGGTGCGAGAACCACAGTCTGGGTTGCGGGGACCACGAATCCAAGGCCATCATGCCCATGAACCCATCCGTGTGGAACTCCTCCTGCGGCTGATCGAAGGACGTCAGCTTGGTCACGCGGGGCACGCTCTGCCCCTTCTCGGAGGCCGAATGCATCACGTAGATCGCGCCGGTCTTCCTGTGAACGGCGATCAGGCTCGGGGAACGGATCTTGATGGTCTTCAGGTACTTGCCTTCAGGGGACAGGACCTGAATCCTGTTGTTATTCCCATCCGTCACGTACACCCGTCCCTTCGCGTCGCAGTCGATCCCCTGCACGTCCATGAAATGCGCGTCGTCCGATCCGGGTTTCGTCGGCTCTCCCGCAAACAGCTTCGCCGGTTCGCTTCCATCCGAAGGACCGACGTACACGGCCGTGGCCGGATTTCCTTCGCCGCCGTAACTGACGCTGCCGGCCCGGAAGTTGCCGAAGTAGAGGGTCTTCCCGTCCGGCGAGGCCGCAAGCCGAGGTCGTCGGTGCGTGACGGCCTGTTTCATCAGGACCGGTCCTCCGACTCCCTTCGCGTCGGCCGAACCGTCCGTATGGATCCAGTGGAGAAAGGACCCCGTGAGCCCGTAGACCCATCCCGCGTTCGTAAACACAAGTTTATCGCCCACCACGACCGGCTGACAGTCAATCACGTGGTCGCCGTCCAGCGGTGGCATGTGCCCCGCGTTGAGGGAGATCGCCGCCGTCAGGTCCGGTCCCTGCAGGCCGCGTTTCCCGGGTTCGTACTCCACGTAGCCCATTCCGCCCAGCTTGCTTTCCGGCAGACCGGCCGGCGGCGGGGCGATCGTGCCCAGATACTTCCCGTCACGATCGAACCGGCGGATCGTCGAATGCCCGAAGGCGCTGGGCGCCTTGGCTATGACATATGCCCCGTCGGGACCGACGGCGATTCCCGCCACGCTTCCGGGAAGGTTCCTGGGACTCTTCCCGCCGAGCCGCTTGTCGAACACCGGCTTCAGCCCGAGCATCACACGAAGAGAGAGTGCCCCGGGATCTTTCGGGTAGCGGTCCAGGTCGTCCTTCCCATTCCAGTAGATCTTCTGGGAGAGCGAGTCCTTCTGGAACGGCGCGGGGGCGTTGGAGCCCAGCACACCGGAGGCAAGATGGCGCACCACGACGCCCTTCTCGTCCACGACGCCGACCGTCACGTCGCAGCTGCCCTTCACCGCGAACGTGATCTCGTATCGGTCCTTGGCAACCAGCGTCACCTTGGGCTTCTGTGTGAACGCGAAGACGTTCTCGCGCTCCGTGCAGGGCGGGCCGTACGGCTTGGGAGCGTCCGCCGCGGAGGCGACGGACATACACGAAGATGCCGCGATGACGAATGCCGATACGAAGAGTTCTTTCCTCATGGTCTGCTTCCTTTCTCGGATCGTACGGTCTGTAATCGAGTCCCGTTTGCGCCGGTTGTGACGGGCCCCTGCCTGATTATACTCTAACGAAGCGTGCGCCTACAGATTCTCGTCGAACGCACCTTCGAAGTCCGGTTCCCGGTAGCAGCCGTGATACGGCCACCCGTAATGGGAATAGCCGTACGGGTACGGCCACTCCCCGGAGGGAACCAGGTACGGGTACCAGTTGTTCGTCGCGCTGGTTGCCGACTTCCATATGGAATCGTCCACGTGCCCGTCCAGGTGAAGGACGTTGAACTTGAATATGCCTATCTGGGCCTTCCGCGCGCCGAAGTGGGAGAACCACTGTCGTCGCCATCCGCCCCAGGGGCTTATGCCGAACTTGGTGTCGCCCGCCGGGTAGCACGCCGCCATCCAGGCGGTCGGCGAGTGCAGAGAGCGCAGGTTCCTGCTCTTGGTGGCCCAGCGGAACGGCTCCTCGTTGCCGATGTTGTCCCCGGTGCCACCGTAGTTCCCCGCGATGTGATCGGGCAGCTGCTGGGCGCATCCCACCTCCCCTACGAAGAACGCGTAGCCGGACGCCCGGGTCCGTCCGCGGAACGCCCGGTCGCGCGCCTCCTCCGTTTCCGCGTACGTGGGATTCTTGCTGTCGGTGTACACGTCGGCGAAGTTGTAGCACCAGTTGCGGACCGCGCATATCGGATCGTACATCAGCTCCACCGGCAGGTACTTGCCGGGCTGCCGGGGTCTCCCCCGGTAGCCGGTGCTGAGATTGCCTTTCCAGTCCTGCCCGCACCAGTAGCCGCCCGAGTTCTGGATCATCCAGTCGTCGTACATCGTGTTGCACCACTCCGTCCCGTAGTCCGTCTTGTACGTGAGCGTGGGCCAGGTGCCGATGCGTCCCTTCGCGCCGAGACCCTGACCGGGACTGCACGGTTTTCCTATGTCGGGAAGCCTGCCCTTGTGATCGGCGGCGAAGACGAGAAGTCCCAGGCCCACCTGACGGAGGCTGCTCTTGCACTTGGTGAAGTAGGCGTATTCCCTTGCGCGGGCCATGCCGGGAAGGATGAGCGCGGCAAGCAGTGTAACTATGGCCACAACAACGAGCAGCTCGACCAGGCTAAAACCGCTCCTGTGAGACACGTTCTTCATGCAGAAGTATATCTGCGGCACGAGAATCGGCAACGGGCACTAATGTCGAATTAGATGGACTTTTGTTGAATCGGAGGGCCGGCCGGGGATCACAGGTTGTCGTCGAACGCGCCCTCGAAGTCCGGCTCTCTATAAACGGCTTTGTCCGGCCAGCCGTAGGCGCTGTACCCGTACGGGTAGCCGCGCTCGAAGTTGGGGACCTGGTACGGGTATCCGTTGTTCTCCACGGTCCCGTCATCTCTCCAGACGGAATCGTCCACGTGCCCGTCCAGATGCGCCACGTTGAATCGGAAAACGCCCTCGACGGCCCGGGTCGCCCCGAAGTGCGAAAACCAGTCCCGCCGCCACGAAGTTCCTCCATACCAATGGTGGCTCGTACCGAACCTCTCATTTCCCGCCGGCCAGCACGCGGAGAGCCAGCAGGAAGGCGGGTGCGACGTCCTCAAGGACTCGTTGTTCGTGGCCCAGCGAAACGGTGCTTCGCAGTAATCGTTTCCAGTGGCGCCGGGAAAATACCTCTGATTCAGGTGGGTAAGATTGTTCGCGTCGCAGCCGACCTCGCCGATGAAGTAGGCGTAGTTGATTCCGTAGTATCCCCGCCTTGCGGCCCGGTCCCTTCCTATCTCGTTGCCGGCGTACGCGGGATTGCTGGAATCCGTCATGACGTCGGCCACGTTGTAGCTCCAGTCGCGAACGATGGCAATGGGATCCCAGAACACGTCTATGGGAAGATACTTCCCGGGGAGCCGCGGCCTGCCGAGGTAAGCGGTGCTGAGATTGCCATTCCAGTCCTGCCCGCACCAGTAGCCGCCCCCATTTTGAATCCTCCAGTCGTCGTAGAACGTCCCGTAGAATTCCCTTCCATAGTCCACGTCGCCGTAGGCCTTCCACGACCCCAGCCGGTGGGCGTCGTTTCTGCCGGAGACGGAACACGGCTTGCCGATGTTCCACCGTCCCTTGTTGTCTGTCGCGCGGATGAGAAACCCGATACTTATCTGCTTGAGATTGTTCTTACAGGAGGTGAAGTACGCGTATTCCCTCGCGCGCGCGAGCCCGGGCAGGAGGAGAGCGGCCAGCAGCGCGATGATCGCCACCACGATCAATAGCTCTACGAGGCTGAAGCCCCTCGAATCCGCTCTGTTTCGCCGATACATACGCATCTCCCCTGTAGAAGTATACCCCGAAAACGGGGAAGTCAACCTCTCTATTTCATTTTATCGGCGGCGGCGGCGGCCTCCTTGCGGAGCTCCTCGAACTTCTCCTTGTCCCAGCCCCCGGGCGCCTTCTTCGTGTCGGCCCACTTCTTGACGCCGGGAAGGGCTTCCTTCGCCTTGGGACCGACGGCGCCCAGTATCCTGAACCACTCGATGAAGACGTCCGGCGGCTCCGCGGTGCCTACACCTTCTCTGAGGTAGCGGGCGATGAGCGGCACGGCCGGCTCCGATTTGGTACCGAACTTGGTGAGGGCCTGCCACGCGTTCAGCTTTGATTCCGGGCTGTGGCGCCAGTCCCTTCCCGACTTCTCGATGAAGTCGACGATGTTGGGGACCACGTTTTCGTGTATCGCGCCGATGCACCCGATGGCCCACGGCGCCTCGGGAACGCTTCCGCCTTCCCCGTGCATCTTGGAGATGAGCTGGTCGATGTAGCCCTTGGCAAGCGGGCCCATCCGTCCCAGCGTCCAGCACGTGGCGCTCCGCACCTGCCGGTACGGTTCGTCCCGCGCGACGTTGCCCAGAGTGAAGACCATGGGCTCCTTGAGGTGAGGAATGCACACCTTGGCGGCCGGCCCTATCATGCCGCAGGCCTTAACGGCCTCCCTCTGCACGTCCGGGTACTGGTCGCGGAATATTGCGATCAGCTTTTTCGTGATGTCTTCGATCTCCTTGGATTCCTTGGAATCCTTCAGGATCAGGCCGAGTGCCTTGGCCGCGGCGGCCCGGTTCCTTTCGAACTGGGTACCCTCGAGCATCGGCAGCAGATTCGGCACCGCCACCTTCGCCGCCGGACCGTAGTCGCCCAGCGTCTGCGCCGCGGCGAAACGGTCGTTCTCCCGATCGGATTTCAGGATCGGGATGAGTTTCTCGGTGACCTTGGGACGGACCGCCTCCGGCGCCTCGGAGAGCGCCCGCGCCGCCCGCACCTGCAGACCACGGTTGGAGCCGGTGAGCTGCTCGATCCAGGTGGCGAGCGGCTTGCCTTTGATCTTCACCTCTTCCTCGCCGGCGTGCGCAAAACATGCAGCGACAATCAGAACCGCAGCGAGAATTGCCGATGTGTCTCGGATCTTCATAGCGGACCTCCTGAGTGACGTCCCCGGTTTGGCGTATACAGGATACCCCAATTCACGGGCGGCGTCCATGCTTCGCTTTCCGAACTGCGCAGGGCAAGAAAGCCGTCGTCACCTTGCGATCGGCGCGGTCTCTTCCGCGTGATAGTCCAGCTTCAGCACCGTCAGCCGCTCCCCGTGATCGTCGAACACGAGGTAGTCGTCCGTGGCGGAGACGAACGAATTGAAGGCGATGGCGATGTTGTCCCCGCCGATCGGAATGGCGCTCTTGGCGCCGCTGCCGCTGTCGAGATTCCCGTAACGGCCGATGTGCATCACCAGGTTCCCGTTCGTGTCCAGCACGCCGATGGAATGCCGGTACGCCTCCGGCACGAACGATCGCTTGTACCAGTCGGTATACGCCCGCATCGTCGGACAGGTGCAGGGCTGCAGCCGGACGATGGGAGACGCGCCGGCGTAGAGCCACTCGGCACCCTCCACCCAGCACTCCTGGCCGCTCTTCGCTCCGTTGTTGTAGCCGCCGCCCACCTCCAGCGGCCGGTCAATCTTCTCGTCGAGGGGAACGGTCGCGCCCCGGTTCAGGAGAATACGCACCTTCTTCCCCCGCGTCTTGGCGAACGTGCCGGTGAAAGGAACCAGGCTCTGTCTCTCGGGGTCGCCGATGATGCCGCCCTTCCCGGCCAGGAATATCCTGCCGTCGTACAGGCGCTGACGCGCGAAGGTGAGATACAGCTTGCCGTCCTCGTCGATGGCGGTCCCGTTGACCGTCAGGCCCGCGATGACGGCGCACTCGTCGCGCAGCTCCCCGGTCCGATCGTACGTCCACACGGTGGCGCCGTCGATCGGTATCCCCGGAAGGTACCGGATGTAGTACCACTCGACGCCCCGCTTCGAGGTCTCGAGAAACACCCTCTGCATCGCACGGTACTTGTCGGCCGCGCTCCCGCTGTGGCCGAGCGTGCCCAGCGCGCCGCGCTCGTTCACGTCGAACCCCTTGGGCTTGTAGTGTATGTTGCACTGGGCGACCACGTCGCCGCGCATATTGACGCCGAGGCCGTCCTGGAATCCCTTGGCGCCGGGCTGGGCCTTCACCGGAATCACGCCCTCGAACTTGCCCCGGGCGATGCCGTAGTCGTAGGGCACTTCCTCGTAGCTGACGCACTTCACATGGTCCATGGCGATGTCCTTGTGTACATGCGACGGGTTCGATCGGCCGGGATCGAAACGGATCACCGACTTCGGATAATTCATATAGTAGATATACTGGTGCATGTACCCCTTCTTGTCGAAGACGAACTCGCCGCCCCGGCCGCTCGGGTAGCTGATCTGCCCCAGTAGACGTCCGCTCGGAATATCGAAATACTGGGCGCCCCACGCGCCGGTGACGTAGTACACCTGCGCCCTCGTCGGATCGCACGCGACGAAGTTGCGTATGCCGCCGTCCCATCGGGCGTGGTTCGCGCCCTCTTCCTTTTTCGCATCCTCCACGAAATCCACGATCTTGCGGAATTCCTTACCCGTTTCTTCCCACACCCGCACGTCGCGTCCGCTTCCGGTCCATATGCGGGGCTTCGAAGTCCAGGAATCCAGCGCGACGACGGCCGCGCCGATGCCGTCGTGATGAAACGCCTCCTCGAGCTTCGGAAACGCGGTGAACTTGGTGATGCGCGACGTGCTCTTTCCCCTCACCCTGGCCTGGTGCATCACGTACAGCTCGTTGGTTTTCTTGTGGATGCCGAGCCAGTCGGGCCTCTCGACCCTGATGGTTCCGAGATATTTCCCCTCGGGCGAACACACCTGTATGCGCATGTTGTGGGAGTCGCAAACGTATACCCTTCCCTCCGAGTCGGTATCAACGGAGGACGGCTGGTTGAGGTGCGCGTTGTCCGCACCCGGTTTGTTCAGCTCTCCTATGAAAGCCTTCGCCTCCTCCCTGCCGTCCGCCTCGCCCCGGTACACCACGTTGCTGCTCTGGTGCTTGCTCCCCCGGTCGCAGACGTAGATCCATTTCCCGTCCGGGGATCCGGCGAGACTGGGCTGCATGAACTGACCGCCGGCGCTGAAGTGGGTCGCCTGGGCCTTCGCGAACGGCCTGAGCGTACAGCCTCCCATATCGGTGGAGCCGTCGGTATGTATGTAGCTCAGGCAGGGGAAGCCCTTGTGCCCGGTGGCGCCCGCGCCGGAGCTCATGTAGTAGAGACGCCCCTTCACCGCCGCGGGATTGCAGATATCGGGACGCTCGTCGTTCGATATGGGAAGATAGTTGCCCGACGCGCCGCCCCCCTGAACGGTGAGGCCGAGAGACGTGGAGTGAAGCGTGCGCTTTCCCGGCTCGTACTCCAGGTATCCCATTCCCTGCAGCTTCGACTCCGGCAGGTTCGCGGGGGGAGGGACCAGCGTAGCGACGTATCTGCCGTCGTGGTCGAACCTGCGGCAGTAGAACCGTCCCCAGGAGCCCCGGGAAAATACGTACACCCCGTCTCCGTCGGCGGCGATCCCCCACGCCTTCCCCGGGATGTTCTTCGGACTCGTGCCTCCCAGGTTCCTGTCGAACACCGGCTTCAGGCCGAGCGACACCCTCACCTTCAGGTCGTCCGGATTCTTCGGGTAGTAGTCCAGATCGTCCTTGCCGTTCCAGATCAGTTTCTGCGAGAGGGAGTTCTTCTGAAACGGTTCCGGCGCGTTGGCGCCCAGCACGCCGGAGGCGAGGTGCCGCACCACCTTGCCGCCTTTGTCCACGATCCCCACCGTCACGTCGCAGTTCCCCTTCACCGCGAACGTGATCTCGTACCTGTCCTTCGAGACCAGCTTCACGCTCGGCTTCTGCGTGAACGAGAACACGTCCTCCCGCTCGACGCGCGGCGGGGAGTACGGCTTCCAGGGGTCCTGGGCCGCGGCCGAAGCATACGCGGCAAGAACGAGAACGAGACATGCAAAGGATCCCTTCTTCATAGCAGTTCCTCCAATCCTACGGTCTGTTCGTTCCGACAGGTATTGAGTAACCTGTCGCTCCGATTGTCAGCCTTCGTCGAGCGCGTCGTCGATCCACGGTTCCTTGTGCGCGCCGTAGACCTTGCCGGGCTGCCCCGCTGGAATGACGTGGGGCCAGCCGTACGGTCCGCCCTTCTCGCCGGGAAACAGCCAGTCGCGGACGATGGTCGCCCAGCTGTCCGATCCGATCTGCGGTTCCTTCCATATGGAATCGTGCCCGTCGAGATGAACGGCGTTGAATCGGAACTCTCCCGGCGCGGCCCGCTTCACCCCGAAATGGGATACGTACGTCCAGTACACGCTCTTGTAGAGGATGTTGTCGGCCGGCTCCTTGCACGCCGCCAGCCAGACCGACGGCTTGTGAGACGTGCGCACCGCCCTGTTCTTCGTGTTCCAGCGGAACGGCTCTCCGGTGTCCAGCCAACCCCCGTCCCCTCCGTAGTACTGGCTGTAGTGGGTCTTGTCGCCCGTCGTCTGATACTTCCAGCACCCCACCGAATTCAGAAAAAGGGCGTACCCGAAGCCCTTGTTCCTCCTGGTATTCTCGTCCCGTGCCTTCTCCGTGCCGCAGCTGGGGGCGCCGTTGTAGCCACTCCACATCCAGTCTCTCACGCCGGTGATGGGGTCCCAGAATACCTCGACGGGCGCGTACTTCCCCCGGAGCCGCGGACTTCCGAAGAGATACCGGCCGGACACCTTGGCGATGACGCCGTCCCAGTTGTAGCCGTTGGTCGGGCCGTCGACGTACATCTGCCGGATGATGTCGAGGCCCTGGTATCCGTTCTCCCACATCACCGTGGCGCCTATCCTGCGGAATTCGTTGAGATCGCTCGCGTTCGGCATCCCGCACCGGTTGTCACCCTCCGGCAGCTTCCCCCGGTTGTTTCCGGCGTAGATGAGAAGGCCGATTCCCAGCTGTCTTAGATTGCTCTTGCAGGAGGTGAAGTAGGCGTATTCACGCGCACGCGAGAGGCCGGGCAGGAGAAACGCGCTGAGCAGGGCGATGATGGAGATCACCACCAGAAGCTCAACCAGACTGAACCCGCGCGAGTCTCTTCCATTCGCAGTCATAACCGATATCATACCTCAATAGCATGGCTCTCTCGAGCGTGGCGGCATCCCTGCTTCGCTCTCCGAGCTACGCAGGGCAAAAAGGCCAGCCTACGGCGTATTGACCGGCGCCGTCTCCTCCGCGTGGTATTCCAGCTTCAGCACCACCAGCCGCTCGCCCCAGTCCTCGAATGCCAGGTAGTTGTCCGTGCCGCTGATGAAGCGTGCGCACGTGATGCCGATGTCCGTACTGCCCGGCTTGCAGCCTTCCTTGCCGCCCGGCGCGCTGTCGAAGTTGGCGTACCGGCCGACGTGCAGCACCAGGTTACCGTTCGTGTCGAGCACCGCGAACGAGTGCCTATATGCCTCGGAGACGTACGACCGCTTGTACCAGTCCAGGTGCGCGCGCATCTGCGGGCAGGAGCAGGGCTGCTGCCACACCATGGGTGACGCACCGGCGTAGATCCACTCGGCACCCTCGACCCAGGACCATCCGTCGGAGCCGTGCATGTCGAGGGGCCTCTTCAGCGGCTCGTCGAGCGGGACGGCCGCTTCCTTCTGCAGCACCGCGAGCTTCTCCGGATCCGTTTTCACGTGCACGCCCGTTAACGGGTATCCCTGCTTCTTCCCGGCGGGCATCCCGAGCTGCCCCTGTTTCCCGGCCAGAAACCGCTGTTCTCCCATGTTCCGCGTCCGGTTCGTGGAGAAGTAGATAAAGCCGTCCTCATCAATCTGCACGCCGTTCACCAGGTTTCCGACCACAACGGGCAGTCTCCTTCTCTGCTCTCCGCTGAAGTCGTGGATCCATATCGTCGCGCCGACGAGAGGGATGCCGGGGCGCCGTCCTATGAAGTAGACGTTCACCCCCTTCTTGATCAGGCCCGCGAGCTGCCGCACCCATTTCTCGTGACTGACGAACGTCTCCCTGTAGCCGTACATCCCCGTCATCTCCTCGTTGCCCGACATCATGT
>Ga0315555_1002166_pt1 | contig 13977 bp, 12 predicted proteins | sample SalMarSW160380MG_FD_202113 | JGI IMG/M metagenome (GOLD analysis project Ga0315555, IMG submission 202113) | Salt marsh sediment microbial communities from the Plum Island Ecosystem LTER, Massachusetts, United States - Salt Marsh Sediment SW1603-80 ... | reverse complement strand
GAAGAAACTCTTCTCGCGGTATTTTGTTCTTCATTTGCTTGAGCTGAGTTAGGAGCAAGCCAAAGCCAAAAGGGTCGTTTGTTGTATCGAACTTGATGTCGTCACGATCCCACACATATTCTTGAATTCGCTGTATAAGTTGCACGGATAGGGCTTCGATGCGCTCTTCGCCAATAAAGGCGAATTGATGGTCGAATGGGTCATTGAAGTCGAGAGGGCACGACCATCTGAGCTTATGATCTTTAATTATCAATTTTGCAACGTCTTTCGTTACGTATTTGTAAAAGTAATCTCGATCGTGATATCCTGGCATAATATTCTGTCATGTAACAGAATCAATATGTGGAAAATTTTTATGACTATTTCTATAGTAAAGCATAAAAAAAGGGAGATATATCATTTTTTAAGGTTTTAAACTCCCAGGGTTCGCTGCCAAGCCGCCTTCAGCTTATAGATGTCCTCCTGGATGATCTTGCCCCCCCTTGAGACCGAACCGGAAAAATGACAAATGAAGATGTGCCCCCGATGATCCACATGAATTATGCCTCGCTCTGAAGCTTTTTTAGGTCTACCCTTTTAAAAACTGGCTTCTTCTTAGTTGAATGAATCACGCCGCAATAAAAGAAGCCTTTGCCCTTGAACTTTTTTTCTGCTTCGGCCTGGTCGATTGACCCTGTCCAACGATCGCCAGGGTTAAGCATAAAAGGGATAGCCGGGCCATGTCCTGGATATGGATATATGTAGTTATGTTTTTTGCGTAGCAATCTTTTGAGGATAGATGGGTAGTAAACGCCGACAAGATGGGTGATTGTCGTTGGCAAATCGCCACGATTTACCACCTCGACGAAAATAAATGTCCTACCTTCGCCCATTTGTCTCATGTTGGGACTGATTCTCACAATGACTTTTGCCCCTCGCTTTATCCATTTATAAATATTCCACAATAGGGTAAAGGTAGCAATAATTGCACCCCACCAGGCAGCATATTCGGTGATTGAAAGTCTAAATAAAGATTGGGTAGGCTCCTCCATAACTTCCCATCCTCAACAACTTTGGGGAACGTTGTTACCTAGATTGCACTACACCCCCAATGTCCTCTGCCAGGCTGCTTTCAGCTTATAAATCTCTCCCTGGATGATCTTTTTTCCATTAAGCCCAATCACGATGAATGCTTTCCCCTCAATCACTCTTCCGATCTCGCCTAAAGTGATCCCCTTCATCATGGCGAGGAAGGCATCCTTTTTTGCGGGGTTAACCGTTACGACGAACCTGCTTTGCGATTCGGAGAAGAGGAGATAATCATCCCTCTCTATCCCCTCGGAAGGAACCTTCCTGAGATCCACCTCCATCCCGAATCCTCCGGCAAAGGTGCTCTCAGCCAGGGCCACTGCCAGCCCCCCGTCTGAGCAGTCGTGGCACGAGGCCACGGTCCCTTCCATGATGGCTGCGTGGAGCCGTTGATAGAGCCCCTTGGCCTCTTCGGCTCTTACCTGCGGTACCTGATTGCCGATTGAGCCGCGCATGGCGAAGTATTCCGATCCACCCAGTTCCTCATGGGTCATCCCCAGGCAATAGACCAGATCCCCGGGGGCCTTGCAATCCATGGTCACGGCCTTGCGGACGTCCTCTATTTTCCCCAGGACCGAGAAAAGGACCGTGGGAGGGACGGAGATCTTTACCGCGCCGGCCATGAGGTCGTTCTTCATGCTGTCCTTGCCGGAGATGCAGGGGACGTTATAGGCAATGGTGTACGCGTAGAGGGCCTTGTTGGCCCGCACCAGCTGGGCCAGCTTGTACTCGCCGTCAGGGGTCTTTTCCGACTGCACCGGATCGGGCCAGCAGAAGTTGTCCAAGCCCACCATCCTGGCCGGATCGCCCCCCACGGCCACGTTGTTCCTGACGGCCTCGTCGATGGCGCACGCCATCATTGGGTAGGTGTCGATATCGCTGTACCGTGGGCAGATACCGCTCGAGACCACGATACCTTTACAGGAGTCGAGCAGGGGACGGATGACTGCGGCATCGCCGGGCCCGTCCGCGTTCTCGCCAACTAACGGTTTGATTGTGCTCCCCCCCTGGACCTCGTGGTCGTACTGGCGGATCACCGATTCTTTGCTGCAGATGTTGAGCCGGGAGAGCATCCCTTCCAGGGTTGCGGTCAGATCTTCAGGTTGTGAAAAGTCTGGTTCCGGATTGTGAGGGTGTTTCCACCGGGCCTTGAGGTCCATTTTGGGGACCCCTTCGTGGAAGAACCCCATTGCCAGGTAGGCAACGGTCTCCCCGTTCCAGAGGCAATGAAATACGCCGCTATCGGTAAACTGTCCCACCTGGGTGGCCTCCACATCCATCTTCTCGGCCAGTTTCAGGAATTCTGCGAGCTTGTCAGGGGGTACTGCCAGGGTCATCCGCTCCTGGGATTCGGACACGAGGATCTCCCAGGGGTCGAGGCCGGGGTACTTGAGGGGCGAGCGGTCGAGATGGATCTCACACCCGCCGGGCTCTTTTGCCATCTCACCTACGGAGGAGGAGAGCCCTCCGGCCCCGTTGTCCGTAATGGCGGTGTAGAGGCCACGATCACGGGCTCTCAGGAGGAAATCGGTCATCCGCTTCTGGGTGATGGGGTCCCCGATCTGCACGGCGCTCGTGGGGGAGGCCTCGTGCAGCTCTTCCGAGGAGAAGGTGGCCCCGTGTATCCCGTCCTTGCCGATACGCCCCCCTACCATCACAACCACATCACCGGGACGGGCCTCCTTTACATGGGACGGCTTCCCTCCGATTGAGCGGGGCATGATCCCGCAGGTGCCGCAGTAGACCAGGGGTTTACCCACATATCTTTCATCAAAAACAATGCTTCCATTCACCGTGGGGATGCCGCTCTTGTTCCCCCCGTGCTCCACCCCTTCCCTGACCCCCTCGAAGACCCGCTTGGGATGCAGCACCCGTGGGGGGAGGGGTTTGGACCAATCTGGGGGGGCAAAGCAGAAGGTGTCCGTGTTGAAGATCAGCTTGGCCCCCTTGCCTGTGCCGAAGGGGTCCCGGTTGACCCCCACGATGCCCGTTAATGCCCCGCCGTAGGGGTCGAGGGCAGAGGGGGTATTGTGGGTCTCCACCTTGAAGCAGAGGCTCCAGTCTTTGTTAAAGGCCACCACCCCGGCGTTGTCGGTGAAGACCGAAAGGCACGGGTCTTTCTCGCCCAGCGCACTTCTGATGGTCTCCGTAGCCCCCTTGATGTAGGTGTCGAAGAGCCCTTCGATCACCTCTTCCACTCCATCCTCTGCACTATAGGTAATGCGGGCCTGGAAGATCTTGTGCTTGCAGTGCTCGGACCAGGTCTGCGCAATGGCCTCCAGCTCCACATCGGTGATCTGCTCCCCAATCCCCATCTCTCTCCGGTCCCTTTTAACGTCTTCGTTTCGGGAATAGCGTTGGATGGCCTGCATCTCCTCCAGGGAAAGGGCCAGCAAGCGATCCCTGCTGAGGGAGAGGAGTTTTTCATCGGTGATCTCGAGGTCAAATTGCTCCACCCTCCCCCCGGTCAGGCCGGTCACCTTGGGGACGATAGGGCCGAGCCCCTTTTTGGGATCCCATTCCTCTTGGTTCCTGATCTCAAAGCGATGCACCAGGGGGTTGCCCAGGAGTTCCGTGGCGATCCGTTCGGTCTCTGCTCGGGAGAGCTCGCCCTTGATCAGGTACTGGCGGGAAGTGTAGACTTTTTCTTCTTCCTTTAAGCGGATTGCCAGACAGGCCTCCAGGGCCTCCCGGGCGGTCCGGCCCACATTATCCGTGACCCCGGGTAAAAAGCCCACCTCGATCACCCAGTCGAATGCCTTCGCCAGGGGCTGGTCGACGGACCAGATCTGTGTGATGGGATCTGTGTAGGCCTCTTGGGCCACGAGCTCAAGCTGCGCCTTATCCAGGGGGGCGTCGATGGTATAGCAATCGATAGTCCTCACGGATTTTGCCGCAATGGCCAGATCGTTCACCATTCTGGCCGCTGTCTTTTCCCCCAGGGGGTCCCTGAGATCCTCCTTGAAGGCTACTTCTATCCGATGGGGCATCCTGAGCTCCTTCGCATCTAACGAATCTCCTGGCGGCCTTCCCCCTCGATGAGGAGCTTAACCCTCTTTTCTATTTCGTCCCTGATGGTACGCATGAACTCCAGGGGCCTTCCTGCCGGGTCCTCCAATTCCCAATTCTCCACCCTGCCCGCAGGCGTCACGGGACAGCTCTGCTCGCACCCCATCTGCACGACGAGATCAAAGGGGCGGCCTTCGTTTTCAACCGCATCCATGCCCTTGGGCCTTCGGTAAGCGAGATCAATACCCTTCTCCGCCATGGCCTCGACGGCCTGGGGATTGACCTCTGGGGCGGGCTGGTCGCCGGCGCTCTGGGCATCGAATTGCTCCCCTCCGTGGTACTGTATGAAGGCCTCCGCCATCTGACTGCGGCAGGCGTTCTCCCGACACAGGAAGAGGGCGCGCTTTCGCCCTGAAAGGCTCCCCGCCAACTCCTTGCCCTTTTTTCTCGCGTCGGCAAGGGCGGTGGGGTGGCGGGCGATATCGCCCGGCGCTTCTATCTGCCGAAACCCTAAAAACCCTTCGTAGCGCGCGCCGACGGCATCATAGAAATATTTGGCGATAAGGCTTGTCCCGGTGAAGAGTTCCTTCCCCTTGGTCGCCCCCAGCGCTAACAGAAAGCCCTTGCGAAAGGGTGCCTTGGGGTCGGTCAGCTTCATGGTGTACCGCCGGGCCCAGAGCGCCTGCGAGCGGTCGATCAACGCCTTTATCTGGGCCGACGGGCCGTAAAAGAATATGGGGGTGGCAAGGACCACGATGTCAGCCCTGCGCAGGAGATAGTTCATCTCGCCCATGTCATCGTCTTGCAGGCGGCAAAAGCCCTGCTTCTCACAGAACCGACACCCCTGGCAGGGTGCGATGTGCTTGGAGGGTACATCGACCTTCAATACCTCTGCCCCCGTTTCCCGGGCACCCTCGAGAAATGCGTCAAGGAGGAGGTCGGTATTGCCTTGTTTGCGTGGACTGCCCATTAGGCCCAGGACAAACATCTGTTCACCTCTTCACAGGCTGTTGAAAAATGCCCATCTGCTGCGTTTCTCTCACCCTTCGTCGTTGCGGCGTACGCTCCAAGTACGCCTCACTCCTCAGGATTTCGAGGGCCTTGCATCTAGGCATTTTTGAACAACCTGAGTAAAATCACTTCTTTAACGCCCTATTCACCGCCTGCTTGGTGAAGTAACCGGCCCGGTGCATGAGGGTATCGTTGAACTGCCAGTCCACGTTCATGGTGGCAAGGCATGGGTAATTGTGGTGAAGGATGCCGCTTTTTTCCTCCGCATCCATGACCTTTGTCCCCTTCAGCTCATCGGCCACGAAATAGGTGCTCCCACAGGGGGCGCTCCTGATCACCCGGGCCTCCTTCACCCGATCGGCCTCCACGGTGATCTCGACCTCGGGGCAGCCGAATGGACGGGCGAATTCCTTGATCAGCGGATTATCGGAATCCCCCTCCTGCAGGGCGCAAAAGGTGACTGGGAAGGTGACCGCGACACCCATCTTCTGAAGGCCCCCCTCCAATTGTTTGGCCAGGCCGGGGGGGAGCCAGGCACGGTTGTCCACCGGCGCGATCACCGCACGGGCGCCCGAGGCCTTGACAATATCAGGCAAAAGCTCCGCCACGCCGGGGTGTTCCCCGAGGCTGATCACCAGATCTGTCTTGGGGATGTCTTGAGGGAGAAATTCCGAGGGTTCCTCCATCATGGTGGGCAAGGAGGAGGTGATCTCCAGGGTCTCTATTGTCCAGTCCGCGGGGCCATGTTCCTGCCAGGCCTCGGCCATTCGCTTGCCGTAGTTCCCCTGCACGATGGCCAGTATCTTCATAGCCTGCTACATCGCCTCCGTGTCCGTTTCCTCAATCATGCGTTCCAGTTCTTTTTTAAGATCAGCGGGGAGACCGACGATATCAAGCGAGAGGAAACCCTTGATAATGAGGGTTGTTGCCTCCTGCTCCGAAAGTCCTCGTGCCATCAGGTATTCGACCTCTTCCTGAGCGATCTTCCCCACCGCCGCTTCATGGGACATCTCCAGGTCGGATGTCTTGCCTTCCAGTTCGGGGATTGCGTGAATCCTGCCTTTATCAGAGAGCAGCAGCCCTTTGCACTCGAGGTGGGCCCTGATGCCGGGGGTCTCGCCAACCAGGTGACCTCTGGCAATAACCGTCCCCCCCGTCGATACGACGCGGGAAACGACCTCTCCCCGGCTCCCTTCCCCCCGAAGGATTATCCGGGAGCCGACATCCATAAAGGAACCTGGCCTGGCCAGCAACACCGAATTGAAGGTGGCTACCGCCCCCTTTCCCTTCAGCGTTGCGGCGGGATACATCTGGAGATTTTTGGCGGGCACGAGACAGATATAGTTGGAAATGAAAGTCCCCCCTTCTTCTACGATCACGGCCGATCTGGGCCTCACCGCCATTTCCTCCGCCCAGTTGTGAATCATGGTAAAGGAGATGGTCGCCCCCTTTTTTACGAAAAATTCCGAGATGCCGACGTGCAGCCCGGAGCGCACGCCGGGAGCGGTGGCACATCCGGTGATAATATTCAGATTCGATCCTTCCTCAGCAATGATGATATTATGGACATCCTGGGCGAGTTTGTCCTCGGTAAGATAGAGGCAGGCCTGCAGCGGATAGTGGACATTGACCCCCGGCAGGGAACGGATGTAATAGCCATGTTCCTGGTGTTCCTCTGCCCGTCTCGTATAGATATCCTTGTCCGCCGGTACGACCTTCCCCCAATATTCCGTGAGGCCATTATATTTTTTCCGGGCCGCGGTAGCGGACATGATCTCCGCACCGTCAAAGTCGGTTTGGCAGTGAATCACCGAGTGATCCTTCTGGAAGAAGCTTCCGGAGCGCTCCTTGCCGGATGGGTCTATACCGGTCATCAGGAGGACCGTTTTGTCTTCGGGAGAGAGTTGCGAGAGGTCATCAAGGGGGGGATGCTCTGCCGTTTCCTCTCGATACACGCTCAGGTCCAGATCGTCCGCTGGTTGCGAATTAGTTTTTTTCCCGGTTGACATTCTTTCCCTCCCCTCGGAAACAGCGAAAGCATTCCTCGAACCCACACTCCCTGATGGTGTGGAGTATGTCCCGGGGGTTGGCCTGACAGGCGATACGTCCCTGCATAAGGATATACCCCACATCCACATTTACATAGTCGAGGATGTGACCGGTGTGGGTGATGATGAGACCGGATTTCTTTCGTTCCCGATACAGCTCCTTCATGGTCTTTTTTTTGTTTGGCTCCCTTTTTCTTCCCAGCAGATGATTGGTGTATTCTCCGATCAGTGCGATGTTCTCCAGGTCCACCCCCGACTCAGGCTCGTCCAAGAGGACCAGATCCGGATCTTGGAGGATCAGCTGTAAGAGCTCAGCCCGCTTGATCTCCCCGCCGGAGAAACCGACGTTGACCTCCCGCTCGAGAAAATCCACGAGATTGAGATTCTTGGCATACGCTTCCAGGAATTTTCCGTTTCTCTTGGCGCTGGTCTCAATCAGTCTTCGCAGCTTCACCCCCCGGATGACTGGCGGGCGCTGAAAGGATATGCCAATGCCCATCTTGGCCCGTTCATTTATCGGGAGGCGGCTGATATCTCGCCCGCCAAATATGATATTCCCCGTTACCGTATACCCCGCAAATCCCATCATGGCATTCAAAAGGGTGGTCTTGCCCGAACCATTCGGTCCAAAAATGGCGTGGACTTCCCCCTTTTTTATCTGGAGGTTCACCCCCTTGAGGATCTCCTTTTCTCCTACTGAAACGTGGAGATCCTGCACCTCAAGCAGGAATCCATCCTTCATTGTTTTCCTCCGTTGGCTTTTTGAGTTGACAACTAATTGCAATGCCTAAGACTTGTGATTACAGTATGTCCTGCCAGGAACAAAATCCCAGGACCACATCAAGGCAACCATAGTATCATGTTGCCCCCCTCGATTCAATAATCCTTCGTCCAATTTTTTTAAAACCCGACGAGATACAGGGCCAGCCCGATCCCCAGACCGATCACAAAATTGAAGGACTTGATCAAGATAGAATCTTTAACGGTATAGGCCAGCAAGGGGAGCATCCCGTGTCCATCTTGAACGATGCAGCTCGCCAGCAGGACGGAAAAGGGGATCAGGCCCTTGGCAAAGAGCATGACGAAGATGAGATGCGGCCCTGATTCGGGGATGATGGCTACCAGGGTCGCCATCACCAGCACCCAGGGCATATGGGCCTGCACAAATGTCTCGAGGTTCCAGAACTTCAGGCCCACATCTATAGCGATCAGCGCGCCAAAACTCCAGAGCAGCACCTTCCACAGGTGTCCCTTGGCTATATGCCCCCAAATATGCTCATGGAGATAATGTTCAGGCGCCGTTGCGACTATGAGTACGGCCAAGGCAAGTAACGTTATGAACGTGGTCCGCTCCCACCCCGCCTCAGAGGGGCCGAGGACCCCTGAGGCGGAACCAATGATGAATATCCCGAGGAGGGAGAGGAGGAGAAAACGGTCCAGAGATATCTTGTGGAAATGAGCCTTTACCCCTTGTAAGGTGATGCGCAAGTCCCCATGCTCCGCATGCAGGACGGGTATTTCGCATTCCTCGCACGGTCTTATCTTGAGGACGGGCACCAATTTATCGACAAGCCAGGCGAAGAGGATGCCTATGACGAACAAGATGAGGAAAAGGAGGATTGCCTTGGCTGGGAACAAGGCGAGCATGATAAAGGCCTCATCGCCAGAGGTGGCGATCATGCCTCCCACCATCGCCCCAAAGGTGATGAGACCATGGACATAAAAGGAGACGTTCATGAAGGCACCGAGGCAGCCGGGGGTCACACCGAGAAACGCAGTGGTAATGTATTGCCTGAAGAGCCCCCGGCTGATCATCCTGTTCATTTTCCCCGCGGTCAATACATTGAGATAGTCCGCCATGGTCATCATGACAAAGACGAACATCGTGATCATCAAGCCTTTATTGAAGTTATAGAAGATGATATCCATCGGGTATTCTCGTCCGTCCCCTTAAACCTGCAGTATTACCCTTTACATCCCCAACTCGGAGCGCAGGTGAATAAAATCCAAGATATCGTTACGGCAGACCAACCCCTTGATCTCGTTCCCTTGCACTACCGGCACCTGGTTGATTTTGCCGCTGGCCAGCTTGGCGAGGACTTGATTCCCATCTGCATCCGGTGCAACGGCCTCTAATTTTTCCCGGGGGGTCATGATCTCCCTGACCGCGGTGACCATCCTCTTTTCGGGGGTGACAGTCTTGACATCCTCCAGGCAGACGATACCGGCCAGCGTGCCTGCCTCTGTTACCAAGAAGGACCGTTCCTTCTTTTTGAGGATATGGTCCTCCATCAATACCTGCACGGAGATCGAGCCATCAATCGTCTCAAATGCGGTATCCATTAGGTCTTTTGCCCTGACGTCTTTCAATGTCTCCTTCATGAGGACCTGCCGGTATCCCCGCACGGCCGCACTGTGGATAAACCATCCGATAAGGGCAATCCAGAGGCCGTTAAAAAAGAAGCCCCGCAAGATCTGCCAGATGCCGAAGAAGATGAGGAGAAAGGCGATGGCTTGCCCGGTGACGGAGGCGATCCGGGTGGCCCGCTTGAGATTTCCCGTCACCTTCCAGGCGATGGCCCGCAGGACCCTCCCTCCATCGAGGGGGAATCCAGGTACCATGTTGAATAGCGCGAGGACAAGGTTGATGATGGATAGATAGCGGGCGCTGGCGGCAATGGGTTCATTGATCCCCTGCGTGCCGTACCACAGTCCAAAGAAGAGTGCGGAGATGATCAGGCTGGATATGGGCCCTACCACGGCGATGGCGAATTCCTTGGCCGGCGTCCCCGGTTCCTCTGAGATCTCGGCTACACCCCCAAAGAGAAAGAGGGTGATGCTTCGTACCTCCTCCCCTCTGCTGCGGGCCACCAGCGAGTGTGTCAGCTCATGGGCCAATACCGATGAGAAGAGCAGCAGGCTGGTGATGAGGCCAACGAGCCAGTACTGCCAGTGGGGCCATTGGGGATACTGGCCGGGAAAGTAGTGACCGGCAAGGGCCCAGGTGATCAGGCCGAAGATAAAGAGCCAACTCGAATCAATCCTGATGTCGATGCCGAATATCGTGAAGATACGCCATGAAGTACGCATTTTCTCTCCTCCTTATTGTTTATGAAAGACGTCTTTCCGCCTGGGCCAGCTCTTCAAGGCCCTGACGGTCTAAGATCCTGATACGGGGACCATCCGATTGGATTAACCCATGCCGAACCATCTTGGTGAGAATGCGCGACAGGGTCTCAGGGATGGTGCCCAAAAGACTGGCCAGTTGTCCCTTGGCAACATCCAGCTCCAGATCGTTGGATTCATCCCTCTGTTTGCTCATGTAGAGGAGGTAGGCAGCGAGCCTTCCCGGTACCTCTTTGAGAGAGAGGTCCTCGACCAGCAATGTAAATTTTCGCAAGCGCCGGGACAGGATTGCCAGCATATTCAAGGCCAGAGAAGGATCTTGTTTGATGAGCTCAATAAAGGCAGCTCGCGGAAAGAAGAAGATCCGACTTTCCTCGAGCGCCTCGGCATGGGCCGGAAATCGCTGTCCTGCAAAGACGGATGCCTCACCGAAGGGTTCTCCCGGTCCGAACACATGAAGGATTTGCTCCTTCCCCTCAGGGGACAGCTTAAAGACCTTCACCCTGCCCGAGATAACTACGTAAAAACCGCTTCCTTCATCCCCTTCGGAAAAGATGATCTGTCCCCCCCTGTACGAATGGGCTACCACGATGGTGGCCAGCTCATCGTATTGTTCGCGTGACAAGCCATCAAAAAGGGGAATGGCTACAATATGTTCGCTCATCTCCACGACTTTATGCCCCAAGTAAAAAATACCATCTCCCCTTGACTTAAGTCAATGACTGTCTCAGTCACGTGAGTTATCCTGTAAGTATTGAGAGCTAGATAAGGAGGAAGCAGATGCAATGTCCAGGGCAAGATAGTAGGTTTTGGGGGACAGATGCCATTTTTGATATGGCGTGTCCTCAGTGTGGAGAGGAGGTGGAGTTCTTCAAAGATGAGCCGACCCGCACGTGTAAGCAATGCGGCCTCAAGATCGTAAACCCCAAGATGGATTTCGGCTGCGCCTCTTACTGCCAATTTGCCGAGCAGTGTGTGGGGGACCTGCCGCCGGAGGTCCTGATCCAACGAAAGGACCTTTTTAAGGATCGCGTGACCATCGAGATGAAGCGCTATTTCCAGTATGATTTTAAGCGAATCGGCCACGCTACCAAAGTGGCCAGATATGTGGAAAGAATCGTCAAGCAGGAAAAGGGTGATCCGGGGGTGGTTTTTCCGGCCGCCTATCTGCACGACATAGGGATCAAGGAGGCCGAGCGCACTTATGACAGTACCGCTGTGCACGAGCATCATGAGAGCGAGGGGCCTGCGATAGCCATGGGGATCCTGGAGAGGCTCAAGGCCCCGGAGGAGCTGGTCGAGGAAGTGTGCGCAATCATCGGCCACCATCATCATCCCAGAGCAGAAGAGACCGTTAACTTCAAGGTGGTCTATGATGCAGACCTCATCGTCAACCTTGAGGAGCAACAGAAGGAAACGCCTGCAGAAATAGAGAATTTAAGCACTTTGATCGATCGGGACTTTCTGACTGCAAGTGGGAGAGAGCTTGCCAGAAATGTGCTTTTAAAAGATCGTTAACCAATTGCTCCGGAGGAGGAGACCATGGACGTCGTACGGAAGATAATCGAGATCGATGAAAGGCTCTGTAATGGCTGCGGAGAGTGTGTGCCCGCGTGTGCCGAGGGAGCCATCCAGGTTGTTGATGGCAAGGCCCGGTTGCTGGCAGAAAAATACTGTGACGGGTTGGGGACCTGTTTGGGTGAGTGTCCCACCGGGGCCCTCAAGATCATAGAGCGAGAGGCCGAGGAATTTGATGAGGAGGCCGTCGAAGGGTATGTAAACGCACGTACGCATGATGAGAAAAGGGCAGAGGCAACCCTGGCCTGCGGATGTCCCTCAACGCAGGTACAGAGTTTTGAATTACCGCCATCAAGCCAGGAGCGCAGCGAGCCAGATACCCATGATTGCATGGCATCGGCCCTCTCCCATTGGCCTGTCCAGATCAGGCTGGTGCCGCTGACTGCCCCGTTTTTGCAGGGGGCTCATCTGCTGGTGGCGGCGGACTGCACGCCGGTGGCCTATCCCCATTTCCATCGGGATTTTTTAGAGGGGAAGGTCGTCATGGTGGGGTGTCCAAAGTTCGACGACAACCAGGAGTATATTCAACGATTCGCCGATATCTTTAAGACGGCCAATATCAAGGGCATCACGGTGGTCGTGATGGAGGTGCCCTGCTGTCAGGGCCTGCCCGTGATCGCAAACAAAGCGATGGAATTGGCAGGCAAGAAAATCCCCATAGATCAGGTGATCATCGGCAGGAGGGGCGAGATTTTGGGGAGAGAGAGGTTGGTGGCTTGATGTATGGGTAGTTGTTAGAAGCCCTTTATTGCGCCTTCTCATTGGCTAAGGGGTGCAAGGGGACAAGGACCGAGCCCTTTGTAATTTTGTACTTGTGCCTTCTCCACATCACTGTCCGGCTGACGAACGGTACAAACCAGATACAGCCTATGATGATATCCTTTATGGGTGACAAGAGGTAATGAAAAAAGCGATGGGCAGATCGAATCCTTTTGCCCAAAGCGTAATCCCCGATTATCTTTATGAGAAAAACCGCGGTGGCCAAGGAGATCGTGCGTGTAGTGGGCCCCAATAAGACGAGCGGGAGGCATGATATGAATACGGCGTTGCTTACTATCTCAGCGACATAGCCGATCGCTCCAAGCTTCCACCGCAATTTCCCCCATCGTGCGTGTCTCTTGACAAATTGTTTCATAGTCCGATAGTGATTGACCGCATTGACCACATGACCGGAGGTAATAACCCGCGCACCTCTCTTATGTATCTTCTGCCCAATGATATAGTCCTCTGCGAGGACGTTCTTTACAGCCTCAAACCCGCCTATCGCTTCGAAGTCCTTCTTGCGCATCAACATAGATTTCCCGACGACCACGGGCATCTTAAAAAACGTGGTCAGAAGGGCAACATTGCCGATAACAAATGAGTTAAGATGCAGGTTTTCAAACAGCGAGCTGATGGTTCTGCTGCCGATACCTCGTATGAGATTGCTCACCAGCGCGACGTGGGGGTCTTCCATGTGCTTAATTATCTCGCGGAGATAATCTTTGTCGACTCTGACATCGCTATCACTGATCAGGATGTAGGGAAATTGTGAGATGCTATAGGCGCCAATGAGGTTATTGACCTTTGGGTTCAAGGCGTAATCCGTCTTTTTTACAACGATTGATATTTTTTTCTGGGGATACATCTTCTTGATTTTTTGTGCCAGTTTCAGTGTGGGGTCACTCGCTTCCTCGAGAGAGAATATAATCTCATATTCCGGGTAGTCCTGGTTGCAGAAGCTCACGAGATTATCAAGGAGATCGTCATCCAGTCCTTTGAGGGGCTTAAGGATCGATATGGGGGGGGAGAATCTAGCCGGCGATGGCGGAGGGTGGGATGCATCTCTTCTGCCAATCAATGCTCCCTTTCTTTCGGACAGAAAATCCGATTCCGGCAAGACGGAGTTTTTCGGTATGGAAGCCCGAATAGCGAGGTTTTGCAGCACTATGTTGACAATCCCCACCGTTACCAGGCCGGCACAAATGAAGAATATTGCCATGTTGCATGATATTCTAGCCTCCCGAGAGGCTTCTGGCAATATCTTTATTTTTCTTGAATCGCTGTTTAACGGATTGATTTTTTCCGCCGTGGAAGGTATATTCCAAAGGATAGGGGCTTCGTATTATGCAAATCGCGAGAAATCTATAAGATTTAT
>Ga0315555_1002162_pt1 | contig 13984 bp, 12 predicted proteins | sample SalMarSW160380MG_FD_202113 | JGI IMG/M metagenome (GOLD analysis project Ga0315555, IMG submission 202113) | Salt marsh sediment microbial communities from the Plum Island Ecosystem LTER, Massachusetts, United States - Salt Marsh Sediment SW1603-80 ... | reverse complement strand
GATTCTTTTAAGCGCCAATCCTTCTCTTTTCACCAGTCGCACATCCATAGAATACACTCTACCAATACAGCAAAATATATCTCTGGATGTTTATGACATTCTCGGTAATCATATTATAAACCTTGTAAGCGGAGAAATTCCTGCGGGTAACTATTCTGCTGTTTGGGACGGGAAAGACGGTTCGGGGAAACCTGTTGCGAGCGGTATGTATTTCTGTGTTTTGAAAACTAATATAGCGGGGATTATAAGCAAAAGAATAACTTTGATTAAATAGAGAAAGATAGAAAGCTTTATAAAAAAAGGCAGGGTTTGACCCTGCCTTTTTTTATTCCTTTTTAAATTCCAGAGATACCGAATTTATACAGAATCTTTTTCCTGTTGGGGCAGGACCATCGTCAAAAACATGACCGAGATGACCACCGCATCTACCGCAAAGAACTTCCGTTCTGATCATTCCGCCTGTCGAATCAGGTTTGGTTTCTATTTTTCCTTTTTCAATTGCTTCATAAAAACTTGGCCAGCCTGTTCCCGATTCGAATTTTGAATCGGAACTAAAAAGTTCGTTTCCGCAGGCTGCACAAACATAAATCCCTTTTTCTTTATGTTTGTAATATTTTCCCGAGAAAGGTCTTTCCGTGCCCTTTTCTCTCATAATATAACAAACATCAGGGGTAAGTTCTTGTTTCCATTCTTCTTCGGATTTTTCTATTTTAGACATTTTTACCTCTTTTTCGCCAGCCGTATAAGACAGGCTTTTATCGGTCGTATCGGCAGATTTCTCTGCCTTTGAGCATGATATAATAAAAGCTAAAGCTAAAATTATTAAAAACCAGTTTTTTGCCATTTATTCCTCCGCTATTTTCTTCTTCAATAAAGACAGACGTTTAAACTTCTTAACAGTTCCGTTCTTCTCCGCTATAACTTAGCCGTGATTCGAAGAATCTAACAGATAGTATACAAACAGAATTTACATATTATGTTGTATTATAGTCTAAATGGTGTTCTTTTCTGCAGTAAGCATTAAAAAATTCGCTATAAATATTAGTTGGAAGTGTATTTTCCTAATTTATTATATATTATATCGAAATAAGAACTTTTTGTGTACGAAGTGGCAGAACAATTATCTCCCCAATATGGATCGATCATGTTCATGCCTCCGCCGTCGCCATTCCAGGACCAGCCGATGACCGACCAGCCTTTACCTCTTGCGTGATCGACCAGTGCCGACCAGTCGACACTGCCTCCGCCACCATTTCCGAATTCTCCCACCATACAGGGTCTTCCGGCGTTTTCTAAATAATCGAGGTCTTCTTCACACAAGTTGTGACCGGCTTTTCCGTTCCAGCCGTTGGTATATATGTGTACGGAGAAAATTATATCATCGTCAGTAATATCCGGGGACGCATCGGCAGCAGTGTGTGTTTCCTGTCCCCATCCGGGAATGTCGCAAATAATCGGACCGGAGTACACCAAGCGTACTGTATCGATTGCTTCGTTATAAGCATCGGCATACGCCTGTGAAGAGATACTGTGATCTCCCCATTCGTTACTTAGGTTCACGGTGAATGACCCGGCCGTGGAGAGCGTATCCCAGTTTACCGCCCACCAGTTAGCCGCGTCCATCAGGATATTAGGGTCTGTCGAGCCAAGTTCTTGAGCGTTGTGGTAAGTAGCTATAACATCATAACCATTATCGTTGGCTTCGCTTAGCCATCTGACGAAATCATCTATTGAGGAGCTCGTGTTCGGGTCCATTTCTATCCTTAATGTTTTGATATTAGAATAATTATCCATTAAGTCCCAGCCTAAATCCATATCTCCGTTACAGAAGTAAGAGGGTTGAAGGTTAACCCCGTTTCCTTCGAGCCCTGGCGTAGAAGGGATTGTATCGCTTGGTGGTGGATTGGGGGGTGAAGTGGTTTGAGTTTCTTTGCATCCGCAGGATGACGCTATTAAAGCAATGAAAACTATACATATAATATGTTTAAGATTCAATTTAGCCTCCCATTATTACTTTAAAGGGTATCGGTTATTTGTCAAATATGCAATTCAATTTCCTTTTCATAGTCCTTAATAAACAATAAACCTCGTTATAATTTTTGTCAAGGAGAGAAAAACAGAATTCAGAAGCCAGAAATCAGAATCCCCTCCCAAAAACAAAATCAATCTCACACAAAGCCACTGAGAACACAAAGATTTTTTATTGTTTTAATCTAAAACCGAAGACCTAAAACCTAAAAAAGCCATTCAACTTGGATTCGGAGAATCTACGTAACTAGACGCAGATTATCTGGATTTTTTTGTCTGTTGGTGTATTTGATCTAAAGTTTTTTTCTTATGTAAGAATGCTTTGTTTAATATATCCATTTCTTCCAGGGAGCAAACACTTCTGGCATTAGATGTCAAGCGCTTCGTCCTTTCAAATGCAGCATTTACTAACTCACATGGATAATTGTCGCATAGACCGCAGTTAGAAATATTTTTTTCGTCGGCACAATTACGGAGCTGGGGATAAGCGCAATTAATTTCAGGGGCACATCCGTTACAGGCTAACTTCTCCGCAGGAAAAGATTCTTCTCTCCAGCCTAAACGAACCCATAATTCTTTTACTTTTTCTAATTCTTGTATATCTCCACTCTCAGTTGCAATATACCGCGGACAATAAGAACAATTATCTCCACATACTCCTATTTCATTCATTTGTCGAATTTATCACCTATACAATATTCTATAATACTTTCGCAATGTATCGCGGTTGTATTTAAAAAAGGAATACCATATTTGCTGTCGGGTAAAATTAAAGGTAATTCAGTACAGCCTAAAATTAAAGAATCGATTTTATCATCGTCAATCATTCTTTTAACGATATTAAATAACTCATCTCTTGTAGAATCTTTAAAAATTCCCAGTTCGATTTCCGTAAACAATCTTTTTTGTATTAAATCTCTCTCAAGTTCAGAAGGAATAATCACTTCCATTCCTTTATCCAGGAATGGTTTTTTATAAAAATCGGCTTCCATCGTTAATTTTGTCCCCATCAAACCTATTCTTTTTAAGTTAAGTTTCTCTGCGACATTGCATGTTTCTTCGACAATGCTCAAAAGAGAGATAGGAGATTTTTTATTAACTTCTTCGAAAACAATATGAGGCGTATTAGAAGCAATTGCGGCAAACTGGGCTCCAGCGGCGGAAACAATTTCTATCTTTTCCAGCAACCATTCGGAGAGTTTTGACCATTCTTCTGAATTTACGAACTCCAGTAGCTCCTTCACGTTAGCGCTATATATAATAATCTCGGGATAAGCTAATTCTCTATACTTCTTATTAAACGCCAAGATTATCTTTTTGTAATAGTCAACTGTAGATTCCGGACCCAATCCGCCAACAATACCTATTTTTTTCATTCTCCCCTCATTTTTCCTGTTTGATTAATCCGAGAGACTCCTGATTTTATCCAAATGTATCTTAGCAGCTGGTTCTTTTGCGAAAAATTCTTCCAGAGTTTCGCAAATATACTCATCACAATAAGCGCAGCTCACGATTTTCTTCTCAATAGCGCAATTCCTAATAGGACACTCCTTACAAGCTGAAAACAATTTACCTGTTTCTATCATACAACCATCACAGTCAGTAATGTCTTCCAATCGGTATTCCAGCCCGTAATGTTCTTTAATCAATTGCAAGATTTCTTTTCTTTTTGCTTCCTGTTTTTCCTTATTTTTTTCTCTTGTTACCAGATATATAGGACACGTCCGGCAATCTAATCCACAATAAGCAATCATTCCACTCATATGTTCATTTTTTCCCGATTTAACCATTTTTCTATTTAACTATTTAACTGATCCGAAGGATCAATCATATCCATTTAACCAGTGGCTCTTTCTTCGGCGAGCGTTCCGGCAGGTTTTCCTGCGGATAACCAAGAAGAATTGGGCCGTAAACTTTCTCTCCTTCCCTCATATCCAGTTTGTCTCTAACCGAAGGGTCGTCCAGAACGAGCTGACCGAAATACACCCAGCAACTGCCAATTCCCAGAGACTTGGCAGCCAGCATCATGTTTTCACAAACCATCGGACAATCTAAATCGGCGGTCATGCCGCTTCCTATGACAAAAATAATCGCGGGAGCGGAATAGTAAACCGGGTCTTCGACTTCCGAATCGATTTTATCTCGAATTGCCTTAAACATTTCCGGAGCGTTTTCCATCCATTTCTCATAACGCGGAAGCGCGAGTTCTGCCAATTTTTTCCTGAAATCGTCATCTTCGACAACACCGAATCGCCACATTTGTGTGCCGGCGCCTGTAGGCGCGTAATTGCCCGCCTGAATTATGGTTTCCAAGTGGTCTCTTGGAATTTTTTTATCCTTGTAAAAACGAACAGATCTTCTTTTCATTATTGTATCGATTACTTGATTCATTTAAAACCTCCCTATTGTTTTCTCGAATTATAAAATGTACCAAACTATACAATCCTGTCAAGGAGTATAAAATGAACCACAAAGAACACAAAAACCTCAATTTTTTTTTATTTCTAACTCAACAAACCCAAAAGACTCAACGAACTCAATAAAAGCAGTACTCGGCACTCCGTACTTCCAAATACATCTCTTGACATTTCAAGGATACGTTATATGTTTTTTATTATGTATAGAATGGATTTCCGTTTAACAAAAGGCTATTATAGTAATGCAATTTGGAATCATAATATAGTGATTTTTTATATGCTTCTTCATAAAAAAGCAGCGAATCCGATATTGAACCCAAAATCGCGGTACGGATAAAAAATGAGTATTACACAAAGGACCGACGTACAGCCGGAGTATAAAATTTTCCTTACCGATATTCAAGACACCTATCTTTGTATCACCGCATTGGTGACCGATCCCCATGCGGATCCTATTCATATAGCAGAAAAGATTTACGATCGAGTAGCTGAAGTCCTTACCGACGCGGGAGCGCAGATTGTTCATGAACGGATATTTGGAAATATTGAGATTTCTCAGAATATAATCAAAGCCCGAAATCGAAAGGTGCGGAATAGATTCCAAGAAGATACGGGGTTGGTGACCTATATAGAGGGGGAATCCTGTTACGGCAATCCACTCGCGGGGATTCAACTGCGAAGTTTCCGTCCCTCTTTACCGTCCGAAAAGGTAAAAATCATCCGGGAAGGAAATATTCCTCGAGGGCGAATGTGGAATCGAAGCGGTGCCATGTTTTTACAATTCCAAAGCCTCCACGGAGAGGATTCATCGGGCGGAGGAAATCGCCGTAAACAGACGAAAACGATGTTTCGTAAAGCAGAAGCTCTTTTGAAATCTGAAGGCGCTTCATTCCGGGATGTAGCCCGAACGTGGATCTATGTGGAGGATATCCTTGATTGGTATAATGAATTCAATACGGCGAGAAATACGTGCTACACCGATTTTGGATTACTCGGTAGCGGAGATCGCGCGCATGCGGAAGAGATTTTTTTGCCTTCCAGTACAGGTATTGGAGGGAAAAACCCTGAAGGCGCTGCCACAATTATGGATCTGTTGGCAGTTGCTCAAACACAAAATAGCGGAATACAAATCAAGCCCCTTTATGGAATTCGTCAACGTTCGCCCTATCGATATGGTTCTGCGTTCTCACGAGCCATGCTTGTCGTGGAACCCGAGGCGAAATGGATTTTTGTTTCAGGAACTGCTTCGATTAATGAAAAAGGGGAGACTGTATACATTGGAGACCTTTCTGCTCAAGTGAAACATACTGTAGAAGTGGTGGATTCTCTCGTTCAACCGGAAGGAGCTTCTTTTTTAGATCTTTGCGAAGCCACCGTATTTCTTAAACGGAAAAGTGATTTTCCTATGTATCAAGAAACTGCAGAATCCCTGGGACTCTCTAATATTCCCGCAGTGTATTTGGTAGCAGATGTATGCTGGGACGAGCTTTTATTTGAACTAGACGCTGCCTTTGTGACTAAGAAGTAATTGTTTTCAGACATGTTTACCCTTTCGATACGCCATAACAGATAAGACAATCCATCTGTACGATTATTTGTTTGCTACTTTTGTTTCTCCCGAAAGAGCGGCTATATCGACTGTTGGGTCAAAATTTGTCCGCATAGGTTTCCAACGACTAACTTTTACTGGTTTCAGGAAATCACGTACGGCGAGGCCGACCCGGCCAATCGGGAAGCGGAATGGAGGGGTAATGCCGGCCTCGTTAACAATGGTATTTCTCCAAAAGAAGAGTATATTAGGGTACGGGATTATCTTGTAGCGGAGAAAGAGCAATAAAATTAGAAATTATTCTTTTTTGAAAGGAAATTCCTGCCCGCCTTGTTTCAATGTAAATGATTTATAGTCAACTTTTCCTTCATTGTCTTTTGCGAATTCTATTACAATTCCTGCAATTTCAAATCTGAATTCCGTTTTACTGAAAGGAGTTAACGGAAAAGACTGCTGTCCTGTAGCCTGACCGTAGAGCTGTTTGCCTTCGACGCTCAATGTAATTTTAAGAGGTATTTTCTTTGATGAAAATAGACCTTCGTAGTTCTTGAGTTCTTCCGCGTTAAAGTTGATTTCTTTGGCTGTGAAATCCGGTATATCGAATGGGACGTTGAAATAAATACTTAAAAGACCAATCGCAATATCATTGAGGTTATAATCCACCCCGTTAGCTATTAATGATGCAGCAATGTTTTCATCCGGAAAATAACCCAAGCTTGAAACGAAACCATCGATTGCGCCATTATATCCGTAGGCAGTTTTATCTTTAAAGGTGAATTGGGCGAGCCCTTTCCCTAAACCACCTTTTATATCTTTCATTTGTTCTAGTGAATTTTCAGACAATAATTTACCATTAAAAAGCGCGGTAATAAAGACGGTTAAATCTTCAGTAGTCGAAACAATCGCTCCCGCTCCGTGCGGAATACTCATATCCGTTTCAGATTGCAAAACCCATTTCCCAGCTTGAAACTTATATGATGCCGCTTCGTTCGCTTCAGTATCAATCTTGCCTCCATAGTAAGTATTTGTAAGCCCTATTTTACCCGTAATTCTTTTTTTCAGTTCCTTTGCATATATTGAATTTGTTATTTTTTCTATTATATAACCAAGCAAAACGTAATTAGAATTGGAATATGCGGTTTGGCTGCCGGGTTTGAAATCTGGTTTTAATTTAGAGATCAATTCTACCATTTCTTGTTTTGTCTTTTTGGATGTCATATATTGTTGATAGTCTTCGTCATTTGTAAAATTATGTATGCCGCTCCTATGGCTTAACATATCTGAAATAGTTATTTTCTTTGAATTTTGAATTTCGGGATAAAATTCGGACAATTTTGTTTCCAACGACAATTTTCCTTCTTCTATTAACTGAAATATCATTGTGGCAGTAAAAACTTTGGTAATAGAACCTATTCTAAATTTGGTTGATCCACTGTTTTTGATTTGATCTTCCACCGATGCAAACCCTATATAATTTTCGTAAACTAACTTACCGTCTTTTGTGATAGTAACTCCGCACATAGCTTTGTTATTCTTTTCTAATTGATTTAAATAATCATCCAGCTTATTTTTGTCAAAAGTGTCCTGGGCTTTTAAGTTAGCAGAAAAAAAGACTAGTAATAAAAAAATAAGGGTTTTAAATATTTTTTTCATTCCTTTGTCTCCTTTGTTTATAATAAATATAAACCCCGAATAGATTGATGTCAATAGATTTAATCATCCGACCAACGGACCAACAAATTAGTCCAATGTCCAAAGTCCAAAGTCGAAGATTCGAAAAGCAAGACCCCTCTATCCTCTAATTGGTTGACAGAAACAACCATGTTAATATATTAAATAGAAGAAAATCTTATGTGGCTAATATTGATAATAAGTATTATATTTGCTGAGGGGTCCAGGATCGATGAGGCTATGGATTTTTTTAGACATAATTACTCTTCACAAATTGCTCAGGGTCAGCAAAGAGCAGTTTACGATATAACCCCTGCCGGGCCAATGCGGTTAGCGGAACATACTCCAAAGCTGCGCGCAGAACTAATAATCGGTGATACCCCGGCTGAAACATTAAGCGTTTCAGGCTATTTTTATAATCAGGGCAATATTGTAATAATCAATGATGGCGTTCTTAAAGTCAAAAATGCCGATTTCAATCTTGATGGCAATATCTATATCATCAACCAGGGGGAGGCGACTTTTGATTCAAGCGATGTCAATATTATTCAGCATTACATATACCATCGTATTCTTTTAGTTGCCGATTCTGCTTACTGTTCAATAACAAACTCCGAGACTTCCTTCAGTGGTTATCAATTATCTGTCAGTGTTTCCGGCAAGGGTGAAATCAACATGCAAAATGTCACAAATCAAGATTGGATAACTGCCGGAGTTCAACATACCGCGACCGCAACCTTAAGAGAGATTAAAGGTTACTCCGGCGAGTGGCTTTTTTTCGATAATTGTTATGCCGAGTTCAAGCACGTTGACTATCTGCTTACCTGGTATTTTTTTCCGGACTCTTCAGTAGTAGATTTTGATTTTCCGGAAGATGATACCCTCTACGGTTTTTACCTGGACTCTACACTTGCAAATGTCAGCGGTGTCGGGTACCATGTTGAGATTGACAGCAGTACCGATTGTATGTGGGCAACCATACCTCTAAGGGGTTCCGACGTAACTATCAGGGATTCCGATTTAAGAGTAACCGGTCTTATGTTCGAGGGAACCGACACATTTTCTGTTTCAGGATTGGTAAATGGTCTGGATTATTCCGATTGGGTGCTGCCTGTCAGCGACCGAACTTATCGTCTTATAAACACTTCCATACAAACCTGGAATCTTTATCCGGACGATTCGACTAACATTACCCTTTCAAGCTCGATATTCGGCGAGTTATGCGGATTTACAGACAGCTATACAACAATTCAAAACGCGTTCTGTGACGGCACCGGAGGTCATATCGAAGCCGCGCATCGTTCATTTGTAGCTGTTTTCTCCTCGAGCATATTTGCCGATGTTATCTCAAAGGACAGAGGAATTTGCTTGCTTGCGAACTGCGCGATGCCAGTGGGTCGAATATGGGCAACTGGCGCCTCAATCATGGTGATTGTCAATACCACGTTTCCCGAGGACCCAATTCCTTCCGATACTTCAATTGTCTTTGTAGCATCGATAACCGCACCTTCGAGTGGTTATACCGAAGACTCGATTGGGATTGTAGGTTCGGCATGGATCGATAAAGGACCGCATCAACCATTAGATTTTGACCATTACACTCTTTCTTTTCGTAAAGTGGGAGATTCGACCTTGACCCCTTTCCCTGATACAAAGTATGAGGAGGTAAGGAGAGATACTCTGAATTATTGGAATACAAATGGACTTACAGAAGGAGATTATGAACTAAAACTTGTTCTAAAAGATGATGCCGGCGACAGTGTTGAAGCATGGAAACAGATAAGCCTATCCATCCCCTCCGGAATTAACGAAAAAAAGAATCAGAATGTAAACATTCCTTATATTTCAATTAAACAGGTAGGCGCAAGATTATTCCAAATCGAAACAAGTCCGGATATAACCGAATTTAATATTTACAATATCTCCGGTCGTCTGATTAAAAGGATTGCAACCAATAAAATCTACTGGCTCGCCCCGGCAAGCGGGATATACTATTTAAGAAATAGTAAAAAAGATATCAGCAAAAAAGTAGTAGTATATTGATGTCGGAGCAAGAAGAAATTAAACCGTCCAAAGTCCAAAGTCCAGCGTCCAAAGTCAAAAATGAATACTAGTACCTAAATCATGCTGTCGGCTGTCAGCGGTCAGCTTTTGTTTTTCACTAATTCACCAATTACCCAATTAACTAATTCACTGACGCGAAGCGTTCACGTATTTATTTAAGAATTTTTTCAATCAAAACTTCCAACTCCTTTAGGTCGAAAGGTTTTTGGAGGAAAGCGTCAATCTTTTGCGTCTTTAATATTCCATTGTCGAAATCAAAATTCCCGGACATAAGAACAACTTTTATTTTTGGCTGCTCCGCTCTTATTTTGTTTATAAGCTCTATTCCCGAACCTCCTCTTAGATTGGAATCCGAAATTACCAGATCGAATTTTTTCTTATCGGATAAATTTAAAGCTTTTTCCATAGAGTCGCACATATAAACGGAAAACCCCTTTTCAGCCAAGAAACTGCCGATTACCTTTAATATAACCACACTATCATCCACAATTAATATTTTCTTCATTTTACTCTCCATTGCTTTCCGATAATTTACTGATTTTGATACTTAAAACACGAATAAGCTTTGTGATGTTGAGATGAATTACATAAATACCCTCTTTACATCGGGTATAATCATGGTCTCTATACCCATAGTCTGTTAATATTAAATAAGATTCGCGGGAAGTCAAGTCCCGTGTAAATTTACACGAAAATTTTATATTGTTTTTTAAGCTAACAGTTAAAAGCCAAAAACTAAGAACTTGTTTTCATAACATGTAAAAAATGTAAAATTTGTTTATTTTATTTTGATTCTTTTTTTACTGCTTTTGTAGCGCCTGATAGAGCATCGATATTAACTGTTGAATCAAATTTTGATTGGATAGGTGTTTTATGGGCACCTCGCATAAGATTCCAGTGATTAACTTTTACCGGTCCCTTAATCAATTCCGGTACGTTATAATTCTTTATATAAGTATCATAAAACGTGGGGTTTTTCTGTGGCATTACAAACGGCTTATAAACATTTCCCAGTGTATCGACATAACTAAAATATAATCTGGAACACAGCCCATCTTTTCTTTTACTGGCAAACACAAACCACCGGCTGTTGCTCGACCAGCTATGATAACTTTCGCTATACTCGCTATTGATATTAAGTTTTCGGTACTGCCTGCCTTCGATATCCAACATATAAAGGTCACTTGACAGTAAATATATGGAAAAATACCCGTAATCACTCATACAGAATAATAGATGTTTTCCATCAGGAGAAATTTTTGGGAAAGAAATACTTTTTCCGGTTTCCCTAGCTGTAAGAATTGGTTCTACGTCACCCCAATGATTTGTTTCAACATCATAGGAGATACGCATAAGATCATATTTCGATATATTATATCCGTCCTTACTTTCCCGCTTGGGCCCGCTGCAGAAATACAAATACTTACCATCAGGACTCCAATTAGGCAGATTCTCCGTTCGCTTTGTCGCAACTTTCGGAGATGTTGTTATTGTGTTTGTTTGTATGTCGTAAACAACCAGATCAGAAGCTATATCCCATACATAAATATTCCTATTTTTCCCGGCATGAAAAGATTGAACTGTTTTATTAACTGAAAAGGCGATATGATTCCCACCAGGATGCCAGGCAGGATAAACACCGGCAGACATCGTATATTCTGTCGCGGTATTAACTTTATTTACAACCGCGTCTTTAACTACTATAGTACCGCCATAAATGGCTCTCATGTGAAACATCATAGTTTCCGGATTATTATTACAAAAAGAATGACAATTCATGCAGTTCTGTTTGGTAGCTCTATTTGTGAAAATAGCGGATTCATCAAAATTTTCGAGATTACGTTGATAAATACCCATTTCCCGCCACAAAGCATAGCCCAGATTTATCAATCGGTAAGCAACATGACTGTCAATTTTCTCTTTCGCGATTTTATTCTCTATTGTATGAAACTTATTCCACCTGGTATTCTTACCTTTTAGATATATATCGATATACAGTTCTTTGCCCGGATTTCGAGATAAAAGAGCTTTCCATTTTTTTATGGGTATCATCACAATGTTTCTTCTCGCCTTGATTCTAATATGGTTGCCGTCTTTAGAATCAGTATAAATATCTATATAAAAAACCGAGCCTTCCTCATTAATCTTAAAATTAAGAGGGGCAATGTTCACAGGGACAACGATGCCCGTATAATCAGGGTCGATATTGGGCAGTCTACCAGTTTCCGTATAGTCCGCGGGAATTGGATCTGCGCAATTTTGTAAGCATAAGAGGATTAAAATAAATCCAAAAAAGACGTTAGTTATGGATCTGTAATATGCCTTCATCGATTTTTGTCTTTCCTATTCACGGTTTTTTATCTCCGGACAAATATAATGTACGTAATACCAATATGTGTTATAGAATTCTTTTCTCAGAGCTTTTTCTGCTTGTACTTTATTTTCGAATTTAGAAAGAATACTATTGAACTGTTTGAATTGTTTAATTGTTTGCTGATCAATACTATAGTCAATTTTAACATTTCTTGATGGGTCAGTGAAACCAATTATTAATAGCGCTTCTTCTATATGGCGTGGATATTTTCTATAGCCTAAACTTTTAAAATTATCGAGATTTTCCAGCAAAGCATCTAATCTATATGCGAGTAAATAATATGCCATTAAATATTCAAAAGCCATTTTATTGTTTTCATTTTCTTTCAATAGTCTAATTAAATCAATATATGAATATTTGTTGACGGCAATAAAAAAATCGGATTTCGGCATGAGTTTACGTTTTAACTGAATTAAACTATCAGATTCTATTAATGACTCATTAGAAAGATAGTTCTGGTAATGCTTAACCCATTTTTTATGCAAAATACTTTTGTTAAAGAGATCTAAAAATTTTTTCGCGGCAACATATTTCTCGATGATAATATTGGTCACCACAATTCTTTTTAGCATTCTTGGATTGTATCCGAATCTTGTTTGCCCCTCATAAGCCATGACTTGTGCCGCCTTGATATGCCCTAAGTCAAAATGTAAATCGCTCACCTGAATCGCGCCTGGCGTGGGTTGGTTTTCAAGAAATAAAACATCAGCCCCTATCATTTGAGGATAATTGAATAGATTATCAAGCAATTGTCCTGTATGATATAATGCTCTATTTACATTAAAAATTATCAGAACATTATATTCCTCCATTCCCCGGGAAATATTCAAAAGCTCATTCCACCTGCCCTGTTCCGCGAGATAATCGATCATAATCTTCTTTTTTTCCCGCTTGTCAAAAGAAAATGTTAGTATTAAAACCGCGGTAAGTATAATAAAAATCGATTGTGCTGGTATATGATGTAACTTTGCCGGTAATTTAATTTTCTTTTTAACCTTGACTTTGATATATTTTAAATAAACGGAAAGGGCTATTTGTAAAATTGGCAGGGAAATGAAAAACAAATAACAATATAAATTCAGGTTAAAGTTAAAAGGCCAGGTATAGAATTCTAAAGGCGCAATGTAAAGATAAGTTTCTTTAAGAGTGATTATAAAGAAATAACGTGCCGCGACATATGGATATATAAGATATGCTAATATGTTGAGTCCCGCGAAAATATATTTTCCCCTATTTTCCCGGTAAAGAACCTCGTGCAATACACAAAGTACGATATAAAATAAGTATGCCCATCCGCCCAGAACATAATAAATTACAAAGGAAAGAAGAATGATAAGAGCCTTATATCGATTGGGAATCTTTATATAGGCGAGAAATAAAATGAGAACGAACAAATATTTGATACTTACTAATAAAGGAAAATTATAATTGTTTTGTATAATTAGCAAGAAAATAACGGGCAGAAAAGAAAGAATTAAGGAGTATTTAAAATCGCCGATTTTTTTAATAAGCTTGTAGAAAGTAATAAAAACCGATATGGAAAGAGCCGCGATTATTAAAGACCCAAGCAAATTAAAATAGAAAAACTGCAGAAAGAATGGAGCAATCAACTCTGCTGGTCCTCCGGGGTACAGGAGAAATTCCTTCAAGTAAGTTGTGTCGAAGAGAAATATGGGCTGGTAATAATGATAATATAAGGATGAATCAAAAACTAAAAGATAATAAAAAAATAAAAACAGAAAGAAAAAAAGAAAAGAAAAATTAGGATTACGGATTATTGTTTTTATTCTCATAAAGCCCTCATTGTGTAAAAGGTAAGTCGATCATGTGTTTAGTCAAGTCTTGCATGGAGCTACGAAGAGTAGAATTAGTCCAATGTCC
>Ga0315555_1002160_pt1 | contig 13992 bp, 11 predicted proteins | sample SalMarSW160380MG_FD_202113 | JGI IMG/M metagenome (GOLD analysis project Ga0315555, IMG submission 202113) | Salt marsh sediment microbial communities from the Plum Island Ecosystem LTER, Massachusetts, United States - Salt Marsh Sediment SW1603-80 ... | reverse complement strand
TATCGTAGACTTTTTTTTCCAAACGCGTTCCGTTTTTCGCCAGGAACATCATCGCCATAAACTGATTGGCAAAGGACATATCCATTACCTCCGAGGGGTGCCCTTCCGCCGCCACCAGGTTGACCAGGCGCCCATCGCCGAGAACAAAGATATGCTTACCATTTTTCAAAGTATGTTGGACACAGTTCGCTCGGATCTCCTTTTTTGAAACGGTCAATTCTGCCAGGTCCTTGAGATTAAGTTCACAATCATAATGGCCGGTATTACAGACAATCGCACCGTCCTTCATTTTCTCAAAATGCCGTTTGACGATGACGTCTTTCATACCTGTAGCAGTGATAAAAATATCACCAATGGCAGCACATTCGTCCATGGGCATCACGCGATAACCATCCAATGTAGCTTTTAAAGCTGCGGTTGGTTTCACTTCAGTACAGATTACATTAGCACCCTGACCGTGGGCGCGCATCCCACAGCCACGACCGCAGTGACCATAGCCGGCAACAACAAAGGTCTTGCCCGCTATTAGCACCGAGGTCGCCCGCAAGATGCCGTCAATTGAAGATTGACCGGTACCATAAACATTATCGAAATCCCATTTGGTTTCAGCATCATTGACTGCTACTACTGGGTAGAGCAGTTTGCCGTCAGCAGCCATAGCACGTAAGCGGTGAATACCGGTAGTAGTCTCCTCGGAACCACCTAATACCTGTTTTGCTAAAGACGGATACTTATGATGTATAGTAAAGATCAGATCGGCGCCATCATCCAGAGTCAGGGTCGGCTTTTGTTCCAGTGTCTGATCAATACACCAGTAAAATTCATCAGTTGACAACCCATGCCAAGCCCAGATAGGTACGCCTTCTTCATAGAGAGCCGCGGCCACATCATCCTGGGTACTTAACGGATTACAGCCACTCCAGGCAACCTGAGCGCCGGCCGCGACAAGAGTTCGAACTAACACCGCCGTCTCTTTAGTAACATGCAGACAGCCGCTGACCCGCATGCCCTTCAAAGGCTGCGACTGGCAATACTTTTCGCGTAATGCCCTTAATACTGGCATATGCGATTCAGCCCATTCAATTTTTAATCTGCCCTTATCAGCAAGTTTGATATCTTTGATTTTTCCTGGCATTATTTCACTCCAAAATAAGCTTTAAGTTCATCAACTTTATCGGTATTTTCCCAGGTGAATTCCTCTTCCGTCCGACCGAAATGACCATAGGCAGCGGTTTTGGAATAGATGGGACGCTTCAATTGCAGATGTTTGATTATCGCGGCGGGTTTTAAGGGAAAAATTTTTCTAATCGCCTTTGCTATAGCATCCTCGTCTGCTACCCCACTCCCATATGTATTAACATAAACCGAAATCGGCTCTGCAACACCAATCGAATAAGCCAGTTGTACTTCGCAGCGACGGGCGAGTTTGGCAGCAACGATATTCTTGGCAATATAGCGGGCCATATACGAAGCCGAGCGATCAACCTTGGAGGGATCCTTACCCGAAAAAGCTCCACCACCATGACGTCCCATACCACCGTAAGTGTCCACAATGATCTTACGACCGGTCACACCAGAGTCGGCTTCAGGTCCACCAACAGCAAATATGCCGGTTGCATTAATATAATATTTGGTTTCCGACGTCAAATAAGGTTCACAAACGGGAATAATGACATGTTTTTTAATATCACTAACAATCTGCTCATGCGGAATCTCGGGATTATGATGAACGGCGACCACAACACTGGTCACGGATTTAGGTTCGCCATCAATATATTCAACAGTGACTTGGGACTTACCGTCAGGTCTAACCCAGTTAAGGATTCCTTTCTTCCTGACTTCTGCCAGACGCAGGGTAATTTTATTCGCCAGAGCAATTGGCAGCGGCATTAGTTCCGGGGTCTCATCACAGGCAAAGCCGAACATCATCCCCTGGTCACCCGCACCCTGCTCATGTTTTTCAGTCTCATTTACTCCCAGGGCAATATTCTCACTCTGCTCATGGATCGAAGTGACCACCGCACAGCTGGTTGCATCCAGACCAAAATCGGGATCGGTATAGCCGATCCGCTCCAGAGTATTACGAACAATTCGGGGAATATCCACATACCCCCTAGTAGTAATTTCACCCACAACAACGATTAATCCGGTAGTTGTCATAGTTTCACAAGCAACCCGGCTTTCCGGGTCAACGGTCAGCAACGCATCCAGGATAGCATCCGAAACGGCATCACAGATTTTATCTGGATGGCCTTCAGTCACCGACTCCGACGTAAAATGGTATTTTTTCATCTTGTCCTCTTCCTCAATTTAAACTGGATTAACATAATGTACACCACTTATAAAATCAACTTAAATTCTCAGAAACCCCCTCGCCCAAGTCAAGCTACTAACCAATGCCGGTTAACTCAGTATTCCCACCAATGATACTTTTTGACAGATTCGTCCGTCGCACAGTACTATTCTCATCAATAATCATATCCTGTAAAAGCGATTCTTCTACCGTTACCCCCTGCCCAATACTGACATAAGGCCCGATGATACTACGAATGATTACGGCCCCAGGATGAATGAAAACCGGTGGAATGATCACGCTCTCAGGATACTTAACTCTCGGGGGAGCGAGTTTTTCCAGCAGATGACGATTAGTATCCAGGAGCGTTTCACGGGTACCACAGTCATAGCAGGTCTGAATTTTTTCGACCACAATCGGTTCGTTCCATTCCAATAGCACTTGCAGAGCATCTGTCAGTTGATATTCATTTTTAGTTGTGATCTCTTTTTCAAACAGCTGCCGAATCGCTTTCTTGAGGAGAAATTCATGCTGGATCAGGTAAATTCCGGCGATTCCCAGATTGCTCTGCGAATGCTCTGGTTTTTCAATAACTTGTTTAACCTGATAGCCCTCGGTCTCGACAATTCCATAAAGACGCGAATTTTCAACCTCCATTACCCCAATGACATTCTCGCGATGACCGATGAAACGCGCAAAATCTAAATCCAGAATCGTGTCCCCTAAGATAATTAGGACCGGTTTATCGCGCTCTTCCAAACCTAGCTCGATGGCATGACCGAGCCCCTTTGGTTCCTCCTGTTCAACAAATTTAACAATAGCCGGATAATTGTCGACAATATAATTTTCGAGCTGCTCACCATGATGACCAATGATTATTGTAATCTCATCAACCTCGAGCCGAAAAACTCGATCGAGAATATGACCGATAATTGGCTTGTTAGCTACCGGTAGCAGCGGTTTGGGTTTGGTTATGGTAAGAGGACGCAGCCGGTTGCCAACACCAGCTGCAGGGATAATTACTTTCATCATATAACTCCTGAATTATTCGAAATCTCTTTGAAGGTATCGTTCAATAAATGACTTATCTGATTTTTTCCTAATTCTGGCAGCTAATCTTTTCTCGAATTCGCGGGCAGTATTTTTGCCCATGTATTTTAGCAGATGATTCATCGCAATCACTTCGATAATCACGGTAATATTTTTACCGGGATAGATCGGGAGTTTTATCAGCGGCACATTGACCTCTAAAATTTTCACATATTTTTCCTCGGCTCCGATACGCTCGTAACTTATATTCTCAGACCACTCGACCAGTTCAACCTGAATCTCCAGCCGCTTCTGCTGGCGGACTGCCTGGATCCCGAATAAATTCCTAATATCAATAATCCCCAGCCCCCGGACCTCCATATGATGTTCCAGAAATTCATTCTGGGTACCAATAATGACATTGTCAGCGCGGCGGATGATTTTGACAATATCATCGGCAACTAACCGATGTCCGCGCTCCACCAGGTCCAAAGCAACCTCGCTCTTACCAATTCCACTGCGACCGGTTAGTAAAACTCCCACTCCATAAACATCAACCAGTGAGCCGTGCACAATTGTAGAGGGTGCCAGATTCCAGTCCAGATAATCCATTAACTGGCTCATCAAATTACTGGTCAGCATTTTCGTAACCAACAAGGATAGCCGGTTTTTCCGGGCATATTCGACAGTGGGTTCCGGTGGTTTTACACTGTGGGCAAAGATAATTGCCGGTACCCCAGATACGTACAATTTTTTCAGAACATTAATTCTCTGCTCTTCACTCAGGGTCATAAGGAACTTATGTTCTTTGAGACCAATCAGCTGGATCCTGTCCCGATCAAAATAGCTCCAGAAGCCGGTTAATTCTAGTCCCGGGCGATTCAAATTCGAGGATGTAACCACCCGTTCAAGGCCAACATCATCATTAACTCGTCGTAATTTAAACTTGCGCCGGTTGTCCCAGAAGACTTTACCGACAGTTAATAGTTCCTGCATCAGTGAGCATACCTCTTTTCTTTAAAACGTTTTAGCTGGCGTTCCATCTTGGCAACCGCTAGATCAATAGATTTTATCATATCGTCACTCGTTTCGGCACTAACCAGATCTTTACCCAAAGCATGTAAAGTTATTTCGGTCATCTCACCCTCTTTGGACTTTTCCAGGATTATTTTACAACTACTAATCAGATGATCGAACATCTCTATCTTTTTCATTTCTTCAGTTAGATAGTTCTTTATTCTTTCGGAAGCTTCATAATGCCTTGCGGTGATCTCAATATTCATAATATTCTCCTTCTAATTAATTACTCTGCATGAGGATGAGCTTGTTTGTAAATATCTTTCATTTTTTCGATTTCAATATGGGTATATAATTGTGTTGTCGAGAGACTGCTGTGTCCCAGCAAGTCCCGGATCGCATTCAAATCGGCCCCGCGATCCAGCAGATGCGATGCAAATGAATGGCGCAGCACATGCGGACTTAAATGTTTTTGTTCGGAGACGGTGTGGAGTAATTTGGCAACCATCTTTTGAATAGTCGGGCGGGCAATTCGGCTGCCCTGACGGCTAACAAAAAGTGGGCTATCAAGCGCAATTTTCCCAAATTTATCTCGGCGCCTGTTCAAATATTCGCGTAAAACTTTTTCGGCTTGCTTACCGAAGGGAATGATGCGCTCTTTTGCGCCTTTGCCAAATACCCGCATGGTCAACCGATTAAAATTGACATCGCCGATATTCAATGTCAGCAGCTCCCCTAAACGGATACCCGCACTGTAGAATAATTCGAGGATCGCTCTATTCCGTACTGCAACAAAACTGTCAGCGCCCGTCTCGTCCAATAAACGAATCATCTGCTCTTCGGAAAGCACAATCGGCAGTCGCTTTTTGGTCTTGGGCGATTTTACTAAAGATGCCGGATTAGAGGTAATCACTTCCTGTCTTGCCAGGTACTTGAAAAAGGCTTTCAGCGCTGCCAGCTTACGTGTGATTGAAGACATCTCCAGACCGTTTTCGGACAGCATGCCTAAATAATGGCGAATGCCGGTTTTATTAATCAGCGTAACTTCTAAAGGAGTGATGTTGGCATATTCCGCATAAAAATCGGCAAATTGTTGCAAATCCCGGTGATATGCTTCTACAGTATGTAAGGAGTAGCCCCGTTCCCGCTGAATGTAATTCGTAAATTGTTCCAGAGCTTCATTTATATGCATTAAACCAACTCACCGTTCCACAACAGACTTTGGACTGCTTTAAAATCCTCCGGTATGGGTGCCGTAATTTCAATCTCTTCCTCTATTATAGGGTGGAGGAATCGTAGACAATAGGCATGGAGCAGCTGACGATCAATTTGGGCAAGAATCAGTTTGCCCAAATCCCGGTATTTTTTAGCCAGATTAGTCAATGAGCGACTTTTACCACCGTACAATGGGTCGCCAACCACCGGATGCCCCAAATAACTTAAGTGAATGCGGATCTGGTGCGTGCGCCCAGTTTCTAAGATTGCCTTCAATTCCGTAATAATCGGAGTGGACCTTAAGACAGCATACCGAGTACAAGCAGATTTTCCATTGGCAGTTACAATGAATTTCTGCCGATTGACCGGACTGCGCCCGATAGCCCGCTCGATGACTCCTGCGGTTGGTTCGGGAGTTCCCCAGATCAGGGCACGATACTCTTTGTACACTTTACGTTCACTGAATAATTTTCCCAACTTCCAATGGGCTTCATCATTTTTCGCAATAATTATTACTCCGGTGGTGTCCTTATCCAGGCGATGCACTAAACCAGGGCGGTGAATCCCGCCAAGAGTACTGAGCCGGTCGGTATAATACAATAGTCCACTCACCAACGTGCCCTGAAGATTACCTGCACCCGGATGAACTACCAATCCTTTCGGTTTGTTCAGCGCCAGATAATGATCATCCTCATACAGAATGGTCAGGTTCATCTGGATAGGCTGAATCTGAGCTGGCTCCGGCAAAGGTACCCGGACCGCAATTAAATCACCAAGCTTTAATAGTGAACTGGGTTTTCCGTCCTGCTCATTTACCAAAACATATCCCTCACGAATCCACTGGCTGATCTTAGAACGGGAAGCCGATTTAATTTTTTGAGCTAAATAGAGGTCTAGTCGCGCGCTGCAATTTTCAGTCACACGATAATAATTGATTTGATCTGGTGCTAATTCACTCATTCTATGGCCAATTAATACCGCTATTCTGTTTAATCCATGTAATTTGCATCAACCGGATTTACTCAATCTCCTTAATGAATAGAGATTGGCAAGTGGAGTTATATGTAACTTACTTATCTCGTGCCAGTCTCCGTTAATCACTATTCATCTAGTGATAAATGACTTCATGGCTGATATGCCAGAACAATATTAACCAATAAATTGCATAAACCGAGGCCAAAGGAGTTGAATTATTTTTTCACTTTGGTTTTACAGGCAACGCAATGCTGGGTATGGGGAACCTCTTCCAATCGTTCCTTAGGAATCTGTTGGCCGCATTCGATACAGATACCGAACTCGCCATTCTTAATTCGCTCTAATGCTGAATTCAGATAGGATAAATATTTATTCTCACGGGACAACCACAAAAAGGCTTTTTCGCGCTCCTGGGAATCGGTACCAACATCCGCCATATGATAGGCATAGGTTGAATCCAGCACCGGATTGTTTTGCATCGTTTCGTCGCTCATGGTAATATTTTCGAGACGTTTGATCTCTTTTAGGCTGTCCTCGCGCTTTTTTAGGATAAGATCTTTAAAATAATCAAGCTCTTCTGCGCTCCATTTAGTTTTTAATGTCTTCGCTTTCATTGTCTTATCCTCCTATTGGAATTTAGTGAATACGACTGATAGAAACACTAATTTTATTTCCATCAATATTCAGCTCTCGGTCAACTTCACCAGGTATGAAATCAAATTCCACTTTGACCGCCAGGGTCTCATGTTTGAAATAATCTAAGTTTTCCTGAAGTGCTGCGTTGAAAAAAGCCGAGGCAGAAGCCACTGCAACGTTAATCCGATCCTCAACCTGGAAATCAGCCTCTTTACGAATCGTCTGAATATGACGAATAAAATCGCGAACCAGGCCCTCTTTCTTTAACTCCGGTGTAATTGTGGTATCAAGGGCTACGGTACAATCATTGTCAAAAATGAGTGAGTAACCCGCGGCATCCTGGTGCTCAATGATTAAATCTTCAGTTCCAAGGAATATCTTCTGCTCCATGAGGTTTATTTCCCAGGTACCACCCTTTTCAATTTTGTGGGCAACTTCAGCTGCCGGTAGCTGGCGGATTATTTCCCTGATTTCATTCAGCTGCCTACCATATTTCGCACCCAGCACAGCTAAATTAGGTTTCACCAGATAAGAGACCAAAGCACTGTCATCGGCAATAAATTCAATTTCCTTAATATTTAATTCTTCCAAAATCTGATCCTGCAACTCGGATAAAGCCCGGGCTTCAGTCTCAGCCGTTAATTTGACCAGCAATTTTCGCAGCGGCTGGCGAATTTTTAGATTGACTTTATTGCGTGCGGCACGTCCCATACTTACGAGCTTAATTACTGTGTCAATCTTCGTCATTAATGTTTCATCAATCATTCCCTGATCGCAGACCGGATAGTCATTCAGATGAATGCTCATTGGCGCATCATCTTCCAAACCGCGGACCAAATTCTGATAGATCACCTCGGTAATGAATGGTATAACCGGTGCCAGAATCTGAATTAAAGTTTTTAAAGCAGTATACAGTGTCTGGTAAGCAGCCCATTTATCGGAATCATCTTCCGACTTCCAGAAGCGACGCCGACTGCGGCGAATGTACCAGTTGGAAAGCAGCTCCAGAAAATCATCAATTCCTTGCATCGCCCGCGAAGGCACATAGTCATCAAACTCAATCCGGACCTGTTTGACCAGGAGATTCAGGCGTGCCAATAGCCAGCGGTCTAACTCAGATAATTGCTGCCGATCAATCCGATGGATGGTCGGTGAATAGTGATCTAATTCCGCATAGGTAGCAAAGAAAGAGTAAGAATTCCACAGGGTAATCATCTGTTTCCGAAATTCCTTGGCGATATTGTATCCGAAATTCAGATTATTAATCGGATTATGATCAATATACAGCCAGCGCATTACATCAACACCGATCTTTTCGGCAGCATCATCAAACCAGATGGCGTTGCCGGCGCTTTTATGCATATCCTGACCTTTTTCATCTTTCACCAGGGCGTGCCCTAAAATTACTCGGAATGGCTCGCGATTTTCCAGCACCGTGCTCATTGCCAGCAATGAATAGAACCAGTTGCGAAACTGACCTGGCAGACTCTCACAGATAAATTCGGCGGGGAACCACTCCTCCCAATATTTATGGTCAGTTGTATAATGCAGCGTCGAAAAAGGAACAATGCCTGCATCCAGCCAGGGATTACCGACATCCTCGATGCGAGCCACTGAAGTTGCACATTTCGGGCACTTAATTTTAACAGCATCAATCCAGGGGCGATGCGGTGAATGACCCTCAAATTCCTCCCAGCCGGCAACTGCCCGCCCCTTTAATTCTTCCCTGCTGCCGATTACGGTAATGCTACCGCAAGTATTACACTCATAAATTGGTAAGGCTAATCCCCAATAGCGCTTCTTGGAAATCATCCAGTCATGCATATTTTTCAGCCAGTTGAGCTCGTGCTGCAATCCGTAATCGGGTATCCAGCGGATTTTACTGGTTACCTCCATCATTGCCTGACGAATACCGTCCATGGAGATAAACCATTCATCAACCAGGCGAAAAACAAGTTCGGTTCCGTGGCGCCAGCAGACAGGATAGCGGTGTTTATAGGAATCCTGCCGGTATTTATAGCCCTTTTCCTCGATATTTCTGAATATTTCATTAGTCACGTTACTGACATTCTTACCCGTAAGCCAGTCGAATCCTTCAATATAATTGCCAAACTCATCCAGTGGAGCCAGAACGCCAAGATTATATTTGATTCCCAATTCATGATCTTCCTGACCGCAACCGGGAGCGATATGGACGATGCCGGTTCCCTCTGCTTCGCTAATCTCTTCCCAGGGGATTACAATATGTTTGATATTTCGCTGAGCACTCAGCTCATCGAAAGGACCACGATAGCTCCAGTTCAGCATCTCCTTACCCAACAGAGTATCTACGATCGCAAAATCACCGGATAACACTTCGTTTTGCCGGCCTTCAATCAGGTAGTAGCTTGATTCTCCCTGTTTAACCTTTAAATAATTTTTTTCCGGATGAACAGCAGCTGCCGTATTGCTGGTTAAAGTCCAGGGTGTCGTCGTCCAGACCAGCAGATATTCATTATTGCGACCATTAATCGGGAAACGGACGGTAATACCGGGATGGGTCATTTCGCGGTAGCCCTCGGTGGCAATTTCATGCTCGGAGAGCGCCGCCCCGCAGCGGGTACACCAGGGCATTACATCATGCCCTTTATATATCCAACCATTCTCATGACACTTTTTTAAAAATAACCAGATAGTATAGTTATTTTCATCCGACATCGTATAATAAGAATTTTCCCAATCCATCCAATATCCCAGACGAATTGACTGCTCGGTCTGGATGCGTGAGTATTTTGTAACCCGCTCTTTGCATTTATTGACAAATTTCTCAATCCCGTATTTCTCAATATCGGTTTTGGATTTAAATCCGAGCTCCTTTTCCACTTCCACCTCGACCCACAATCCCTGGCAGTCAAAGCCATTCTGATAGCGGGTTCGGTAGCCGTTCATCGCTTTATAGCGTTGAAAGACATCTTTATAAGTACGACCCCAGGCGTGGTGCACGCCCATGGGATTATTGGCAGTTATCGGTCCGTCCAAAAATGACCATTTGGGGCTACTGGCATTTTTCTCAACCAATTTCCTAAAAATTTGATTCTTTTCCCAGAAGTCCAGGATCTCATGTTCCTGGGCAATAAAATCAATTTCAGTGGGTACCTTGCGGATCAACGATTCAGACCTCCTTAACAAATCACCTTCGTCTCGCTTTCAAACAGGACGATATTTTAATAAATAAAGTGTTAACTTCAAGACAAATATTTTGCTATTAGAAGTGCATAACGCCGTTTCAAGGCTGGCGCTAGTTTACTGATATCAGATACGATTGCACCTTTCAGGGCATTATGACAATTACAGGAACACTCCGGAAATGGAAATTGCTCAATAAAATCGCTAATGACTTGACCAACACTGGCAGCAGTTTTATTCAAATTGCCCAAGATTGTTGCAACATCCACAGCCTCTTCCTTCCAGCTGTCATAATCGGTTACCTGGGTAATTGCTCCGAAGTGTAGCTCGGCTTCCCGACAAAGGCGAGCCTCATACATACTGGTCATCCCAATTACTGCCATTCCCCAGGATCTGTATAATCTTGATTCGGCCCGGGTCGAAAAGGCTGGACCTTGCATATTGACGTAAGTCCCTGAAGCGGTGTATTTCACTCTCCTTTTCCCGGCTATATCAATGAATTGACTATGCATGCAGGAACAGACCGGATCAGCAAAAGAGATATGGACTGCCAGACCCTGATCAAAAAAGGTATCGTGAAGATGTTCTTTGGTTCGGTCTAAATACTGATCAATAAAAATAATTGTTCCTGGTTCAATCTCTTCGCGGAAACTGCCAACGGTGGAAATGGAAATCACATGCGTAACCCCAAGCTGCTTCAAACCATATATATTAGCGCGATGATTCACATTATGGGGCAAGATTGTATGACCATGTCCATGCCGGGGTATAAAAACAATCTCTTTCCCACCCTTCTCATAGATACTAAAATCATCCGATGGCTTGCCAAAAGGAGTATTCAAAGAAATACATTTTACCTTTTTAAAATCTGCCAGATGATAAAATCCAGTGCCCCCACATATTCCTAATTTTGCTTCCATATCTCTCTTATTCTTGACCTTAAAATATAGCCGGAGGTAATAAAAAAAACAATTAAATAAACCTTACTAATTGACCCGATATAAAAATGGGCGGCTACATCAGGTCCGCCCATTTTTACTCGAGAAAGAGGATCACTCTATTGGCTTTCGCCAATTTTTAGGGTCACAAAGAAGGTCATATCTTGGCGTCTGATTAGCACCAGGATATATTCACCGGAAGCTGCCTCGAGCGCTTTGTTATAATCATCCAGCGAACGAATTTCCTGATCACCAACACGCTGAATCAGATCACCAACTCGCAAGGAGCGAGCCGCTTCGCTATCTCTATCAATCCCGGTAATAATGACACCATCCTCATTGCTGGGGATTCCATATTGCCGAGCCAGGGCAGGAGTCAACTCATCAACTATTAAACCCAGTTTACTTTGGGTTGTCGAGGATAGTGTAGCTGATTGTCCAACTGACTCAGGCATTTCACCTAGTTTGACGTTGATGGACTTTTCCCTTTTACCTCGAATCAGGACGACCTCTTTTTCCTTGCCGATATCCGAATTGGATACCAGAAGCTGTAACTGACTGGAATTTTTCACTTCAGTTCCATCAAACCGGATAATCACATCACCAACCTTGACCCCAGCCTTTTCTGCCGGACCATCTTTTACAACTCCACCCACCAAAACACCATTTCGCGATTCCAGATTCATTGCCTTAGCCGTTTTATCATCAACATTTTGAATGTTTATTCCCAACCAGGCACGAATGACTTTACCGTGCTCAATCAGGTCACGCATAACTTTTTTCGCCAGGTTGACCGGGATCGCAAACCCGACTCCCAGATTTCCCGAACCAGTAGTTGCAATTGCAGTATTGATACCAACCAGTTCACCGCGGATATTGACCAGGGCACCACCGCTATTGCCGGGATTGATTGCGGCATCCGTCTGAATAAAATTCTGGTAACTGGTAGAATTGATGACGTTACTCCGACCTTTTGCACTGACAATTCCGGCGGTTACCGTATGGTCGAGATTGTCCGAGAATGGTGAACCAATCGCCAACACCCACTCGCCGATTCTCAGCGCATCCGAATCACCTAAGGTAATCGGGGCCAGATCTTTAGCTTTGATTTTAATTACCGCCAGGTCACTTTTAGGATCCGTGCCAACTATCTCGGCATCGAACTCACGATTATCTATCAGTCTGACCAAAATTTCAGTACCCTGTTCGACAACATGATTATTGGTCAGAATATACCCTTTTTTATCCACAATCACCCCGGAGCCCAAGGCTGTTCCACGTTGCTCCATCTCAGGTGGGATTCCAAAAAAACGATTAAAAAAATCATCATCAAAACCGGGAAACATCTGATTACCGCGAATCTTTACAACCTTGGTAGTGATAATGGTAACTACTGAGGGATTGACATTATTGGCGATGCTGACAAATGCCTCATTTAAGTCTGCTAAGGATGGTATCTTCGATTGCTCTCCCGATTGATACGCAGCATTAATAAAAGCCGGCTGGGTATTTTGGGGAGAACTTTCATAAAGCACTACCCTTTCCGGATGGGAATTAAAAAATAATTGGCCCAACAGGATGCCTGCCAAAATCAGCAATATCGCGCCGGTACCCATAACTATTTTTCTTTGATCCATTTTCACATTCCTCCTGTTTTCTTCACATCGTTTTAACCTGCTCATTTACAGAAAGTTTCAAAATATTTAACACACTAATTAGACGGTCAAAATGTAAAAAGGTTTTAACCAATATCTGATGATTAAAAAGTAGCCGCTTGGCTCAAATTCTTTTAACCAATTATAAGTTGCTGCACCAATACTTATCAAATCAGTCGGATAAAATTTGCAATTTCTGAAGCAGACTGATTATTTAAGAAATCGAGGTGCTATTTTTTAGATTTAACTTTTTTCTGACTTGGTTCTTTTTTTTGAAAAATGGTCGTACTCAACGAAACTTGCAGAGATAATCCGACCAGGCGCGAATTTTCCGATGGAAAACCGAATTCGGTTTTAGCAGGATAGCGGGGGTCATTCTCAGGTTCCATAGAAAAGATTTTCTCGATCGGTTGTCCTTTATCCAGATCGTGAAAATAACCCAGTTCCAAGCCCACTTTATTATTAAATCGTAATCCACCTAATGCCCCAACTCGCAGACTTTCCCGATCATTTATTCCCCGAGGAATATACATCGCCCGAAAACCAGTATAGAAGGCATTCCCGGGCTTTTTAGAAAAAGTTCTGATACTGTAATAGGTCATATCAATGCTGGAATTGGGTGTTAACGATAATCCAAAGTTGATCACGTCCCGGGAGTCACGACGCTGAAATACCGTATGTGAGTAATCAATCCCAGATCCACAGATCGGCAATCCTACCCGAAAACCAACATCACTCAACTCGCTAAGTCCCTTGCGGTAGACAAACACCGGCAGCACATTCTCAAAGGAGAACGTAATTGCTGTGAAGGATTCGCCCTTTTTGAGGGGAATTGGACTAATTGTCGGGTGCGCGGCACATCCGAAAAGAATCAATGAAACAATCAGGATAATAATTACTTTTTGCATGACACTTTTAGATTAACGAATACTTGGGAAATAGTAAAGTAATTTATTAGAGAGAATTTCCAAAATTCCAATAAAAATATGGATTGTCACCTGAAATGGAGATGCCTTTTTGAAATTCTGACAAACGGCTATTAATCAAGGGGGGCAGGTTTAACCTGCCC
>Ga0315555_1002157_pt1 | contig 13995 bp, 10 predicted proteins | sample SalMarSW160380MG_FD_202113 | JGI IMG/M metagenome (GOLD analysis project Ga0315555, IMG submission 202113) | Salt marsh sediment microbial communities from the Plum Island Ecosystem LTER, Massachusetts, United States - Salt Marsh Sediment SW1603-80 ... | reverse complement strand
CCCAGTGGGCACATGATACATCATTCTATGCTTATCAGTATAATTCTTCACTATCGGATAAAAGAACCGGAACCGGAAAAAGAGATCTGGATCGTCACCAGGCTATGGTAAGCCTGCAATTAAAATTATCTGAAATAACAAAACTATCCGTTGGATTTTACTATGCACGTGAAATATCGAAAATAAATTCACAGGAACCGGTACGGGCGGATCGTATATCTGAGCATCAGGAATGGGGACAATATCAGGGCAGTTGGAGTTATGCACTTTACGAAGACAAAATTCTGAACTGGCAGTATAAATCTACCGAATGGACCTTGAATATTCCCCTGTTTTTCGACTTTCAGTTCAATTCCTCCTGGTCTCTGGGCCTGGGGTTAAATAAAATTTTACGCAGCTGGGATATAAGTGAACAGACCATTGCCTATTTCAATTACCGGCAGCGGGTAGAGAATGGAAATATCCTTGAAGAAAACAATTTCGGAGAACGTTATAAAGAGCCGGATCAGAAACTGACTGAGGATTTCACCGATGTTATCGCGCGCAGCATGGTGAAAATATCACCCCACTTTGCCGTAAACCTGATAATTGATCCGGAATTTGAAGGATCGTTCCGCATTGCCCAATGGTGGCTGGGATTTCAGACTTCACTTTAAAACTAACCGGGAGATATTGTTCCATGAGAATTACACTGATTATTTTTACCTGTGCCCTGGCATTTCTTCATATTGTCTGCACCATGAGCTCAGAACCTGTTGAAAAAGATGCCGACCAATTTCACCTGGAAAAGCTTATTTATCAGACGGTGACAGATTCCATGTTCAGCTCACATCCACCGCAAACCGTGGTTCTGGTGGATTCCACCGACATGTGGAACCATATTGATTCAGTCTGGATAACAACAGAGATTCCCTCCATCGAGGGTAGCACTATTGCAGAGTTCCTGGAATACGGTAAGTCTTCCGTTCCTTTGAAACCTCTGATCAGTCTGAATATCAGCACGGTATTTTTGTCAGCTGGTGAGTTTAACCAGATTCTTTCTTCAGGCGGATGGGATGAATTTTATAACAGATATCCCAATTCCAGCGGATTTATCAGTTTTTCACGGATTGCCCTGAACAGCGACATGGATCAGGCGTTAATCTATGCTTCCAGTCAATGGCATTATCTCGCTGGTATGGGTCAGCTGTTCTATTTGAGGAAAAATTTGACATGGAAAATTGAAAAGGTACTCATCTGCTGGATATCCTGAGCCGGCGGAATAGTGCGGAAAGATGTCAAGGGGTTGAATATTGCATGGAAATTACCTAAAATTACCTGTATCTTATATGGTCAAAGTATCGAAAATTCATGATGTCCTTTCTGCAAAAATTTCAACAGTTTTCTCTCCGCACACGGATTATCACCATATTTACCCTGATTGTTCTGCTGGTGGTTGTATTGTTGTCCCGATTGTCATATCTGACTGTGCGGGAGGTTTATCTCAACCAATTGTCCGAACAGGTCGGTATTTTGACACGATCCGTGATCAGCGGTCTAAATCTGAATTATCTGGATCTCATTAGTATGGACAATGATCAGGCTGGAGCAAACAATTACTACCGGGAAGAACTGAGCAATCGGGCTGGTCAGAGCGGTCTGGAGGAAGTATTTCTGTTCCGCAAAGACCTGGAAGTAACTCTTCATACCGGAAATTCCCAATTGTCCCCGACACCTGCACTGATTCTGAACCGGCGGGAGATTTTAGAACTTAACGCTGGAAAATCCTTCACTTCGGAGCCTTTCAGAGGTCAGGACGGTGCCTGGTATTTGTGGGGATTCTACCGGATCAATGATGATCATTTTCTGGGGATACGGGAACAGGCATCACGGTTGGCCCGGGTGGATCAATTATCCCGAATATTCTGGATTATCGGGGGTGTATCCGTTCTGCTGACCCTGGTGGCCGGATGGTTTCTGGCCGGGGTGATCTCCCGGCCGGTTGATAGCCTGGTAACATTCAGCCGGGAACTTGGAAAGGGTAATTTTGAATCTCCTGCGCCTCCGGCCATTGCCGGTGAGCTTCAGATTCTGGGAAATGCCCTGGATAAAATGCGTACGGATCTGGCGAACAGAAACCGGGAGAAGGAAGAAATGCTGGCTCAGATTGCACACGAATTGCGGAATCCGCTGGGCGGGATAGAATTGCTGGCGGGTTTGATCAAAGAGGATATGGAAAAAAACAAGTCTGAAACCCGATATGTCAATAAAATTCTGGATGAAATTCATCAGTTAAAATCCCTGGTGAATGAATATCTGAAATACAGCAGGCCGATTCTGGCTCATCCCGCAGCGGTAAAGCCGGGGGAAATCATGGAGGAAATTAATATGTCGCTACAGAGCCGGCTGTGGGAAAAAAAGATCACCATGGATTATTCGGATAACACTATTGCCATTTGGTTCGATCCCGGGCACCTTCGCCAGATTTTACTTAATTTAATCGTAAACAGTATCGAAGCATCCCCTGTACACGGTAAAATTAACATAAGAACAGAACAAAATGAGGATGATGCGATAATAAAGATTACCGATGAAGGGAAAGGTATACTCCCTGATGAAGAAACTAAGATTTTCGAACCTTTTTACAGCTCCAAAGAGAATGGAACCGGACTGGGACTGTCCATCTGCAGAAAACTGTGTCTGGAAAACCATGCGGAAATCGGGGTCCGGAATAATCCGGGAAAAGGATGTACTTTTTTCATACAGGCAAGAATAAATCTTTCCTGATAGGAAATAATAAAGGTTCCTGATTATGAGCGATGTATTGATCATGGTAGTGGAAGACAATGAGACCATACGTCTGGGTATTGAGGAGAGCCTGCGACGCAGCGGTTACCAGGTGGTCTCATTTTCCAGCGGGAGGGACGCTATTGATTATTTTCAGAAAAAACCGGTACGTTTTATCATCACCGATTTGAAGATGGAGCCAGTTGACGGATTCGAACTGCTGCGGACGGTAAAAAAAGCGGCACCCCGGACGGAGGTTTTGATGATTTCCGCCTACGGGACCATAGACAGCGCGGTACAAGCGATGCAGGACGGGGCGACTGATTTTCTGACCAAGCCCTTTTCACCGGATGAATTACGTATACGGGTTAAAAAAATTATTGAGAAACTGCAGCAGCAGGAAAAACTGGAATTGCTGGAGGCAAAGAATCAGATCCTGCAGGATCAGGATAATCTGCAGTACGGTGAAATGCTGGGAAAATCTGCGGCCATGAAAAAGATTTTTTCTATAATAGAAAAAGTGGCGGTACAGGATAGCTCGGTACTCATCACCGGGGAAAGCGGAACCGGGAAAGAGCTTGTGGCCCGGGCTATTCATAAGAAAAGTAACCGTTTCAATCAGCCGTTTATCAAAGTGAATTGCGGCGCTTTGAATGAAAATCTGCTGGAAAGTGAGTTGTTTGGCCATGAAAAAGGAGCATTTACCGGGGCTGTGCGGCAGAAAAGAGGACGCTTTGAACTGGCCAATGGCGGTACTTTGTTACTGGACGAAATCGGGGACATATCCCGCGGCCTGCAGGTGAAGCTGCTGCGCGTATTACAGGAGCAGGAATTTGAAAGAGTTGGCGGTGAGGACACCCTTAAAGTAGATGTACGGATCATCTCGGCAACCAACAGAGATCTTCCAGCCCTGGTATTCGGCAGGCAGTTTCGTGAAGATTTATATTACCGGCTCAGTGTTATTCCCATACAAATTCCGTCGTTGCGGGAACGCAGGGAAGACATACCGATTCTGACTGATTACTTTCTTCATAAGATTTCGCAAAAAAAACAGATAGTCAAAAAATCTGTTACATCGGAAAGCATGACGCTTCTCCAGAATTATTCCTGGCCCGGCAATATCCGGGAGCTGGAAAATCTGGTGGAGCGCCTGACCGTTATATCAGCGGGAGAAGAAATCAGTACCCAGCTGGTTGCCCAACAGCTTGGGCAGGCTGTATTTCCAAATCATTCCTATGATAATTTGCTTTTAACTGATGCACTTTATGCTTTCGAAAAAAATCTGATTTTACATGCACTGAAAGAAACAAAAGGCATCAAAAACAGGGCGGCAAAATTACTGGGGATTAAAACCAGTACCTTATATTATAAAATGGAAAAATTCGGACTGCTGTAATGAAAAAATATCTTTTTTTGTTTATCCTATTAAGCATAGAAATATTGTGGAGCCAGACGGAGCTCGCCCGGGAAGAACAACTGGCCGCCTCTTTACGGCAGCAGGTGGCTGCTGAAAAAACACTGGACTCCCTGCAAACCGCCTTCGATGAACTCGCCGGGGAAATTGAAAATGAAAAAAAAGAGAAAAAACTGACGGAGAAACAACTGGCTGAATGGTTTGAACAGCTGAAAAACATGTCCCGTGCATTGGAAAAACAAAAAGAGAAAACCCGCGATATCACACAAAACAGCGCTATGATCAGGCGTCAGCTGGAAAAACTGTATTCACAGAAAATAGATTCACTGAGGAATGCCTCCGCAAAAGTTAAATCCAAAGTTCAAAAAGAAGAGATTGAAAAAAAACGGGCGGAATATACCGAAAAGAGAATTGCCATCCTGCCGGCTTTTAATACCTTCTCTTTCAATCCAGCCAGGGTTCTGGAGATCGATCCCCGGCAGGCGAAAGATTCACTGGAATACCTGGTTTATACCAGCTATCTCCGTAGTGCCGGTAAGGAAATTAATGAGGTGCTTGACTCTGTTAAAAAATCCAGGATAGAATTGCAGGATATGGCCTATCTGCAGGAACGTTCACGCAGATTTCTGGATGAAATTGATAATTCTCCGGTATTTTCTTTTTCAACCACTTCCCCCTCGCGAGCGACTTATCAAACAGGGGTGACTGTTGATAATTCCGAATTTCCCAGGATGGCGGCAGTCAATTCACAGGTACAGTCTTTATTTGATATTCTGGATCAATTCGGTCAAAATAAAAGTGATAAATATCCGTATCCTTTTGTCTCGCCTCTGGATTCCCAGAAAGTAATTTCTTCTCTGGATGACTATATTGATTTACTCCGGGATACTGAAAAACTGCTGGAAGCATATTTAACAGTTGTAAACAATAAACTTTCTACCCATTGATGAGAGCATCGCGGGATAAATGCATACATCTGTCTTCTTCATAAAGAAATTCATTTTTCTTATGCCTGCAGCTCTTTCTGAAGTGATAAATTACATTTAATGAAGATATTTTCAGGGCTACTTCTTTTACTGATTCTGTTTTCACCGGACTACCCTTATACCGATAGCCGGATTAAATGGCGGATTGGCGGCGAGGCCGGCATTTACCGTTACAGAATATCCGGATTGAACTATCAAAATCATTTGCTAAGCCGCGGAAATGGTTTAATACAGATCGAGGGCGTGAGTGGCCGGAATAGCTGGCATATTTCATTGCAATTGAAACCCGAACGATACAGTAATTCTCAAAACTATTCGGCCCTGAAGACTTTTTCCAAAGGGTACTACCAGAAAAAAGGCGATAATTTCAACTGGGGATTGGGATATGATGCCCGGCAATATGAATATTTCGTATCTCCTCAACATCTTTCCCTTGCAAATTTCAAACTGAATGGTCACCTGGCCTGGATAATCGGTCCGGAATGGATTTTAACTTTATATCCTGCTTATTACTACCGGGATATTTCTTCCCAGGTTATCCAGAATTTGGATGCCTTGTCGATGGAAATTAATCTGAACAAGTCTTTTTCCTATTTCTTCAAAGTCAGTAGTGGATGGTATTTCGAAAATTTTTATCTGGAGAACAATTTTAATTTTGTGGCTCCCTCAACTGATCGTAAAAATCAGGGATTACGCAGTGGACCTGTCCTCTCCGCAGACTACAAGAAACGATATCTGCTTTCGGCTAAATACCTGCTGCTGCTTCATCATTCCCGGATCAGCCGATTCCCCTCTTTCGAGCACTATATCCGGTTTATTGCCGGATCCGTTTTTGCAGAAAACTGGACCGTATTTTTATATGCAGACTACTATTGGAATAAAATCAAACTGAACACGGACAATAGTGCCGTACTACTCACTCTTCCACCGGACAGCGAGAACCGGATAGAACTGAAAGTAGAAAAAATGCTCCGGAATAAATTAATTTTATTTACACGTTTCGGATATTTCCGGGATATACTGTTCTGGGAAAATTTTTCAACCCGCGGCCTGCAGCTTACTTTTGGCCTGGAGTATAACCATTAAAAGTGTCGCCGTTTGTACGGTATGGTTCATACAATTGTACCGAATGGTACGATACCCTCCAACATGAATATTCATCCAACCCGGTAACTACATATTTAACAGGTATTTGTATTGTGATAATAATTCTGGCATTGTTTTTGAGTAAAATGAATCAGAACACGGGGAATAATTACATGAATAAAATGAGCGGACTGTTTTTTCTCCTGCTATTGTTCGGCAGCTTATTTCTCCTGCCTGCCCAGACCGCCGACCGGACCGCCGAACTTGAGCGCCAGCTTAACCGGTTGGAAAGTAAAATTCGTGAAGCCCGGCAACTGGCCCGGGTGATGAACGATCCGGATATCGATAAAGTGGTGCGTCTGGCGGAAACTGAATATGATCTGGCCAGACAGACATTTCAAAACAGAGAATATCTTGAAACAGCCAGTCATATAAAACATTCTTACATTTATCTGACCCAGCTTTATCAGAATCTGAAACTGACATCAGATTTCCGTCGCAAATTCAGCGAAAGACTGCAACAGAAAATCCGTGAAGCGGAGGAATTAGTATCACGAACCCCAAACGCAGATGCGGAAAAATTATTAAATCGGGCACGTTATTTCAGGGAACGGGCCGTACTTATGCTGGAAAATGACAGGCCTGAAGCGGTTTTCAGATGTTACTTTGTGGCTCTCTTTTTTGCTGAAAATGCCATAAAACTGGCATCCGGCAGTGATTTCAGGGATTCGGGAGAATTCAAACGATATCTTGATGACAGCAAATCCCTCCTTCGACAGGTGGAAGAACTGGCGGGATCCGGTCACGATCCGACCATTGACAGAATCCTTCGCCGCGCCACAACCGAACTGCGAAATGTGCAGAAGTTATATGATCAGAAACTGTACCGGCAGGCATTTATGCGTCTGCAAATTGTGAACCGGTTCTTGTACCGGGCACTGGATCTCCTGGAAAGCAGTCCTTCGGCTGTAAACGAACGCCTTGAATTTGACCTGAACATGCTGGATGACCGGATCAGCGATGTGCGGGAAGAGGTCCGGCAGAGTAACAACCAGGAGCTCCAAAAAATTTGTGAGCGACTTGTGTTTATTGCCGCAGACGCTCATGAAAAATTTCGGAACAGTAATTTTAATGGTTCCAGGCTGCAATTCAGCGTAGCAAATAAATTACTTTATCAGCTTCATAAACGTTTAAATCTGGTTTCGGCAACACCGGATAAGCAGTTGGAGGAACAGCTCCAGACAGCCGGAATAATGCTCAATGCCCTTCAGAATAACCAGGGACCTTCCCCCCTTTATTCTGGGCTGCTGGAACTGCTGGAAAGAAACTATGAAATAGCTCAGCAGGACTTTCGGAAGGGAGACTTCAGCATAGCCTGGCAGCATCTCAGATTCTTCAATCAGCTGGCCTTGAAATTAAATCAGCTGCAGAGCAGCGAAAAAAATAATCTTCAAAGCGAGGCAACAGCTAGGGCCGGGATGAATCGTCTCAAAACAATGCTTGATAAACATTCCCGGGAAGTAGGAACTTCCACCATCAGCATCATAAACTATGAAAATGCAGACAGGCTTTATGACCTGGCCAGCCAGTCCTGCAATGAGGGAAAATATCTGCAATGTGAGCAAATAATCCGTTTGGCAATAGATGTATTAACGCAATAAATTCTACTCCCGGGGCCCGGGAAGAGGTTATTCATTCAATCAAAGGAGGTATTACTCATGAAACGCTTATCAGTTTTGTTGACCTTAATGGGATTATTGGGATTAATATTGTTCTCCGGCTGCCAGAAGGAAAGCAGTTCCGCCCTGTCTGAACAGCAACTGGAAGAGCAATCCATCAGAGAAACGGTTACCGATGAAAATATAGAGGAAAGTGATTATCTGGCGGATTGGGGAATCGATGATGAAAACGAACAAAACATGTATGACGGATTCTCCACCTTCCTTCCAGGCTCAGCAATTCCGCAAGGGTGGACTCCCCTGAACAACATCATCCGCTTCGGAAGAAAACTGAACCGGCAAGTTCCCCGCACAATCCTCATCCGGCGCATATCACCGGACAGTATTATAGTCCACATGGAAAGAATATGGGCCGGTGGTTTCTTTACATTTGAAAAACAGGATAGTACCAATGGATTTCCGGATACCATGGTTATCCACCGTAAACCTCTTATCCACAGTGTAAAGCGGGTATCTTATTTCACCAAACGGATTGAGGATCAGGATGCAATGCAAGACCCCCGCCGGCGTTGGAAACTTTCCGCCATTTCTCTGAGTGACGGAATAAGCAGGCCAGTAAATACTGTGGAAATTCATCTTCTGGAAATCAGAAGCAGCGGCGGAGAATATCGCTCTATAGAAAATCCTCTCAGAACCATCTGGAATCTGCCCCTGGATCTGCCACTGTTTGCACAGGGTGAAACCGTAACCGTCAGAGTATTAGTCAGCAATACAACCGGCAATCCGGTGATCAATCCTGCTACCGGCGCCTCTGAGACGGTATTACTCCATTTTGGGATAAACCGGTTTCACCATGCCAGGAAACAGTTTGATTATACAGGTGTGGATGCTGCAACAGGTTACGATATATTTGAAGGCCGGTGGGTTGTGCATGAACCTGCGCTGCGTCCTTTCCATGCAATTGTTGATGTGATTGACAATGGTACTATATTTGAGACGGATCCCGAAACCAATCCCTATAACTCGGCAACCTGGGGTTTACCCTACCGGGTTGTGGTTAATAAATAAATTTCTGTTGATCCGAGTCTCCTCCGAAGTGCCCGGAAACTGATCTCCGGGCACTTTAAATAAAAATACAAGGCAGTTATCCTCAACATTTAATGATTACCATTAATTCAATTCCCCATAAAAATGATACATCTGTGGAAACTTTCTTAAAATTTCTCCGGATAAGATCAACGTTACTGCAGGCTGCCCCGCTCATTTTTTTTCTGTTAATATTAGCCTCCAATGGATTAACCGAAAAAGGAACTTCCAGGGAGATATTCGAATCGCGCCGGATGCAGATTGAATTCCTGCTTCAGGACAGTACTCATGCAGATAGTTTGATATTCGATCTCCTGGATGAAGCGGATTATTTTGCCCGGCAAAACATGTATGATCTCGCCACCGATCTGCTTGATCAGGCCATGGAGTTATTTTCCTCCGACAATAATTTACCTTCCGGTGAATTTTCCGTGACCGGTCCACCCACTATTGCCAACGGGTATGGTTCAGACTGGTTAATGAGCATAGAAGCCAGTACAGACTATTCCCGCAGTGAATATGAAATCAGTTTCACCGAATCAGACAGCATTATTCTGGAAGAACTTCACCAGCCCTACAGTGCCATTCGTATTTCCCATAGCCTGTATTCAGGAAGTCGCACTCTCAATTTAATGAATTACAGCAGAATAGATGAAACATTATTCCAGGTCTCTTTTGGATTATCTTTGGGATCTTCCGATAACCATAAAAACTGGCGGATTGAGGGCCATTCCGGCTTTTTTTGGCTGCTTCAGGAGTTAAGCGGAAATTTCTGGGAAAATGAATTGAACCTGTTTTATGCCAGGCAGTTTCAGGCCGGGAATACTGTTTATTTCGCTACAAGGTCGCGATATAAAAGGTATTTTCCTGACACGCGAAGTTATCAGAATCTTTTGGACATACAAACAGATTTGTCCTTCCGGCATTATTTTCACTTTCTTCACTGGATGGAATTGCTTGTTAATCCTTCAATTTTTCAGGAAAACCGCCCGGAAGGATTAAAATACAGGCAGCTTCACTTGCAGGTTAATTATCATGCACTTCAACAATATAACCGTTACCTGAATCTTAAACTCAACTATTTTCTTCGCGGTTTTAAAAGTGAGTATCCCGCAGAAAACCAGTACTACAGCTTCCAGCCCGTTATGGAAATTGAGATTCCACTGCTGTCTCCCTTTGGAATACAGGGGTATGCCGAGTGGGACATTCGGAAATACCGGCAAACGGATATTACCTATTCTGATTTTACCTTTGGATCTTTCAATGCCAGATTAAAAGTATACCTTACTCCGGTTACCTCATTCGGAGCGGGGATGGCGTATGAATACCAGAGGAACCGGACCGATTACCTGGAACAGCAAAGTTTGGTGACTCAGGAAGATTATCAGGCCAGAGGATGGATTGTTTCTGCGGATATTCTGAACTTAAACGGACTGATGCTATCGATAACCTATCAGCAGACCCTTCGTTATTATCCGAATGCCGGTGCTGCGGATTTCCTGGGTATTTATACCAACAGGAATATCCACTCTCTGCTGGGATTTGCCCAGATACCCCTTTCCGGCCGTCTGAAACTTGAATTTTTCGCCAACTATGACAGCGACCGCGACAGGGACCGGCCCAATAACGATCATCTAAATACTATTTTTAATTTCAGTGTCCGGTATATTTTATTTTAACCTGTATATTCCTCGCAAATTTGAATCTAATCAAAAAAATATTTGATTATTTCCGGAAAATATGACGTTACATGAGATGACACTTGTGTTTTTTAAACTTAGCATGTATATTTTCAAACCATCAGGAGAGGATGAGACTACATGAAGCCTAACCGTGTCATTTTGGACGCCATGGGTGGTGATAATGCACCATATGAAATTATTAAGGGAGCGGTGTTAGCCAGCAAAGAAAGCCCCACCCTGCAGATATTGTTAGTAGGAGATCATGATCAGATCAGCAATATCCTGAATTCATTTGATTTAAGCGGGTTGAATTTTAAAATATTTCCCGCCTCCCAGGTTATTACAATGAAAGACTCACCGAAAACAGCGGTAGAAGAAAAAGAAGATGCCTCCATCAACGTAGCCTGCAAGATCCTGGCGGAAGGTGAAGGAGATGCCATGGTAAGTGCGGGAAATACCGGTGCGACAATCATTTCATGTGCCAGGCACCTGCACAAAATTGATGGTGTGGAGAGGGGAGCTTTAGCTGCCATATTTCCCGCCATGAAACATAAACCTTCCGATCCTGGAAGAACCATTATGCTGGATGTAGGAGCAACACTCCATTGTACCGTATCCCAACTGGTACAGTTTGGTATCATGGGCATCCATTATGCCCGGGAGGTATTTGAAATAGAACAACCCCGTTTAGGTTTACTCAACATCGGGGAAGAAGAGACCAAGGGACACGATATTCTGATAGATACCTATTCTCTGCTCAAGAAAATCGATATAGCCCAATTCGTTGGTAATATTGAAGGGAAAGATATCATGCGGGGTATTGCAGATGTCATAATCAGTGAGGGAATGACTGGTAATATTGTATTAAAAGCACTGGAAGGTGTTGCCGAAATGGGCATTGAGACGGGGAAAAGAATCTGGAAGAAAAGCCTGGCCGCCAAAATTGGTTTAACTCTTCTGGCACCCATGTTGAAAAAGATTAAAAAACGGGTGGATTATTCGGAGTATGGGGGAGCGCCCATCCTCGGTTTTCAAAAACTTGCCATAAAATCCCACGGCCGTTCTAACGCCAAGGCCATAAAGAATGCATTGCTGATGGCCGAACGTTCCCTGAAACACGATCTGGTAAAACATATCCGGGAAGATATCTATAAATATAACCAGGTATCTTTCCAGGTGTATTGAGAGCCAGCAGCTACGGAATATACTAAATGCATTATACGGGTGAATTGAAAACGGCAGCGGTGTAATAAACCATTATTTCATGAATTATCCCACAGATAACCGGGTCTCAGGAATCTCAACCTTTTCCAGGTTCTCATCCAGCATGATCTGTTCGGTCCGAAAGCTCATCAAACGGCTGTTCTCAAAGAAAAAATCGGTTTTGCCAACAAGAATGCCGCCCCATCCAACCTGCAAAATACTGGTTTTATATCCTTTCCCAGAAATAACCGTTTCCGGAGCATCCATGAAGGTGTGTGTATGTCCGCCCACAATCCAGTCAATACCATTAACCTTTTGGGCTATCTCCACATCCGAGGGACGCGGTTCACCATACTTATAACCCAGGTGAGATAAAACCACGATCATGGAACAGCCCAGATCTTTCCGCAGGTAATTGACAACAGACTGCAAAACTTTGTAGGGAGGATTGTATGAGATTCCCGCATGATTTTTAAGTGCCACCAGATCTGCAAAGGATATTCCTACCCCGGTAATACCTACCCTGATGGGCCCGACTTCCTTGATGGTAAATCGGTTGATGAGGGGACGAAGGGGAGTATCTCCAAAATTATAATTACAGTTGACAATTTCAAAGCCGGCATTTGCCAGAGCTTCGGCCAGAGAATCCACCCCGTTATCAAATTCATGATTTCCCAGGGTACTGGCATTGTAACCACAGGCAGTCATGGATTTATACTCAATAGTCCCTTTAAAAAGATTAAAATAAGGAGTCCCCTGTAATACATCACCGGCATCCAGTAACAAGGTATTGGGATTTTCCCTACGAATACGGTTCACCAGGGTTTTACGGCGGGAGATCCCGCCCAGACCCTGATAGCGCCCGCCATCAATTGGAAAAGGATCGATTCGCGAATGGGTATCATTAGTCTGCAGGATGGTCAGTTTGAAGAGAGTGTTGTTTGCCCGGCTATTCTTGATCCATAAATGCGGAAACTGAATAGCCGTACCGGCCACCAGGACATTTCTCAGAAAATCTCTTCGTTTCATTTATAATTTTCCTCAATTAATGTCATCTAATCTGATTACTTCATAAATTTTACCCCGGGGTAAAAAGGCACTGATACATCTCAGGTTTTATAAAAAAACTTCAATTATATTCATTGATTTGGAATTCCATATATATGTTAACTTGTTAGTATTCCCAACCTTGTGTCCGGTGCCTGAAGCTCAGAAATTTTCCCGCTTAAAAATTCCTAATTTCTCTGGTGTGGAATGCGTTTTAACGGGATCATGCCAAAAAAGGTAAGTTTCACACCAGAGCCGGTTTATTTAATTACAACTCTTTCATCCACTTCTGCTCCGGCTTGTTTCCCCTGTTCGTTAAGATCAATAATTTCATCCAGTATGGCATCCCGCAACATGACACCCAGAAAGGTTCTGTGAACCGTACTGAGAAGTGCAAACTTGTTTCTCCCCGGTGAAGACAGAAAATCCGTAGTCACCAGATGATAAACCGAATCAGACTCTACAAAATTTCCCTGCACGGTCATCCTGGCCAGACGGTCCCCGGTGTATTCCAGACGCATACCGGCGATGGCTTCTCCCCCCGCTTCTCCGATCTCCTTTGCCAGAGTAATTAGCTGCACCCCGGTAAGATCCAGCACTACCAGTTCATTTTCAAAGGGCATTACTTCAAATATTTTTTCTCTGGTGATGGGTCCTTTTGGAATCTCTACCCGAAGTCCTCCCAGATTAGTAAGTGCCACCTGAACGGGTTGATCATAGATTTCATTGGCTCTTTTTAACATCAGATCGGCAACAAAATTATTCAGGGGAGCTTCCGGTTTTCCTTTCTTCAAATCCATGGCAGCATATCCGATAACCACCAACATTTTTTCATCCAATTCTGTACGGTAGGGAGAAATCAGTGCATTCATGGTCGCATCCGGCGCCAGGGTGCTGTCTATGGTAACATCACGGCTGTCCATATTGCTGATATTGTAAGAAGACTTGTAACCTCCGGTACCTGCACAGGATAATGCAATAAAGGCCCACGATATTATAAACAGCAAAAACTTTTTTACAGCTGAGTGTTCCATTCTATCCTCAAC
>Ga0315555_1002153_pt1 | contig 13999 bp, 10 predicted proteins | sample SalMarSW160380MG_FD_202113 | JGI IMG/M metagenome (GOLD analysis project Ga0315555, IMG submission 202113) | Salt marsh sediment microbial communities from the Plum Island Ecosystem LTER, Massachusetts, United States - Salt Marsh Sediment SW1603-80 ... | reverse complement strand
TAGAATGTCCTGCTTCTTCACGAATGGATAGAGTACCGGCCGATCGGAGATCACGACCTGTGAGCTGCATGCACTTCCGCGAGCTTCCGGACCGTAGGACTGAGTGAACACAGCATGTTGATTATCGTAAATCGAGATCGCCTGGCCGAGGGTGTAGCCCGCCATGATGATGCCCTGTCCGCCAAACCCGGTTAAACGAATCCGCTTTTCCATGGTCCCCCCTAGGCTACGGCTTCCTCTTCCGCTTCACCACGCACCATCTGCAGGTAGGTCGGCTTGTTGATGTCGACGAACTTTCCGCAGATGATCTTCTCCTGGAATTGCAGATCGAGATCGTCGAGGTTCGCCCCGTGCCGGATCTCGCAGTGATCGTGATAGAAATTCATCAATTCGGTTCCCGTGCCCAGCCGGTTCTTGCGAGCGTAGAGCGTTGCACACGGCGCGATGATCTCCACGAAACTGAAACCGGGTTTCTCGATCGCCTCCTGCATCGCCCGCGTCAGGCGTTTGATATGGAGCACGGTCCAGCGCGCCACGTAGACGGCTCCCAGCGCGGCGACCAGCTTGGGGATGTTCGCCGGGAATTCATGGCTGCCATACGGTGAAGTCGTCGTCCTCGCGTTCAGCGGAGTCGTCGGAGCCAGTTGCCCGCCGGTCATTCCGTAGATAAAGTTGTTGACGCAGAAGACGGTGATGTCGAAATTGCGGCGGGCGGTGTGCAGAAGATGATTGCCGCCAATCGCCACAAGATCTCCGTCGCCCGAAAAGACGATCACCTTCATCTTGGGTTTCGCGGTGTGAAGCCCTACGGCAAAGGGTAAAGCGCGGCCGTGCGTCGTGTGGAATGAGTCAAGCTTCACGTAGCCCGCGACACGGCCCGTACACCCGATTCCCGAGACCACGGCGATATCCTCTTCCGGGATCTCCGACTCCTCGATCGCGTTGATGAAGCAGCTCACCGCTGTGCCAATGCCGCAGGTTGGACACCAGATGTGCGGCAGACGATCCGTCCGCAACAACCGGTCCTTGGGATGCGCTGTTGTTTGCTGAATCACTGTCATGGCAGAATCTCCTCCACCACAGACAACACCTCTTCCGGCATATGAACCCGGCCGCCCGGATTGGGCGCGAGTAGAACCTCGCAGCGCCCCCCCGCCACCCGCTCCGTTTCGCGTACCATCTGGCCCATGTTGATTTCCACAACGACGATGCCCTTGACCTGAGCGGCGAGCTCCCGCACACGTTTTTCAGGGAAAGGCCAGGCTGTAATCAGACGGAAGAATCCGACTTTCTTGCCCTGTTCACGAGCCAGCAGCATCGCCCACTCCGCAATCCGGGAACTGATCCCGTACGAGAGGATGATCAGTTCGGCGTCCTCGGTGTTTTTCTCCTCGTAGCGGACGATTTTATCCACGTTCAGACGAATTTTGTCCACAAGCCGTTTGACCAGTGGATGGTGCGTCTCGGGAGTGACATCCGGATACCCGCGCTCATCATGGGTCAGCCCTGTGACGTGAATCCGGTAGCCGTCTCCGGCGATCGCCATCGAGGGTACCAGTCCATTGTTGACCGAGTAGGAGCGAAAATCCTTCAGCCCCTTTTTCGCGCGTTTTCGCTCGACGTAATGAATTTTTTCGGGAGGCGGGATTTCCACACGCTCGTACATGTGGCCAACCACCTCATCTGTCATCAGCAGCACGGGGGTCCGGTACTCTTCGGAGAGGTTGAACGCATCGATCGTGAAATCGAAGCACTCCTGCGGCGAACTGGGACACAGGGCGATGATCTCATAATCGCCGTGCGATCCCCACCGCGCCTGCATCATATCCTGCTGCCCGACGAGAGTCGGCAGGCCGGTAGAGGGACCTCCCCGCTGCACGTTGCAGACAACACAGGGAGTCTCCATCATCACGCCGAGGCCCAGGTTTTCCATCATCAGACTGAAACCCGGACCCGAGGTGGCCGTCATCGATTTCACACCGCCCCAGGATGACCCCAGAATGGCCCCCATCGACCCCAACTCATCTTCCATCTGCACATAGAGTCCATCCTCGGTCTCAGGAAACCGTTCAGCGATTCGCTCCGCCACCTCGGTCGCGGGGGTAATCGGATACCCCGCAAAGAAACGGCACCCCGCCGTGATCGCACCCTCGGCCACCGCCGTGTCGCCACTCATGAAAAAAGTCCCCGAAAGGACTCCTTTAGTATTGATGTTCATGACGCAGCCCCACTGGTTTGCGTCTGTGACAAACCCTTATCGTTTTCGACCTCTTCGGAAAAGATGGCGAATTCCGGGCAGATGTTCGCACACAGGTTGCAGTTTACACATTCGCCTTCTTTTACAATTTCAGGATAATGATATCCTTTCTTGTTGAAACCCTCAGACATAGTAAGAACACCCTTGGGACAGTAGTCGAGGCAGAAACTGCACCCCTTACATCGCTCCGTAATGATCCGGACCGTCCCTTTAGGGTGTTCGAGCTTGGTTTCGTCGAGTGGAGTTCGCCAGAGTTTCATCTGCTAACTCCTTGTTATCAAGAGAATTTTTAACTCAATCGCGCTCCTCGTTATCCTGTTGGCAGCAGAAGCTCAGGCAAACATCTCGTCGTAGTCCAACCCAATCAGATTCCCGTCAAGTAGAGAATGCATGCAACAGGAACGGGGCTTGGGTGAAGTGGAGTTCCTTTCAAAGTTGACCGTTATCTCGCATCTGGAAAAAATTGCTTTTCTAATAACAATTTACAGGAAGCTACAAACATTCAGCAAATGCCACAAGAACAGTCTCCTTAGCGAACTAACGGAAAACATGCTCCCTGAGCAGAGCTTGCTAATCACAGCTTTCAGAAGCATGGAATAGGAAGGTGAACAACAGAAAACGTGACGGGTGAACCACGGTCGCACCTTTTCATTCACGACCCGGTTCGATTGTCGTCCCGGATCCGTCATAAAGGAGAATGAATCCGTACTAGAATAAGAAATCAAGGATTCGGGATTAATCCCATATCCTTGTATTCGTTGCCGTGGGAGAAGGACTTGATCCCCGACACAAGGATGATGTGGCTTCAAACACTCGAGATTCATTAAAAACAACCATCGTCTTCCATCCATTCATTCCTCTCACGGCTTTCACAAAAATCCCAAATTCCAATTTCTGATTGTTGTAGGAGGTCTTAGCAATGATAATATTCACATTGTCGTTCCCCCCTCTACCTTCGCATTGGGAGAATTGCAATGCGCAGACTTGCCGCGATCATGTTCACCGATCTGGTAGGCTATACCGAACTCTCCCAGAAGAACGAAGCGTTGGCGTTAGAACTGCTGGAGGAACACCGCAGACTTCTACGCCCTCTCTTTGAGCAGTATCAAGGGACGGAAATCAAAACGATAGGTGACGCCTTTCTTGTGGAATTTTCCAGCGCCGTCGAGGCTACCCGGTGTGCGCTTGATATCCAGAAGGCTCTCAGGGCTCACACTTCCGTAATCAGTCCGGAGCGGCAATTCCAGGTACGAATCGGTTTGCATGTCGGTGACGTCATTTTTGAAGAGGGAGATGTTTTAGGAGACGGTGTGAATATCGCCTCCCGTATCGAACCTCTGGCGCAACCTGGCGGGATCTGTTTGTCGAAAGTTGCCGCCGATCAGGTTCGCAACAAGATCGATGCGCCACTCGAATCGATGGGCGAAAGGAAACTGAAAGGAGTACAAAATCCTGTAACGATTTACCGGCTCGTTATGCCGTGGGAGAAGGCGGGAGAGTCCGTTAGCAGGGCGCGTCCTTCGCGCGGCAAATTGTTACGATTGCGCTGGGCACTGCCCGGATTAATAGCCGCCATTATCGTTGCCGGTGCCATCTGGGGGATCACGAAATTCAAATCTCCAGCGATCAGTGCAACGCAGAGCACTCGCCTTGCCGTCCTGCCTTTCGCCAACCTCATGAACGATCCCAAGCAGGAATATTTTGTTGATGGCATGCACGATGCACTGCTAACTGAATTGTCCAAGTTGAAAGGATTGACAGTCATTTCGCGTCAATCTGTCCTCAGGTATCGGAATTCCGATAAATCGATGGCTGAGATTGGGAGGGAATTGAACGCTAAATGGATCGTTGAGGGTTCGGTCCTGCGCGGCGGAGACAATGTGCGAGTCAATGTTCAGCTGATCGAAGCGGCATCCGACCAGCATCTGTGGGCAGATATGTTCGACCGTCACCTAGAGAACGTGTTGACTCTTCACAAGGAAGTCACCCGGGCGATCGCCAATCAAATCAAGCTCACCTTGACTCCCGATGAGGAAGTGAGTATCGCCGGCAACCGTAAAGTGAACCCTGAAACGTACGAATTGTATTTGAAGGGTATGTACTACATTCGAAAATGGGGGCAAGAGAACTGGGATACTGGAATGGCTTATCTCAACCAAGCCGTGCAAAACGATCCGAACGAAGCGTTGGGTTACTCAGGGCTGGCTTTGGCCTATAGCATGATTGGACATTTCCTGGACCCCAACGCCTACCTGCAAGCCAGAGAAATGGCGTTGAAAGCGCAGGAACTGGATAATACTCTCGCCGAACCTTATCAAGCACTGGCTGAATATGAGGTCTACTACAATTACGATGTGGCTGCGGCAAAAACGATGTATGAAAAGGTAATCTCGATAAGTCCCAACTTCGTCGATGGACATGTTCATTATTCCTGGCTCCTGATCATTCTTGGCAGGAACGAAGAAGCAGCAGCCGAGATGAAGCGTGCCAGGGAACTCGATCCACTCAATTCCCTTTACTACACGTACGTGGGATGGCAAGACTTTTACACTGGCAACTATGAAGAGGGTCTGGAACCGGTCAACAAAGCTCTTGAAATGAACCCTCAGGGTCTCTGGGCTCATTACGTCCTGGGTTGTATCCAGAGTAATCTGGGCAGGTTCGATGAAGGCATCAAAGCGCACAAGAAAGCGGTGGAGATCTGGCCTGAGCTGAAATGGGCGTTAGGGTATTCCTATGCCCTCGCTGGTCGAAATGAAGAGGCGCGTACGATCGCTCGTGAAGTGGCAGATGAGCCGAGCCCATTTGACACATGGGGTCTCGCAATGATCTATGCGGCGCTTGGCGATAAAGACAAAGCAATCAATTGGCTGGAGGAGGGCTCCAGGGTACACTGGTCTTTCATACCGTGGATCAGGAAAATGTCAGCCTTCCGATCTCTCCAGGGAGATCCCCGTTTCGAGGCGCTGGCGGAGAAGATCAAATTAAACTGATCAATCAGTCAAATTGAGCGATTTGATAGCATTTGAGCAGGCATTCAAAGGTAAATTTCGGTCGGAGGTTTAAGGAAAACATAAGATATTGGGCTGAATACAGTTTTCTATGTGCAACAAAAACAAAGCCCTTCCCGTTGTAGGAAAGGGCTCTTTATGTGTAGCGGGAGAGGGACTTGAACCCCCGACACGAGGATTATGATTCCCCTGCTCTACCAACTGAGCTATCCCGCCATGTCGGTTCGCCGGAGGAGAAAACTCCAAGGCGACGGGAAATATAGACGGAGTTGCTTGGCCGTGCAAGCTTCTCGCCAGACGGCCCGAGTCGGCCTGTCCTGCCACGGTCGACAGCACCTATCAGAAGCGATAAGCCATCCCCAAATACGAGGAAATCGGGCTTCTCCTGTCAATATAATTGTCTTTCACGGTCCTGCCGATGAACAGGGTCACCTCGCCCGCATCACGAACCGCCGCGAAAGTCAGCCGAAGATCGCCCCGGTGGCGGTCGCGCAGATCCGCATTCTCATGAAGCAGCAGTGTTTCCCAGCGCGCTCGAAATTCAACCACCAGGGTGTGTGTCACGGGCCACGCCAGCTGTAGCTGCGCCCTGCCTTCGCCCTGGTAGGTGGTTGTCAGTCCGAGAATATCTTCCGGCCCCCCGCTGATCACCGGACCGGCGAAGATGTAACCGTCCACTCGCGGTTTGCCGACACGGCGAACATCCGTCAACACCTCACCCTCCTCCATCGGTGAGAGTGTGCCGATCCCGATGCTTGAGGTCGTGAAAAAGACTGCAGATGTGATGTGGACATCGATTTCGTGGAAACACCATCGCTCCCAATAGGAGAGGATCCGCAGACGTTTTCCGATCCGCCACCGCCACCCGAATGTCTCGGCGACGTCGATATGCCGTGGATCGAGAGGGGTTATCGTTTGCGTGGGGTCGTACCCGACCGTTTCCCGGTAGATCGCCCCGAGCCAGATGCGGTGTCCCCGCCCCCGGGCGATTTCCATCAGCACCTCAGCGCCGGTGTCCCAGTAGACGAGAGGATCCTTCACCGCGTTCTGCCACCACCACATTTTTCCGTTCGGGGCAAACACGAACCGCCAGGGCAATTGGCGCTCGTCCACAAACCGTTCGACCAGCGACTGAGCGGCGTCCCGGATATTGAGCTCAGGCGCCTGAGCCTCAGCGTTACGTGGTGTGCTCAGTGCGGCGACCAATACCAGAAGCAATCCTATCCGCCTCGTCATCATCGGCTTCCCTCCTCGTGATCGAACGGCAGTGGACCTGCTGCACGGAGAAACGTACATTGCCACGGTCCGCAGGGCCACCATCACAGGACAAACTCCCCATTCAGTGAGGAGATTCGTGCTCGACCTCGATCGAATGTACATGGGAATGGCTCTTCAACTCGCCGCCGAGGCCGCTGAAGAGGGAGAGGTTCCGATCGGCGCGGTCGCCGTCAAGGAGGGCCGCATCCTGGGCAAGGGCCGAAACCGGACCGAAGCGCTTAACGACCCGACGGCCCACGCCGAGATGGAGGCAATCACCGCGGCGGCCAACGCCCTCGGCGACAAGAAACTCAACGGGGTGACACTATACGTCACCCTCGAACCGTGCGCGATGTGCGCCGGCGCGCTTGTGCTCGCCAGAGTTGAACGGGTGGTCTTCGCCGCGGAAGATCCCAAGGCCGGAGCCTGCGGTTCGCTGATGCGCCTTCACGACGACCCACGACTGAACCACAGGTTCCTGATTACATCCGGCGTGATGGAGGAGGAGTCTAACGCACTGTTGCGAAGATTCTTTCAACAGCTTCGAGACAACGCCAATCGGGAAAATGGCAGCGGTAAGTAATTCGTCGTGTTTTGCGGCCGATAGGACCGAGAAGGATCGCTATCCTTGCGATAGCGCCGACATACCGACCCGGCATTGAAATTCCTCTTCCAACTTCAAGGCAATACTTGGGCAGACCTGCCCACGCGGTGCTGATGACAGGTAACACCATCATGGCGAGGCAACAGTGGTTCTAGTTATCGGTGGATGGTAGTACCAGTAGACGCGCGCGTGCTTTCATCAATAGGCTGTCCAGTTTCACACGGTAGCCCAAATCAAGCAATTGCTGGATTTGATTGTCCTGCCAAGACATATGACCTTCGAGCACCCAGAGACTCTCCGGCGGCGCCGCCCTACGCGCGAAATAGTGGGCTAACGAGTCCTGGCCAAGTCTCCTCGGCACCATCGCAGCTTCCGTACGAAGATCGGATTTCATCAGTCGGAAATAATGATCGAAGAAATCGTGGTTATAGCAGGCTGCGATTACAGCAACATCGGATCCCGGTGCAGTTTTGGACACCGCCACCGAGGCCGCTCCCCGAAAATCCTCCCGCTGGTTCCGAGAATAATACTTTTTCACGGCAAACAGATCTACTAGCGCGAGCAGCACCAGACCTGCCAGAATCGAATTATGCAGCGTTTTGCCCTTCGCGACATAATCCAAAGACCGGGCAAGAAGCAGGTAAAACGCGGGAAGAGTGATCAGCATCGGTCTGTAGTGAAACATAGGATCCGACAACCAGGAGCGGATCAAGGCGAACAGAATTGGGAGTACGATCCACAGAATTGATACTCCAACCCCCCACTGAATAGTAATCCATGAGAATCCTCGCCTCCCTGATCGGCGAGGCGAGCGGATGACAACCCAAATCGCCCACCCGTAAATTGCGAGAGCCGCAACAACCAGCAGCGTAAAGCGATCGAAATCGTGGACAATGATCTTGGCCGCCTCGCGCAATGAAGGTGGTGGCATCCACGCGATCAGGTTGCTCGTCCCGCCTTCGAACATGTCGATAACTATCTGATGCATCCACGGCAGATACGCGATGGGAATCGGCAGGTAAAGCAGAAAAAGCCAGCCAAGATTGACCCGCTTTCTCCAAAACAGAACTGCCGTGGCGAGCGCCTGCAATACCACTGCCATCAGCGCGATATAATGCGTATAACAGGCGGCGACGGAAGAGAGCAGAAATACGCTATACGCAGAGATCCGGGGCTTCTTCCCTTCCACCAACGGATGAACGGTCGCCTCCCATCCGGCCATCGAAAGGCTCACGGTGAGGATCGCAAGGCTGTAGTTGCGTGCTTCCAGACTGATGTCGATGGGAGCCCAGAAAGCCGCGGCAAAAAGAGAAGCGGCGATGGCTGCACGCTTTCCGAACCACCTCCTGCCCAGCCACCACATCACCGGAATCCAAAGAATCCCCGCAAGAACCGATGGCAGCCTCAGGAATCCGTCGCTTTCCCCGAGCAGCGTCTTCGCCCAATACATCAGAATGAAAAAGAGTGGAGGGTGTGAATCGTGGGCAACACCGATCATAATGGCGTCATGGAGGGTGCCAAAATCGACCATATAGACACTGGAGAGTTCATCATTCCACATCGAACTCACCTCGAGCGCGCACAATCGGAGTAACGCTCCAGCGACTATGATTATTGACAGCAGTATGTATTCGGTACGGGTCGGATGCTCGCTTTTATTGAGCAACATATGAACGTGCCCGCGTTGAATTCCCCTCGATTCTCGGTCCAGCGTTATCATCCACGTACTTGAAAAACGCCTGCTCGAGGTCTTCGCTCCCAGTCTCCCGAAGGATATCCACCAAGGTTCCCGTAGCATGGATCTTCCCGTGATCCATAATCGCGATGCGGTCGCATAGTTTTTCCGCCTCGCGCAGATAGTGCGTCGAGAAAAGAACTGTTCGTCCGGTACCGCGAGACTCCCGGATGAAATCGGTGATGTGCCGCGCGCTGACCGGGTCGAGGCCCGCCGTGGGCTCGTCGAAAATCATCAAATCCGGATCCTGAATGATCGCCCGGCAGATGCTGGTTCGCTGGCGTTGTCCGGTCGAGAGTTTCGCAACCTTGGTATCAAGGAATTCCTTTAACTCAAAACGAGAGCTTAGCAATTCGATACGCTGCTCAATCTGCTGCCTGTTCAAGCCGAACAGGCCCGCGTAATAGGCGAGAATTTCGCGGGGAGTCAGCCGGGCGTAAAGGTTGGTATCCCCTGTGAGAAAACCGATCGCTGCCCGCACCTGGTGCGGTGCTTCGACAACATCGAAACCGGCTACCTCCGCTCGCCCCTCCGTGGGTGTGAGGATTGTCGCAAGCATCCGCAGGGTCGTGGTCTTTCCGGCGCCGTTCGTGCCCAAAAGGCCGAAAATCTCTCCACGGCGCACCTCGAAGGAAATGCCATCGACGGCGCGTATCTGCCCCCGTTTTCGGTCCTCGAATAGCTTGGTCAGGTTTTCGCAGCGGATGGCTGCGCGCTGTTCGCTCACTTCAGCTCCGTATTCCGCCAATCCGGATAGCTCAACTCGCCGCGTTTCGTTGAATGCACCTGGATGTAATCGCCGAGATTCGTGCGATCGACAAAGACGAACTGGACACCGCCCTCGATTTTATCGTAGGTCCAGATCTGGTAGGCGCGGTGCACCTCGCTGCTGTAGGGAAAGTCTTCGATTGTTGTCGGTTCGCCGTACCTCAAGTAGACGCGGCCCCGATCCGTTTCCCACCCCTCGCGCCGGAACGATGAGTACCGGTCCTCGACAACCTTGAGCCGCTGCATGTACTCATCGCGGAATTCGTTGACAACCGTCGAGGTGTCCGGATCATTCACCGACCAGAATTGCGCCAGGAACCGCTGCTTCGCCTCACGAGTAGTCAGCTGCTGGATTTGCGCCCGTGCACGATCCGTGAGGATGGGCCGGATGACGGCCAATTCCTTGTCCAGCTCTTCATCGTTGAGCGCCGCAACGTCAAAGCCCGGATACCCGATGGGAGCATGGACGAGTGGAGCCTCCTGTTCCTTGTAGACCCAGAAGGATCGATGAACGACGCACGTGTCGCCCGCGGTCTCGTCCACCGAGGTTAGTTCAAGCTGATAGCTCCCGCTGTGCAGAGTGGCCACGCTGAACGCGTCCACTTCCACGAGGAACGCACCGACAATCGGCCGCTCCCGAGTCCGCAGCGGCCGCACCTCGTCCCCTTCCGCGGTGAGCACGCGGCCGTAGGTCTTGTACTTATCTCCGGGCCCCATCGCGAGGTTGTAGATTTCCGCGTAGTAGAAAAGGCGAGGGTTGGAATCTCCGTACATCCGCTCCGCGTTGGGGAGCACCAGCAATCCATTGTGATCGAACTCGCCGACATCGCCCTGAGCCTTTTCGATTCGGGACGCAAACAGGATATCGGACATGGTGAGCCGCTGCGTTTCCACCGGCTTCAGCTCTATCGCATACTCCTCGTCGAAGTAAACATTGTTCACCAGGTCGTCCACGCGGGCAAAAATGCGGTAGCGGCCCGGATAGAGAACGTATCTGATCAGTTCCGGTATTCTCTGTCCCGGCCTACGCGACAGGGAATCCGGAGACCCGTTGGTCCGCTCCCAGCTCGATTCGATGAGCACGCTGTCCGATGGGGTGCGCACCTGGAAGGTCATTTCGTAGTGTGCCTGGATGCCGTTGGCCACCGATTCAAGGCCGAGAAAATCCCGCACGATCGCCGCACACAACTCCAGTTGGATGCGCTCGTTGTCGTAGCGAAAAGCGGCGTGGTCAAGAGTCAAGAATTTCGTAAGACTCCGCGGATGGTCACGGTAGCGCCACAGCACGCTGCTCGTGTCCAGGGGAGACTTCGTCAGAATCTGTTTCCCCACTGGTTGAGACTCTGGGTCCTGCGCCCAGCCCGTTGTCGCAACGAGCAGGAGCAGCAGCAAACCGGCAACAAAGTGTCGCAGGCCTGCCCCGTCTTTCGCCTCGGCGTTCATGCGTTAGCCTTCTCGCGTTCCTTTTTTCCGATTTCCACGGCAACCATCCGGGAAACGCCTTCCTCTTCCATGGTCACCCCATAGAGGCGGTCCGCGCGTTCCATGGTGAGTTTGTTGTGCGTCACAACCATGAATTGGGTACGATCCGTGAACTCGCGAAGCAACCGGTTGAAACGCACGACGTTGACATCATCGAGAGGAGCGTCCACTTCATCGAGGAAACAGAACGGTGAGGGACGTTCCAGGTAAAGGGCAAATAGCAGGGCAATCGCAGTCATCGCCTTTTCACCGCCTGAAAGGAGGTCAATAGACGCGGTTTTCTTTCCTTTCGGAGAGGCGAATATCTGAATCCCCGCTTCCAGGGGATCGCCATCGAGCAGGCTCAGGGCAGCCTCGCCACCGCCGAAGAGCCGGCTGAACAAACCGACAAAATGTCCCTCGACGCGGGTGAACGTATCCATGAACCGTTTGCGGGCGATCGTGTTGATCTCGCGCACCGTCTCCTCAAGCGATTCGATCGCCTTTGTCAAATCCGCGTGCTGAACGGTGAGCTGGTTGAAACGCCCGTCAATGATTTCGTACTCCTCGAGCGCCATCTGGTTCACCGGTCCGAGGTCACGGAATTTCTCGCGGACTTCGGCAAGGGGCATTTCGAGGTAGGGATTGTCCTCCTCGATGGAGAGCGGCAGTTCCTCCTGCTTTGCCTGCAGCAGGTCGATCTCGTAATCCTCAAGGATGCGCTCCCGAATCGATGAGATACGGTGTTTCAAATCACTGATCTCAAGTTCCGTGACGTGCAGGCGGTCCGAAACTTCAGCGAGTTCGCGCCGTTTTTCGGAGAGCGCGCCATCCTGCTCGCTGTATTCCCCACGCTTCTCCCCGTACTCGCGCTGTAATTCCTCCAACCGTTCGCTCAACTGCTCAAGATCGCGACTGAGCACGGCCTCCTCCGCCTGCACGTGACGCAGACGTTCGCCCGCATCCTCGAGTGCACCGGTGGCATCCTTCCGCTCCTGCTCAATCCGTTCGAGACGACGTCCAATTTCATCGAGCAGTGCGCCCTGCCTGCGGACCTCCCCCTGGAGACGTTCCACCGCTGAAGAGGCCTCCACCTGCTGCTCCCGCAGTTTATCGCGAGCAGACCGGAGACCACGGCCTTCATCTTCCACCGTCTCAAGCTCGGCCGCGATTTCCTTGAAAGCATCCTCTGCGTCCTCCACCGCCGCGCGGGCTACCTGCAGCTCCGCTTCTAAGGCGGCCTGGCGCTGGTGATGCTGCTCCTGCTCCTGGCGAAGTTCCAGAGCCTCTTCCGCGCGGCGGCGCGCAACTGCCTCCCGCTCGCGGGCTTCCGTCTCGGCCGCGGTGTACTCACGGCGCGCCTGTTCAACCTCCTCACTCGCCCGCTGCCGCTGCTGAAGCGCATCCTCGAGCTCGCCGCGCGTTTTTTCATCACGTTCGCGCAGTGCCTGCGCCTTGTTCGACGCTTTTGCAAGGCTGTTTTCGGCGGCTGCGAATTCTTTCCGCGCCTCTTCGAGCATCCCCGCCGCTCCAAGATCGCCAGGATCGTGCCGTCCCACGGCGAGCAGGCCGTCCGGGGTGAGCCGGCTGCCATCGGGCGCAACGAGCGTCCATCCCAGTTTCCTAGCCTCGTCGGCGTGTTCGAGGATGGCATCGAGATCTTTCATCAGCCACACGGTGGAGAGAAAACGATTTACGACTTTTCCCGTTTTCCCTTTCGCCGTTACTTTCTCCGTCAGTGCGCCAAGCGATTTTGCGGTCCCGTTGAATCCCGGAGTCTCCGGAACCCTCTCCTCGCCACCCTCCGCCGAGGCGAGCAGGCCACGCCCACGATCAGCTTCTTGCAACCACGCCGCCGCGGTGCGCAATCCTTGTCGGTCTTCAGCGATCACCGCCGAGGCGACATCCTCGAGGGCCGCGGCAACCGCGAGCCGCCACTCGTCCGGCACGACAATCGAATCCCCCAACCGACCCGCAAGCTTTTTCAGCCCGCTGGTGAGCAACGCCTTGACCGCTTTCGGCCGCCCCTCGCCGCCCTGAACCATCCCTTCGAACAAGGCAACCCGGCGTTTCGCCGCCTCGAGGTCGCGGGAGGCCTCTGCGGACGCGCTCTCCGCCTGTGCCCGCTGCTCGCGCTCCTCGTCCCGCCGGGCACGCAGCTTCTCGATTGTCTGTTCGAGCTTATCCAACGCCTTCCGGAGCTGCTCCAACCGGACGGACAACGGGGCAGGATCGGGGCTTTTGTCCTTATCAGAGATGTCCATCTCGAGTTGGACGAGACGGGTGCCAATCGCTTCGAGACGCCGTTCGATTTGCTGCCGTTCACTCTCCAGCGCTGCCAAGGACCGTTCCGCTTCGCGGCGCGCCTGTTCGTGCGCATCCCGTTTGCCGCGAACTTTGCCCTCACGCTCCTCGTGTTCGCGCCAGGATTCGTCCATCGTCTGCACACGGAGCCGGATCTCTTCGTCGCGGGCGACCGCCTTTTCATGCTTGCCATCGAGCTCTTCGATGAGTTTCGCGATCTCGATCCGGCGCTCGAGCAGCTCTTCCTCCTCCTTGTCGCGCTCCTCTCCCCGGCGAAGGCCGCTGCGGAGGCGCTCCTCAAGCATCACCATCTCCCGCTGCGCGGTCTGATTGCGTACTTCCAGTTCTTCGCGCTCCTTACGCAGCGCCGCCAGTTTTTCTTCGAGTACCGCGACACGGCCGCGAAGGGAGGACAGCTCATCGTCCGCCTTCCCCAGCACGCCTTCCAGTTCCTCGCGCTGCTTGCGGTCACGGATCGCGCGCTCTTCCAGCGGGGCCACCTTCGCCCGCAGTTCCGCAAGCTCCTGAGCCGCTGAAGTGATCTCCTTGACCCGGAGCGCATCACGCAGGTAGCGGTAGCGGCGGGCTTTTGCAACCTGACG
>Ga0315555_1002150_pt1 | contig 14010 bp, 10 predicted proteins | sample SalMarSW160380MG_FD_202113 | JGI IMG/M metagenome (GOLD analysis project Ga0315555, IMG submission 202113) | Salt marsh sediment microbial communities from the Plum Island Ecosystem LTER, Massachusetts, United States - Salt Marsh Sediment SW1603-80 ... | reverse complement strand
TACGAAGAACTCCCTCAAGACGAGGTGGCGGTGGCTGATGTTGGCGGCAACCTTTTCTCCTTCGGGAGTGAGAGTGGCGATGTCGTAGGGAGCATAGTTGATCAGCTTCCGTTCCGCCAGAGCGTGGAGCGCGCCGGTTACCGAAGAGCGGTTTACCCCCAAACGCTTCGAGATCTCCTTTGCCCGGGCCGCCTTGTTTTCCCGTAAGAGCTGGTAGATCGCCTCCAGGTAGTCCTCCAGACTCGAGGTAAGGGTTTTCATTTTGTTCATTGCTTCCTGTTTATACTATAACACAAAACTTCGGCATGTCAAACATTTTACGGCGCGCCGAAATTTATTTCTGATCGGGCACAAGGTTGCGCCGGATCGGGTCTTGTCGGTTTACATGGGAGTGATCGTAGGCGATAATGAGGCGATGCGAACGTATTTAGACTGTTATCCCTGCTTCCTGCGCCAGGCATTGGAAGCGGCCCGGCAGCTGGGCGCGGATCAGTACAAGCAGAAAATCGTGCTGGAACGAGTGCTGGAGTTGCTGGGCTCTGTGGAGCTCTCCCGTACGCCTCCCGAGATCGGGGATCGGGTTCATCGACTGATCCGCCGGGAGCTGGGCGACGGTGATCCATACCGGAGCTTCAAAGAAAAAGCCACGAGGGAGGCTTTGGCGGTTTACCCTCGAATCAAGAGTCTTTTCGAGGGATCGGATAACCCTTTGGAAACGGCGGTACGGCTCAGCATCGCGGGCAACATCATCGACGCAGGTGCGAACACAACCTACCAGCTGTGGCCGACCGTGCAGCGGGTGCTCTCTCAACCCTTCGCCATCGATGATATGGAAGTCCTGCGCAGGACCCTTTCCGGCATAACCCGCGTTCTGTTCCTGGCCGATAACGCCGGGGAGACCGTGTTCGATCGGCCGCTGATCGAGGCGCTGGAGGTGCCGGTCGTGTATGCGGTGAAAGGCAGCCCGATCCTCAACGATGCGACAATCGAAGATGCCCGCATGGCGGGTATCGATCAGATAGCCCAGCTGCTCAGCACAGGCTCTGATGCGCCGGGAACGATCCTGGAACGCTGTTCGAAGCATTTTCAGCAGGTGTTCGAGGAGTCGGAACTGGTCATCGCCAAGGGGCAGGCGAACTACGAGACCCTGAGTGAAAGGGGCTCCAAGGTGTTTTGCCTGTTGCAGGCCAAGTGTCCGGTGATTGCCCGGGATTTACAACAAGTGCCGGTGGGCAGCATCGTGCTCCGCCGCGGCGCCCCGCGCTCGACCTTCCGGCCGACCGGGGAGGAGTCGACGAACAGGAAGCCCTCCTGATCGCCGATCAGAGCAGGAGGCGCTCGGCGGCGGCGGGATTCTCCAGAGGAAAACGCACGACCGCGAGCTCCGGGCCGTCGTGGGCGGCGCTCAGGCACCAGGTCCCGCCGATGCGCTGCCGCCAGTGGCCGCTCAGACGGGCCGATTCATGCACGTGTCCGTGAAGGGTAAGGTACGGATGCCTCTGTTCGATAAACCGGCGTACGGCGATGCTCCCGACGTGAACATCCAGTGGCGCGGAATCGACCATCTGTCCATCAAGATCGGCCAGGTCTAAATTGCTGTCGTACGGCGGGACGTGGAACAGAAACACGGCCCGGTGCAAATCGTCCTCCCCGGCCAGCTCCCGCAGCTCCTGCCGGATCGTGAGGGTTGACAAGTCCTCTGTCACCGGAACGCTTCTCCAACCGCCGGTCGGGGCGGAGGCCCCGACATCGACGTAGCGGGACACGTCGTAGCGCTCCCAATCCTTGAGTAAAAAGGGGCTGGGAGGGATGCAGGCGTAGCCGTAGAAGGTATAGCCGTGAAATTCTACCTTCCTGTTGTGCAGGTAGCGCCACAGGCCGGCTCGCTCTCCGGTCTCCAACGCCGTTTCCTCCCGCCGGGGATCATCGTTGCCCAGGATAACCACGAACAGCGGATATTTTTCCTCCATCTCGCGTCGAAGCGAGCGGAATCTTTTAGCGAGATAACCTTCGATGAAGGATGTCGGTCGCCCATGCGAGTGCCGCGGCGACAACCCGCCGAAGGGCAGAAGATCTCCACCGAGAAAAACGAGATCCGGCACGGTTGATCGAATCAGGGAAAAGAGCTTGTCGATTTTGTCTGTCGAGCCGTGGAGGTCTGAAACGAACAGACAGAGGCTCATCGTCCCAGGTTGAGGGGCCGGGCGGCATCGGTCACCGCGCCGATCTTGATGGCGTAGCTGGATTTGCGCTCGATATCGGAGTCGGTGACCACGTGGATATCCAGGATATGCTCGGTGCGAATGCCGGTGCGCATGTAGTTCATCTCCGCCAGGCTCAGGCTCCAGCCGTCGAACCAGGACAGCAGCTCCCTCTTCTGCGCTTCAGTTCCCCGAAAATGCACGAGCAGATCGATGTCGCTGGCAGCCGTGGCCGTGGCGTTCTTGGTGCTGCCGATGACGTACATCGCTTCCACACCGAAGCGCTCCTGGTCCAGCTCCCGGGCGATCCGTTCGGCAACGCGCATCCGCCACCTCCAGTGTTCTCCTCTCTGTAGCGGCGGCTGGTCCCTGCCGGTCTCTTCCGCCATCCCCCGGCCCTCGTCGGTACGGAAGTAAGCCGCCGCTTCATCCGCCTCAGCATTCATGGCGACGCACAGCACCTGGCCGTCGGTAACCTGTGGAACGTCGATGACCCGGATGACCTGCTGTAATACGGCAAACTCGGGGACCAGCTCTTCGAGTATATTTCTGCTCTCGGTGAGGAAGGATTCATTGAACAGCACTCCGGACTCATCTGGGTAGAGGGGCAGGTAACGGATCGAGGCTTCCACAAGATCCTGGAAGAAGTGCGTGCCGAAGGACAGATCCGGTACGTAGTGTCCCTTCTTGCGGGCGATCTCGATCAACACCGCGGTGTTGTTGATATCCGAGTAGGTCACCGGAACGCCTAGTTTGACATCCCCACGGCTGCCCCAGCGTCCCGGTCCCATCAGGATGAATTGTCTTTTGGGCAGCAGCGAGTTGAGCCGTCCGATGGCCCGGCCCACGTTCTTCAGCTGCTCCAGGGTTTGCAGCTCGCTGTAGCTCTCCGGGTCCACGTAGACCACGTGGGTGATGTCCGGCACCAGGCCGTTGGAGATGTACTTGTGGGCGTTGAACAGGATCTTGTCGTCGCTCAGGTCCTTGGGAATCGGCGCAGGCCAGGTTTCGGTCGCCGCGCTCTGGGTACGGCACTGCAGCAGATAGATTGTCTGATCATCGACGGCGAACTCCACATCCACGGGCTTGCCTATCTTTTCCTGCAGCAGGACCAGTAGGGCTTTTATCTCTCGGAGAAAGCTCGAGTTGGAGATCACCCCCTCGAAGGTGGGCACCAGATCGTCCCGATCGAAGTTTAGAGCGAACTTCGTTTTTCTGCGCAGGATCCCGTCCTGATGAACGCTGACGATGTTCTCGATGTTGGGATATTTGTCCCCGGTTTCCCGAATCAGCTTGCGGAACTCCACCGTGGTGAAGCTGCCTTGCTCCAGATCGATCACGTCGATCTGCCGCGGGGAGTAGTACAGGATCTCTTCGACCGTGGGATTGACGTTCAGTCCGGGTTGTCCCGGCGCGATGAGTTTGGGATAGTCGTCGGCCAGACGATCTACGGCCCGGGTTCCCAAACCGGGTACGAGCCTCAGCAGCCCGTCCTCCCTCCGGATCCTCGGCGACCAGCGGAACTCGTTATTGCTGAAGGCGACGCCGGAAAACGCGGGAAAGAAGTATCGACCCACCCGGGTGCCGATCACCTCCTGGATCATGATGCCCATCTCTTCGTGAAAATTGATCAATCCCCGCTCACGCCGATACTCGATGGGATCGGGGGAAAACACCGAGGCGTACACTTCGGCAATAGCGTCCATGAGGCTGTCCAGGCGTTCCTTCTTTAGGCCCAGATTGGCCAGGAACAAACTCTTGTACTTGCCGGAAAAAGCCGAACCCATGCGATCCTCGAGCAAGCTCGAGCTGCGAACGATGATAGGGCGCTCACCCAGATCGTCCAGACAGGCTGAGAGCCAGTTGATGATTTCGCCCGGGAAAATGGAGTTTTTGAAGATCTGGACGATATTCGGATATTCCTCGCGGATCTGCTCTATCGCCTTGTACTTCTGCTCCAGGATCTCTTCCAGGTCGTTGTAGCTCAAGAATGTTTGGAGCGTGTCCGAGGTGACGTACCAGGTCTTGGGCACCTGGATTCTACTGAGGTCGGGGTTGTCCTTGGAGTAGCGCTTGAGGATCTGGGCCGCAATGAAAAGACCCGCGCTCTTCCCGCCCAGACGCCCATGGCTGTTCTGGGGGAAAATGGTGCGCCTCAGGATATTGTAGAAGTCGTGAAGGTCCGCATAGTCCTTGGCGATATCGATGAAGTCAAGCTGCTCCGTGAACAGGCGGTGGATCAGCAGGACATTGATGTTCTGGCGAGTGTAGGGGGTGATCTCGACCTCCTCGGGTTCCATGTAATGGTAGCGCGCAATGGCGTCCAACAGATCTCCGAGGGAGGTATCCAGATTCTCGAGTGTCTTCACCAGGAAGCCCATCCTGTTTTCCTTGACCCATTTCTGTATCAGTTCCAGGAGCTCATTGTCGCTCAGGTTGCGTTGGGCGATGGAGAAGATCTGACGGCTCAGATCGCCGTTGGTAAAGATGGATCGCTTCCGGCTGGGCTTGTTGTCATCCAGGATCGTGTCGGCGGGATTGTCCCGCAACAGAGCATCGGCACTTTCCTCTTGATTCTTTTCCCCGCTGTCCTCCCTATCTAGGTTCACGCTCTGCAGAAGTTCTCTGGCTTCCTCGATCCCGATCCAGCAGAGGTAGTTCAACATCTTGCGCGTGATCTTGGACAGGAGCTTGGTATCGCTCTTCTCCAGCAGCTCGATCACGATCTGCCACTGTTTTTTCGTGTGAACATCGAGCTGACGCCGGGCATCGCTCCACTGCTCGACCGTCGCCTTCAGCCTGCGCTGGAACAGGTAGTGTCCCAGGCGGTCACCGATGGTATTCAGCAGTTTCTGCTCCTCCGGGAGGAAGGGATCATGATCCCCGGAGTAACCGACCTCCTCGGAATAGCACATCACTATCCGGCCGATTTCCTTTCCCTCGCTGAGGATCGCCGCGCTCTGACAGCAGCGGGATTCTTTGAAGCCTTCGCTTTCAAAAGAAGTTCCTTCCAGGTTCAGGCGAGCCCGGCACAGGGGGGAGTACTGCCATCCCGAAGGGATGATCTCGATGACCTTTTGAAGCACCTCTTCGAGCGGCGAGTCGGTGTCACGCAGAAGTTCTTCGATCTGGTACAGGCAGTTCAGCTCTCTGGCCCGCTCGGTCAGGTCGTCGATGATCTGTTTCCACGGTTCATCATTCATTTCAGGATCAATCCTTTCCCGCTTCTCCCGTCCACCCGTACGGATAGCGGATGTTCCGAGCGTACGTGACGCAAGTGTTCGGTTTCCCGAACCGCTGTCTGTGCCTGCAGCCATGCCCAGTCGATCGGACACTTGTGGGGCGCAGGCACGCTTAGGTACAGCACCCCGAGGCTGGTCATGTTGTGGAAAAAATGGGAGCCCTGGCTGAGATCCGGGTTCATCTCCGCAAGGGTCGTCTCCACGATGACCCGGGCACCGGAGATCTGACTCCAACCTACCGGTATACCCAGCCAGGGATCGGCGCTGCCCCAGCGGCCGAATCCGATCAGCAGGTAGGGAGTTCCCGCCTCAAGGAGGCTCGAGTTGATCCTTTCCACTTCCATGGCGATCTGCCGGGTGCGGTCGGCTCGGAAGGCCTCCGGCCGGACATAGAGGATATCCCGGACGGTCTCCAGGACACCGTTTCCCATGGCCCGCTCGGAGTAGATCAGCACCTTCCGTTCATCGAAATCTTCCAGGTCCACCACCGCACCCCGGGAGGCTATGACCATCGGCCGCAGCTGAAGAAAACCGAAACGGCTTTCCCGCTCGCGGTGCGGGTCGAAGGCCAGGGCGAACTCGATCTCCACCGCCTCTCCCACCTCCTTCTCCGCCAGTTTCAGGAGTTGCTTCAGCAATTCATTCAGAGGGGTGATGCGGCCCTGCAGCAGAGGGGAAAAATCCACCAAACGTGGCCCCTGGGCTGAGCTTCCCATCCGGAGTCGATCCGAAGCTGCATCGTAGGTTGAACACACGTACTGCAGGGTGCCGTCCTCCTCCGCCTCGGACAGGGAACCCTCGTAGAGGTACTCAGTTTCCCGGATCGGATCGTACTCCTTCGGTGTTCCCATGAACACCGACCAAAAACGGGTCTGGGTGGCCTTGAGAAGATCCGAAGTCGATCCGTATGGGGGCAGAGCCCGGGGTAGAGCGGGACTGTAGCTCCATACGCGCCCCCCGTCCACGATGGTTTTTCCCAATCCGAGGGCCAGGTTGACCACCCCGTCCCGAGGATCGGCGCTGCCCGTCGGATAGAAGTTGTGCGACCTGGCTACCCCCGAGATCGTGGGATAGTAGCGTTCGGCAAAGCGGTACCCGACCACCTCCTGGATGATCACCGCCATCCGCTCTCCCCGGATGTCTCTTCCGATGCCGCGGAAGTACTGCCGGGCGGCTCGAAAGTACGTGGACGCGTAGATAACCTTGATCGCCTCGACCAGCCTTCGGAAGCGGCTCTCGGGGTCCGGCTGGTTGTTGGGAATCATCTTGGTCTCGTACACCCCGGCAAAGGGCTGGTAGATGGAATCCTCGAGAAGACTGGAGGAGCGGACGGCCAGGGGCTCATGGACGGAGCTGATCAGTGACAGCAGGTCTCCGACCACGGTGGGCGGAAGTTCGGCCTTCTGGAAGGTATGGGCGATGCGCTCGTCCTCGATCTTCGAGTGAGCAACCTCGTAGAGATTGTTGAGCTCCATGAAATCCTCGAACACGCCGGTCAGGAGTACCGTCATACGGGGAATCGAGACCCGGATGTCCTCAAAACGTCCGTCGGGAAAGGTGCGCTCGAGGCTCGCCTTGATCGACGCCAGACCCGCCGCCTTGCCCCCCGGTTCTCCCTTGCCGATGTAGGTAAAGGCATCCGCTGCCGTACCCGCCCTGCGTGAGCTGCGCTCATAGCGAACGCCGCCGGCGGCCGGAGTTTTTAGAGAATCCGGAGGTTCAGCATTGGGCTGATGTTCCGCTCTCGCCATGTCTACTTATAGTATACGTCCCCGGCGGTGCACGTTGGAAGGGGGACACCGATATCGGTCTGTTTCTCTACACCCAGCCCCGCTCCCGACAGGCCTGGGCGACCCGATTGACCGCGATTACGTAGGCGGCGTCGCGCATATACAGACCCTTGGTGCGGGCTAGGTCGGACACGTCGATGAAGGCTCCGGTCATTCGGGTGTCGAGCCTCCCCAGCACTTCGTCCTTCTCCCAGAAGTAGTTCATATTGCACTGGACCTGCTCGAAGTAGCTGCAGGTCACCCCTCCGGCGTTGGCCAGGAAGTCGGGAATCATGAAGATCTTGCGTTTTCGTATAATCTGATCCGCTTCGGGACTGGTGGGGCCGTTGGCCCCTTCGGCGATCATTTTCACGGAGGGGGGAATCTTTTCCGTATTGTCGGCGTGGATCTGGTTCTCCAGGGCGCAGGGAAGAAGAATATCCACCTCCTGTTCGAGCCAGGCCTCCCCCGGCAGCACCTCGTAGCCCGCCTCCTCCGCTTTAGCCCGATCGATGCCGCCGTAGCGGTCGGTGATCTCGAGCAGCTGATTCAGGTCGATCCCGTCCTTGCGGCGGTAGCTGTAGGATTTCTGGTCGTTCTGATCCCAGCAGGCCACGCAGGTGATGGTTCCCCCGAGCTGCTGGTACAGGCGAATGGCGTACTGGCCCACGTTTCCGAATCCCTGGACGCTGGCCGTGGTCGATTCGATCCGGATGCCCAGCTCTTTGAGGGCTTCCCGGACCGTGAAGATGACCCCGTACCCCGTGGCTTCGGTTCTGCCCAGGGAGCCGCCCATTCCCACGGGCTTGCCCGTGATCACCCCCGGATACCTGCCGCCGGTAATGGCCTCGTATTCGTCGAGCATCCAGAGCATGTGCTGGGCGTTGGTCATCACGTCCGGAGCCGGTACATCCCGTACCGGTCCGATGTCCCGGGCCAGTTGTCGTACCCAGCCGCGGCAGATCTGTTCCTGCTCCCGGAGGCTGAGGTTGTGCGGGTCACAGACCACGCCGCCCTTGCCCCCACCCAGGGGAATATCCACCACCGCGCACTTCCAGGTCATCCACATCGACAAGGCGCGCACACCGTCGGCCGTTTCCAGGGGGTGGAAGCGAATTCCGCCCTTGGCCGGTCCCCGGGCATCGTTGTGCTGGACCCGGAAACCTCGGAACACCTGAACGCTGCCGTCGTCCATGCGCACCGGGATCGCAATGTGGTACTCCCGGAGGGGAAAACGCAACAGGTCGCGCATCGGCTGTTCGAGCTCGAGTATATCCGCCACCTGATCGAACTGCTTTTGGGCCATGTGAAAGGGATTGTAGTCTGTTTTTGCCATGGGGAATTCCTTGACTAGTTTTTCAAACGCTATTTGAAATCTAATTTGAATTTAGTATACTTAGGCTGCTTTGTCAAGGTGTCGTTTCGACTACAATATCCGGCGCGCCTTCTGCGTCTGTAGAGATAAGATGGAACCATTATTTCGCATAGCGAGCACCCTGAAACAGAAAGCGGTTCTCTGGTTCGTGAATCGCAGCATGGAACCGCAGATATACGCCCTGGACGAGCTCTTCACGGCGGAGGAAGCCGCCTGTCTGGAGAAACTCCTGCGGAAGCGCAGAGAGGAATGCCGGATCGAGCAGGTCTCCCGGTCGGGCGGAACCAAAGAGCCTGCCTCCTGGAATCTTCTCGGCAGATTGATCGAGCTCGAACAGGGGGAGTCGGATCAGCTTGCCTTTCGTGTGGTTGGCTGTTTGGAAGTATAAAAGTACACTTGCCTATTCATGGAGCAAGTGAGGGCAACAATGGGCAGTATCTTTGTGAGGAGAAAGATCGGTCTGGCTCTCGGCGGGGGTGCAGCCCGGGGTTTAGCACATATCGGAGTGTTGAAGGTTCTCCAAGAGGAAGGTATCCGGATTCACTGCGTCGCGGGGACGAGCGCGGGGAGCCTCATCGGTAGCCTGTTCTGCGCTGGTTTGAGCTGGAAGAAGATAAAAGAAATTGCACAGGATATCGACTGGAGTGATCTGGTGAGCCCTACCTGGCCTAGCCTCGGGATTGTGAATCCCGACAAGCTGGAGAAGACAGTAAACAAGTTCGTACAAAAAAAGCGCTTCGAAGATCTGTCCATCCCCTTTCGGGCCGTGGCCGTGGACATCACCAGCGGGGAGGAGGTGGTGCTGCGAAGCGGTTCGGTAGCCAGGGCGGTGCGGGCCAGTTGCAGTATCCCGGGTATCTTCCAACCGACCGAGGTGGAGGGACGGTTGCTGGTGGACGGTGGACTGGTGAATGACGTACCCACCGACGTGGTCAGGGACATGGGAGCGGACCGCGTGATCGGAGTGGATCTGAACGCCGATCGGGTCGTGCCCAAACGCCCGGAGAACCTGATCGAGATCTTCTTCCGCAGCCTGAATATCCTGATCCACAACAGCGCCCAGAAGGCCCGACGCGTCGCCGATGTCATGGTTGTGCCCCGGTTGGCGGGATTTGCCTATCATGACCTGAGTCGGCTCGATGAGCTGATCGCTCGAGGTGAGCAGGCCATGCGGGATCAGATCGGAACGTTATTAAAAATTGCTCGTTAGCCTCTTACCCGCCGATCGGAGGCGCTATCTTGTACAGATACAGGTGCAGCTCCTCGTCGGCGGCCACCAAGGGAAGACCGGAGAAAGTGAAGATGTTGGAGACGATCCGCGTTCCCGGACGGAGCTCCCGGCGCAGCTTGTCCTTGAGCCGTTCGTTTGTATCTTGCAGCAGAAAGGTGAAGATCACATCGGCTTCGCCAAGGTCCACGGAGAACAGATCCCCCCGGATGACCTTCACCCGGCTCCACAGTCCCCGAAAGGTGACGGCGAGCACGCTCCACAGGTAGCGGGACAGGTCCACCTCCACGCCAACGGCCCGGGCTCCGAAGCTGCGGGCGGCTGTGATCAACACCCGACCGTCGCCGCAGCCCAGATCGTAGACGACCTCCCCGGGCCGCAGCTCGGCCATCTCGAGCATCCTGCGGATCACCTGCCGGGACGTGGGAACCCAGGGAGCGCCCTTGCTGCTCGTCCACACCAGAGACATGAGAAAAACCATGATGATGAAAAAGACCGCGGAGATGAGGATATGCATGGATGGAGTTTCTCATGCCCGGGCCCGGGATGGGAAGCCTCGGGAAGAGTTGATCGCAGAACAGCTCTTCCCGACCCCCACGGTGCCTACTTGTCGGACCCCGTTTTCAGGAGTACGTTGAAAGGGTATGTTGATGCCCACCCCATGTGCGGGCGGGTCTACCTCGGCTATTGAGAGACCAAGATCGAGCCATGATAAAACGACTTTTCCCCCTTCTTCTGATCCTGGTTGCCCTGGCCGCCTGCCGGCCTGCACCCGGCGATTCCGGCCAGGGGGAAGTCGGCAGCCCGCAGCCGAAGACGAACCAGGAGGAGCTGCAGCAGATCCTCTCCGAGCACGTGCACTACCTGGCTTCCGATGCCCTGGGCGGCCGGGAGGTGGGCAGCCCGGGCATCGCCGCAGCGGAGCGCTACATCGCCGAGACCTTCGGTTCCCTGGGACTGAAGCCTCTTCCCGGGCGTGACGATTTTTTTCTCGAGTTCACCCTCTACCGCGGAGGCTACGATGCGGAGGCTACGACCCTGGAAGTCGGGATCGACGGCTTGACCCTGCCGGCCCGCCCCGGCGTGGATTTCCGTCCCTTCGACTTCTCCGCCACCGGGGCGCTGAAGGGAGAGCTGGTCTTCGCAGGTTACGGCATCACGGCGCCGGAGTACGGCTACGACGACTACGACGAGTTGGACACCGAAGGCAAGATCGTGCTGCTGCTCCGCCACGAGCCGCCGAGCCCCGCGGGCTCGGAGTACTTCCAGGGGGCGGATCTGACCCGGCACTCCCTGTTTGCGACCAAGGCGGAGAACGCCCGGGCTCACGGGGCTGCGGGGATGCTGCTGGTGACCGATCCCAAGAGCTCCACCGGGGCGGAAGACTTGCGACTTCAGGGACCCCTGGCCCTGGAGCGCAGCTCCTTGAGCCGCCACCGGACGGACCGGCAGCCGATTCCCGCGCTCCACATTTCACAGCCCTTTGCCGAAAAGATTCTGGATGCCTCGGGATGGGACCTCGGGCAGCTGCAGGACAGCCTGGACCAGGGTGTCGATCCTGCCCGCCTGCAGCTGGATGGTGCGACCGTAGCCCTGAACGTGGCCACGGAGCAGGCCGCCGAGGAGGTGCGGGCCCGGAACGTGGCCGCTTTTCTTCGGGGCTCGGATCCGCTGCTGAGGGACCAGTGGATCCTCATCGGCGCCCATCACGACCACCTGGGTTGCTTCAGCGGGGAGGGGGATACGATATTCAACGGAGCGGACGACAATGCTTCAGGGACAGCCGGGGTCCTGGCCCTTGCCCGGATCCTGGCCGAGCTGGATCCGCCTCCGGCCCGGAGCATAGTCTTGACTACCTTTTCAGCCGAAGAGGAGGGGCTGCTCGGCTCCCGGGAGATGGCCTCCAGTCAGATTCAAACGGACAACATCGTGCTGATGATCAATCTCGATATGATCGGCAGAAATCCCGGGCAGCCGCTGCTGGTGATGGGCTCCGCTTCCTCTCCCGACCTGCAGCGCCTTTTGGAGGAAGCCAACCGCGAGGAGCAGCTGCCCCTGCGCTTCTCCAGCGGTCCCGGGGCGGCGGTCAGCGACTACGATCCCTTTCACAGATTGGGAATTCCCTTTTTGTTCTTCTTCACCGGCATCCACGAGGACTACCATGGCACCGGGGACGAGGCCGAGCGGATCAGCTATAATAGACTGGCGCGGGTGGTGAAGCTGGTCGCCGACACCGTAGCCCTGGCCGCGGAGATGAGCCCGTCGCCCGCTTCGACGGTGTACGTGGACTGGCCGGGGCTGGCCGTGGACGGCATCGCGGTGGGACCCATGAATCTGCGCCCCCTACTCACGCGGATCGGAGCCGGTGTGCGCGTGGAGCCTACGGGCATTCGGGAAGGAGAACCACTGGAGCTGCCCCCGACCCTGGGACGAAGGCCCTGAGCGCTTTGCGGATCGACAGTTCGGGTCGCGTAGATCGGAGACACAGATGCTGCAGATAAGACGCGGGCTCAGCCGCAACGTCATCCTCACGGGCTTCACCTCTTTTTTCACGGATGTCTCCTCGGAGATGATCTATCCCCTGCTCCAGGCCTTCGTGCGTTTTCTTCTTTCCAGCCGTCAGGCCCTGCTGGGACCGGCTCTGGGTGTGATCGAAGGGGTGGCCGAGTCCAGCGCCAGCCTGCTGAGGGTATTTTCCGGATACTACTCGGACAGGATTCATAAGCGCAAACTGCCCGCCATCGGCGGCTACGGAGCCTCGGTCCTGGCCAAGGGGGTGCTTCTGCTCGGATCCCTGGGCTGGCATTTCGTGCTGCTGTCGAGGTTTCTCGACAGGGTGGGCAAGGGCATCCGCACGGCGCCCAGGGACGCCCTGATCTCCGAGTCCACTCCCCGGGCCTTCCAGGGCAAGGCCTTCGGATTTCAGCGGGGCATGGACTTCGCGGGAGCTACGCTGGGGGCGTTGGCTGCCTACTTCCTGGCCCGGCACTTCCTCGATCCGGCCACGGGCAATCTGGAGAGCCTCACCGATTTCTACACCATCTTTCTCGTCTCCCTGATTCCGGCGGCCGCCGGCGTGGCTTTCCTCTTCTTTCTTCGCGAGCAAACGCGCTCCGGTGCCGAGAGCGGCCCAAAGCCCGATCTGGACATCCGCCAATACAGCCGCAACCTAAAGCTGTTCCTCCTGTCGCAGGCCGTCTTCACGCTGGGCAACTCCTCGAACCAGTTCCTGCTGCTGCGCAGCATGGATTTGGGCTTCGCCCTGCCCACGGTGATCCTCATGTACCTCGTGTTCAATCTGTCCACCGCCGTGCTGTCGACGGCGTTCGGCTCCCTGTCCGACCGCATCGGCCGGCGCCGGATGCTGATGGCCGGCTACGGGCTGTATGCGGTGGTGTACCTCGCTTTCGGCTTCATCCGGCCGTCGACCGGGATTCTGCTGTGGGGATTCTGGCCCCTGTACGGCGTGTACTACGCCATGACCGAGGGAATCGAAAAGGCCTTCGTTTCCGACATCGCGCCCGGAGGATCCAAGGCCACGGCCCTCGGCTTCTATCACACCATCGTGGGGTTGGGCCTGCTTCCGGCCAGCATTCTGGCCGGCCTGCTGTTCTCCCTTCTGCCCGCCGCGCCTTTCCTGTTCGGCGGCGCTACCGCCCTGCTCACGGTCGTGCTTCTGGCCTTGTTCGTGAAGGAGGGGAAAGTTCAGGAAAGATGAACCGTTGCTGCTTCGCGACACCTCCTGTTTCTTCTCCCTTTTCTATTGTTCTCCTGCCCCTGCTGAGACGGGGCGGAGGTTGAACCCGAAAATAGGGAGAATGCGGCATCTCGCAACGGAAGACCCTTTGCCCCACCTTCCAGTACTGCAATACTCCAAACAGATTATAGCCACTTTGGCCGGTTATTTATTATCTTTTTAGTCAGTTTTTTGCAGCATAGTCATATTGTCGCCGAGAGAGCCTGCAGCGTGCCCCGGCGTTCCGGCCGATAAATTTTTTTTTGATATCTGCGTGACACTTTGGTGACAACTCTTGGCTACTTTTTTCTTATATGAGGTACGGCGACTGGAAGTTTCAGAGGAAGATCGGGCCGGCCTCTAGGAGAATACTACGATGATGGTTTTACTTGCCTTCGCATTTCTGTCAGGGGTCATAACGATCCTCTCCCCCTGCATCCTACCGTTGCTTCCGATTGT
>Ga0315555_1002147_pt1 | contig 14017 bp, 12 predicted proteins | sample SalMarSW160380MG_FD_202113 | JGI IMG/M metagenome (GOLD analysis project Ga0315555, IMG submission 202113) | Salt marsh sediment microbial communities from the Plum Island Ecosystem LTER, Massachusetts, United States - Salt Marsh Sediment SW1603-80 ... | reverse complement strand
AAACTCCCCACACTATATTAATAAAAGGTCGTTTTACCGTCTACCTTTATTTTGCGAAAAAAAATATTTATTCCTACTCATAATTCATTAATATGAATTAAATTATCTATACGTGCGTCAGAACTGTGTCAAGGATCGATTCCGAAGTGGCATTCCGCAGATGCACCTTCCCCGGGGGGACGTGCACCACTTCTCAGTAATACTTATCCTGTTGTCAGAACGTATGTCCCGACTTTTTTCGGTTTCAGCTCAATAACAGCGCCCTGCAGCACGCCCTGCTCATACATACTGCCGGGGTTTATACACAGGGTTTTGCCGATTCTGTGTGTTCCCTTCCCCTCATGAACATGGCCGAACAACCCCAGCAGAGGATGATATTTCTTGACTGCAGCCATAACCGATTTGCTTCCAACCGGGATGAGGGATTGTCCCGCGTACTTTGGTTTCAGGTCTTCGGTAAGTTCCGGCGCTTCATCGAGTCCGCTGCCGTACGGTGGGGTATGGAAATTAAAGACAGCGGTATGAACATTGGTGACTTTTGCAATTAACGATTCAATCCTCTCCTCGAGGGCCTCCTCCGGCTCTTCACGGGGTGTATCCCAAGGAGTGGGATTGGACCATCCTGTATTTGCCATTTCATGTTGTTTATCTAACTTAATAATTTCACCTTCCACATCCCTGACATGTTTAGATTCTCGGATAACGTCGTTTATTTCAAACGAATCGTCATTTCCCGGACAGACATAGCACTGGATGCTGCCGCCAGAAAGTTTTTCATCCGCGTATTTCATCCATCGATCGACTGTTTCGAGCATCTGATCGAGAAACAGTTTATCGAGTTTTTCTTCTGATTTTGAAATTTCCTCAACCTCATCGGGGTCTGTGACATACGGGTAGTAGCCCCTGTTCTGTATTGTTTTTACCATCCCTTCGACTTCTTCTTTTCCGTTCAGGATACTTTCCTGATCCAGAAGTGTAACCTTATAGGTTCCATTACCCTGTGAAATAATCGGAACAACAGCCTTCCCTGTCATGTCTCCGCCCAGAATCAGGGCATCAACTTCGTAAAATTCTCCGGCACTGATGAACTTCTTCCAGCAAATCTCTGAACCGTGCAGGTCAGATGCAAAAAAAATTTTCATACATTTCCCCTCTTTTCACCTGCTACGGTAATTAACAGCAGCCCGGTAAACCGGAAAAAACTTTCTAATTCCGAATCATGTTAAAAATTTCGGTATCAGGAATTAATTCTCTGCCTGTTGCTGTAAAGACATTTTCTAGAATACTTCGATATACAATCTCATGTCAAGAAAAAGTGAATGCCTCCCTTACCTCAAGAGGTGATTTTAAGAACGATCGGCGAAGCCGTATTTCTTATTATCCGATGTCTATCTCGGCCTTTACGGCGGGTGGCAGTTTCTTTAAAAATCGGGAGTTCCCCTCGATTTTCCCGATTGGATTTGCCGGGGAGGCAGCGCGGGGCTCGTTACCGACGCTTGACGGGGTGGGGCCGAAGAATATGCATAGCGCATTCCCCTGCGGCCAGAGCGCGAGTTCTCCGATATCCATTTCAATTCTGGCATCATCTTCAAGATCGACTGCAATACCACAGTCTCCGTAGTACTCATCACCCCAGCGCGTCATGGAGATACGCATGGGTAGCTTTTCATAAAATTGCAGGGCTGACCTATTCTGATTAAGAACAGCGGTACATTCACTGCCGTTGATTTTGATATGAATTCGTTTTCCCATAAGGCTTCTCCTCGTTTTTTCAGATTGTTTTTTTTTGATTATCGGTACAGACTGCATGAGGCCTGCTGCTCTGAATGTATACCTATTTTTACACCCCCCGGTCCTGCACTTTAATGACATTTGAAGTGCAGTGCATTTTAGCTCTCAGGAAATACGGTTTTGCTCAGAGATTTTTTATGCGTTCCAGGTGAAAGGGAATGGTGGTTTTAATCCCCTTGCCCTCGATAATAAATTCTTTCAGCACCTGTCCCATGAGCCTGACTGCGGACTTTTTATCCTTGCCCCAGGTGATAATGTTTGCGAGCAAGGAATCATAGGCTGTCGAAATGTGATATACATCTTTTTTCGATTCGATCTGCGGAATAAAGGTATCGACAATCACGTTCTTTTTTTCCGGAGGAATGAACCGTTCGATGGTTCCGGGCGATGCCTCGAAATTATTATCCGGGTCTTCCGCATTGACCCTGCATTCAAGTGCAAATCCGTAACTCTTGAGGTCTTCCTGCGTATAACCGAGCTCCTCCCCGGCGGAGATACGGAGCTGTTCGTTTATGAGGTCTCTGCGCCAGGTCACTTCGGTTACCCTGTGCTCCACCTGTATACGGGTGTTCATTTCCATGAAGTAGAAGTTTTCCTTTTCATCGATAAGAAACTCAACGGTCCCGGCATTGGTGTAACCCACCGCTTTTGCCAGTGTAACGGCTGCATCCGTCATAGCCTTTCGCAATTCATCTGAGATGTCTGCGGGGGAATATTCAATGAGTTTTTGATGCCGTCTCTGAATGGAGCAGTCCCGCTCTCCGAGATGCACCGCATTGCCATAGCTGTCAGCAAGCACCTGTACTTCGATATGCCTGTTCGGGTCGATAAGTTTTTCAATGAATACTTCTTCGCTGCCGAAGAGGGTCTTCGCCTGCGCTTTTACCTGATTGAGTGTGCCGGAAAGCTCCTCCTCTCTGCCGACCCGTTCCATGCCCATGCCGCCCCCGCCTTCCGCAGCTTTGACAATAACAGGGTAGCCGATTGAGCTGCTGACGGTGGTCGCCTCTTTTTCCGTTTTGAGTGGTGCGCGCGAACCCGGTGTCGTCGGAATACCCGCTTCCTCTGCGATCATTCGTGCCTTCACCTTGTTTCCCATCTTTATAAACAGCGTAGTGCCGGGGCCGATGAAAATACTGTAATGGTTTGCGACTTTTGCAAAATCTATATTTTCCGAGAGAAACCCGACTCCCGGATGGATTGCATCGACTTCATACTTCTTGGCAACCGACATGATCTCCGGGATCTCATTGTACGCCCGAATGCAGATGCTCTCATTTGCCTGGGTTACATGGAGGGACTTTTCATCTCCCGGGGTATACACAGCGACGGACTGTATGTTGTTTTCCTTCAGGGTTTTTAAAATCCGAGCTGCAATTACTCCTCTGTTTGCAATCAAAACCTTTTTAAACATATTTAAACCCTGTACCTTTATTCTGATAGTTTATGGTTTTATCCATTAAAATTACGGTTTTTTGTACCAGAATTTCATGCAAAGCTGACTATCTATACTGTTACAATTACTTGTAATTACATTCTAGAGGTAAAAACCATTAGGCAAGTGCCGGTTTTAATTGTTAAAGTTTGGAAGTTTACTTGCCTATTTTTCCAAGTAACTTCGATTAAGTTACTTTTTGATACCCAGTCCTGCCAGGGATCGGTCCCGGGGGGATGTATCCCACCAGGGACATATCCCGCCAGGGACATTCCCCAGGGGGACTTGCGCTATTTTTCATTGCAAAACCTTTTAAGGGTTTTTATCTGATCCGGGATTCGAGCAGTGTCGCGTGCATATTCAAGAGTAACTGATATTCTATCATCACTGTCTGCGGGTAAAATATCAAGCAGAAAGTCAAGGGCTTCGAGCTCGAGCCCGCTTATTTCATCGTGGCTGTCAACGTAAACGCCGTTTTCCAGACGCTGTATTCCAGATATGTGTATCTCCCTGATGAGCTCGACAGGCAGCAGTTTTACATATTTTTTAAAACTGCCGAGTACATCGATATCGTTCTGGTACTTCGAAAGGGTATCGATGTATCTTCTGCCGGTGTGAACCGGGTCGAAATGTTTAATACCACTATTAATGATGTTTTCAAGCCCATTATAAAACGGGTGGTTTGCCGCTGCGATGAGAGCATGCGCTATATCGAGCACCATCCCATCGAGTATGCCCATTTCTATGAAACGGCGAATGTTTTGTGAAAAAAAATCCGCATCCTGAATGTACCGGTACGCTCCTTTTGAGAACCCCTCCGGAATGAACTCCAGGTTTTCCAGAAGTATGCGGCTTTCTTTAAAAACTGTACGCGAAAATCTCAGGTTGCGCCCAAGCATAGAAATGGTCTCCTCCGTTGTAAGCGGGGGCGAGCCAGCCGTCGCAACGAAGGTTTCACTGTTAACATGAATAATTTTTGCAGAAAGCCCGAAGTGAAACGAGACGAGCGCCGGTTTCGCGATACTGTACGCCTCGCTGAGCTCCGTAAAATAATTGCTGAAATCATCTGCCGTGGGTAGCAGGTATTCACCATTGCTGTTGTACTGGATATGGAAATAGAGCGGTTTTTTGGCATGGTTCCTGAAAAAGGATGCCTCGCGGGGCGTTATTTTTTTTATTTCAATAAATTCGGGTGTCTGAAATATGTTTTCGGGAAAATCACTTTGTGCGGATAGCCCGACCAAACAATTTTTCATCGTCTCATGCTCTTTTCGGCATGCGGAATTTACCGGCGTTCAGTTGAGAAAATCCAGTGACAGAATGTCCTGCAGGGACTCCACAATTATATCCGCACGGGTGAAATCCTGATCTCTGGTATTATGACACGGCACTGCAATGACATGAATTCCGGCGGTTTTTGCTGCAGTTACTCCTGCCTCGGAATCTTCCAGCGCAACGGCGGCGTCCGGCGCTATATTCAGGCGGCTGACCGCTTCGCGGTAAATATCCGGTTCCGGTTTCTGATGGGGTATATCATCACCAAAGACCATGGTGTCAAAGTAGGTGGCTATATTGATTTTCAAATCCGAATGGCTTGTGATGTTGTCGAGCACCGCCACTGAGTGTTCGCGTATCGAAGAGGTAACGAGTGCCGTCCGATACCCTTTTTGCTTTGCCCGTAGTACACATTCAACCGCGCCATCCATGGGCGAAAGCGGAATCTTTCTTACAAGTTCAGCATATCGGTCGTATCTGATCTTCAGTATTTGTTCATACCGTTCGACTGGGACTTTGTAGTCCCGCATGATTCTCTTGATATTTTCTGCTGTTGGGGCTCCTATAAAGGCGTTGACATAATCGGCGGTAAGTGTAACACCAAGATGCCCGGCCACTTCTTCGTACGCACGTATATGTATCCCTTCTGTATCTACAAGCAGTCCGTCAAGATCAAAAAAAACGGCTTCCCAGTCTTTCAATTTAATCCTCCCTTAATTTCAAGCTCCTTGAATATAACACTAATATACTAATAAGTGACGACTGCCCTTCGTTTTTTTTGTTTTAACCCAGTACAGAAAGTCTCCAAGGTCCTCAAGCAACTCCTGAGAGGACTCTCGCAATAGGTTTTTACATTTAGAAAGCTCGACAATTTTCATGAGGCCTTTATAAATCATTCGGTTAACTGTGTGCGCCTTCATAAAAAACTGCTGCCCGATGCGGCGTATCCCTCTCAATCGATGTGCGGCTTAATCAGTACCGGCACGCACGAAAGTACGCCTTACTAATGTAAATAAGGTATAGACATGCGCAAAGTCTTTCCGGTATCTGTTTAGACACATAAATGATACCAATAGTATAACATCTGAACTGATGAGTAAAAGTAAAAAGCACGTGCCATATTTGTCTTGACAATAAAATTCACCAAGGATAAATTTTCGCCGATTCCTGCACCAAACAGAGAAAAAAGTGAAAAATAGGAAATACCTCCCATGAACGCTGGCGATATAAGAATAGAGGATTTCTCCCGTCTGGGTCGGCATGAAATTGCTGAATTCTGCAGGAGCAGACGGGGCATGTTTCCCGGGGATGCCGAAAAAAAAGTTGCCGCCATTATTGCGGATGTTGAAGAAAACGGTGACAGGGCCCTGCAGCGGTATACCAAAAAGTTTGACGGTGTCGACGTGTCGGAATTCAGGGTCAGCAGTTTGGAGATAAAAGACGCAGCAAGGGGCATTGATGAACCGCTTTCTGAAGCTATCGATATTGCCATTGAGAGGGTAAGGCGCTTTCATGAGCACAATCCAATCAGTGATTGGACGTTCACAGACGAACTCGGAAACCTGCTTGGACAGAAATGCACACCTCTCAGAAGGGTTGGGATATACATTCCCGGGGGCAAAGCGGCATATCCTTCATCTCTTATTATGACGGCTGTTCCCGCAATGGCAGCGGGTGTTAGGGAGATTGCGGTCGTATCTCCCCCTTCATCATTCGCCGCTCCCTCTGCAATATGCGCTGTTTTGCAGAAACTTGGATGCATCAACGAAGTGTACAGGGTGGGAGGAGTGCAGGGAATCGCGGCTCTTGCGCTCGGTACCGAATCGATACAGTGCGTCGATAAGATTGTCGGACCGGGAAATATATATGTTACGCTTGCAAAAAAGCAGCTCTTCGGGTATGTTGATATCGACATGGTGGCCGGTCCGAGCGAAGTGCTTGTGATTGCCGACGGTTCTGTTCATCCGAGGGTAACCGCTTCCGACCTTATTGCGCAGGCTGAACACGATGAAAACGCGAGGGCGCTGTGTGCCGTCACCTCTTTGAAGTCGGCGAAAGAGATTTCCGGTTGGATTGTCCAACTTGCCGAACAGAGCTCACGAAAAGAAATTATTGAAAAGTCGATTCGGCAAAACGGTTGTATATATATCGTCAAGGATGTTCAGGACGCTGTCTTTCTTGCAAATGAGACTGCACCCGAACATCTCGAACTGCAGGTTCAGGATGCGCAGGAATATGTGAAAGATATCGTAAATGCCGGGGCAATCTTTATCGGGCAATATTCGGCGGAAGCATTCGGCGATTATATTGCAGGACCGAGCCATGTGCTCCCTACCGGAGGAACGGCGAGGTTCTTTTCTCCGCTCAATGTTCTGAGTTTTGTAAAGTTCAGCAGTATAGTCCGGATGTCGAAAGAAGGAACAGAAGCGCTCGGCATGCATGCGCGTATTATTGCAGAAAGCGAAGGGCTTCACGCGCACGTTCTTTCTATCGAGGATAGGATGTCGGATCAAGACAAATAAAGGCAGCGCGGCGCCTGAGTCAACGGGGTAACAACAGTGCTGTTAAACAAATCCGCGTTGATGAGTTGGTTTTTAGCCTGTTGTGTTTTTTATAGTAATTGTAGATGAAAGACGGGGTGAAAGGTATCCGAAATACTGCTCATGTAACGGAGAAAGTTTTATGGATGATATTCGTATCGGCAATGTTTCAAGAAAGACTAAAGAGACGGAGATAGAGGCGACCTTTAACCTTGATGGTGACGGCAGTTATACCATCAATACCGGCATTCCGTTCTTCAATCACCTGCTCGAGCTGTTCACCAGGCACGGCCGGTTCAGTCTCGATCTCCATGCTGAAGGCGATATCGAAGTCGATTTTCACCATCTTGTAGAAGATACGGGAATAATGCTTGGACACGCCTTCAGGGAAGCCATTGGAAGCAAAGAGGGTATACGCAGATACGCCGCAGCGACCGTTCCAATGGATGAAGCCCTGGTCAGGGTGTGTATAGACATTTCCGGACGGCCCTACCTGCACTATGAAGTTCCCATCGAAGAGCCGGTGATTGTTCATTTCAATTCCCAGCTTATCGAGGAATTCTTCAGGGCATTTGTGAATAACGCAGATATTACCCTGCACATCGATGCAATTCGCGGCAGAAACGCCCATCATATTCTCGAAGCTGAATTCAAGGCTTTCAGTGTGGCCCTGCGGGAGGCAGTAGAAATAAGGGACCCGGGCGGTGATGTGCCGTCGACAAAAGGTGTATTGTAAAATGGTGTAGAAAAGCTGTCCTGTCCGTTTAGTGAACGGATGCAGCGGACCAATAATGTCGGGGAGCAAACTCGAATCCTCAACCGCTGATCCGCAAACCCCAATCGCCTGTATTAATTCAATAGATTCGCATCTTAGACGGGTGCGACTGTTATGCGTTTGAGCGGTATGGGAGGAATGTTTAACGTGATTACAATCATTGACCTGGGAATCAGCAACATAAAATCGATAACGCGGGGATTCGTTACACAGGGCTTTCAAGTGCGCATTACTGCTGATCCGGAAGAAGTAAATACTGCAGATTCCCTTGTACTCCCCGGTGTCGGTGCATTCCCCAAGGCGATGGAAGTGCTGAATGTAAAGGGGCTCGTTGAAAAAATAAGGGAGTATGCCCGTTCAGGCAGGCCTTTGATTGGCATCTGCCTGGGCATGCAGCTTCTTTTCAGCAGCAGTGACGAGCATACGGTAACTGATGGCCTGGACCTTATATCCGGGAATGTTACACGTTTTCCCCCGGACAGGCCGGTCCCACACATGGGATGGAATGAGGTTCAGATAGTAAAAGAGAGTATTCTTTTCGAGGGAATTTCTGACAGAAGCGACTTCTATTTTGTTCATTCTTACTATGCGGATCCTGATGATATAAACGAAATAGCAGGGTACAGCGATCATCTCGGCCGTTTTGCTGCTGTGGTGCAGAAGGGAACTATCTTCGGGACACAGTTTCATCCCGAAAAGAGCCAGAACAACGGACTGAAACTTCTGAACAATTTCGCACGACTGACTGAACACTGAAACGAACCTGGACAGGTATCCGGGCTGAATTGTCATTTATGACTCGGCAGTGTATGAACTGCTGTTTTGCGCCTGTGCGGGCTGCGAAGGTGTTCGTATATCATTGATGTACATGTTCTTCGGATTGGTGACTTACTGAAGTAGCTTTCTGGGGGTGTTATATGGTGAGGGAAATCATATTCAGTCTGATCGGCGGCCTTGGTCTTTTTTTTCTCGGAATGAAAATGATGTCGGAAAGCCTGAAGAAAGTTGCTGGCAACGAACTTAAGAATACACTCGGTATACTCACCAAACGTCCCATTATGGGATTATTCATCGGAACCATCGTTACCATGCTCGTCCAGAGCTCTTCGGCAACTACAGTCATGACTGTCGGGTTCGTCAATGCAGGCCTCCTCACACTCAGGCAGGCGATATCCATTATTCTCGGCGCGAATATCGGTACAACGCTTACCGCCTGGCTTGTTTCCTTCTTTGCGCTTTTTAAAATTACAAGCTACGCACTTCCGGCAATCGGGATCGGGTTTTTTCTTACACTTTTCGGAAAGACCCATTCAACCCGGATGTGGGGCAACTTTATTTTGGGTTTCGGTCTTCTTTTTACCGGGCTCGGATTTATTAAAGATGCATTTTCACCGCTCGAACAGAGCACGGCTCTGAAGAATGCCGTACTGACATTCGGACGCTATCCCATTTTAGGTATTCTTCTCGGCACGGGAATTACAGTGCTGCTCCAGAGCTCGTCGGCGACCATTGCACTGCTTCAGATCATGGCATTCTCAGGCGTGATAGACTTTAAAACATGTGTTCCGATTATTCTGGGTGATAATATCGGAACCACAATAACCGCGCAGCTCGCGGCCATTGGAACGAATACGGCGGCTAAACGCACTGCAATGGCGCATACGCTTCTCAATACAATCGGCGTTCTTTATATGATCGTTCCCGTGTACACAGGCTGGTATCCCAAATTCATCGAGATGATCGTTCCGGGCCCCGTTACACCGAAGAATATCATGCTCCACATAGCGCTCGCACATAGTATATTCAACATTATCAATTCTTTATTTATCTTTCTGCCTCTGATTAAAGTTCTCGAAGTGCTCACCGTCAAGCTCACCCGCGTTAAACCCGGGGCAATCGATATGCAGCCGATGTTTCTCGAAAAACATCTTCTCGAGAATCCGCCGCTTGCCCTCGAGCAGGCGAAGAAGGAGATAAACAGACAGATGGAGTGCGCGAAGGAAGCATTGAACGATTCACTGACTATATTTTTTGAAATGAATTCGAGCCTCATTGACAGGGTGCGGCAGAGAGAGGAAGTGGTTGACAATCTACAGAAGGAGATAATCCAGTACCTGGTCGAGCTGTCACAGAGACAGCTCGAAGAGGATGAAGCCGAAAAAATCCCCGTACTCATTCATTCGGTAAATGATGTCGAGCGTGTTGGTGACCATGCAATCAACATCCTGGAACTTGCTCAGAGAAGAAGCGAGCAGAAGCTTCCGCTTGGAAAAGAAGAGGGCGAGGAACTTCACAAGCTTGTCCAGGTCGTACACTCAATGTTTTCGAATACTTCCTCCGCGCTTATACAGGAGGAGCTTGGTTCCGCCCGGGTCGTACTCGAAAATGAGAACATGCTCAATAAACTGCAGGTGGACCTCAAAGCCCAGCATATCGAGAGAGTGAACAGGGGCAGGTATAATTACCTGGCGGGTATTATATATATCGATTTCGTTGATAATATGGAGAAAATAGGCGATCATCTGTCTAACATTGCACAGGGGGTAATGCGGCATCTCCGCTGGGATGCAGATGTTTCTTAGCTGCGCGACTGATGCTGAGGGGTTTCTTTAACCGATGATATTTAAATCGTCTTTTAGGGCTCCTGGTACCACAGGATCCGGATGACGAGCCTGCGGAGAAATTGCTTGAGCGTATCAAAAAAGAAAAGATGCGGCTGGAGACGGAAATGAAGAAAAATAGAAGTAAGAACACTGCAAGGGCAAAATGAGCATTCAAGGCAAGGCTCACCTTTTTAAAAAAAGTCCCTGCAAAAAATGATCAAAATATAAAGAAAGTCTTTGCAGAAAATACCATTTGTGGGTAATTTATTCCTATGAAGCGTAATATTACTCAAGCATTGCTGCAATGGAAGAACAGCAGTAACCGAAAGCCTCTGATACTTCGGGGTGCTCGCCAGGTGGGTAAGACCTACAGCCTGTTGGATTTCGGAAAAGCATACTTTCCACATTGCCACTATATCAACTTTGAGCAGGATGAACGGGTCAGAACGCTGTTCGAAAAGGATCTCGATCCGGCCCGCATTCTTGAGGAACTGCAGTTCTACCTAGACACATCGATCGATAAGCAGTCCGATCTGGTTGTATTCGACGAAATCCAGCACTGCCCGAGAGCGTTAACATCACTTAAATACTTCTGCGAACAAATGCCTGAGCTGGCGCTATGCGCCGCAGGTTCGCTTTTAGGCGTATACCTGGCCGATGAATCGTTTCCGGTAGGAAAGGTTACCCTTCTGGACCTGTATCCCATGAGTTTCGAGGAATTCCTCGAGGGCGTTGGGAGCCAGCGCCTGGTTGAATTACTCCGTTCCCATATTTTTTCCCATCCCCTGCCTCAAACAGCTCATGATCGGTTATGGGACTTGTGGAAACGGTACCTTATCGTCGGAGGTTTGCCTGAAGTTGTTGACCTTTATCGGGATAAAATTGAAGACCAATATAAGGCCATAAAGGATATCCGCGGAGTACAGCACGATCTACTGGAGACATACATGGCGGATATTGCCAAACATTCGGGGAAAAACAATGCTCTACACATCGAACGCCTTTGGCGTAACGTAACTCATCAGTTGGCGTATTCACAGGATGGCTCCGCTCCCAAATTTCGGTTCAAAGATGCTGTACCTGGCATACGGGGCTATGAGCGGCTGGCTTCTCCCCTGAGCTGGCTGGAGAAGGCCTGCTTAATACTGCGTACGTCTATAGTCGAGAGGGCGGAGACACCGCTGTCTGGTTTTGCACAGGGGAATCGCTTCAAACAGTACTTCTTCGATGTGGGCCTGCTGGGTGCTTTTAGCGGTATCGATCCGTCCCGGTTTCTGAAGTATGACTTCAAAACATATAAAGGCTATGTAGCCGAAAATTTTGTAGCTCAGGAGTTCCGATCATCCGGGGTCTCAGCATTGTATTGCTGGGTCGGACGAACGGCGGAAGTCGAGTTTTTACTTGAATCAGTCGATGGAATCATTCCCATTGAGGTTAAGGCCGGTAACATTACACAGTCAAAAAGCCTGAGAGTCTATGAAGAGCGTTACAAGCCAGGAAAAAGCATCGTCCTCAGCGCAAGGAATATAGAAAGCCGAGGTTCACGATTACACGTACCGATCTACCTTGCCGGAATGGTGAAAAAACACTTAACGAGAAAGGATTGATTACATTTGAAGAAGCTAACTGACTTGACTCCGGAAGAGAGACCCCGTGAGAGACTCCTTGACAAGGGAGCACGCGCGTTGGCGGATTATGAGCTTCTTGCCATACTATTGGGAAAGGGAACACACAAGCATGATGTTTTTTCGATTTCCAGGAGGCTCATCAAAATCATTGACCAAAAAGGTACCAACCTTGGCCCTGGAGACATACTCGAAGTTGAGGGTATCGGTTCCGCCAAAGCCACATTAATAGTCGCGGCTCTTGAGTTTGTTCGCAGACGAATAAAACCGGAAGGCTTGAAGATCAAGTTTCCCGCCGATGTGCTTCCCCTCATCCGACATTATGCGGAACGGAAACAGGAGCACTTCATTTGTGTTTCTATAAACGGGGCAAACGAGGTGATGAACGTCCGGGTTATTACCATCGGCCTGATCAATAGAACTCACGTGCATCCCCGTGAGGTGTTTGCCGACGTCATCGCGGAACGTGCCTCTGCGGTCATTATCGCTCACAACCACCCGGTCGGGGATTTAACAGCCAGCAAAGAAGACAGGGAAATCACGAAAAAAATAAAAGCAGCTGGAGAGGTATTAGGAATTAAGCTTTTGGACCATATAATATTCAACAGAGATAACTATTTCAGCTTCATGGAGAATGATGCATAATAGGAGAAGATTTAAAATGTTGGTATAACAACAGGAAGTTGAACCCAGACGCCTTCTCGCTCCCTTTAGTCGCTGAGAGGGCGATCGTAAGCTTGGGCGATAGAAAGCCTTTTATATCCAAATGCCTGGAGTATTGCTGATGATTTTCAGGCCGTCTTTCCTCCGGAAAACGGCAGGATGGCATTGTTCCACATGATAGAAAGCCTTTTATATCCAAATGCCTGGAGTATTACTGATGATTTTCATACCGGCGATTGATTTGATCGATGGCAAATGTGTGCGTCTCTCCCAGGGTGATTATGCAAAAAAAACGCTGTATTCAGATGACCCGACGGATGTCGCACGCTCCTTTCAGGACCAGGGTGCGGGTTATATCCATATAGTCGATCTCGATGCAGCGAAGAACGCCGGCCTGACCAATAGAGACACAATAAAAAAGATTATTCAATCTGTCAGCATTCCCGTGGAAGTCGGGGGTGGTGTGCGAACCAGGGACAGGGCTGCGCATCTTATTGATATAGGAGTGTCGCGTATCATCCTTGGGACCATAATTGTCAGAGACAGTGAGATGGCTGCAGGAATTGTGGGTGAGTTCAAGGACGCACTAGCCGCGGGAATAGATGCCCGGGATGGATATGTGCGGATTTCCGGTTGGACCGAAGGAAGCGGTGTAAAGGCTGTTCAGCTCGGCAAAAGAGTCAGGGACATGGGTTTCTCGCTGATAGTATATACGGATATAGCCCGCGATGGCATGCTCGAAGGCCCGAATATCGAGGGTATTCGGACGATGGCAAACGAAACAGGGCTCCCTGTTATTGCTGCAGGAGGCATTTCAAATCTGGGAGACCTAAGAGCGGTCAAGGCGCTCGAAGGGGACCGAGTCGTCGGTGTTATTTCCGGTAAAGCTATCTATGAAGGGACCCTTTCTGTGGCAGAGGCCTGCAGAGTAATTGAAGATGAATAGGGGGGGTGGTTTTGTTAAAGAAAAGAATAATACCATGTCTTGATATAACGGAGGGAAGGGTTGTAAAAGGAATTAATTTTATCAACATCAGGGATGCAGGCGACCCTGTTGAATGGGCGCAGAAATACGACCGGGACGGTGCGGATGAGCTCGTTTTCCTCGATATAACTGCGACTTCCGATAACAGGGATATACTTATCGAAGTCGTGGAAAAGGTGTCGGATGAAATTTTCATTCCCTTTACAGTCGGTGGCGGAATTCGCAGTGTCGGGGATATGCAGAATATACTGAAGGCGGGTGCCGATAAGGTGTCGATCAACACATCGGCAGTGAAAACCCCGGACCTCATCCGTGCAGGTGCGGC
>Ga0315555_1002144_pt1 | contig 14043 bp, 12 predicted proteins | sample SalMarSW160380MG_FD_202113 | JGI IMG/M metagenome (GOLD analysis project Ga0315555, IMG submission 202113) | Salt marsh sediment microbial communities from the Plum Island Ecosystem LTER, Massachusetts, United States - Salt Marsh Sediment SW1603-80 ... | reverse complement strand
CGCTCAAGAGAAATACTGCTGTATTGGCTACTTCCTGGGCAGTTAGAATTTTTTTACGAAGCGTTAATTTTTCAGTATAAAGGTAATAATTGACGGATCCTGGTATTCCTGCGGATGCCGAGGTTTTAAGCGGCCCAGCGTTAACTGAGTTAAATCTGACTTGAGAAAACGAACTGAAGGATTTAGCCAGAAAACATATGGTTGAATCTAGGGCAGCCTTTACAGGAGCCATAAAACCGTAAGGTTCGGCTGCTATTTTGGTGGTTGAGATTGATATGGTGACTACGGATGCTTTTTCATCCAACAGGTCTTTAAACTCATTGGCAATGGCGATTAATGAATAACAGGAGATATCAATCGACTGCAGGAAGTCTTTCCTTTTTGTTTTGTGAAATGGCTTAAGCCCTTCTTCATAATTGGCAAAAGCTATGGAGTGAACAATACCGTGAATTTTGGGATACTTCTTGGAAATATCTTCAGCAAGTCTTCTAATTTCCTGCTCTCGTTCGACGTCGCATACAAAAATATCAGAACCGGGAAGGATTTTGGAAACACTCTCTCTGCGTTCTTTTGATCGAACACTATAGACTACATCTGCGTTTGCCTCAGAAAGAACCTGTCCGATGGAGAAGGCGACGCTCTTCTTGTTAGCCACCCCAAAAACAAGGAAGGTCTTATCCGCGACGTCTAAGAAATCCATATAGTGCTCCTTCTATTTCCATATCGTATGTTAAGGTGCCTCTTTAGCCAGGGTGACGGTAAACTCGACCGTGACCGATGTCTTTCCGGCGACCGAGGCTTTGCCCTTCATGAAGTAGGCATTGCTGACTTTTTCCACTAGTTCTGCTTCAATGTCCAGGGTATTACCGGGCTTGACGATACTTTTGAACTTGGCGTTATTGATTCGGGTCAAAACAGGTATACCTTCACTGATGCCGCCCATCATTTTGGAGAGCAAGATGGCGCCTGTTTGGAAAATAGATTCACAGATAAGTGCCCCGGGCATGATTGGTTGCCCGGGATAATGTCCTTCGAAGACTGGCTCATCGGGCCTTACCTCTTTCGTTGTTTTGATTTTGGTTCCGCTTAACTCTACGATCCTATCGACAAACAAAAACGGTGGACGATGGGGTATGGCATTTAGAATCTCCTCCATCTCATAATCCTCCAGCCACCTCAAGAGTAGAACCGGTAACATATGACGCCTCTTTAGAAGCCAAGAAAAGAACGCAAGCGGCCACTTCTTCAGTGCTTCCAAATCTCTTTAGGGGAATCCTGGACAGGTAAGCCTCACGCAATTTATCTGGGAGGTCTTCAATTAATTCGGTGGCAATAAATCCCGGGGAGACACAATTAACTGTAATACCCCGGGTGGCGACTTCCTTGGACAACGATTTAGTCAATGCACTCAGGCCTGCCTTTGAAGCGGCATAATTCGCCTGGCCCTCAAAACCGTATCTTTCCATCACAGAGCTTATGTTGATAATCCGTCCATATCGTTTGCGCATCAGACTCATGACAGCAAATTTGCACATGTAAAAGATTCCATCGAGATTGACATTCATTACATCGTGCCAGTCCGATTCTTTCATCATCGCCAGGACAGAGTCCTTTCGGATACCGGCGTTGTTCACCAGGACTTCAAAGCCCCCGTATTTCGTGTCCATGTATTTGAAAAGCTTTTCTACTTCTTCATATTTGGCCACATCAAGTTTTTTGATATCAATATTTTCGGCAAACTGGCTGTTGTCTTTTCTAAATTGTGCCGCCGCAGCTTCATTTGTCGTGTAAGTGACAATAACTTTAGCGCCTGCCTTCAAGAAACCCTCGGCGATGCCTTTGCCTATGCCTCTGGTTCCACCGGTGACGATGACAGTTTGTCCTTTAAAATCATACATTTCTTGCCCCTGATGAGAGAAATTTGTCCACGTCATTGGCAACAATTACTCCGTAATTAGCTGTGCCTAGCCAGCCGGACATGATAATCCCCACGGAGCCGGTGTGGAAAAGCCCTGGTATCTCTTTGGGAAGCCCCATACTGATTTTTAACCCTTCAAATTTGGTGCCGAAAGAGGCTCCGCTCAAATGGAGCGTATACCTTTGAAATGTTCTTGGGGTGGCGGCTTCTAGATGGTCTACCTTATCTCGAATCTTAGGAACATATTTCTCCAAAGCATTAAGCGTTCGTTGAACCAAATTTTCCTTAGCAGCACGGTATTCTTCTTCGGACAAGAATGCCCAGTCCTCGTAATTGGCATTAGTAGAGGCTACGACCGAGAACATATCAGAGCCCGGCCGGGTTTGTGGATAGTAGATTGAGAAGGTCCGGCTGGTAGTATTTTTGCTGAGAAGTTCTTCGGAATCGAATTTCTCCGCCTCTGAGGTAAAAAGCAAATCCCCTATGTAGTCGATTTTCTCGCCCTTTTTGATACCCATATACACCTGACAACTGCTGTTATTGAGGCGCACTTTTTTGGCCTCTTCAATAAAGCTTTCAGAAAAATTCTCGTCTCCGACTAGTTTATGGATAGTTGATAATAAATTACCATTGGAGACAACAGCTTTACCTTTGATCATTTTTCCATTCGCCACCACTCCGGCAATCTTTTTATCCTCGATGCCAATTTTTTCCACCAGGCATTTGGTTCGAATATCGACACCATTTTTTATAAGCTCCGCCCGCATCATTCCAATAATCTTATCCGTCCCACCTTGAAAGGTATAAACACCTTTGTTTAGAAAATTGGAAAAGACAATCCCGTAGGTTATCGCAGGGTCATCCAAGGTTGATCCATTGGCATAGGTGATCGGCTCCATTATCATGCGGACAATATCATGACGACCGGGAAAAAATTTTTCAAAAAGCTCTCTGGTAGTCATGGTTTGGTCATCGTAAAAGTTCATGCCTCTGAGTGTGCTAACGAAGTTATCAATAGTCTCTCTGGGTATTTTGAAGTGCTCCTGCATGACACGTTTGAAATCATCACTGTCATAAGTCGTTGTAAGGGAGAACTGAGGGTTGTCCAATCGAATCCCTTTGAGTTGAACGATTGAGTCAGCAATTTCTGGGTTCCAATACTTACGGCAGGTTTTAATCATACCTACTGGAAATCCGTGCAGGGAGATATCAAAGATGTGTCCTCTCTTTCTCTTGAACCACGTAGCCAATCCACCAAGCTTGAAATGTTGCTCAAGAAGCAAAACTGAAAATCCTCCTCTGGCCAACATATTGGCACATGTCAATCCTGCCAGTCCACTCCCAATGACGATGACATCATATTCCGACTTTATATCTTTTAACCAGTTCTGGCTCATGAAATTTCCTTTTTTTACCCCTTCTGTAGCACGTGGAGATTTGCCATGGAAATACCACTAAGCATTGCTCCGACAATTCCTAAGAATCCCTGGTCGGTGCCACAAATAAACAGATTTTCTAGATGAGTTATCCCCATTTTGGTTTTATTGGGTGTCCCATAGACCGCGCCATTTATGTGGCCAGTGAATCTGTGGATTGTTTTGGGAGTGAAGACATCCGTAAAGACTATGGAATCACGAAAATCAGGTATGAGTTTTATCACTTCATTGAGAGAGGTTCCAAGCCAGGCAGCCTTTTGGGCATTATACTCTTCTTTACCCAATCTGTCCCAGAGGTCGAAGTTAGCCAGGTTAGTTATTCTGATCATGCCCTCTGGCAGGGGATTTTCGTATTGAAAATTATTGGGGCAGCAGATAACACCGCTGGAAACGTTGACTAGCTGGTCAGGTTTTCGATAATCAAATCTGTCTGAATTGTTATAAAAGATGATGGTTGTTTCGTGTCCCATCTCAGCAGGTTGTTTGTCCAGCACCGTGATAAACTCTACCATGGAGAGTTGTCCTGCTTTATCCTCTATCCCTGTGGGATCATAGTTAGACAGGAGTCTCATGGTTTCAACATAACCAGCGGATGATAGTATCTTGTCGGCTGTGAGAACTTCACCGTTCTCGAGCAGGATTGATTCAACCCTGCCGTTGGCGCATTTAAGACTTTTTACCGCGCACCTCATCTTTAATTCACCGCCGCAACCTCTGTATTTTCTCACCAGCACATCAAGGATTTGGCGTACCCCAGCTCGGGGTCGGGCAAAACCTTCACAGTAGATGCCCTTGAACATAATGACAAACTGGCCGAACTCTATATCATTTTCTTGAGCGTTTCCGTAAAACATAAGTGGACAAAAAACCATATTGATAAGGAGTGGGTCAGAAATAATAGAACTCACAACTTCGCGAGCCGAAATTGGTTTGGCATACAAGTTCAGTTCGTCATATTCGAAAATAGTCTTAAGCAGTCTTTGGAAATTGTCAGCCTGCGCTGGAAAATTATCGACCACCTCCTGGACAAAGAAGTCGATGTCGTTATTAAATTTGATGGTTTTATCGGGAAATTTAATTGCGGACATCCGTTGTGGGCAAAGAGCAAAATCTTCAGGTTTTAACTTGAGTTGCCGGAGCAGCTTTGGCAATGGCGTTAACTTAACACCCTTAGGAACATAGTTGGTCATAGCATGAAGGCCAACATCGAATTTACGTCCCCCGCGGTTGTAAAAGGAATTAAGCCCCCCCACGCGATAATGTTTTTCGATGATGCAAACCCTTTTATCGTAGTAGGCTAATCTAATGCCAGCGGCAAGGCCAGACATGCCTGCACCGATAATTAGAACATCGTAATCCATAGTCCGGCTCTTTTTAAAAACAAAAGCTAACCTGAACCTTCAATCCTAGGGGAAATACGATAAAAATTTGTGCTTCTGGCCTATTAACACTACCGATTAAAGGTCTCTCATCCGCGGCTCTAGATAAGCTACAGAGCTATCTACCGTGGCTAAATGTATATAGTCATCCTCAGGAACTTCGATACCGTAACGTTTTCGTAGCTCCATAATGATGTCTAAGAAATCCATTGAGTCCAATTCGACTTGTTCTCGTATTGGGATATCGCCCTTAAGATTGGTCAGATCCTCATCCGGTATAATTTCGGCAACAATTTCCATAAGGACGGATTTAACTTCTTCCTTGGTCATGTACCCCCCATTTGTTTATTTAAAGATAGAGTTTCCAAGTTTATTCTTCAAACCTTTTTATAATGACGACCGAATTGATACCTAGCATTCCAAAGGAATTATTCAATATATAGTCGACCTTGTCAACCTTTATGGGCTTATTAATAACTAGGTTCTCAAAAGAACATTCGGGATCTAGTTGATCCACATTTATCGTCGGATGGACGATGTGGTCTTCAAAGGAAGGCAAATTCCCCGCCAATTCTAGAGCGGCGGCTGCCCCCATTGTATGACCAATATAACTCTTGGTGTTGTTTATATATACATTGATATGGTTGCCAAAGACTTCTCTTATCGCCTGGCACTCCGCGGCATCCCCTTCACGAGTTCCAGTCGCATGTGTATTGATGATATCGATATCTCCCGCAGATATGCCGGCCTTATTGAGGGCGAGTTTCATGCACTCAGCTTGCCTTTGTGCGTTGGGGAGAACGAAATCAAAAGCATCTGAGTTGACAGCATATCCCACTACTTCACCGTAAATCTTGGCTCCTCGTTTAAGCGCATCGCTTAATCTTTCCACAAGGTAGATACATCCTCCTTCTGAAACAACAACACCATTCCGGTTCTTATCAAAAGGGCGGCAAGCCTTTTCAGGGTCTGCATGAGAAGCCAAAGCACCTTCACTCCTAAAACTGGCAAAAGCACCAAAGGCATGAATAGTCTCTGAAACCCCGCCAGCTAGAGCTAAATCAACTTCACCCAACAGCAACATTTGTAAGCCTTGTATAAGTCCAATGTTACCGCCAGCGCAAGCGGCCCCCAATGTGTAATGTGGTCCGGTAATTCCCATATTCAAGGTTACTTCACCGGCTGGATTGTTGGCCACTATTCTTGGGTTGTAGTGGTGTGACACGAACGTTGTATCGTAATCGAATTGCTTGATTTCGTATATTTGTTTTTCCGTGTCCACGTTACCATGCTCAGTAATCCCGACATAGACGCCAATCCTCGATTTATCAAGGCAGGCAAGGTCTAATTTGGCATTAGCTATTGCCTCTTGAGCGCAGTAGATAGCAACAGATCCTGCCCTCGTTCCCAGACGCAATTCCTTCTTTTTTTGATACTTCAGTGGGTCGAAGTGACATACGCCAGCCAATACTTCACCCATGTAGCGGACGTTGAATTTTTGTATCCCGGATTTGCCAGCAAGTAGACTTTCTCGAAATTCCGCTAGGTTATTTCCGTTTGGTGCCGTTAGGCCAACCCCGGTAATTACAATTCGTGCTTCGTTAGGTTTCTTTGCCATCATGGGATATAACTTCCATCAAAAATGTATATATTAGAGCAGCTTGAAGAAATCTAGTTGCATTGCTCCTAAGGAGTATCTCTCTGACCTCATGTTGCTGGGGCCATTTTCTCTACCATTCTAGACCCAGCACAAGGCAGACTATGCCGCTGCCAATCCCCAGCATGGCAACCTTATCACCAGGGCTAAGGCAACCCTGGTCAATTCCGATAGCCATGGTAATGGGCAGTGAAACCGACCCAATGTTTCCTAGATATTCTACAGTGGAAAAGTCTTTTGCCTTATCTAATCCCAGGATCTCAAACAACAATTTACTATGCACGGCGCTAACCTGATGAGTAAAAAACCTATCTACGTCGGAGTTCTTCCACTCGAGTTCTTGTTTTATAGCCTCCCAGGTGTCCGGTGCCAATTTTGCCCCATTTTTGAGGAGCTCGGTAGAGTTTGTGTACATTTCAGCCGAAATCCTCGGATCGAAGAAGCAGGTATCGTCTTTTATACGGCAAAGATCATTGTGCTGTGAGGCTGCGCGCGTTACCCCACCAAGAAGCTTATGCCCGTCTCGCGACAAGGAAGAGTGGGTTAGCACCGCTGCCACTGCTCCTGACCCCAAAGTTAGAGTGGCAAAGGCCATCTTGACCTTTTCTTTGGTGATGTCCGGGTCTTCCAAGAGTTTATTGATTATTGCATAAATGATTCGTTTGCTGCTCTCACAGCCAACCACAATTCCTGCTTTTACCTGCCCCAACTCAATCATATTGGCCAAAGTTACCATTCCGTTGATGAAACCGAGGCAGGCATTGGAGATGTCGAAAATGGTAGCTGTGGGAGGAAGGCCCAAATAGTCATGGACCACGGTAGCTGTCGCTGGCTCCAGAAAATCGCGGGATACCGATGTATGGAGTAGGCATCCGATATCCTCTTTGTTGACTCCAGAATTGATAATGGCTTTTTCTGCCGCTTTTATACCAGCGTGACTCGGCGTTATATTATCATCCCAGAATCGCCGTTCACGAATCCCGGTCATCATTTCCAGGCGTCCATAGCGGAGATTCAATTTGTCGTATATCGGGGCCAGCCTTTCTTCCAGGCTCAAAGATGTAATGATATTCCTGGGAAGTTCATAGCCAAAAGACTCAACACAGACTTTTTTGTACTGCATTCAGTACCCTACTTCTCCCTCACCAGCATCGTGAGGAGCTACGATGAAAGTAGCTATATCAACTTCGCAGGCTCACTTTGGCCTGCTCGAGATTAATTTCGGAATATGGAACTTTGTTCTGAGATTTTCCCACCTTTCTGTGGACTCCGGGGGAATCATCTCATCTGGGATGTACTTGCCTACTCCAGCAAGAACAGTGCAGACTTTTCTCGAGTTTGCTACCTCGTCAGGGACATACTCATCAGCGGCAGCAATAACAATAGCGCGCAGCCTGTTGGAAGCTAATTTCTTGACCACCCTAATTGCGAAGGAAATCAATCTATTTGGGACACGTTTATCCAAAAAATTGAGGCCAAAGAGCAGCAGCCTGTCTGGAGCATACTTATCTACAGCTTTCACAAAAAGAAAGAACCCCCTCTTTGCAAGAGACCTAATTACCGAATCAAGCCGGGGTTTCTTTTCTTCTAATGGAGTGTCCTCTGCCATGTCCTCTCTCACCAAGATACTATATTCTTATCATTTTTACTACTGTTTGTCAAACACAATAATTGTCTTCTAACTAATTGACACACTTGAGTGATCGGAGTAAAATACATTGTTTTGATATGGCTGATGTAAAACTTGGTTCAGGCGAGAGTTTCGAAGCCCTGCTGCGTAGATTTAATAGGCAGGTACAACAAGACCGTATCTTAGCTGAAGTTCGCCGCCGCAAGCACTATGAAAAACCTAGTGAAGAGAGAAGAAAAAAAGCGGCAGCGAAAAGGCGGAAAAGTTCTAGATAGCCAAAAGATGGCGCTGAAGAATAGTATTCAGGAAGCGCTAAAGGGAGCGCTTAAGCGGCAGCAGAGGGTAGAGGTTTCTACATTAAGGTTATTATTATCTGAAATAAAGAATGCTGAAATTGCGCAGCAAAAGCCCGCTGACGATAACAAAGTACTTGATGTTATTAACAGGGAAGTAAAACGTCGTCGGGAAAGCATCGAAGCCTTTAAGGCGGGGAATCGTAATGATCTGGTAGCGCAGGAAGAAGCAGAGCTGGCTGTTCTTATGAGTTATCTTCCTGAGCAAATGAGTCGGGCGGAAATCATGGCAGCGGCACGGCAAGTGGTTGATGCAGTTGGAGCTAAGGGGCCGAGTGACAAAGGCAGAGTCATGGCTCAGCTTATGCCTCAACTCAAAGGCAAAGCTGATGGCAAAGAAGTCAGCGAAATAGTCTCAGAATTGCTTGCTGCTAGCTAGTTTTAGAAGGCGAGCGAGGCTTTTAAGTTATGGCGTGATGGCGGTAAGAGAGCACCGCCATTGTTCTTTGCAGTATGAAATTTGGAATTGTTATTTTCCCAGTACCTGTACTAATCCAGATTGTTACTATGCTCTTCATACTTTGTTCCTCGAATTACATCTTGGTGAACTAAGCCTGTTGGTGAGTGCCTCTAAGGAAATTCTGGATGAAGTTGCTTTAAGCAACAATGTAAGCTTATTGTGCAGCAGCTAGGGTTAGAGCCTGGTGGGATGGCCTTAAGCAGTTATAGGTGAAATGCAAAAACCAAAAATAAAAGTGCAAAATACAAAGCAAAAGGCAAAACTTTTATTTTTGAGTTGTCATTTTGACATTTGACTTTTGATTTTCCCAATAGAATGAAGGTTTCTCCATTTAAAGGTATACGTTACAACCAAAGGATGGTTGGCAATCTAGCCCGAGTTATCTGTCCTCCCTACGATGTTATCACTCCTGCACAGCAAAAACTTTACTATGAAGAAGATAGTTATAATGCCATTCGCCTGGAATTCCCCACTGAAAGCCCAGAACCAACAGGTGATAGATATCAAATAGCAGCTATTACATTTCAAGAATGGCTGAAGCACGGAGTTCTTCAGATGGACAGCGTATCTAGTTTCTATTTGCATGACCATCATTTTGATTATTCAGGCGAAAAAAGGGTAAGGCGTGGGCTGATAGCTCGTGTCAAGCTTGAACCCTGGGGCAGCGGTATATATCCTCATGAAGAAACATTTCCCAAAGCTAAAAGCGACCGTTTGCATTTAATGAGAGCTTGCCAGGCTAACTTCAGCCCTTTGCTTTCTCTTTACCAAGGTTCTGAGCGAAAAGTTGCCGCGATACTATCTGAGGCATCCCGGGCTAAGCCTATGATCGAGACATCAGTTCTCTCTCCCTCGACAGAAGCGGGTCATGATGAAGAGGAAGAAGCTCATACTTTATGGGCGATAACTGACCCGGAAATCAAGCGGGAGCTAAGCCAGTTTCTATCCTCTCAGCCTCTTTACATTGCTGATGGTCATCACCGCTACGAAACAGCGTTGACTTACCAGCAAGAAAGAGCACAGGAGCAGGCGGATAGCTGTAAGTCATCGGGCGATGGTTTCCAGTATGTAATGATGGAGTTAGTTGACTTTTCTGACCCTGGACTGGTTGTTCTACCCCTCCACAGGCTGGTGCGTGGTATAGAACCTTCTATCTTGGTAGGGCTGGGAGACCAACTCAAGAGCTTCTTTGTCCTAGAGTCTGTCCCCTTAAAAGCTGCCGGCTGTCAGCTGCCGGCTGATAGCTGTTTGGGAATCCTGGGCTTACAGCCTGACTCATTGGTCATATTGAAGAGGCGACAGGATATTTCTTTCGAAGCAATGATGCCCGGTAACAGGTCCCAAGCCTATCGAAAGTTTGACGTTAGCATTCTTAATCATATTATCTTGGATAAGATGTTGGGTTTCACTTCAAAAGAAAACGTCGCTTATACCGTAGATTTGAAAGAAGCCTACAAGCAGATAAGGGAAGGGAAATATCAGTTAGTTTTCCTGTTAAACCCTCCGCAGCCGGAGATGGTCAAGGCTATTGCCGATGCTCAGGACAAGATGCCAAGCAAGTCAACTTACTTTTACCCCAAGCTCCCTGCTGGTTTAATCATTAATCCTCTGGACTAACCGGGTTTGCAAAAAGACTATCTATAGCTTTACTGTCTTAGCACTGTAAATACCAGGAAGGGCAAGTATCTCCTGTATTTGTTCTTCACCCAGTGGTTCATCGAGAGCCAAAATCATGAGAGCCTTTCCCCGGGGCTGGAGCCTGGATAAGTGCATTGAGCTGATATTAATATCAGCTTTGCCGGTTATATTACCGATTGTGCCGACAAGCCCAGGTCGGTCGAGATGGTCGCAGAAAAGGAAATATCCTCCACTGGGCACGATATCCATCCAGAAGTCATTAACCTGGACAATGTGGATCTCGCTGTCTCTGACCGTGCCCGATATTACAGTGGTTCCTGCATTGGTTTTGACCTCCAGGGTGAGCAAGTTAAAGTAGTTCTGGCAAGTCGCCTCTTTTTCTTCGCTGATCTTCAAGCCACGCTGAGTAGCGATAAAACCAACGTTGACCAGATTGATTCTTTCCTCGCTCGCTTGTTGCAATAATCCGCTGATGAGCGCCGTCTTAATAGGATTGCAATCGTAGTTAGCTACTCCGCCGCTATACGTGATGTGTGTTGAGTTTATCTGTCCTTCCATTAGTTGACTGGCGAGGTTGCCGATAGTTACAGCTAATTTCATAAATGGTACTAGTTCGGGAGCTATGTGTGGAGCGTTAACGGCGTATTTGCTAAATTGTCCTTGAAGTACAGCCAGGACTTCCGCAGCGATGTCTTTGGCGATGCCGGTCTGCGCTTCAATTGTAGAAGCGCCCAGATGAGGGGTAACGATTATCTTGTCTTCTTTAAATAGAGGACTATCTGTTACTGGCTCATTGGTGAAGACGTCAAAGGCAGCGCCAGCTATTTTCCCAGCCTCAATTGCTTTGACTATTGCTTCCTCGTCAATCAATCCGCCACGGGCACAATTAATAATCCGAGTCGTGGGTTTTAATTTTGCTAACTCCTTACTTCCAATTAATTTCTTGGTAGCCGCTGTCAGAGGCAAGTGAAGAGTAATAAAATCAGCCTCACTAAAAAGTTGGTCCATGGATACCAGGTCTACTTTGAGATTGCGGGCATAGTCTTTAGAGACAAACGGGTCATGTGCGACCACGTGCATCTCAAAAGCCTGGGCCCGTTTGGCTACTTCAGAGCCGACGTTACCCAGACCGATAATGCCCAGTGTTTTATTTCTAAGTTCGGTACCAATCAGTTTCTCTCTTTGCCATTTACCTGATTTAAGATGGCTATTTGCTTGTGGCACATTACGTGCCAGGGCAAGCATGAGGGCGATGGTGTGCTCTGCGGCAGCCACAGTATTGCCTGTGGGGGCGTTAACCACCACAATGCCTTTCTTGGTAGCGGCATCGACATCGATATTATCTGTGCCCACTCCGGCTCGGCCGATCACCTTGAGTTTCTTCCCCAGTTCAATAATCTCTGCCCTAACCTGCGTTTGGCTGCGCACAATCAAAGCGTCGTAATCACCGATTATAGCCTTGAGCTGCTCGGGTGCTAGCTTGGTCTTGATATCCACTTGAGCGTGGCTACGCAGGGATTGTATCCCTTCTTCAGCAATTGAGTCAGCGACTAAAATTTTCATCTTTTGGTTAGCCCTTCTTCGCTCGGGGTAGAGCTTTGTTTAACGCCTCCAGTACCGATTTTATATCATCATCCTCCACGGAACCAAGATGGCCAATACGGAATATTTTGCCTGCTAGCTTCCTCTGGCCTCCGGCAATTACTACGTCGTGCTCCTCCCTGAGCACTTGAATTAATTTAGGGACATCAATGTTGTCCGTGGCGTTAACCGCCGTCACCGTGTTGGAGGCATACTCTTCTTCGGGGAAAAGGGAGAACCCCAGCGACTTGATTCCGTTTCTGGCTATTTGGGCTATTCGAGCATGCCTGGCGAATATGTTGTTTAGTCCCTCTTTTAGCATTAAATCTAAAGTGGTATCAAGAGCATAAAAGATGGAGATAGCTGGTGTCCAGGGAGTTTGCCCTTTCTGGAGAAAATCTCTGGCTTTGGAAAAATCCCAGTAATAGCGTGGCATTTTGGCCTTAGCATGAGCTTGCCAGGCTTTTTCACTTACACTAACCATGGCTAGTCCGGGAGGCACCATCCATCCTTTTTGGGAACCAGTGACAACTATATCACAATGCCAGTCATCGGTAGGCAAATTGATGCAGCCCAGGCTTGAGATAGCGTCAACCATGAGAAGTTTATCGAATTTCTTGACCAGGGCGCTTATGTCACCGAGCCTGTTAGTCATCCCTGTGGATGTTTCATTGTGAGTTGCCAGGACTGCCTTAATATCACCATCTGCTTTCAGTGCCTTTTCTACTGCACCAAGGTCAACTGCTTTCCCCCATTCAAAGTTAAGGCGAATTACTTCGGCGCCATATGCTTCGGCGATATCGGCAAAGCGCTCACCGAAGGCTCCGTTGGAGGTGGATAAGACCTTATCGCCTGGCGATAGGGTATTGACGATAGCTGCTTCCATGCCACCGGTGCCCGAACCGGTAAGCAGGAAAACGTCTCCTTTGGTCTGAAATGCCTGTTTGAGTTTCTCCGTTGTTGAATTGAGAATTTTGGCAAATTCTCCCCCCCGATGGTTTATCATTTGCCGTCCCATGGCTTGGAGGGATTGCGGCGGGCAAGGTGTTGGTCCCGGAATACGTAGTTGCATTTTTACCTCCTCATTAAGCCTTTTCTTTATTAGCATCGACAATTTCAGCAAAGCGAAGCTTACCGACTTTAATTTTATCACCAGGTTTAATTTGAATATCCTCGTCTCTCACTACTTGTCTGGTTCCATTTGCTTGGATTATCTGCACGGCACCCTGAGCAAGTAACCTTTTAGCTTCGCTCATGCTATTCGCAAATTTGTTATTCACAAGCCACCTCGGCATGTCCCTGCGGATGATCACTTCAGCGCTAACTTTTAAACCAATAATGTCTGTCGCCTCCATTTTGTGAAGCTCTCGCTTCTGAAACTTCCCTTGGAAGTACTCCTCTGCCTCATCCGCTGCCTGTTTACCGTGGAATTGCCTGACAATTTCATGAGCCAATCGTTTTTTAAGGTTCATGGGGTTAACCGAGCGAGTTTTCAGTTGCTTCTTGAACTCGGCGATTTCTTCTTCAGGAACGTCGGTTACCAGCTCAAAATAATCTATGATAAGAGAGTCATCGGAGATAGACATCACTTTGCCGTACATTTCCCGCGGAGGCTCAGTAATGCCTATGTGGTTATTTAAGCTCTTGCTCATCTTCTGATGACCGTCGGTACCAACCAGGAGGGGGACAAGGAAAACTTGCTGGGGAGGCTGCCCCGTGCTCTGCTGTAGCTCTCTGCCCACAAGGCAATTGAATTTCTGGTCGATGCCACCGAATTCAACATCGGCCTGGATAGCTACTGAATCATAGCCCTGAAGCAAAGGATAAAGCATCTCAGTTAGAGATATAGGGTTGCCAGAACCGTACCGCTTGTTAAAATCCTCTCTAGCTAGAAGTTGGGCTATGGTAAATTTGCTGGTAAGCTTAATCACTTCGTCCAAAGTAAACTGGGAGAACCATTCGCTTTGCCATTTTAGCTCTGTTTTATCCTT
>Ga0315555_1002142_pt1 | contig 14047 bp, 15 predicted proteins | sample SalMarSW160380MG_FD_202113 | JGI IMG/M metagenome (GOLD analysis project Ga0315555, IMG submission 202113) | Salt marsh sediment microbial communities from the Plum Island Ecosystem LTER, Massachusetts, United States - Salt Marsh Sediment SW1603-80 ... | reverse complement strand
TTGAAGGCCCAAAACTTCAACCAATACTGGAGATTGCTTCGTTCCGCGGCAGATTCTGTGAACAAGCCAGAAAAAGCGAAGCGGTAACGGCTCAGGGAAAAGTTGAACGCGTGATAGACAAAAGGAAAGAACGCGAATATTATCGAGTGATTCTGGGTAATAAGCCGTCGGATTACATGGTGCTGTCACGGGTTTAAGGCAGTCACCTTCAAGACCTGCTCGTAGTAACGTGGGCAATAAGTCAAAGTGATTTGGTGAAAACTGCCTTTAGGCGAAACCACTTCTTCCAAGTTGCCTTCAACACAAATCTTCTCGTCTTTTTTGGCTTGCAGGCGAAATTCTTCCATGTAAGAAAACACGCGCACCGCTTCAAGGGCTTCTCTTGCGCCGCTCAAAACTTCCAAGGGCTCGATGCCATAAACTGACGGAATAAAAGGCGCATCAGCATCAGCAGTGACGCGAGCGTTAATCTTCACCCAACCCTTACGCAGAATCCGCGCTTCAGGGTCATATTCTGAGGTGATTTCGCTCCACGCTTTTACGGGTTCAAACTCCGCTTTGATTATGCGCCCGCTCTCGGCGCCGTCGAACAAGCCGTAAATCTGCTTGCGTTTTTGATGCCAAATAAACTCTTTGACGCCGTAATTTCTAAATCGCCACTGCTTGCCCCGCATAGCCTCGTCGGTTCCAAACTCGTTTCTAAAACCCGAAGCGCCATCGGCGTACAGCGCTTCCAGCGTTTCACGCACCTTAACATTTTCCTTTTTGCCGTAGACTGTGAGGTCTATGTCCGAAAACCTTGGATGGTGGAAACCGTGAAGCATGGAGCCGAACACGCCAAAGTTCTTCACTGATAAACCTGAACCTTGCAAAACAATTTCCAGAACACGTTGCATAGCGTCGACAAGTTCATCCTGCGGGTCTGCTCCAACCAGCGCCTGCAACCGCTCTTCGGGTTTCCTCGCCTCAGCTACGTCAGTTTGGTTTACGGCTACGACTTTTTGCCCGAGCATTTCATGGAAAACCGTGTACTGCGGAAACTGGCTGAAAACAAGCTTCAAGCCTTCGTCATTGTAAAATTTGTAGAAAAGTTGGTTGCCGCCAGTTCTTGGTGCTCGCGGGTCTGTTGACGTGAAAACGCTTGCTGCGGCGTACTCAGCGTCGCACACGAAGGCGTTTGGCGGGTGCGAGTAGCCGAAGACGCGGAAAATCAAGCCTTCTTTAGTGAGGATGGCGTCGCGGTCTCTGAGGTTTAGGCTGACCAAATGTACTCTTCCTCTGAGGTTGCGGTTCCAACCACAACTTGGTAATGGACAGCGCCTGTTTTAATTGCTTCAACTCGTTCCAGTTGTCCCGCAACTTTAATTTCACTTCCTTTGCGGGCGACGTTTCGGTAGCAGCCTATGTTGGAGACTACGCGGTCGGGAATCTTGTCGAGCGGCAGCTCCGACGCTGCGTCTAAGGGCTTGTAGTTGGTGATTTTGTAGGTGGCTGGGCGGAACATGGCTTCGGTGTCGTCGCTGACGGTGCACTTGAACCGTACAGGGTCGATGGATGAAAATCGAGCCGTGCCGTATCGTGTTTTGACTTCTTCGGGCTTGCGGGTGGCGTTGTACATGAAGATTTTGCCTTTGTAGCGACCTTGAAATTTTCTCGCCGCGTCCAAGCGGTTGCTGACGATGTAGCTTAGCTTTCCAGCGTTAACGAGCCGTGCGATTGCGGCTTCTACCTTACGGAAGTTTTCTGAACCGTAGACGACGAAGTCTATGTCAGACTCGGGCGCATGCATATCTAAGGCTATGGAGCCGTGGATTCCGAAATAGTCTAAGCCAACGCCTGACGCCTCAGAAAACATGTTGAGGAGTTCTAGCGCCAGTTTTTGCAGGCTGTCAGGCTTCTTCACTTGCATTAGGGCGGCTAAGCGGTCTCTTGGAACGAAAACTCGGTCAATTAAGTTTAGCGGTGCGGTGATTAGCTCCTTGTTGCGCAGGTAGCAGTAGTAAACGTAGTCAGGGAAATTTTTTCGGAACGCCTCGATAAATGTCTTGTAGTTCTTGGCGGTGTAGAGTTTCTCTGCCCTGAAAAGCTGGGTGTCGCCGTACTTCCAAGTGCGCTCCAGCATTTGCACGTTGAAGAGCGCTTTGAACTCGGCTGGGATGTATTTGAGAAACGCGAAAACTCGGTCGTCGGGGTGCTCGTATCCGAAGGTGTTAAAGATGAAGCCTTCTTCGGTTACGAAGGTGTCTCCGTCAGCGGGAATCCAGTTCTCGTTTAAAGCCATCTTGCACCGCTATTAAGAATAAAATTGAAGACTAAAAAGGCTATTGCGCTTGTGGTTGCTTAAGTTTCGAGAATTTGCTTAATTTCAGCAATTCTTGTTGAGTTTAATGATAGTTGGAGCCCGTAACTGGTAGTTTTAGGAATCACATAGCCTTGACGGATGAGATTTCTAAGAGCTTTCTTTACCTCGCCATGCATATGTTTAGGGAAACCTTTTGGAATATTGTCTTCAGAAGTATGTTTTCCGCCTATGTAGCCGTGCCTGTACATTTTAGTGAGGATTGCCTTTTCGATCGCCGTTGCCATGCATGTCGCCACAATGTGATTGAGATTATGTGCAATATAAATATTTACTTTGAGCTACATTAACGTGTCATAATTACAGTTCAAACATGCCACAAGTAAGGTTTAAATATGCCAAAAAACCCATTAATACACATAAACGCTTAACCATACAAACCAACAGGTGTTAAAGGATGGCAACCAAAATCGACAAAAACGAAATTGCAGAAGCCAATCCGCCAACACTGCAAAAACTATTCAAAGACTCCTCAATAGCCAAACTACTCGACTTCTTGACGCTGTACAAAGACTTTGACTACCCCAAAACTGAAATAAGCAAAAACTCAGGCGTAAGCTGGAAAACATTATACCGGCTCTGGCCGCTTCTGGAAAAATACAACTTGGTCGTAAAAACACGGCAAATAGGCAGAGCAACCCTCTACAAACTGAACACTGAAAACCCAATTGCTCAAGCCCTAAACAAACTGGCGCTGGAAACCGCTACATTTGTCGTAAACGAAGAATTAACGCGGCAAACCAAGGAACAGAAGACACAAGAAAAAACCGAAACCATCCCAGCCTAAATTTTTACACGCCAGAAAACCATTTCTTTTTGATTTCTCGCCCCAAATTTCCACAACAAGCCAATTGGCAATAGAACATCCGATTCACGCGCTGGCTCCTCCTTTATATAAGGGGGCTATAGAAAAAAATCGCAACTATAGAACACTAGAATCAGCAACCTGAAAGCCATAATTCTTAAATGCTAAAGCCGCGAAGATTACAAAGGGTTACTATTGAATGCAAAATTACATCCTTATGTAGTTTTTCTTCCAGTCGAACAGAAAGACAAGATTTTAAGCGCGATCTTCGGCTCCAAAGCTGGAGTTGACGTGTTGCGGTTTTCGCTTAAGCAGGGAATCGCAAAAAACATCTACCAAAAAGATCTCGTCAAACGGCTGAACTATTCGAACAAGACGATTATCGCTAATCTGAAAGCTCTCACGCAGCTGGGTGTTTTAACTGAGCTGATGGAGAAAAACGAGAAAGAAGGAAGAACCATCTGGGTTAAAGCCTACCAGCTTACGGACCTTGGCAGATGGTTCGCGTTGCTGCTCGCTGAAGAGAAAGAGCTGACAGAACAGGAGAAATCCGAGATACTGCAAAGCCTGTTCCGAATCTACGTGAAACTGGTCAAGGATTTGGCGGAAGAACTGAACATAGACAAGGAAAACCTTGAAGAAATCTTCAGAGAAGAAATGAAACAGCCCTGAGGTGGCACAGAAAAATGCAAGCCGTAGCAGTTGTCGGAACAAAAAAATCGGGAAAAACGACAACCATAGAAAACCTGACCCTCGAACTCACCAAAAGAGGCTACAAAGTCGCAGCCATAAAACACGTACCAGAACCAAACTTCACCATCGACACACCCGGAAAAGACACATGGCGCTACCAGCAAGCAGGAGCAAACACCATAATCGCCACAGGACCAAACCAAACCGTTACCATCGAAAAAACCACCCCGTCGCTAGCGACCATGCTGGAAAAATGCCAAGGCAACGACATAACATTCATCGAAGGCTTCAAAAAAACCGTAGCCCAAAACCCAAACATCCCCAAAATCGCCGTCGTAAAATCCGAGACGGAAGCTGAGAACACACTAAAAACCTACAAGCCCATAATAGCCTTCAGCGGACCCTACAACACGCAAAGTGTTCACCCCAAAATCCCATACGCCAACGCACTAACAAACCCCAAAGAATTATCCGACATAGTTGAAAACAGTCTCAAAAAACAAGCAATGCAAGGCTGAGGCTGTTATCGGCTTCGGGTTCAGCAGTCAACATTCATCCCAGCATACCCGCAAATACAAGGAAATAGTATATAAAAGCATTATCAGATTGGCGAAATTCTGATTTTGATATGCTTCCGTAAAAATCTAGGAAAAACCGCCAACTCAACCTGAAATCTCATTAAAAATGAATGTGCAATTGCGTATTCCATGGTAGGCAAGTGTGTATGTGTTTGTCTCGGCTGGAACGCTAAACGCTAAAATGACACCTTGAATCTCGTTCCTGTTTAGCTTTAAAGGATAGTTAAATGTGTTTACTGGATGGTATATGTCGTTCAAGGTGAAGTTTGCTACGTTTAGCATGATGTTGTCGCAGCCTTGAAGTAAAAGATTCGCTTTGAATTGGATTGTTGTATCGGTTCTGCTGGTAAGCCAATATTCAACTTTTATGGTTACAGGTTGCAAAGCGGAAAAGACAATTATTGCTGAAACGGATATTATTAAGACTACCGTCACAACTAGTAGCAAGATTTTTGTTTTATGAGAGTTCAACTTAATCTTATAATTTCGAAAAAACAAATTAAAATTTTCTGTCTGACAGAAAAACTGACAAACAAGTCAACACATTTATTTTGATAGACTTCTGTGCTACACGATTTGTAACACAGGGTAGTGCCAATATTCCGTTTTCACAGTGCGCGTTTTCAATTAATCCCTAATCCTTAGGGTATTTTTGCTTTCATAGATTGGATTTCTGAAATGATTTCAGCCGTCGACTTTATTCCCTCAGGTCTATTGATGTCCCAAATTGGGTCTTGCTTCAAACATCTAACTGCTAGGTCACAATAGCGCCGAGCTTCCTTGTTTTTCTTGAGTTGTCGACAAGCTTCTGCTCTTGCGAGGAAATGTTCGTAATGTCCTTTATCAAACTCCGTTAATATTTTGGATAATCTGTAAGCTTCGCGCGCGTGTGCTAAGTCTTTTCTAAGAAGCCCATCTTTAATTAGAAGGAACAGCGAATACCTAATGGTTTTTTTGAATTTGCTTCTTGTTAAATCTGACAAGACTCCCAAATCTGGATAGTCGAAATAGTAAACTCCCTTGATTCCTTTTCCCCCTCTGTATAAAACTCGAGGAATGCCATAAAACGAGCTAAGTCGAATTGCATCTTGTTCAATTTTGTGGACAAAATCAAGGTTGGGGTCTGGTGCTTTTTTCAACCTGTGCAAGCCATCAACCCTTATGGATATGCTCTGCACTCCTTTTTCCAGTTTCTTGCTCCATTTTTCTCGATTATCTTCAGTGGAAATCCAATAGCAGACATCGTTTTGTAGGTCATACACGACAATGTAGACTGGATAGGATTGGCTCAACCAAAATCCTATGGTGTCTCGGCTGATTTTCCTTCTCCATTTTAAGTTAAAGCGAGTTGCGGTCTTTACTTCAACAAAAAAAATCTTGTTCGAAGGTTTGTTTCCTTGATACAATCTGCAAATGTAATCAATCGCGTATTCCGACAGACGGATGGGACTTGAGACTTGAGCAAGGGGCTTCAAAACGACCTCTGTTGCAGATTCACCTACTCCCGCATTCCTCTGGTTCACAGGGATTCCTTTGTTTTTGGAAATTTTAGTCAAACCTTCTCTTATGAAATGGGATGCGACTTGTCAAGCTTATAGCTCTGGGTAACTTCCAGATAAACTTTGTCAAGATTTGGAAAGATATGTTTGGCTCTGTTCAATTGTTAACGTCGAGATAGCATATCAGGCAGGGTGAGTGACTAACTGATTGAGTGACGCCATACGCGTGTGTGGGTGGGAGTATGAGAGAGAGAGAGATTAAATTTTAATCTTTGGTGGTATTCTTTTCCTTCCTTGCACACCCGTGCGTGTATACTTGTTTGCTTGCTTGAGCACCCTATGAAAATATATGATAAAAACACCAGCAAGCTTATGAAACAAAAATGTGTAAAATATAATTAGGTGATGATGTTGGGTTACGGCAACGACTATCTTTGGGGCATGATTCATGCAAAGAATCAAGCTAGGGATTTGGAGGCAGAAAACGCACGACTAAGAGCCGAAAACGAAGAACTAAATGCGGAAATTAAAAAGTTGAAAAAAAGAATTGCAGAATTAGAGCATAAAAGGTAAATGACGCCTCAAAAAGACCCGAACTTGTTATGGAAATAAAATCAATAAGAGTTGTCTCAGTTCCTCTGCTCGCTTTTTCCATGCCTTCTTTAGTGAATACTAGACTCGCTAGAGTTGAATACCACCAAAGATTAAAATAACATACGATAAAATCGTAGTTTTCGCAGGTTTTGTTTAACAAATGCAACATTGCGCGAACAAAAAGCGCGCGGGCATTCCCTATGGGCGATTCCCTTGTCCTCCGAGCCTCTCCCTCAGCGCACGACGAAGTCATAGAAACAAGGGATTAAGGCGTGCCTACCATCGCGTTTTAACTCTGATGCCGTAGATTACTAATAATAGGGCAATCAGTCCCCCAAAAAACCCAAACAGAGGCAGGCTAAAGTGCCCCGCAATGATTGTGACGTAAACCAGAATGGCTGAGAGGATAATTATAGGGATGGACGTATGTATTAACAGAGAATTTCTCGTTCGAGGAATATATTTTTGCAGTCCAGTTTTGCGAATGGCGATTCCCAGGGCAATTAAAAACACAAACCAGCCTATACTCCATAAATAGCTAAAAACTAAGTCGAAATATTGGACCAAATAAAAAATAGGAATTGTCAAAGCTATTGCGATAACAACGAACAATAGAACCCTTATGTCAAGAGTCATATGTTTCAAGTTTGAATTTGTGCGCATGGTATTAATAATTTTTTTGGTTTTCCTTAGAGATGCGTTGTGCTAATTAAACAAGTTCAATGAGAGTTGCTGTTGCTATTGGTGTTTCTTTGAGATGTATCTGTGTGTTGTCTCTGTAAGTTATGTCTCTATCTATCTATGTCTAAGTAGCTAAAAGAAAGAATAAAGTAGGAAAAGGTAAGTAAAAAGGCAGGGGAAAAGATTTAAATTTAATCAAGATTTCCTAAGACCAGCCTGTGCTAAAGAATTTAAATTTTATGAAAACCCATAATACTAGGTTGTTTGTAGTTTTCTTGGTAAATTGGTTAATTGGTGAATTGGTAAATTTCGTGAGGGTTCTTAAGGGACTGCTTTATTCCCGTTTGTTGGGGTGAAGCGCCAGAGAGCCAGCCTTAACCATTTCAGGGCTATTCTCTACGCCCAATTCACAGGCAAGCCCATCATTATTTGGAGCCTATTAGAATCCTAATAGCAGATGTATACAGAAACCTATAAGGGGTAGGTCCGTATTGGCGCGCAAAACGCTCAATAGCATGTTGAAAAACCGTTCTGCAGAATCCATGCAGTTCAGTATATACAAGGGGGTATAGACAAAAAAGAGCAACAGACAACAGAAGACCACACAGCTAAAAACCACACAAACCTGACGAAGACGCAAAAACTCAAAACGGGTTGTTGGCTTGTGGGGCTTGGAGATAATTTGAGGGGGAGAAGGGAGAGCGTGCAAAAATCAAGATTTCTCCAAACCTTTCCACCCAACCCATCTTTTCAGTTTTTCTTGTTTTCCCTCCTTTTTACAAGGCTTTGAAAGCCTCAAACCACCTGTTGTACAGCGATAGCATGTCCAACGAAACGCTTGGTTTACGCTCTTCCAATATCTGTCTGAAATCGCTCATCGTTATAGACCTAGGCTTAGCTTCCTTATCCGTAGCTTTGCCAGACTCAAAGAACTCGCCTATAAGTTTCAACTGGGCTGCTTGGCACACATCTCTTATGTCGCTTCCCGAAAAGCCTTCAGAGAGCCTAGCTAACTCGTGCAAGTCCACATCTTGGGCAATCTGAAGAGTACCCGTGTAAAGCTTAAGCATCATCAACCGCGTGTGATGATCCGGCAGCGGAACAAGAATTCTTTTCTGGAATCTTCGTATGAACGCCCAGTCCAAATCCCACGGCTTATTCGTAGCGCCAATAACGTAAACGTGAAGGTTCTTGCCTTTGTCAACTATGCCGTCCATCTCTTTCAAAAACTGGTTACGAACCCGAATTTCCCCACCGACCTCGTTTGAGTGCTGCCCCATCAGAGAGTCTAGCTCATCAACGAAAACGATTGCAGGCTTACCCTCAGTCGATGATTTTCTAGCTGAACCGAAAAGCTTGGCAACGTTCTGCTCAGCCTCGCCTAGCCACTTAGACATTATCGAAGCCGCATCAATCGAGTAGAAGTTGGCATCTATCTCCGTCGCAACCGCAGCAGCAAGCAAAGTTTTTCCGCAACCAGGCGGACCGAAAAGAAGTATTCCTCTTGGCCAGCCTAACGGAAACAGGTCAGGTCTCTGAACAGGGTAAACTATAGCTTCTTTGACGGCTTTTTTAGCCGTGTCCAAACCCACAACTTCTTCCCAGTTTACCTGAGGCTTTTCAGTGACCACAAGCTCCGCAGCTGGTTTTCCGCCGCTTCCAGTGGCTGTTTCACCACCATCTCCGCCATTATTAGACTCAATCTGCATTTCACGAGGCGAAACTGCGCCTTGCAGGACTTTGATTCGCTCTTGGTAGGCAATTGCCCTTTGAACATAAACTTTGTTCAGACCGTACTCAGGATAAAGCTGGACAAGCTGCAAGAGGCTTTCTATTGCCTTTTGATATAGAGTTATGGCTCTGCCTCTTGCCCCTTGCTTGTCCAAACGTACCGCGTCTAACGCGTAAGCCGTTGCGGCCTTTTCAAGCTCATTTGAAGCACTCATGGTTTTTACACCATTTTATTCAGGCGATTTTAACTCGATTTTTATTTTCCCCTTCGTTCCCAAATTTTCAAGGGCTTTCTCAATTTCTTCATTTGAAGTTTTCAAATCACTTGAGCAACGGGTTAAATCTATTTCACCATTGCTCTTTCTCACGTATTCAAGAAGCACATCTTCCAGAGAGGGCTTCTCAACTGTTAATGAGATTTCTTTAATCTCGGATTTTTTATAAGAAAACAGGGTTTGTGAAGAATCCATGCAAATTTCGTCAGTAGTTTTGTGTCCTATTACTTGTGAAGAGCTGGCTGAGAGAGCGACAAGTTCTTTTACTGGCGCTGCTTTTGATGGGAGAGAAGTCGCGGGCGGTTCGGGAAGAGTTTGGGACAGTTTTTGCTCAAGGAAACTGGATACTTCAGTCAGTATTTCCTCACCGCCTGCTGTCTTTTTGCCAACAGGTATCAGAGACTCGTCTGCCGAGATCTTCGTTGCATAGAGCGTTTCGTGTATTGCGTCGTTAACGTTATTTAATTCGCTGGAGACATCGGGCAAAACTTGGAACAGTTCTGATGAAACATTTTGGAGAAGCTTCAAAGCAGGTTTTAAGTCAACAACAATATCGCTTAGCTCTTTTATTGTTTCAAGTCGAAGAATTACGCGTTCGATTGCCAACTGCACGCTGTAAAGGAACTTTATTAGTTTCCTGACTTCGGCGATTTCATTAGCGCACATCGCCGCTCTTTCTTTGTTGTTCTTTTTCAAAGCACCCATGCAGGATTCAAAAAGTATGCGATCTCTTTCTTTCAATCTGTAGTTTGCTTGTTCCAGCTTGTTTTGTTGAATTCGGAGCGTAAGTATCGATTTTGTGGCGACTTCACGTATCGGTGGAGGGCTTGAATGTGTTAGACCTTTTATGGCTTTTTCCCTCCGCCCGCTACTTCACTCTTGGGGTTATATTCCAGCCTTTCCGACTTCTTTCACGTAGACGACTACTGGCGGCTCTGGAAGTTCAGGCGCTTCATCAGGGGTTTCGTTAGTTGTTTCTTCAGGGGTTTCTTTAGTTGGTAATTTTTTGTCGGTTGACTCAGTAGAAGTGATATCGGGTTTTTGCTCAGGTTGTTTAGAATCGCCTAGTAATATATTTGAGAGCTTGCTTTTGGTAAGTTCAATATCACTCTTTTCCTTGTTGGCACGCTTGAGGTTCTCTTGAAGCATGGTGAAAGCAGACTTGTAGGCTTCCTCATCGATTTGACCTACTTCATGTTCTAGCTCTAGGTTGACAATTGCATAGCCCAGAGTTTTGATCTCTTGGTCACAGCGTGCAACTTCCTTTGCGGTGTCTTCTATGAGAGTTTCTGCATCTTTCTTCAGTTGATTTAGAACTCCCTCAAAATTGTTATGGAGCTCCTGGTAGAGGTCTGGAGAAATCTTTCTTTTTTCAGCTAGATCTTTAAGGGCTTGGTCCTTGCGCCATATGAGGGGTATCTGATCGCAGAGAACGCTTGCCTGTGACTTAAGTGTCGAGGTGAATGTGACTTCAGCACCATTAAATTGTAGGTTTTCCATGGGTTCTTTCGAGAATTTCCCGTCATTAAACTGGATAAATACAGCATCGAATTTCCCACTAGGGGTCAATGCGAAAGAAGCAACTTTTCCGACTGCACGACCGTACTCATCTTTGATTGGTTTACCGATAGAAAGAAAAAGATTGGAGTTGTTGGACATGTTTTCCCTCCTTCAGTTTAGTAGCTCTCTGTCGATGATTTCTCTGTTTGCGAGGCTGCTATTGATGGCATGCCTGGCGGTAGCTCTGGAAACTTGTCTTTGACTTTCTGCTCTGCAACTGTTGCGGCTTCTGATAGGATTTTTGAGGCGTCTTCGTTTACGGTGTCGAAGTTCAGCGTCATTCCTGAGCCTTGGCCTGCTTCAATCATTATTCCGCTTAGCATGTTGCCGATTTCGCCTAGTTCGTTCTCCGCTTCAGGGAAAACGCTCACTAGTCCCGCTCTGACGGTTCGTAGAACACCTACAGCTGGTCCTAAGGTGGACACTACATCTCCAAGTTCGGATACGGTTCGTAACCTTAACACTATCTGCTCAAGGGCGAGCCCGGCGTTTATGATTAAGCGTTCCATTTTGCGGACTTCTGCTAGCTCGTTGGCGAAAACGTTTGCGCGCGCACTGTCGTGTTTGGTGTAAGCATCAACTATTCTCGCAAAGATTGCTTTGTCTCTCTGGCTAAACCTGTCTGTGGCTTGGTCGAGTTTCTGCACTTGAAGTTCTATTCGTCTGACGGCAAAGTCAAGTCTTGGCTTCAATGGACCTGGTGGCGACACAGCGTCTTTTATGCGGTCCGTGAACGGCTGGTCATCCCGTCTAGTTTCCCATTTTTTCGCGAATCTTTCTGACAAATTAATACCTCCGAAACAAAAGATGCTTTCGAAATATCTTATACATTGTTAATATGATGAAAACATGCACGTATATATGTGGGGATATACACGGTGGGAAAACTTGTTTTTGGCTTTAATTGGAAAATTAAAAGGTAAGGTAGGCAGTATTCGGATATTAGACAAAAAAGTGTAAGTTAGACTAAAAAGAGGCTTAATCTAATGCTAAAAGACAAAGGTGAATTGAATGGGTGATAGGTTAAAAATATTCGGAATAGTAGCGCTCTTAGGGTTCATGGCAGGAGTGATAGCGCAGTTGACAGCAGTGTTCGTTATTCCGTGGATCATATCAATCCTACCAGCGCTTGGCGGTCTTACAAGCTACATGGTCGCAGGATTTGCTGGTGCCGTGCTAACGGTTGGGCTCGTAAGCGCATGGGCATACTTAACAGGAAATAAAAATCGGCCATAGGTAAAAACGAGCTCTCCAACTTTCCTTCTTTCACAAATTTCTAGTCTATAGGCTTTCGTTATTTTCCAATTTTATGTTAGATTAGACTAATTTCGACACAAAATATAACCAGAAACGGTCGTGTTTTTTCTGACTTGCTGAGCTTTTGGGTGGACTCAGGAGCGGAAAAAGATTTCATCCGCAAACGCGTCTACGTACCTCGATTTCCTCATCGTCCAATATTATAGGAAATCGTCCAACTTATTTGCGTTTTCTATCTAGGAAAAGTTAGATTAATATGCGGGTTGCAAATACCTTTCAAAGTTAAAGGAGAGGTTAATTACTTAACTCCGAAAATTGTCACAAGCGCACAGGTTTCAATCACGGAAAAGGATAAGGTGAGTAAATGAAGTATGTAGTCGTTGTTGGAGATGGAATGGCCGATTACCCCATTCCTGAATTGGGAAACATGACCCCCCTCCAAGCAGCACATAAACCGAATATGGACGCGATAGCAGCCAAAGGCCGAAACGGACTTATCAGAACAGTACCCGAAGATTCGAAGCCGGGCTCAGATACCGCAATACTTTCGATCCTGGGATACGATCCCATGCGGTTTTGCACGGGCAGAGGAGCCTTTGAAGCCGCTGCCAGAGGTATCCAACTGAAGGAAAATGACGTAGCATTCAGATGTAACTTGATAACAGAAAAGGATGGAATCCTAATTGATCACTCTGCTGGTCACATAACGAGCAGTGAAGCAGCCAAATTAATAGAATCCTTAAAGCAAACTTTGGAGAAACCTAATGAAATTGAATTTTTTTCAGGATTAGACTACAGACATTTCCTGATTTTACGGAATTTTGCAAATTCCCATCTAATTGAATGTACACCACCCCACGATGCGATAGGCGCTTATGTCTCGACGATCTTGCCAAGGGCTAAATCGGTAGAAGTAGAAAAAACTGTAGCCCTGCTGAAAGAAACAATTCACAAATCTAAGAAGATTTTAGAGCTCCACCCAGTCAACATTGCGCGACAGAAATCTGGCAAAAGACCTGGAAACATGATTTGGCCTTGGAGTGGCGGCAAGAAGCTAAATATGCCTTCGTTCAAGGAAAAATACGGTTTGAAGGCAGCAGTCATATCCGCTGTAGACTTGGTAAAAGGAATCGGAATTTACGCAGGAATGAAGGTTATTGATGTCCCTGGAGCCACTGGCAGAGAGGACACAAATTATGAAGGCAAAGCAGACGCTGCGCTAAAAGCTCTTGAAGACAATGACTTGGTTTTTGTCCACGTTGAAGCACCTGACGAAGCAGGACACGCTAGGGATTATAAGCTGAAAGTTAAAACGATAGAAGATTTTGACAAGAGACTGGTAGGCAGGATTCTTGAAGACTTGAAAGAACCGTATGCAATTGCTGTCTTACCAGATCATCCAACACCGATTAGAATTGGAACACACACAAAAGACCCAGTGCCTTTTGCAATCTATTCGCCCTTTCTAAGGCCTGATGGCGTGCAAAAGTTTGACGAATTCTCGGCAAGGAAGGGCGCGTTTGGCTTAGTAGAGCGGGAATATTTGATGTCACTTCTCATTTCTTCTACCCCAAACAGTAAATGATCAGAGATAGAAAAGCGCTGAGAGTGAGCAGCATGGATGAGAAAGAACAGCGCAGAACACTAAAGCGGACTTTGGGCTTGTGGAGCGCCACGGCCATAAGCGTGGGCGCAATCATCGGCGGCGGCATATTTGTCGTAACAGGCATTGTAGCGGGTTTGGCAGGTTCAGCCTTAGTAATTTCCATGGTTATTGCAGGTGTAATCGCGTTCTTTACAGCGTTAAGCTTTGCCGAGTTGGCAGCGTGGCAACCCGTAGAAGGAAGCGTCTACGAGTACGCGCGTCAGCTTATTTCGCCTTTTTCAGGTTTTTTGTCAGGTTGGATGTGGATACTTTCTAACACTTTCACGGGAGCCGCTGTTTCTCTCGGATTCGCATATTACTTAACAGTTGCGTTCCCAGGTTTGCCAAGTAACGTTATTGCGGCGGTATT
>Ga0315555_1002135_pt1 | contig 14071 bp, 15 predicted proteins | sample SalMarSW160380MG_FD_202113 | JGI IMG/M metagenome (GOLD analysis project Ga0315555, IMG submission 202113) | Salt marsh sediment microbial communities from the Plum Island Ecosystem LTER, Massachusetts, United States - Salt Marsh Sediment SW1603-80 ... | reverse complement strand
AAATTAAGTAAAGGTATGTCCAAGCTCTTCATTATCATAAACGAGATTTTTCCGACCGATATAGAAAAACCAAAAAAGAGTATGTGCTTATACTGCTTTAAATCTTCTAATAACGAATACTCACGTTTTCTATTCGTAAAAAAATCTACATTATATTTAATCAAATCTTTGATATATGGTCTCAAAAAATACACGCAAAGCACTAATTGGCAGACAGGAGCGATTACTATCAAGACAGGTAAGAGATTAATGGGTAAATTGGACATTACAAATATTATGCCGACTATCGAGACTGCATAAAATCCGCCGGATTGAATTATCGAAAGCTGCTTGCTTTTATGCAATGACCCTATTATTGAGGACAGCGAGTCTTTTGTTCCTGAAAACAAGAATGCGAATGCCAGAGAAAGAAGAACAGTCCTGAATATAATGTCAGATGTTTGAAAAGATAAAATGGTTAAGAAAACGAATATTATTAAACTCATTACTGTGAGATACCTTACGTAGTTTGAGAAATAGCGAGAGAGATTTGCGTCTTTTTTGGTTAAATAGGATGCGCCAAAATGGATTAATCCCTCGAATAATCCCCCAAAAATGAGTGCCCACAAGAAATCGAACACTGAATATGACATGTTGAATAAGCCGAAACCTGAAGGACCGTATACCCTGCTTACTTGAATTCCCAACAAAAGCCAGAAAATACCGCTTAGGATCATGAGTGCCAAGAACCAAACCCCGCCTGAAACTAGCCTTCCTGGCCCCGAGATGCTGAGGTCTTCCATCATTTAACATCCTGAATTTGCTCTAGATGTAGTCCTTTCAAGCGAAACTTTGATTCTTTATACATTACTCTGATATAAAGTTCTGGCAAAAACGAGGGAGTTAACAACAATATCCTGTGTATGGTATGCGTAGTATAGAAGATATGATATATGTGTATTTGGAAAGGCGAGCAAGCAAATTTGTGTGAAAATGGGTTTGGGATTACATTTTAACCCTAAACCAAAACCTAAAATGTGAAAAAGAGACTTCTATTTGACAATAAATTGGCGCGCGGAGCAAAAAATTAAAACGTTATCCTTTTCCTGTTAGCTGTGTGAAGTGGTTGAGGGAATGAGGAAGCTTTCGGTGGCAAAATTCGGCGGGAGCCTCTTGACTAATGAGGGCGAAAGAGTACCTGCGATTTTGGATTGCATAAAATCACTCAAGGATCAGGATGATTTAGGTCCTGTAGTTGTTTTCTCTGCGCCAAACGGATTCACAGATGAACTCATTAGAATAGGCGAATCTTACACGCATTCTAGACCTCTCGCAATAGATTCTATCTTCAACACTTACGAGAGAATAGCAAAAACCCATGTCAAAGGCAAGTATCTGAAACAGGTCAGTTATGAATTACAAAATTATCGACAGCAGATGGATGAAGCTGTCTCTTTAATCAATAAGCGTTTTCGTGGAACCGTTAAAGCAAAAGTTCTAACCAATGGTGGAGAATTGCCAACAGCTGTCCTCATGGAATATATCATGAAGAGCCAAGGTCTCGATTCCTGCCACATTCCTAAAGAGCAATGGCCTATTGTAACGGATGACAACTTCGAAAATGCTACCCCAGATTATGAGTTAAGCAAGAATAAGATTAATCACCTCGTTCAGTCACTTGAAGATGGAAATATAGTTGCGCAAGCAGGCTTCCTCGGCATCACAAGTGACGGCTTAGAAACAATCCTTGGAAGAGGTGGCTCCGATCTTACAGCAGTTTTTGTTTCATGCCTATTGAAAGGAAGATATGACGTTGAAACTGTTTTGTTCAAAGATGTGCCCGTTCAAAGTGCTGACCCAAATATAGTTAAAGACCAAACAACCGAGCATCTTACCTCTCTCAGCTATAATGAAGCCCACAAAGCATCCCTGATGGGAATGAAGATTGTTCAAGGCGACGCAATCTCAATGGCAAAGCGATTCAAGCAACCCATAAAGGTCATGTCAATAGCTAGACCTGAAGAATACACGACGATTCAGTCTGAAAGCAATGGTGACCAAACCGTGAAGTGTGTAACAGGAAAATCTGGATGCGCAATTCTTACAATGGATGATCAAAACAGCAGGTCTTTGGAGGATGCTTTGAGGATTTGGGAAAACCGTAACGACTTCTTTGATTTGGGAACCGAAACACTTGAGACAGGGAAGAGAATCCGAGATTTTCTGTTTCTTGATTCAGAGTTTCTGAGAAAAAATGAGGAACGGCTTAGAGGTTTTGATGAAGATTTAACAATCGAGGATGGTGTTGGCGTGGTTACCCTCATTGGAGACGGAATGAAATATTCGTCTGGAGTTGCCTCAATCGCCATAGGAGCCATACCAGAAATCAACATAAAACGAGGCATCTTTGCGCCGCATACATCGCAAATAATTTTGGTGGTTGATGAAAGCAATGTTGGCGCCACTGTTGCAGCAATCCATGCTAAGAGACCTGAAATGAACAAGCCACATTAGCGTTCCTTTAAGGAAGATCTAGCAGAAACCCTCTGGCAGTCATGATAACATAGAGAAGCTTGGGCATGCAATCACATTCAACAGCTTTTGAGTTTCACTCACAAGAGTGATGGATGAACTGAAGAAACTAATCGAAAGGTAGATGAGAGGCTCATCCTAAATTTTAGGTCAGCCAATTAGACAAAAGAGTGTTGAGAGGAACAATTCATGAAGATTTTAGCCATAGACATAGGTGCTGGAACTGAAGATGTCCTGCTTTATGATGATGAAAAACGGAGTATCGAGAACTGTATAAAGATGGTTCTACCATCCCCATGTCAAGTCTTCGCAGCGAAAGTAAGAACTGCAACTCGCCAAGGTAACGATCTTTTTGTTAAAGGAGACACGATAGGTGGAGGAGCTTTTTCGCATGCCTTGAGGAAACATGTTGAAGCAGGATTTAGAGTCAGCATGACAGAAAATGCGGCGTATACCGTAAGAAATAATCTGGATCAAGTCAAAGAAATGGGAATCGAAATCGTCCAAGATGCTGGACCAGAAAATTTCGAAGGAGAAACATTAATTCTTGAAGAAGTGAACATTGAGAAACTACGTGGCTTATTGAAGCATTTTGGAGAGACTTTCTCGGACATAGATTTTGTTGCAGTTGCGGTTCAGGACCACGGAGTTTTCCCAGAAGAAATGCCCAATAGACGGTTTCGCATCAACAAAATGAGGGAACTGCTAGAAAAGAATCCGAAGCCTGAGGCATTCGCTTTCAGGGAAAACGAAATTCCCCCATATTATCCACGAATGAAGTCCGCAGTGCATGCCTCGAAAAGACAGTTACCGAACGCTAATGTGCTGGTTATGGACACTTCTCCGGATGCAATACTTGGATGCCTAATGGATCCAGCGATAGAGAATGCTGACCCAATTCTCGCGGTAAATGCAGGCAATGGACACACCATGGCTGCAATAATATCAAGGGGCGAAATCACTGCACTATTAGAGCATCACACACGATTGCTGAATCCGCAAAAGATGGAGAGGCTTCTAAGGGATTTTGCAGACGGAAAGCTTAGCAATGAAGAAGTTTTCGAAGACAATGGACATGGCATGTTCTATCTGAAAAAACCACCCGGATTCTCTGAGATCGAAAAAGTGGTGGTGACGGGACCCAACAGGAATATTTTAGCCAAAACAAATCTCCCAGTTCATTTCGCTACTCCGGCAGGCGACGTGATGATGACCGGACCCATCGGCTTGGTCGAAGCAACCAAACGAATGCTATTGTAGATAGGCTATCTTATGGTTTGTATCCGTTTAGGTTGTTTATGGCTAACACTGCCTCTGTAATGTCCGCTGTTGTTCCTGGACTCAGGTTATGTTCTGGGTCTCTGAGTTTGCTGTCAAGCTTGAGGAGAAGATTTCTTCCCAAAGGCGTCGTCAAGCCCCCCTCCTTTAAGACCCGTCCAGCCTCGGCTGAGATGCTTTCCGCCTTAGCTTGACCCACTTTTCGGGAAATGAAGGTATCCGGGACTTCTGCGAGAATCTTCAGGAAAGCATGAACAGTTGCAGTGTTAATGTCCCCTGTCTCTTCAAGCTGCTTAACGAAATGTGGGTAACCAAGATCAAAGGTGATTGGATAATTGTGGACCCACTCAGAGGCTATAGAATCGTACGAAGAAGCAATCTCAAACGTGTCAAAAAGAGTCACCCCTTCATCCAGAATCCTCTTCTTTGATTCGGGGTCTCTCACATCCAGTTTCTTAGACCTATTCAATCCCCCAGGATTAACTAGGGCTATCGCATCGTAAACTTCCACCGCATCTTCAGGAGTTGTTGATTCAACAATCACCTTAATGTTCTTCCTAAGCTTGGACAAAGAAAAGCTGTTAGGAATCATTCCCGCCGCAGCCGCTATGGGCGCAAGCAAGATTATCGCACCCAACAGAGTGTTGCCGCCACTCTGACTCCCTAGCATACGGTCAACAGCGTCTTTGATTACGTTCCCGATACCCACCTCTGAGGGACCTACTTCTCCCTCAGAAACCCTGATTCCCTGCTCAGCCGCCCTCCTAAACGAAGGCTCTATCGCAACCGCAGACGCCAAAAAATGCTCGTATCTAGTTTCTGGAAAGTCCGCTGTTCTGTGGACGTTTCCGGGCTTCGGATATCCACTAACCTCTAAGAGGATAGCAAGTTCTAGGCATCTGGAAATATAATCAGCCTTCTCTGTGAGTGGAAAATCATTCATGCTAACATACCTTGAATTATTGTTTGCTGTCAGTTTGTCAGCGTGATTTAAATTAGTTTACCTGAAAGATTTCACACAAGAAAAAGGCACAAAACACCAACTACACTCCAAAGCCTGGGAGGTCAACAAAACCCTGAACAGTTTTTGGTATTATCCCCACATCTGGTGGCTTGTAACACTAGAGAAATCTTCTATAAAATTAAACTATAACAATTTTATATTTATTTGTTCAACAAACCTGAAATATTGTTTGTTTACAATTTGTTTACAGGGGGGATGTTAGTGGGAAATACAATAAAAATCCAAAGATGTAAGATTCGTAACATCCGGGAGAGCGTTGACTCATTAACAGACGAAGTGATCACACAGATCAACAAGATCAACCGTATTCTAACAGAAATCGAGCAGGATCGATTTAAACAATCATCTCAGGCTCAAACAAAATACAACACAAAACGCAGCAATCATATTATGAAACTAATAACAGAAGATTGTTGAAAACAGTACTTTTTCTCAGAAAACAGGGACAACTAGAGGTAATTTTATATACTGAAAGCGAAGATACGGAGTGTAAAAAATTACACACCAACTAAACAGTCAAACAGGTGAAAAACATGGTAAAGATTAAGTTATCAGCACGTGACGTAGCCTTCATTGGAGTTTTTGCAGCTTTATCCGTAGTTGTGATTAGAGTCATCCCAGGCTTCCCAATTATTGGATTATCAGATTCACAAATCAAATTTGACGCCGCAATAGCCCCAATTTACGGTATGATTTTAGGACCTTACCTAGGTTGCCTAGCTGCATTCATCGGAGGCATCGTCCTAGCTAACAGCTGGTTTTCTGTTCTAACATCCTTTGCCCCAGCAGTCTCAGCGCTAGTTGCAGGACTGTTGACACAAAAAAAATATACTTCTAACAGCCGTTTTCCGGGATGGGCAGCAGCCGGCATCATACTTGGTTTGCTGATTTTGGGATGGTACGCAACGTGGGTAGGACAAAATGCTTTGCTTTATCCATTACTTCACATATCAGCATTGATAGCAATCTTAGTCTTCAGGGGGCACATCGCAACAGCCTTCAAAAACAGTGAAGAAACACGAAAAGGCTGGAGCTTGAAGCCAAATTATATTCTCCTAGGCATCGTAGTTATTGTTGTTGCGTACATCCTTCCAAAACCATATTTGAGCGATATAGAAGCCCTTTCTTATCTTTCTCTTCCGCTATACTTCTTTGCCGGCGCCTTAATATTACACGGAATTTTCGGCGGTGAAGAAGGAAAAGTGAACTTTGTGGCTGCTGTTGCTTTGTCAAGTTACGCTGGCATAATAGCTGACCACATGGTTGGAAACCTATCATACATAAGCCTAATCGGCATAGTTTTTCCGCCTGAATTGTTACCAGATACCCCAGCACTCTTCATGTCAATCCTTCCAATTTCTGTTGTTGAGAGACTGGTATTCACTGCAATCGCAACAGTTTTTGGAGTTGGTCTGGTGCTTGCTCTCCGTAGAGCGGGATTGTTTCCCAGAAAAACATAGTGTAAGTAGATCAGGATGAACGTTAAAGCACGTGAAGGCGACCTGCTTGAGACTACAGACAACATCGTTTTTGATGTTAAAGGGTTAGTTCATCCTCCGAACCGAGTTGTAGCCTTCATCCGTTATGTTCCCGACCCACAGGGTGAACGAGAAAGAGATGGAACAAGGTACAGCAAATTTTACAACCTCTCCAAACGTTACGCCCTGCTGAAACAGAAATTTCCACAATACTTAGTAAACGACCCGGTCTTCAACACGTTACTCTGTGAGGTCCCACTTGAGGACGTGAAACAGCATTATCAGCCGGCTCAGGGTTTACAGGAACTTCGGAACAGGAACAACTTGGACGATGCAGAGAAAACTGCTTTACAGTTTATGGAAATTCTCAAAGAACATGCTGGGGTTCCATGGAGCAAACTGGGCGTTTCGGGGTCTATCCTAGTTAAGCTTCATGAGGCATCTTCTGACATTGACCTTATCGTTTACGGAACTGAAACAGGCTATCGGGTACAGGCAGCAATGAAAGAGATGCTAGAGGACAAAGATAGCCCATTCGAAGCGTATGATTTGGATGGTCTGAGAGAGTTGTTCGATTTCCGTTCGAAGGACACTATCACATCTTTCGAAGATTTTGTTCGAACCGACTCCCGAAAGGTTTCCCACGGCAAATTCATGGGAAAACACTTTTTCATCCGCTTCGTAAAAGACCTGAACGAGATCCGTGAACAATACGGCAGCATCATCTACAAGCCAGAAGGCAACGCAAGAATCAAAGCCACAGTGGCAGATGATTCAGAATCAATCTTCACGCCATGCAGCTACAAGCTCGCCAACGTGGAAATCCTTGAAGGACCAAAAGCTGAGCCTATTGAGGAGATCGTGTCATTTCGAGGAAGATTCTGTGAACAAGCAAGAAGCGGTGAAGCCGTGATTGCAGAAGGCAAACTTGAAAGAGTGCAACAAGAAGGAAAAGATGACCACTTCCGGTTGCTATTGGGAAGCAAGCCCTCGGACCACATGATCTTGATATAGAAATTGATTTTACTTCACTCTTGACTTCGTGGCACGTTATTGAAGAGCCCCTAGCGTCTCCAGAGCTGCAACTAACACTTAAATCAAGACGCAACAGTAACAATAGAGGACAGATAAGATGCAGACAGTCAAGGTTCCGGGACGGAGCAACAAGCATAAAGTTCTCATGTATGCGATAAGCACCTGCGGCTGGTGTAAACGCGCCAAGAAATTTCTGAAAGACAATGATGTCAAATATGAATACGTTGACGTCGATCTGTGCAGCTGGAAAGACAAAGAAAAGATTAGGCAGGACATTCAAAGCCGCGGAGGAAGACTAGCATATCCAACAATAATCATAGACAACAAAATCTTGTTGACTGGCGCATCCCCAGACAAGATAAGAGAGGTTCTGGAAATTTGACGACCCTAGAAAATGTGAGAAAAAGAGCAGAGAACGATGCAAAAGCCCGGGGCTACTATCTAACCCCTGACACAGAGCTTCTCCAAGACCTTCTTGAGGGTCTGCTGAAAAACGAAGAACGCTACGGCTATCCATCGTGCCCATGCAGACTGGCTTCTGGAAAGTTCGAGCTAGACAGAGACATAATATGCCCATGCGACTATCGGGACCCAGACGTAGACGAGCATGGACAATGCTACTGCGCATTATACGTCAGAAAGGACGTTCATGAGGGAAAGATGACTATACAACCAATTCCCGAGAGAAGACCCACAGAGAAACAGTCCAGAGCATACACAATTTCCGGTGAACCTCCAGCTGAAACGACCACAGAAAAAGCAGAGGAAACCGAAAAGTTCTCTGAAACCAAAATGAAACTGTGGTATTGCAAACAATGTGGCTATGTCTGTTTCCGCGAAGACCCACCGTACGTCTGTCCAATATGCAGAGCCAAAAGGGAGATGTTCTCTGAATTAGCTGTAACAGCAGAAATCCGTGGAAAAGCATCATAGCTCAGACGGTAACTTCACTAATTCAGGTTTGCTGTTCCATAGCTTGTTAATCATTGTTTCTGATTGGAGAGTTTATTCAGTGTACAAGTCTACAAGATTTTGTGCTACGTTACTGGAAATGCCGTGATTTTTTAAGTTAATGTAGGACGCTTCAATATCTTCTATTGACACTTCTTCTATGTTGTTGCACCATGGAATTTTTGCTTCGTTCTTTATTCTTTCTTCAATTTGATTAGTTGATGCCTCAGATGCCTCGGGTAGCAAGTTAATTGTGATGTGAGCTTTTTTAACCATGGAGTGACCAGCTTGAAGAGGTAGATTATAAATTAAGATATAAGATACGTCTAACCTTTTATATAAATCTGACTCCGAACCAACACACCCACAAAAAGAACATGAATCTCACCGATTTGCGAGAACCCGAAGCCTCTTCACGGCGTTAAGTTTCTCTTTGCCACCCACCTTAGCCTGCTTAACCGCATTTTCTAATATCTCAATCGTCTCATCATAGGTCGCCCTGTCCACAGGATAGGGAACTCCATCTTTTCCTCCCACACAGAAACTGTATTTCACTGGATCCTCCCAGCATGGTTTCTCCCCATATACCAAATCAGAAACCAAAGCTAAAGCCCGCACTGTTGCAGGACCTATCCCTCGGATGCCTATCAGTTCTTCGTAATTTTTGGGCTGAAAATCATACGCCCGTTTAACCGCATTCCAGTTAAGGCTTCGAGGCAGAGAAAAAGCATCTATCTCATACTCCTTCCCCAGAGGCTGCGGAATCCACTCCTGAAGAGACTTCTGATGAACAGGACGAATAGACAGAAGCAGTTTCTTCAGCTTCTTTGGTTCCTCCTTGGCGATGTCAGTTGAAGCTTTTCGGCAGCCTTCACTCTCTTGTGCAGTCATGTCTAGCACAACATCTCGTTTCACGTCTCCAACCACGGCGTCGTGAGGCTCAACCACAAAATCTTTCACGTTCTCGGACAGCCAATGATACCTCCGCGCCGACTTATCATTCGCGTTTATTCCCTGCTGAACCACAGCCCATGATCCCTTTTCTGTAACAAAGAAGGCGTGATGATATAGGGGATAGCCCGCCTGAACTGCGGTGGTGTCAACTTTGGCGCTCATTCGGCTAGCATACAGCAAACTGTCGAGTTTACTTGAAGAAAAACCATACTTCTCTCCCAAAAAGTCGATTTCTGCCGGCGTTTTCTTGGAGGTTTTGCCTTTCCCGCCGCAAATAGTCAACCCAAGCTCCGTCTGGTTTACTGCAGTTTTCAGAACACCCGTTAAGACGGTGGTCACGCCTGATGAGTGCCAGTCATATCCCAAGACGCAGCCCAAAGCCTGAAACCAGAAGGGATCCGAGACTCTCCTCAGGAACGTGTCTAAGCCATACTCGTCCACGATTATTGTAACCATCTCTTTGGCGAGTTTCTGCATTCGGAAAACAAGCCATCTCGGCGCCTTACCGTAATGAAGCGGAAGCCTCGCAACCCCTGTTCTCTTCAAGGCATAACCCTTTCTCTAACCAAATATATGGAAAAGAAGCTTAAAACAATCCCTCAATTTGCAGAAGGAAACCTTAGAGCAGATGCCCTTCCCTGTCGATCTCCTCAAACCAAATACGGGTAGAAGAGATGGGATAATGATCTTCAGACAGAACCATCTTCACAGTTACAATCGGTAAAGGCGGCATTCCCAAACTCTTCCGTTTTTCGTTAATTATGCGAGCCCGTGGCTCCGTTTCCTCACTCACAACTATGGCGTCAATCCGTTCATCAGACAAGGTGACTCCGTAAGCATCATTTAAGGGCGTAATCTCCGCCCGTTCCAAAAGCCCATTCTGTCTCAAGAAGCTTTTCAGCTCTTCAAGCCGCTGGGCGTAGGACGCGATTCTGTGAGGCTTCCTTAATTTCTTCAAGAAATCGTCTGAGCAGAGACCTATGAGAACACGGTTTCCAACCTCGAACGACTTTATCAGCAATGCTAGGTGACCGCTGTGAAACAGGTCAAAGGTTCCGCCCACAGCCACTGTCTCAAACTTTTTCTCCATAAGGTTTCATCACCCAATACGTGCGCCTTGAAGGTCAACTTTAGATATAATAATCTTTTCTTCAGGCAAAAGTTTCTTGAAAGCCTCATGAACTGCCTCCACAGTGTCAACTGTAACCAAGGCATGAACCGCCTCACCCAACATATTTTGCGTAGCACCAATAGCCCCAGCCTTCTCCGCAAGCTCAATCAACTTCTGAACACGCCCTGTAACAAAACCTGTTCCTAAAGCAAATTCTTTACAAGCCTTCATAAAGTTCTCTAGGGAGGGGTCTGCAAGAATTTTCTTGAGGGTTTTTCGTCCCCACTCGTTAATTATTTCTCTTTTTTCTTGGGAAGAAAGCATTTCCTTGGTTGGGTACGGTCTGAAGGTGCCTGCAATTATCCTGTGATCAGGAGAAACAGGAATACGATCTAAACGAGACAGTCCGGGTGCGCCGGGTTCAATGGTTAACCCGCAGCCTCCAAACAATAATGGACCAACCGTTCCTAAACCCGTTCGGCACCTCACCTCAGCCACATGAGCTACTCTACCCAACTGATTAAACGTCAAATTGAGACCAAAAACTTTGCTGAGAGCCAAAGCAGTTCCTAGAGCACCAGCGGCACTAGACCCAAAACCCGCTCCAATGGGCACCTCTACACGATGTACAACAGTGACAGAATAGTTTTCAGGAACCTTCGCGGTCAGCATTTCAACAACAGATTTCGTTGTCTCAGCCTCTGGACAACATTCTCCGTTGATGAACACTTGAATCCGTCTTTCTTCAGCCCCAGCCACCCTAACCTCAGTTGAAACCCCTTTGTTTAATGCAAATCCCCCACCCCGAGCACCAATCCGCTCAGGATCAGCAATCAATTTACCATCAGGAGTTCTGTCACAGATTTCAAAAAAGCTGGAAACTCCCGCAGGGCTAAAAGCTCTAGCTCGTTTTAGCACCCATTCGTTGCCCCCTACTTTTCAGGTTTGGGAGCCAACGATGGAAAGGCTTTGTAGCACGCCTTCAATATTGGTGGGCCTAGTGTTATTAGGAACGGTATCTCTGTTGCGAACGTCCATATGAACCATATGACAGACGTCCATAGGGGCAAGTTGGACTCTGCACTCACGGCAACAGGCAGCATAAACACATGACTATACGCCCAAACGCCTGCGCCTATGATTGCGCTTCCGACGCCGAGACCTACCAATGAGCCTATTCCGTAGCTTCTCCATTCTGGCCATTTGAATCCGATGGCGACTGTAATTAGATAAGTTGCGATAACGAGGCTGATGAACAGAATAGCTGCAGTAGTGGAGATGTAAGTGTATAATGCATAACCCATGCCTATTGAGATGAGCCCTACGATTACACTCGAAATTGCCAGAGTCTTTGCCCATTCTATCTTTTTTCTGGAGATTAAACCAATGAGATAGAATCCTACGAAATTGGATGTAACGCCGACAGTTAGGCTTAGTAACGGATCATTGTGAATCAACGTATCGCTGATGAAAATACCAATGGCTGCTCCGAAGCCACCGACCTTTGGTCCAAAGAGCACCGCAAAGGTTGCGGGAATAACTACTGAGGGCCAAAACCTGACAATGCCAATTCCAGGAGCGGTAATTGGAAGAAAGAGGTAGATTAGGTATCCTACTACGGCATAGAGGGCTCCACAAATTCCGGTTACTACGATATCCCTTGTTTTCATATTTGTTTCACTCGATTCATGTTTTCACTTAAGGACATTAAAGAGTCATATAACAATTCTGTATGGTTTATTTGAACACGTACAACCTCTTTATATTCTTTGGACATACTTTTTTTGTTCGGGTAGAAAAAATTTAATTACTCAAGTGCCGAATTTTACTGAGCTTTGGGGGTGACTAAGTGAAGTATAAGATTGAGATCGAACGTAGTGGATGTATCGCCTGCGGTTCATGCTACAGCGTAGACCCATCTCACTTCGAACCGGACGAAGAAGAAAAATCAACCGTGATAGGGGGAGAAACTGATGCCAATGCATCCTCAGGAGTCTTCGATGATGAGGAAATTGAAAACGCCAGAATTGCAGAAGATTCTTGCCCCGTATCCATAATTACTGTAACCGAATTGTAAGCATCCAAGCATGAGCCTAAATTCGATTTCCTTTTCTTTTACTAGCCAGAACAAAACGAAGTCGCGTTGCGAAAATAGCGTAAAGTTTAAGGGTTTGCAGACGGTTCTCCCTTTAAATACTTGTCTAGCTTGAGGAATGAATAGTTGAGTTCTGAAGAAACGTTAGTAGAGAAGAAGACACAGGTTCTCATAAAACTTCGCGGTTACAAGGTGCTGAAAAAAGAGGAAGTGAAGAACGCCATCAGCTTCAAAGTTAAAATGAAAGACAACCAGAAGGCGATTATCTGGGCTGTTACCACCGGCGGAACAGTGGGAGTCGCATACATCACGCAACTCAAGAAAGCCATGGACGATGACAAAGTTGAAAAAGGAATCATCGTCACCATCGGAAAGTACACTCACACCGCCAAGACACGCTCCAAAAAACACGGAATAGAACTGATTCCCAAAATTTTCCCATCCTTCAAAATTTTTGACCACGACTTCGTGTCGAAACATGAACTCCTCACACCCGAAGAAAAGAAAGAAATTCTGGAAAAATATAAAATGCAACCTTACCAGTTGCCCCGGATCAACGCTTACGACCCAGCCATCATAGCTGTGGGCGGCAATCCGGGTGACATAGTTAGGGTCATCAGAAAAAGTCAGACTGCAGGAAAATACGTCGCCTACAGATATATCGTCTAGAACAAAATTTTTCGCCTAATCAGGTAGAAAAGAACTTCGTTTGCGTCATTCACAAATCAGAATAGCGGTTATTCGCCCTGACGTTAGTGGCGGTAATAGGTAAAAAGGCGCATATTCTACGTTTAACCTTCTAGCCCAGAAATGTTTTTAGGTGCAGCTTTATTCACAAGCTACAGCTTTCCAAAAGTGAAGACGAATGGACATAACAATACTGTTAATTGCTTTAGGATTGGCGATGGACTCATTTTCAGTAGCCATAGCAAACGGATTGGCAACTAAAACATTCAAAATCACTAAATCCCTCAAAATATCAGCCTTCTTCGGATTCTTTCAGGCAATCATGCCTATCATTGGATGGTATGCTGGCGTTTCCACTGGGTAATCCTTAATAAATAGCTGTTTACTCAACTTTGCTTATATAGGTAAACTGTTTACATAGCTTTTCGGAATAGTTTTCCACCATCATCATATTCTCCTGTTTCGTACCTGAATCCTTGTTCTAACAGTTTCTTTGCTTCTTGGATGTTTGTTGCTATTTCGCAGATGTATTCTACCGGTTTGTTCTGATAAATCTCCTCGTAAAGGTCAACATATCGTTGGGTAGTCATTATTGAACTGTGTCCTAAGATTCTTTTAACGTGCTGCATCGACTTTGTTTTATGATATTCCCGTAGGGCTTTGCAGTGTCGAAAAGTGTGAAAGTGTATCTCAAGCAAGTTGGGATTATTATGGACTTCAGCAAGTTTCATTACTTTTCTCCGTAAACTTGTCCTTCTGCTGTTTCGCGATCTCTTAGGAAACACTCTGTTTTTGTTCTCTGTTTTTGGCAAACTTTTTAGAAGGTCTATAAGTTTCTGTGGCGCTTGAATAATTCGCGCTTTCCCATTTTTTGACGACCTGATTGTGATCTGCTTTCTTTCCGCGTTTATGTCCTTCCATTCAAGCCTTTCAGCCTCATTGAATCT
>Ga0315555_1002128_pt1 | contig 14089 bp, 9 predicted proteins | sample SalMarSW160380MG_FD_202113 | JGI IMG/M metagenome (GOLD analysis project Ga0315555, IMG submission 202113) | Salt marsh sediment microbial communities from the Plum Island Ecosystem LTER, Massachusetts, United States - Salt Marsh Sediment SW1603-80 ... | reverse complement strand
ACATAAAACCGGACAGAAAGATAAAATACGCTTTGTGAAATCTTTTGTACCAAATATCATGACTTATAATAATAAACTAAGAGTTTTGTGAAGCCCTATCATCAGTTTATTTACCCTCGGGCGCCATACTCAAAAAATCCCAAAAATCATCGGATCTCATGTATGAATTCCCTTTTAAGCGGATATTTCACTGATAAATACAATCTCAATATAAATCCGGGAAAAGTGTCTTAATATCATAAGAAAGACGCACATAAAAAAAGCCCCATTTTAATAAGGGGGCTTCACTTCTGATTCAAATATCTTATCTTCCCGTTTCGGCAAAAATCCTCTTGTCCTTGGCAGCCAGCTCTTCCTCTTGAGCCCTTTAAGTATAATCCAAAATCTGCCGCATGATCACCTCATTCTTCTCAAACTTAATATTTCTTTTCAGGAAATCCTTCCCCCAGGAATTCCCCACATACTCAAGGGTGACCGCGGCCAGCTGCCGCATTCTCTGTTCGGGATGAAGCCGGTAGATGCGTAAAAGATCAAACGTGGCATCCTTCACGTCCAGATACTGGTGATAAGTAATCATATGCTGCATGGCGGATACCTTCAATCCCTGATTTTCACTGGCAACCGCATTGATAAGATTCTCCCCGAAAGCTTTCCAGTCGGTCCTTTCAATTCTATCTGCACTTTGTGCTATCAAGCCTGCCGTTAAAACAACAACATCAAGATGATAATACTAACTCGTCTCATAACAAATCCTCCTTAATTTATGGAAAAATTGATATTGATACTGCTGTGGAAACCTCGCTTAATTATCTCGGACACTTATCTCCTTCCTACTGGCCTTCCCTGGCGAATGTTGCAATCTTTTTTCCCATATTAGAATAATGAGTTTGGTGCTTGCAGAATATTCGATTTTGTTTCATTAAAAACCAAAGGTATCCGGTTAATATTAGGAGGCGCATGACAATTTTATTCACTCACTCCTCAATCCCCGTACGGGAAGCCAGGAGCTATATCAGGTGACTTCCAAAAACAAGCTTCATTTGCCTGAATTACTGTCGTTGCAATTCTATATCATTGAAATATTTTATAATTCTTATGAGGTAACTGGACACTCCTCATCAGAAATACCATTAGTTACAGGAAGACCAGATGCGAGGTGGAAGTCACGCTTAACTGATCCTCTTGCAATAACCGGTTTATTCCTGGAAAAATAAAAATCCCGTCTAAAAAAAAGTAGTCTGCGGTAAAATTCATGTTGATGTTGCGGAAAGAAAACGACTGCAGACCAGGAAACGAAAATAAGAAATTTTCCGAGGCGATAGTCTGCAGGAAAAGATTTGTACAAAAAGAGCCGTTCCAGAAGTAAACATTCAGGGATAACCTTAACACCCACCCGTGAAAGGGCTTTTACCTATTGAAAATTTTCCGGATATAATGTTACTTGTATGTAGTGATCAAGATTTAAATAATCTTTTGCCGCTTTTTGTATGTCCCATGCCTTTAAATCCCGTATCATATTCCTGGTCTTAAGTATAGTCCGGGGATCTTTTCCCAGGAAATAACGAGATTCCAGGGCATCCAGCCAGTAGTCATTTTCCTTTAAGGACGTTTCATACTCTCTCAGATTAATTTCTTTCACGCGCTGGATATATTTTTCCTTAATACCATAGGTTTTAATGCTGTCCATCTGGGAAAAAATTTCCTGAGTCAGATTTTCCGCTTTTTCAGGCTGGGCACCGAAAGAAATGTTTATCTGGTACCGTTCTCTGGGAAAACGTGAGAAGTCTCCGTTTACACGTACACCATATGTGGCACCCAGATCTTCCCGGATATGTTCTCTGAATTTAATGCGCAGGATATCTAAAAGCACATCGGCTTTGAATTGGTCTTCCAGGCTCCAGCGGAATTTCCCCAGAAGGAGAACATTGGTCAGACTCTTAGGCTCCACCCCTCTTTTGACTTCTCGTCTGATGATACCATGAGGATAATCATAGGTCACATTGCGCCAGGTTTCCTTGCGGTTTAAGTCGGGCAGGCTGCCCAGGTAGGTTTCAACCAGATTTTTGATATTTTCTGTTTCAAAATTACCAACAAATATAAAAGTAAAATCACTGGCATCAGCGAAACGGTCGCGATAAAAATCCATCGATTTACGCAGGTTCATCATTTTTACCGTTTCCCCGGTCCACGGCATATAGCGCGGATTATGCTGTGTGATTGTTACCGTAATAGTATCCCTGAAAGCAGCATCAGGACTGGCAGAACGGTTCTCATAAAATCCCCGGAACCTTTCCTTTAAAGCCTGAAAAGCAGAACTGTCCTGGCGGGGCCGGGTGAAGTAAAGGTAGATGAGCTGGAAAAGAGTTTCCATATCCCTGGGAGATCCGTTACCGCTTATTCCTTCGCTGAGTTCATCAATGTAGGGAGAAACACTGACCACTTTATCGGCCAATAGTTTTTTAAGCTGCTCCTGCGAAAACTGAGCCAGCCCTCCCTCTTTTACCGCCGCCACTGCCGTTCTGGCGGCAACCAGTAAGGAATCCGGTGCCAGGGAATATCCACCCGGGCTGAAAGAAGTAAACAGAATCTCATCATTCATAAAATCCGTTGGCTTTAATACTACCAGTATACCATTGTTCAGTTGCCATTCGGTGGCCCCGATTTCTTTGAAATATTTTTCTTTAATAACCTGGCCAGGCTGTGGAACGGATTCCAGCAGGGGAACTCCGGCTACTTCATCGATATAGGGTTCAACATCCTCTTGCTCCACCGCGGTCAGGATCTCTTTCAAAGTATCAGCAGTCAGGGTATCAATACCTTCTTTTTGCGGGTAGGAAGAGAGAACAACCCGGTTGCGCCCGCTGATCCACTGAGCAGCCAGAGCATTTACTTCATCCAAAGTTATTCCCGGCATCAGTGTCCGGAACAGTTCAAATTCATGAGCAATTCCGGGAACTGGTTCATCAACCAGATAATTCCGGATATATTCGGCCGCAAACTGGCTGGATTCCGTTTTTTCTCTCTCAGTAAAAGCTTGTTCCATCATGCGGATGGCAGCATTTTTATTTCTTTCCAGTTCAGATTCGGTGAAGCCGAATTTTTTTACTCGCTTTGCTTCCAGCAACAGGGTATTAAATCCACGCGGAATGTTATTATCCTTAACCACCGCACTCAGCATATACGCTTCACTGTTTCTTACAATACGTCCCTTTCCTGAACTGGCAAAGAGTAAAGGGGTATCCGGCTTCTTTGACAGTTCTGAAAGCCGCTGATTAAACATACGGTTATAGAGCAATTCAACCAGTTGTTCACGGTAATCATTCACGGTTGTTTCAGGTGAAGGTGGAAACTTATAATAAATCTCTGCCCTTGAAAACCGGGCTTCCGGATCAGAAACAATGGTAAATAGAGTGCTGTCATGCGGGGGAACCGGATAATCCGGACGTATATTTTCCTGCCGGGGATTCGGCAGATCTGCGAACTGTTCCCGGATAAGACCTTCTACCAGGCTAATGTCAAAATCTCCCACTGCTACAATTGCCTGAAGATCGGGACGATACCAGGTATTGTAAAACTGCCTGAGTGCTTCATGATGAAAGGTATCCAGCACCGCTATCTTCCCGATGGGCAACCTTTCCGCATACCTGGATCCCTGAAACAACACAGGAAATTGTTTGTCCAGAATACGGGATTCAGCACCTCTTCCCAACCGCCATTCCTCAATAATCACACCCCTCTCCTTATCGATCTCTTCCCCGTTAAAGGAGATAAAATGGGCCCAGTCAGTCAGCACCTCAAAAGCAGTCCGGATAATATCAATACTGTCTGTAGGAATATGAAGCATGAAAACAGTTTCATCAAAACTGGTATAGGCATTGATATCGGGGCCAAACCGCATACCAATGGATTCCAGATAACTGACCAGTTCATTTTTCTCGAAATGCCTGGTGCCGTTAAAGGCCATATGTTCCACAAAATGGGCCAGACCCTGCTGATCGTCCTTTTCGAGGATGGAACCTGCATTCACCGCCAGCCGCAGCTCCGCCCTTTTTTCCGGTTTGGTATTCTTACGGATATAATAAACAATCCCATTATCCAGGGTGTCCCGCACCACGTCCGGATCGAAAGGAAGAATCTGACCGGGAAGGTAAGAATTTTCTGAGCCAGCCTTTTCTGTAACCTGGCAACCGGCTTCAGGAGTAAAAAGAAATGATACCAATATTAATGTGAAAAGGAGAGATAAAACGTGTAATTTTTTCATTCTGATTCCTGTCCTGTAATTTTACTCAAATTTTTCATAATATAATGGATTTAAGACTCAAAAGTTTCATTACATTACTTTTACCAAACAATTCTTTTTACTTATTCTTCCCTATAGTGACAAACCGTCTGGAAACCGTAAAATCAGCATCTTCCACAGCCTGAAATTTCCATAAAAAAGACCGAAGATTCTTCCCTTTATGTACCTGAATACGGTTTATCTGCTGACTTCATTCTTCTCCCAAGTACGATCATATCAGGATAATTCCCCAAAGGAACTACCTGGTTCAGAGGGACAAATTTATGATAAAGATCTATCATGTAAACGGCAGGAGATATTCTTAAGGTATTTTCAGAATTCCTGACCTCTTCCTTTTATATCATTCCAATGAAGGTGACTGAGAAGAAAGATTTAATGATTAGAAAAGTTTGTGATTATTTAATTTCAATTTCAAGTTGCTGAGCCAGTAAGGTAAGGTTATTATATTATTTGCTAAAGACCAAAAATCTGATTCAGGGAAAAAAACGAATTAATTATATAGTGAGGAGGATTTTCATGAATTACTGGCTGCTGAAATCTGATCCGCAGGAATTCAGCTGGACTGACCTGAAGAACAGCAAAAATCAATGCACCCACTGGGGTGGGGTACGAAATTATCAGGCACGGAATTTATTGCGGGAGATGAAAAAAAATGATCTGGCCTTCTTTTACCACAGCAGCACCAAGCCGCAAACCATAGAGGGCATTGTTAAGATAACCGCAGAGGCATATCCTGATCCCACCCAGTTTGACCGGAACAGTGATCATTACGATCCCCAAAGTACCACCGGAGATCCCCGCTGGGTGATGGTGGACATAGAGATCACTCGCGATCTGACAGCTCCCATCACCCGGGACGAATTACAAAACCATCCCAAACTTGAAAAAATTATTTTATTTAAGAATTCCCGTTTATCCGTCCAGCCGCTAAAAGCAGCGGAATGGAGAATGATCCTCGCTATGCGGAGAATATAATTTGTGACATATTTTTATTCGTCGGATACTTCAGAGCCACTAAAAAAATCAGACAGAAAACCAGTAATAACATGTTAAAATGAATAGAAGTTTCAGAATAATTGTAATTAAATTGACTTTTCTTCAAAACCTGTGAATTTCTGATGCCTTGGAGCCTTGATGGCAAAATTTACAAATTAATCAGGTTAACTAATAAAAGAGGGAGAACAGGATGAGTGTGTATTCCATAGGTATCGATATCGTAGAAATCGACAGAATCGAAAAACTTCTGGAAAATTACAGTGATAAATTTTTAAAAAGAATATTTACCGTCCACGAAATCGATTACTGCAGCCGGAAAAAGAACAGGGGGAGCTATGCAGCAAGATTTGCCACGAAAGAAGCGGTATTCAAAGCAACCGGTTATGGTCTGGGGAAAGGAATAACCTGGAAAGATGTGGAAGTAACCAACGATGAAAAAGGAAAACCGGAAGTACACTTATATGGGAAAACTGCGGAGATACTTAAGGATAAATCAGTGTATCTTTCTATAACGCATTCCAGGGATGCGGCCATTGCTATGGTGGTGGTACAGTGAAATTTGGCAGCGGTAAGTTCAGGTCCGTTTATTTTTTTTTGCCCAATCCAGGGTAGGTATCTCCAGTACAAATAAATTTCTGTCGGACATATTTTTATCCAAATTTATGCTGCCATATTGAGCTTCCATTGCCAGGCGGCAGAATATCAGCCCCAGGCCGCGTGCAGGTTTATATCCCGCTTTCTTTAATTCCGGCTGTGCATTTTTCAAAAAGATCTTTTCTTTAAAATTTTCCGGAATCGGCTTACCGTCATGAGAAATACATAACCGGATTTTTTGATTCTCCGCTTTGCTTGTTTCCACATTAATACTCATGAACTCGGGAGTATTCTGAAAGACATAGTTGAAACAGTTTTCCAGGACACGTTCGAAAATACTCTTATCCATATAGACTCTGGATAGTTCTTCCCGCAGTTTCATATGAACCGACTTTGACTGATGTTCAGGAATATCCTTAAAAGATTCCATAATATCACTTACCAGACTATTTAAATCGGTGTGAACCGGTTCTATTTCCATTTTCTTCTGCTCAAGACGGCTGATATCCAGAAGATTAAGAATCATGCGGAGGAGGCTGCGACTGCTTCTGGCAATTCGCTGGGTATAAACATCTTTTGACTCATCCGTGGCCATTTCCTTGTTCATTTCCATCATCTGCAGGTTACCCTGGATGACAAAAAGAGGATTCTTCATGTCGTGAATAATCAGATTGGTTAGTTCTTTTTTCAACAAATCTTCTCTGAGTAGGGTTTCTTTCTGTTTTTCCAGTTCCTGATTTCGCCGGATGATTTCGTCATGATACGACTTAATCCGAAGGAGCGATTTAACGCGCGTCAATAATTCCACACTGTCAAATGGTTTGGTCAGAAAATCATCCGCACCGGCTTCCAGCGCTTTAATTTTATCTTTTAATTCCTTCAAGACCGTTATCATAATAATAGGAATATGGAAGGTGGTTTGACGCTTTTTCAATTTTTCACAGACTTCATATCCATTAATTTTTGGCAACATAATATCGAGCAATATGATATCCGGTGGATTTTCCTCGACAATTTCCAGCGCTTTTGCCCCGTCATTGGCTTTTAAAATTTCATAACCGGCCGGTTTCAGAAAGTACTCAAGCAAATCCACGCTTTCCTGGCTGTCATCCACAACCAGAACTTTTGCCCGGCTCTTCAAGCTCTCTATCATAATGGTTTATAATCCTTTAATTTAAGGTAAGAATATTTTATAAATATATAGTGCTCTTTATGCTATTACAATATGTTTACTTAAATATGGCAATGGAATAATTCACGGTTTTTTAAATTAAAGCCTCACCCTTATCCGTCAAATTTTTTAATATAAAATGGACACTACAAAATTTAAACAAAAAATATGAAAAATACTTGAGTAAAATGATAAAAATTTGAATTTTGAGAAAATTCACAGGAGTGTCATGTGTCTTGTGAAATACCCCTGAAAATAAAGCAAGGGGTTATAAACTGACACCAATATTAGAAACATTTATTTTTGCTGCGGAATGTCTTAACCGGGAGAGAAAGCTCTAAAAGACGGCTTTTCTGTACCCGGCCTCAACCCATAGAGGCAATCTTACTGTTCTCTTCTTTCGTCCTGACCGATACTGTTGGAATTTTCATGATAATACTGTTACCCGATTTTCCTGTTGCACGGATGTTAACATCACCCCCCAGTTCTTTAATCATCTGAACACTTACGGTGAGTCCAAGATTCACTTCGTTAGAGTTCTCCAGTTCCGAAAAGGGATCCATAATCTTGCGTATGTATTCATCGGGCAATGCCACGCCGCTATCCTTAATCTCGATGGTAATCCAGTTTTTATCTTCAGCAGTACTTTTTATTTTGATTACACCATTATTGCCGATCTGCATTTTTGCATGAAGAATAAAGTTCAACAGAATCTGTTGGAAATATATGGCACTACACTGAACCACCGGAATATTTTTATTGAGTTCCAGTTCAATTTTAATGCTTCTCTTCTCTATTTGTCCCCGGATCAGATTGAGAGTATTAACTATCAGCGGATTGATTTCAAGATACTGGGTTGCGGAATCATTATTATGCCTGGTCATATTTAATAATCCTCTTACAATATTTGCAATACGCATTGATTGTTTTTCAATGATTTCCAGGCTTTCCTCCAGTCGATGTCCCATTCTGGCCATCTGAACATTTCCCATGATAATCTGCAATGGATTATTAATTTCATGGGCAAAACCGCCGGCAAGATCCCCGATGGTGGCTGACCTTATTAGCTTCATGAGACGTGTTTGCATATCAACCAGTTGCTCTCTCTGTTTCTGCTCTGTTCGCTTTAATTGATTATACTGGATTGCCAGTGAAGCCTGCTGAACGAAAACATTCAATAGTTCCAGATCCCTCAGACTGAAATTTGACTGATCCTTTGAGGTAATCAATACAAAAATTCCCAGTCCCTTCTGGTTATCCAGCATGGGTACCAGGATAACATTACCTTTTCTTCTTCTCAACTGCTTATAAATCATAAAATCTGCCAGAGGTACTACCATGGGATGCCCCTGATCCCACAGCCACTGGATAATGCCCTCATCCCTGGCACAGGAAACAATAAGATCCAGATCTTTATTTTTCTTATTACTTGCAGAAAAGAACTGATCCCCATCCAGCAGAAAAACTTCGCTGTCTATCACCGGTATCAGTCGTCTGGTTACTTCATTTAAATGGTCTATTACTTCAAGGATTTCCAGATTTTGGGAAACTGCCGAGGCCAGTTTCTGAATGGAAAGATATTCCTCCAGGGAATCCGACAGGTCTCCACTTTTTCTTTTCTCATGCGACAGATCACCGCGCAATAAATGTAAATCTTTTTTTAACTCACCCACCAGTGAAAGGTAATGTTCAAGTATTACGTCAATTTTAGGACTTTTCTCTTCCGGTTCCTTGAATGTATCAAAAATCTCTTCAACTTCCATTTCCTTCTCTTTTTCGGAAATCATCCGTCTTCTCCTTGAAATTTGCAGATTAAAAGTAAACTTTTGAGAAGGCTGTTATCTCTTCAGATTGATAATATTTTTCCCACTCTTCCCGTATCTTCTCCTGAAAATGTTTTAATGGATGACCATTAATTGAATATTGATCATTCAGCTTTTTTAAAATTTCTTTTTCGGTGAACCTTGTTTCAAATTCTACGGGGGTATTATTAATTTTCATGGTGGAACAAATCAATTCGGACATGCGAACCAGATTAACCAGATCATTTATTTCCGATAGTTTGTCAGATTCATGATGAGAGTATATGACATTTACCAGTTTGTGGGGCAGATTCCAGGCCTCAGCCAGCCAACCGCCTACCCGGGTGTGATCATATCCCAGAATCTTCTTTTCAGCCACCTGATATGGCATGTTTCTTTTGCTGACCAGGGATAGTATTTCCCTGAATTTTTCGGGAAAATGCTGAATGAGAATCTGGTGTCCGATATCGTGCAGCAAGCCAGCTGCGAATGCTTCACCCGGAACCGGATAACCGGCCCGGCGTGCAAGATACCGGGCCCCTATACCTACCGCAGTACTGTGTATCCACCAGTTATTAAATTCCGGCTGGTCAAAATGAGCATTCCAGGATAATTGATCCACCACCAGAATTCCCATCAGTAGGTTCTGCAGCGCTTTAAATCCAATAATTACGATAGCATGGTTTAGAGTGGATATCTGGCCCCGGTAACCGTAATAGGCAGAATTGGCAAGCTTCAGAATACGGGCAGCGAGCACAGGATCTGCTGAAATCCATCTAATAAGCTCTGACACCGAAACATCGGAATTGTCAATACACTTCAGTGCCTGTTCAGCTATGGGAAATGATGTGGATAATTTTTCTAATTGACTGATCTGATCCCTCATCCTTACTTCCGTGTAATTTTCCTTTTTCATGGATTAACCTTCTCCCTCATTAAAAGTGCACAACCATATGCACCTTTAGTTAAACATATCTTTATACGCTCAATTCATGCTTAATCATTTTACGCATACGCTCGGTGGTCTCGCTATGAATCTGTGAGATTCTCGATTCAGACACATTCAGTATCTTTCCGATTTCCTTAAACGTCAGATGTTCAAAATAATAGAGAGTAATGGCCAGACGGGCTTTTTCCGGTAATTTTTTTATGACCCTTACCAGTATCTTCTTCATTTCTTCGTCTTCCAGACTATCCAGGGCATTTGCGCTGTTTTCATCTTCCACCACATCGTACAGGTTGTGTTCATCATAATTCTGATTGGGTTTATCCAGTGAGACTACACTGGTATTGTTGACCTGTGACTGCCAGTGCTGATATTCATCTTCAGTGATACCCAGATGCTCGGCAACTTCCTGAGAGGGAACATCGCCCCGGTAAACCTGCTCAAGATCCTCGACAACCTTACGGATCATATTTGATTTGGAACGAAGGGAACGGGGAATCCAGTCCTGTTTACGGAGTTCATCGATGATCGCTCCTTTTACCCGCGGAATGGCATAGGTCTCAAATTTTATACCGAAATAGGGATTGTAGCGGTCCAGTGCTTCTCCCAACCCGATAACCCCGATATTTACCAGATCATCCCGTTCCACGTAACTGGGAATTGATTTGAACAATTTACTGACAACATAGTGTACAACTCCCAGATATTTCTGCATCAAACGGTTTCTTAATTCAGGATCTTTCTTCACAAAATAGTCCTGCCACAATGGTTCAACTTGTACCTTCATGGGATAACTTGGCCTCCATTTTTTATCGTCATGACTTTCATTTTTTATCATTCTTTATTCCGAACCTTGCATTTAACCTGTTTAGAGCTCCATTCGTGAAGTTTATTCTAACCATTACTGATGATACCGGCAGGAACTGCTCTGCCGTGTGAACTGGCCAGCACCTCCGCCATTTCTTCAATCTTCTGCATGACCTGCATTTTTTGGGAGAGCTGCCATACTGGTTTTTGATAATGAGGCGAGAATTTCAGTGAGTCATCCGCTGGTATCATCCCCAGCAATTTGACATCACTTTCCAGAAAATGCCGGAATGCGAAACTCAGGTTTTTACGGGCCTCTTCACTCACCTTCTTTTCAAAAACCTGGTTGATGACCAGATAAAGCGCCGGCCTGTTCAGGAAGGGGGCGGAAGCTTTAATTAATGTGTAAGTATCAAAAACTGTTCTAAGATCGGGTGTACTCACAACCACTCCGGCATCCGCCTCCTGGAAGAGTGCCAGATTCATTTCATTCAAACCCGTATGAGTATCCAGAACCATATAATCATAGGAGGAGGAAATGGCCCACCACATATCCCGACAATCATATATATCTGCCTGTAAATTCTGAATTTTTCCCGGCAACCGCAGATTTCCAAGAAAATAAAATTCATTATCAACCGAAACTACCGCATCACGCAGAGCTTCTTTTTCGCTTAAAGAACACTGTGTAGCGGGATAGTCCTCGCCGGGATATAAAAGTGTATGAAGCCAGGGATGCTGAATGTTGCCATCCAATAATAAAACCCTTTGTCCGGTTTTAGCGAGTGAACAGGCCAGATTAAGACTGATAAAGCTTTTCCCGACACCACTGTGACTGCTGATGACGACTATTTTATTACACGATCCGGACTTTCCTGATATGAAAACTTCCTCCCGCGGAAGGAAATCTTTAAACTGGATTTTTTTGTGATCTTTCATGATCAATTCTTCACTCCCTTGAAATGGTGAGAAGACCGTGAGATTATTTTGCCTTTCAGGGTATGAATGCGAAACTGCCTGTTCCGCAGTGAATGATATTATCTCCTTACCAGGAATCAAACCTCCTGAAACCTCGGGAACCATTCCGAAAAAAAATACCGGTGCCAACAGGATGTATGAAAGAAATGTTGTTTTGAGACACTTCATAAAATTGGCAAAATCCCTTTTCGATAGGTGATTTGGGTTTACTGATTATCAGCATAAAAAGAATCCGCAACTTATATGCCACAAAAATTTTTAGAAGGAAGAATTAGAAGAAAAGTCGTATATCATTTAATAACAATACATTACAAAAATTGGTAAAATTTGCCTGAAACAAAAAAAGTGATAAGAAACACATCAAAGTGTTCTTTTTTTCGACACTGAAAAAAGGATTTCAGACAACAATAGAAGATGCAGGGAATATGAATCAGGGCACAAAGCTCCAGGATCCGGTAATCAGAAACCCGCTATTATGAGCTTCAAGATGCAAGGGGGCAGAAAGACAATCGGCAGTTGGCAGAAAAGAAGAACGTAACATAATCAGGAATCTATCTGAACGAGTATGGATTCCTCAATCTGTTTAAAAGATTAAATCATGCATTTTGATAATAAAATGTTTTTCCTTAAATTATTAAAATTTATACAGAAAGCGTTTTTCATAAAAAGATCACTCAATTTTAAATTTTCGGGAACGAAAGTTCGGTTTTTGTCGATTAAAAAGGTGCTGGGAATTTAATTCTTTAATTGATTTTTGAATTTCAAACGGATGAAAAGAAATACCTGGGTTTTTTATTTTTTCATTTTATTGTTTACTGCCATCCTCTCCATAAACCTGGTATGGCGTTTAACGCCAATCAGGTCTGAGATCAGTAACACCATTCAGCAGCGACTGAAAGAATATCTGGGAGAATCATTCGCTATGAGTGATTTTTCTCTGGGTTTCGGTTATATGGCCTTTTATAATATTACCGCCGGCAGCGAAGACGGACACTATCTTTTCAAACTGGATGAGATACAGATCGGATACAGTATTCATAAATTGCTGTTCAACAAACTTGATCCTCTGAAGGTTATAGAATCTATCACCTTTAGAAATCCCACTTTAGTCTTATGGACAAACGATAAAGATTCAACAACCCAAACCGTCCAGAAACCAATGGATTTGACGGAAATATTCGCCGGTTTAAATAAACTGAGCGAAATTGACAGAATATTAATTAAGAACGGTCATATTCTATGGGGGAAATCTCCCGAAAATGCGGCAAAACTTGTATCGGAAACTGACGGATACATCCTCATGAGTCCGGAAAATCGGATCACCCTGAATCTGCGGGGAAAATTGTTCGAATCCTTATCGCGGGATCTGATTCTAACCGGGGACATTTTACCGCGTGAAATGAGCTACAGAATCCTGGCAAGTGTTGAAAATAGTCATCTGAAAAAAAGCCTCCCGTTCCTGGTCAACAACCACTTTACGCTGGATGAAGCGGATATCAACGGAAGCATCCAAATAAAATCCTCCAGTTTTAAACTTGAAGATGCCGATTTATCAGGTAAAATCGAAATCAGAAATCTGACGGGTATTCTCTTCGGGCAAGGGTTGCAAACCGATACTTTCAACCTCTTTTTTGAAGGGCAGAAAATGCTGCTGTCTCCGGTATCAGGGAATGTGGAAGACGGACGGTTTGTACTGAGCGGGCATCTGGGTACTATATTTCATCCCGGTCCTTATTTTTCAATTGATTTTGATGAGTATTCAGCAAAAAACCTTGTAATTTCCGCTCCCATCCTGGAACTGCTGAACCAGGGAAAAATGCAGGGACATTTCAAGGTGGAAGGCCCCGTCTCTCAAATAAAAGTCACCGGGAAAATTTATTCATCCCAGCTTCATTACAGTATTGTCCCTTTCTATCGCACCAGTCTGGAATTTACTTTTCAGAACAAAATCTGGGAATTCCAAAACTTTGATGCCTACTTCATTGGAATGGAACACCGGGGACATGGCGGTATTGACTTTAATAACATGACTATGGGGCTTGAATTTAACAGTAACAGAGATATCAGCAGAGATGTTTTTCCGATTATCGACCGGTTAAATAACACCTCCATGAATTATCATACTCTGGTGCACGGGGATTTCCCGACCCTCACTTTTACCGGTACCATTAACGGAGAATTCAGGCAGGGAGAAAATATTATACTGGCCACTGATGCAACCTATGAACTCGTTAAGGATCATATAACCATTCAAAACAACCGTTCCACTCCAGCCGGACTCAAAATTTATGCTCAGGTGAGCGATTTATGGAATAATCCGACATTCCAGATGCTTGAATTGAAAGATCTTCCTATGGATTCATTAAGCACGCTTACTTTTTTGAAAGGTATGAATGAAAAATACCGTGGAGATTTCTATTTCTCCGGCCCGGTTAATTTCCCCACCACTAAAATCAGCTTTAGTAACCGCAAGACTCAGGAAGTGCTTTTCAGTT
>Ga0315555_1002126_pt1 | contig 14090 bp, 6 predicted proteins | sample SalMarSW160380MG_FD_202113 | JGI IMG/M metagenome (GOLD analysis project Ga0315555, IMG submission 202113) | Salt marsh sediment microbial communities from the Plum Island Ecosystem LTER, Massachusetts, United States - Salt Marsh Sediment SW1603-80 ... | reverse complement strand
CCAAAAGAAGCAACAATAATCTCGGATGTGCCATTGTTGTCCACATCCACCACCTGTGCGGAATTCCATGATCCAAGACCGGCTTTGGCTGAAAGAAGCTTAACCTGGAAAGAATCTCCCGGTGTTACATAGGCCACTTTATAGATATTACCATTGCTCTGAATCCCATAAATGACATTGTCCATAACGGTCATATCATAAAATGTTCCGGTTACTCCACTGAATTCCAGGGTCCAGGTCTCAGTGCTGTCTGCCGCATCGGGAATATCATCCACTGAATACACCTGGATTCCGTCTCCTGCGCGGCAACCGGCCACAAGTTCATCGACCTGGTCATCATCGACATCAGCCACCATCCAGCGGAAAGGCCGAAGATCTACCTGAGAACCGGTGGTGATGGTCCACTGGGCATTGGGACGCCAGGTGCCATCAGCATTTTCCACGCCCATGTTATCGCTGCCATCGCCCGGGGTTTCATAAACAACGATTCTTTCCGGATTGGGTTGCAATCCACCGCCAAAATTATTGCACGGACCCCAGATAATTTCCATTTTTCCATCTTTATCCAGGTCGCCGCTGGTGAGGGCGGGCCAGGTATTCTGGAAATTCAGCGGCAGGCGGGTGGACCATACCATCTGCCACATCCCCGCATCATCCTTTTCATATTTGTAAATACGGGGAACCAGATCATATCCAATAACATCATACCAGTCACTGTTTGCCGCATAAATTTCCACCCTTCCGTCTTCATCAAAATCAACTCCGCCAACAAAATAACCAAATCCTCCAACATCCAGCGTATCTTCCTGTATGGTGGCGGACCTGTCAAAACGATCCTGTGCCTGCACCGAAAAAACCATAAAAACCATTAAAGCAAATATTGCCAGAACATTCAAATAATACTTCATTCTACCCCCTATTTTTTTGTTTAAATGAAGAAAAATATGATTTAATTAAGTAATGATAAAATAAATTCCTTTTCCCATGCACCTCCTTTCTCGGTTGAAATTTCAAATTTCCGTTTATGATGACTGTTAATAACGTATGGCAAATGACACAAATTGAACATTATTCAGGCGGCCGTAATCTGCCCAGCCGAAATCGAATTTCAGATGGGTTCCGGCCACATTATATTTCAAACCGGCACCGAAGGTCAGGCCCTGTTCACTGTTTTCCAAAAACAGAGATTTGTATCCGGCTCTTAAAAACAAGGTATTGCGTAAGCCCAGTTCCACACCACTATTTATATATTCTGAGTTATCATTAGGTTGATTCCCGTCCACTGCCGCCAGCAGCTCGATATTTTCATTGGTGATAGCTTTCCATGCCAGGCCGAATTTTAGATTCAGCGGCAAATCATAACTCTCAATACGATATTCTGCGGCCACATCGGAAACCGAGCCCGGCTGGTTCAGGGGATTATGGTTGATGAAAAGATCCCGGCCATCCAGCTTCATTTTGGTACCGAAATTGGTAACGGCAGCACCCAGGGTTAAGCTTTTCACCGGCGTCTGGTACAGAATTCCCAGATCGAAAGCCGCCCCCCTGGCAGCCACATTGAATATTTTCTCCTGGATAAATTTCCCGGTAAAGCCGATGGAAAAGCGATCGGTCAGATTAATGGCATAACTGGCACCCAGTGCAATCATATTTGCATCCCATTTCTGGCCGGTGCCCTCGGGAGATTCAATGGTTCTCACATCCTCTTCGGGGGTGCGGAAGGAAATGACCTGCAAACCGATTGCACCGAAACCACTGAGGTTCATGGAAACCGCTCCTACATCATAATTTGTTTCGGCCAGCCAGGACGCATGATTGAAAAATGCTTCTCCATTACCGATAACCCGTGATAAACCGGCAGGATTCCAGTAAACCGCCATCACATCGGTAGCCAGGGCTGTGTAGGCTCCGCCCATTCCTACTGGTCTGGCACCGGCTGCAATTTTCAGAAATTGTGCAGCTGTAGTACCCACCCGGTTAATAGAAGATACCCCCTGCGAACTCGATTGGGAATATACCATTTCAGACAGCAACAACATGAGCAGGAAGCAGCAAATAAGAAAAATGCCCGATTTCTTCATATGATATCTCTCATTAAAAATACAACATTTCTGGTCCATAAACATTAAATTTTTCCGAAATCCCACTTTTTCTCACTGGATTTTTTGTTTATTTAATGACGGCAAAACGGCCGATTTTAGTACCGATGCCCGGAGCATCAATGTGATAAATGTATACGCCATAGGCGATTTCCTGCGATTCGAACGTGAGCATATCCCAGAGCGCATAATTAGTCACATCATTTTTTTCAATGGTATCCACCAGCTCTCCCACTATGGTATAGATCCGGATCGTACATTTTTTAGGCAGGTTGCGGAACTCCAGCTTGCGGTCATCCCGGGAACCGGTAAATACGCCGGCAATTTCAGAACTGCTGTAGGCAATATAGGGATTTGGCACAACAATCACATTATCCAGGACAGCTTTTCCCTGTTGCTGTTCAAATTTCACAGCTGTGGTTTCAAAGCTATACTTATCACCCAGCTCAAATGGCTTATTGGAAAACAACAGGAACTCATCTCCCTGCCCTGGATAAATGGGGGGCTCCACTACAATGCTGTCACCTCCGGAGGAAGATTCCAGAGTATCCACCACCGGCGGAGAGAATTTTACCTGATAAGTGGTCAGGTCGCGTGCTACCCGAGTTGCCCCTGGCTGCAATAATATTATTGGTTCTCGCCAGTCCCAGCGTCTATTTCCGGTACCAGGTTCATTAATAAAGAAAGGCATTCTTTCGCCGGTTTCCGGGTTAATAATTTTAAAAGGCGTTTTTACCGGTATAAGTAAAGAGGAATCTGCAGGAGAGATAAGTTTACCGTTTTCTGTAGTATCGTAATCAACGAAATGGAATTCGTAATCAACCCGATAAGGTTTGCTCTCGTTAACATATGGCGCCAGACCGATTTTGGTAAATTTATCGGAGAAATTGGTATTGGTCTCAATGGAGGTAAAGCCGCTACGGCCTCCTTTGCTGCTCAGCGAATCCAGACCGACTTCTTCATTCTGAACCAGTATCTTGATGCCGTCAAAGACTGGATTGTCATCTTCGCTGTTCAGAGAGGTGCTGTTGGCTACAGGTTCAATCAGGAAGGTGGCATTAAACATGTTTCCGACCGGTAAAGCACCCTGGTATGCTCCCTTTATTCTGGCATTGATATAATCCATACGGTAACGACTGGTATCCACTGCATTACCGGCCTGGTCCGTAACAATTACCGTATTTTCCCGGATCTGGGCATTATTATACAAATCCACATAAACGGTGTCTCTGGCCCGGAAGTTTACCATGCGGGGATCCAGATCAACCACCGAATAACCGGTAATGGTATCTGCCGAGTCCACCTCAAATTTTTCAAAGAGAATGTCATATTTTTTGTTCTCTTTTACTTCAAACGGATTTACAAACTCCAACCAGACTTTCCCGGTAGAATTTCCCACATCCCGGGTGATTGCATTATCCATGGAATTGAGGGTGGGATCCTTATAACCGGAGGCAGGACCGTTGGGAATGGCCATGGCTGTATTCAAATCGAATGAAAACAGGCGGGTGACGGCATCTCGTTGTATAACGCGCTGGCATTCACTGGGTGCCAGTTTCGCATTAACGTCTCCATGATCATAAGAAGTGACCGCATAGAAATAGGGAACCCCGTTGATCACATTGTTGGAATCCACCAACACATGGACCAGCCCGGTATTCTGCCCCAGGTCATAGCGTACACCGCGGCCCTCGTATTCAATGTCCGACAATCCCTGGTATTCATTAATCAGATCAAATTGGGCGCTAAGGCCGTTGGTCATTTTCAGCGGTTCGGAAAGGAAGGGAATTCCCCTGGAATCCGTGATGGTCTGGGTATCGTTAAAACTGTAATCCCGGCTGCGGTAAATGCGGTATCCCTCAAAGTCAAATCCCTTCTGCATACTGTCCGGATTAGCCCGGGCCACGAACGGATCAAAGGATGTTTCGGCACCGGTATCCCAGTACAGGGTGACTTTACGGTCTCCGGGAACCGCAACCAGTTTAGGTTTCTTGGGAGCCTGGGCGAAACGATAGTCGGATTCGAAAACCTGTTGCGAAATCTCGGCATTATTTAACAGATCATCAAAATCGACCCCCAGGAGCAGGGCGATCGAAAACCGCTGGCTCTGCCCGGGTTCCAGGCTGAAAGGGCCTGAACCATAGATAAAAACATTATCCGCCTCCTGGAGGATAGATGGTGGCGGATCACCGGGCCGCTGGTTGTTGGTGGACATTTTTTCCCACATCAGTGCATCAGTTTTAGGCCTATTAACACTACCATATTCCAAGGCATTAAAACTGGTTAATCCCAGCTGATCGGATTCGGCAATATCCAGAAAACCGAAATTGGGTTCCCCTCCCCCAAAACGCATACCGGGATCACGCGATTCAGAATAGGGTTCGCCGGTATCAAAAATGCTGTTTCCGTTTAAATCCGTGTAAAACAGTTGGGTCGGTTTTCCATCTCCTTCACCATAATCGTCAGTTCCACTGATTCCATCAATGCCCACATCATCAAATTCCACCTCCCAGTCTCCATCTTCATCACCCGACCAGTGCAACTTGGGATCTCCGTACCGTCCTATGGGTCCGAAAATGAGCGAACCGGCAGCATTGGTCTGGCTTTCATCCAGCAGCCCGTCATTGTCATTGTCAAAGCCATCATTATCAATTCCGGGACTTTCCAGAAAACGATAACCAAAATGGCCGGTGGGTTTAGAGAGCATTCCAATCGGTGGATTATCGTAAGCATAGAGCATATTACTGACATTCGGTCTATTGATATAGTCCGGATCAAATACAGATATAAAATCTGCATAGTCATCCTGATAATCCTGCCATCCACCCACGTGAGGATCACCAAACATTCCCAGGTAAACCTTATCCAGTCTTTTGGGACTGACATTGGTAATGGTATAGACCAGGAAGATAAGGTCTTCCGCCAGCGGGTTATTAAACTGGAATATACGGACTTGTAATTCCAGGCCCAGCCCTCTTTTGGAATCATCATCCAGGAAGGGATAATATGGAAATTCCTTGTTATCGAAATCATCCATGAAGTAGAATACTTCTTCATCCGGAGTGGTGGCGTCATCCCCCAGAAATGCCGGCCACACATAACGGCCCAGTACCAAGTTATACCAGTTTTCCGGCCAGCTGTCCGGCTTACCGTCACCATTTCTGTCCAGATCCGAAAATGTGGCGACCTCGTTGGAACTGGGGTCGGAAAATCCTTTTTTGGGTTCCCATCCCCACGGTTCGTCAGTTCCGGGATCGTAATCTCCATCTTCTCTCAGCAAAAATCCATCATCCACAATATGCAGGGTATCACCGTTCTCACCAATAACTTCTGCAGCAACCAGCGGGCCGAATTCAAAGGCATATCCCAGTTGGTTGGTACCTTTGGGCCATACCAGGTCTGTATTTGACTTTTCAGCATCGGGAGTGGAGATAGATCCTTTATTTGTCAGCAGAACCCGGATCTGGTTCCCTTCGATAATGGTTTTTTTCAGAACATCGTGTCCATTATCCTGCTGCTGTAACTTTTGAAGGGTTTTCCAGCGTTTTGCAAATACTTCGTGCTGTTCAGAAACGGATAACTGTTTGAAATCCCGCGGTTGATCCTCACCATATACAAATTGATCAATCGCCATGATAAACATTACCATAAAAACAAATAAATATAATTTTTTACTCATAGCCCCGTTCCGGTTTAAAATCTGTTATTTATATCAGACACATTATTTTTTATTCTCCAAAATGCCTTATACCATCAACTTATATTAAAACTGAAATGACATCCCCAGGCGTATCTCCCGCGGTTCACTTAACCAGTCTTCCCGCTGGTAAAAGTTATCCAAAAACTCCAGTGGAAAAAAATCTTCCGGATTCCTCTGGATATTCCGTCCCAGATTGTTGAAAAGGTTTGGATTGGTGGATTGCTCCAGATTGGTTAAAGATTTTCCGGTATTGGTATGCACAAAGATATTATTTTCAGTATCAAACAGGTTCCGGACATACAGGAAGATGGAAAATCTGACTTCCCTCATGCGGAAATATTTTTCCAACTTCATATCCAAATTGGTATACCAGGGGCGGCGGGTACTGTTCTGTTCAAATATTACCGGCTGAACACTAGGGGGCAAACTGGGGGTATAGGGTGTTCCGTTGCGGATGGACCCTATGGCGCTCAGCAGCCAGTTGTCGCTTTTACTTACGGTAAAGGTTCCATTTAAGGTATGGGTGCGGTCAAAGTCCAGGGGAATCAGTTTCTGAGCCGTAGAACGTCCGGTGCGGGTATCTATGGCCAGATCCAGTGGATCTGTGAAGGAGCCCATGCCCACCTGATAAGTATAATCCAGTGTAGCGGAAAATAATCCCCGGGCGGATTTTCGTTTCAGGAAAGAGGCGGTAAATCCCTTCACCTTGGCATAACTGATATTGGTATAAACATTAAAAGCCAGATCATTGGCAATATCCCCCGCGATAATTTGCCTGTCTTCAATCAAATTGGTCACATCCTTATAAAATATGGTGAGATCCATTTTAATGTCATCGGTAAACTGCTGTTGCAGCCCCAGTTCATATTGGGTACTGCGCTCCGGTTCCAGATTGGCATTACCGAAACTGGGCGTGGTGATGAAGCTGTAGTCGACAAAACGGGGATTGCGGTAAATGCTGCGAAGGTTGGGATACTGATGAAATATTCCATATGAAAATCTGATGATACCGGTTGAGGTTATGGGAAAACTGAGGCTAATCCTGGGCATCAGGCTATGTTTAGGTTTGGACCATTTTAAAAATTGCGTATCATTCACTCCTCCCTGGGTATCGACGGTTCCCACCAGGTTCGGGTTGTAAAAAGCCCGGGAATGAAAGTATTCATAACGCAGGCCGATATTGAAGATAAATTCCCTGGCGAGTTCCATTTTATCCAAAACGTACAGGGCGGCCTGAACCGGTTTGTGATTATAGGACTGGTAACCGGTATATTTTGGATTCACAGCGGGATCCGGAATAACAAACCGCCCGGTTGAATCGGTATATTGCTCAAAGAGATAGGTAAAGGACTCATAGTCCATATCATGAATGGCATATTCCCCCCCGAACTTCAGTTCATGGCTGTTAAGCACCTGGCTGACTACATCCAGTTTCACCAGGTAACTTCGGTTTTTTTCTTCGGTACGGTCCAGATCGGTTCCCCCGGCGATGTAGGTTGCAGTGGGTGGAATAATCTGGTTAGTAATATCGTTCTGGACGCTGGGAATATAGCGGGGATCAAGTATATCCTGAAAAACCGAAGTGAGTGCATAATTATAATTCACTCCTACCTTCAGGGTATAAAATGTACGGTTGCTGAGGGTATGGGTTAATCCCAGCGAATGACTGGTATTCTGTCCAGCCGTATTGGGACGGCCATCCGGAGTAAAGCGATAACTTCTGAACTCGCTGCGGTTATAATGATCGGTATTGTCATAGATCAGGTCATAGTTGAATTTCATCTTATTGTTGGGTTTCCAGGTCAGTTTTCCGCTCATATTAATATCATCACGCGTGACCATGGGAACGATGGATCGGTCTCCCTGAGCCCCCTGCAGGGAAGTATTCGTCTTGATGAGTACTGTTCCATCAGGTGCGGTTATGAAATATTGTCCCTCCGGATTGATAAGCGGCCGGTCACTTTGCAAAACCAGGCGGTCCTGGGGATTGTAAATCCGAATACCATAAAGATAACCCTTATCATTCTGATAAACGCCGGAAGCGAAGAAAGTCAGATTTTTACCCAGCAGGGGAACCGGTCCGCTCAATGTTCCCTCCAGCCGCCGGTTGTTAAACGGATCGATAGCGTCAATATTAAAAAAAACGTCGCTGTGACTGCTGACATGGTCTCCCGTCCAGGCCCGCAAACTTCCGTTATACTTCCGTCCACCGTCCTTGGTCACATAATTAATAACTCCGCTGAGCGCATTGCCGTACTCTGCACTGAACGTTCCTGCGGAAACGGATACCTCCTCAATAGCATTGGTCGCCAGCCCCACCCCCTGCGCATTTCCATAGGGATTATTGATGGATAATCCGTTCACCTGGTAAGAAATTTCATTGGACCGGCCCCCGCGGATATGCAGAGCACCACTGTTGTCCACTACAATTCCGGCCTGAAGGGCGATGACTTCATTCAACTGGTCAACCGGCAGTTCCTGTATAGTCTGAGCGGTAACGGCTACCTGCGTGTTGGTCAGATCCTGACGGACCAGAGGATTCCTCTCACCATAAACTTCTACCGCTTCACCTTCCAGCACAGTCTGCTCCAGTTTTTGATCCAGCCGGGTGGTGAAATCAACATTTACCCGTACACCTGTCACCTTCACCGTTTGATATCCGATGTAGGTAAAGGTAACGGTGTAAAGCCCGGGAGGAACATTGAGGATGATAAATGTGCCATCGGCATCAGTACCGGCACCCAGAGACGTACCTTCAACGACAACATTCACACCGGGTAATCCGTCCCCGCTTTCAGCATCTTTTACCACACCGGCAATTTTTCCGGTAGTCCCGGCAAACAGTGAGAGGGACCATAGCATGATTAAAATGATAAGGGAAGAAACAAACCTTGACATATGCAAAAACCCCGCATTATTGGTATTCAAGCTATACAATTTAGAACAAAATGTAGTTAAACGACGGTTTTAAATATTTGAAATAGACCAGAATATTTCAGATCGCACTACAGATACAAGATTCAAAATAAAAGTTTTGGAAGAATATACCGGAGATATAAACAATGAATGTATTTTATAACACTTTGACTCGAAACTCTTGAGAATAATAAAAAGATGAAATCCATATGCTAAAACCCTTTAGCCGATTGAATAAAAATTATTTTCCTGTAGTTCTGATGTCTACATCTTTTTTAACAAAAAATAATACTATATTTACGATAAAAATTTAGTTATTGCAAATAACTTGTTAATATTTTATCGTCCTTTGCAAAATCCCTTCCAAGTATTCTCTTCCGGGACAGGTTAGAGCTCATTATTCGAAATATTATAATGAGAATGAATATATTCGAAACCATGCTAATTAAAGGGTAATATATTACACAAAATAAGTCTCCGCAACCATGTTCAATTTTTGCTGATCAGAATTTCGAGGCATTTTGTTTTACCAGAACCCTAATGTCTCAGCTCCATTTAGTTGATTGTTTAATTCCAACGCCTGATTTTAATCTTCCAAATACTGAAATAAAACCATTGAACAATTGATAGTGGTTCCAGTGAAAATATATCAGTTCCTAATGTATTCGTGCATCTGATATGCCTCCACTGGTTTTACGAATTATTTTTCTCTTTGGACAGGATCCATACAGGAAGGCCCAAGGTTCGAGACTCAAACTGAATAGTGCATAAGGCAAAACAGCATTGTACGGGGCCTGGAAAACCATTGGTATGTAACTCGTTATCACACCACTTCTTTATCTTTTTTCTTTTTTCTTTTTTCTTATTTTTCATACCCTTTGACCCTTCACTTTCTTCCCCAATCATTTTTCAAAATAGAATGACTCATCTCTCTGTGCTAATGAGTGTAATCAGTCATTTATGATGGGATCGGTTCAGAATGAAAAATCAATTTGATTAGCTCAATTATCCCTGAAAACCTGCGGGGTTTAACCTGTTAAACTCAAAAAAATTGTGGATTTTGACCAAAAAAAGTCGTATGATAAATAGTAAAACATGATTACGTGCTGAATATTTTTCAAAGTTTAATAAAATAAAAGAAATAATTTGATTTTAAATTTCTCAAATCGTTTGGATGAAGGTGTATAATAAATAGCCACATCAATACGGCGGCAGGTGCTCAAAAAATTTCATACAATCATTTACCGTTTGCAATCGACAATCTAACTAAAAAACAAATTTTAGTAATCCTTCCTTTTTTCAAGGGGAATATCGGGCAATATAGTATTAATTTTTGTGAAAATATGCGTAGATAATGAAGTGGCAGGGCAAAAAATTCATAATAAAGCGAATTATAATTTAAGAGCGCCTGATTATAATCAATTTGAATATGTCAAGGTAAATCACAGGAGGAATTTATATGAACAAATGGTACAGCATTATTTTTAGTATAATTGTCATCGTATTGTTTTTCACCCTTCCGGTATTTTCACAACCCGCCAACGGACAGAACGAATATCGCCTGGCCGCGGTGAATCCCAGGTTTGCTGGATTGGATACCATCACTTCTGATGCCGGAAGAGGGGTCTGGGTGGCGGCGAATCCCGATCTGGACAATGATGGTAAGCCGGAAATCCTGGTGACCGAGTATACCAAGGGTGGGAGGGTCTTCGTCTATGAAGTTGCAGGAGATGACAGGCTCGAATTCATCTGGGCATCCCCACCAATTCATGACTCACTGGCCGGTGGAAATTCAACCCCCCGCATGGTTACCACCGGAGATTTTGATAATAACGGCCGGCAGGAAATTATATTTCCGGTGGGTTACTTTGTCGCTGACAGCTTCGAATATGCCACCAGGGGAATTTATTTCTATGAATATACCGGTAATGACAATGATTTTGGGACTGAACCGGCCTACCGGCTGACCTATGAAGAGATCGATTCGGCATTTTCCACTGTAAACACCGGCACGACGGAAGATGGTATCCTGGTAAGGGATATTGACGGAGACGGACGCAGTGAATTATTGTATCCTCCCAGGGCATTTGATTTTACGGTTGCCAAGCTTTATATCCTGCAGGTTACATCAGGGACATTTGCCGGGGGCGATGCGGTTATTGAAAAAGAATATGTCTATACCGATATGGTGCAGGCACTAGGTCTGGACGGTTATGTACCGGTGGGCACCGAAATCGGTGACGTGGATGACGACGGCCTGGATGAGATCATCGTGGCAGGCTGGACCAATATTTCGGCCGGGGCGGGAGTGGGCTTTATTCAGATTGACGGCCCGGACACCTATACTCCGGGCAGCATTGTCCCACTGGCAAATTTCAGTGCTTTTGTAGTAAAAGCCAAACCGATTTTCGCAAGAGTTAACGGAGCCCCTGTTATTTATTTTCAGGGTACAAATTCAGGTACATTAGCCAGTCAGATGTGGATTATGGCAGGCATCATTTCCGATCAGCTAGCTACCACTGACAATATTTATAACCTCTTTCCCAACCTGGGTTACTGGAGTGCCTGGGCCATGGGAGACCAGGATCACCCCACCAATGATCCCGGTGATGGCCTGGACCTATACCTGTACAGTGGCGGTGGTCAATTCGTGGATATAGAATATGACGGCACTAGCCCGGTTACTAATGTTAACAGCTATACTGTAACGCCGGTATATGATTTATCGCAGATATACAGCAATCTGGATGGCCTTTTTAACGACTTCTATACCTATCCCGGCATGGACCTGGATAACGATGGACTGCGGGATCTGGTGGCAGCTTACAAAGGTTCCGCGACTGATTCTATGGGACAATATTCGCTGGCCAAGAACGGCTTCCATGTATATTTCTTTGAATGGGGAGATTCAACCACTTCCATTTCGCTGGATTCCGCTTATGTGGGACTGAAAGCCAGGGAATTTTCCATAATTACTCCCGATGACTATCAACTTTTGCAAAACTACCCCAATCCCTTTAATCCCAATACACATATTGATTTTTATCTGCCCCTTAAGAAGAAAATAAGCCTGAAGATATACAATACACTGGGCCAGGAAGTCCGCACCCTGATCAATAACCGGGAATATCTGGAAGGTTCCCATAGTGTACAGTGGAATGGCAGAGATAATAATGGTAAACCGGTAACCAGCGGAGTATACATCTACAAACTGGTGTTTGGTAATTTCTCTCAATCAAAAAAGATGACATTAATCAGATAGCTGCAATTTTTTTGATTATATTATTTCTGTTCCTTAATTTTTACTGCGTTTTAATGGGAGAGAGGGGATTTCCGAGACTCCCTTTTCTCCCTTTGTTTCAAGTCGAAAATAATCATGCTCAAACAAATTTACCAGCAGGAGGTTTTCCATGAGCAAATTTATTTTACTTTCTGTTTTATGTATCATGCTTGGCGTATTTACAGCATTTTCGCAGACAAATGAATGGCATACTGATTATGTGACCTTAGATGATGCCGCTAACGGCACGGGTTATCAGGTGGCCAGTGTAGCTGTGACCGGCCCGAACCAGTTTGTTGCCCTGGTTACACAAACGCCGGATGTGCCGGTTTTAAGTAATCTTTTCACACCCCCGGGAAACTACCTGGTCGGTTACTGGGATGCTGATTCCACTATGGGCCGGGTACCCTCCCCCATCGGCGGTCAGCAGACCGCACCTCAATATGGGGTAGCAGGACAATATACCATCTGGCAATATTCACTGGATCAGGTTCAGCTTCAGGGAGCCTGGCAAATAGCCGCCGACAAAAATGGCAATATTTATGTAGCCAATAATGATGTCAGCCACAACATTCTGGTTTTCAACCTGATAGCATCCGGTCTGGTATCTACCGAATATCGTCTGGAAACGGGCGACCAGAATATCTGGGGAATTGAAGTGGACACCAGTGGCTATGTTTATGTAGTGGACTATGAGGGAGATGATGTCAAGACGGCCGAAGTTCGCGTATATGCCGGAATTGATGCCCCCGGAACCAACTGGGCCACCTTTGGCGGCCATGTGGATCCACCCGTTTCCACCATCGACCTGCCTACCGGTATTTACCAGGGTATCACCGTCAGCGGAGACGGAACCGCCCTCTATATCAGTGCCACATCAGAACGCAGTGTATGGCGCTATAGCGGTGATCCTGTGGGCGGCTACACGCTAGACGCCGGATTCAGTTATACCATGGCAGCAGATGATACGGTGGACGATGGCGGGCTGGGTACACCCAGCACTCTGGGTCTGGCCTATCTGGATGAACCACCCCTGGTTTTTGCAGCTGCCGATACCTTCCTGTACATAGGTACAGATGGCGGCTACCCCTATGGACGAATCTATGTCCTTCATCCCACAGAGGGTACACCGCTGGATACCATAGATATTGCTGCCTGGAACCTGGCCATTACCGGTGCGTACAATACCGGTTCCAGTAACGGTCGGGCCGGGGGTTTTACGTCGGTCCTGGATGTGGATGTTGAAGCGACCCAACCGGGCATTTATACCCAGACATACTATGGCTGGGCAGTGGAAAAATGGCTGTTTGACGGTAATCTCCCGGCAGTGGGAATTGAAAAAATATCCGATCAGATCCCGCAGGCCTTCCTCCTCAAACAGAATTATCCTAATCCGTTCAACCCGGAAACAATCATTGAGTTTACAATCCGGCAGAGTGACCAGGTAATCCTGGATATATTCAACACCGTGGGGCAAAAAGTCGGAACCTTAATCAATGAAAAGATGAGCCCGGGCACCTATCAGGTTACCTTTAATGCAGGTCAGCTGCCGTCGGGTGTCTATTTTTACCGAATCAAGGCAGGTACCTATTTTGATATCAAAAAGATGACCCTGCTGAAATAAGAAAGCACGTTTATTATCCCTGCCATCAGTCGATGGCAGGAATTTTTTTAGTTAAAACCACTGCCTCCCTGCGTGGGATTTAACTTTATTAACATATTCAGTATAGTTAATATTATGAGACGCTTCATAAAAGCAATACCGGTTATTTTACTTTGCGTAACCCTTGGTCTGCCACAGGCAAATTCCATCAATTATGATCCCCAGATAGATTCCCTGATTCAACAGGTGGATACCGCCAACATATCGCGCTATATAGCGGATCTGGCCTGGGCAAATGGACATCAGAGCCGGGTCAATCTTACTCCCGGAAATGAATGGGCTGCCGGCTATTTAAAGCAGACCCTGGATGGTTTTTCCGGTCTAACTTCGGTTGAATTTGACACATTCTACGTCCTGAATGCCCCGGCTCCCTACAACAGCAGACCAATGGTCAATGTTGTCGCTACCCTGGCCGGTCATGGACAAACGGAT
>Ga0315555_1002124_pt1 | contig 14100 bp, 9 predicted proteins | sample SalMarSW160380MG_FD_202113 | JGI IMG/M metagenome (GOLD analysis project Ga0315555, IMG submission 202113) | Salt marsh sediment microbial communities from the Plum Island Ecosystem LTER, Massachusetts, United States - Salt Marsh Sediment SW1603-80 ... | reverse complement strand
CTCGCACGATTACTTATCCCAGCGGCAAAGAGGTCGTCGAAGTACGTGACGGGCGCGGTAGGCTGACAGAAGTCCGGCAAGATAGCGTAAAAACGACCTGGCACGCCTACGATAATCCCGGCAACCGGTTACGTGCCAGGCACTTTGCCAATGGCACACGCACCGAATATATTTACAATGAGAACGGCTGGGTCACAGAGCTGCGCCATATTGGGCCAGACGGAGCCACTTTTGCCGGCTTTGCATACGATTATGACGCAGCCGGCAACCCGATTAACGCAATCAACGTGCAAAGCGTGTTAGCCTACGAGGACGCAAAACCTGTCACGCAATCCGAAAAATATACGTATGACGCAATGGACAGGCTCATCGATTTCAAACAGGGCAAATGGGTAGATGGTGACATCCCAGCGCCAACGCGGCACAGAACCTGGCAGCTTGACGGTGTGTATAACTGGATGCAGTTCTCTGTTGATGGCACGAACTACCACAACTCGGTTAATCAGATGAACGAGTACGATGACCTCTCGACCGATGGCCCGGCACCTGTCCCGGATGATGATGGCGAGCCGGATGATTTCATGGTAGGAGAATCGAGCGGGTTTAACTTTGCTCACGATAAGAACGGCAACGTCGTCGATGATGGTGTGCAGCAGTACTTCTATGATTACGACCACCAGCCCGTTACCGAGGCCACACTGCGGGCCGACAACAATCTGACAATGGTCAAAGTAAAGATCAATGGAGCTGTCCTCGGCCAATACTGGTATGACGCCCTCGGCCGGCGAACTCGCAAGCTCACCGGCGAAGTACCTACTATCTATATATATAACGACCGGCGGACTATCGAAGAATATAACGATTCTGCACTTGTTCGCAGCTACACCTACGATAGCAAGACCAATGAGATACTGACCATGGAGCGGGCTGCCGAAGGCGACAAACTCTATTACCACAGCAATGCTCAGGGCAGTATCATCGCCATAACCGACAACACGGGCGACCCAATAGAACGCTACAATTACGATGCTTATGGCGAGCCATCGTTCTGGGATGGTGCAGGAAATGAGATTCCGCAATCAGTCGTTGGTAATCCGTACATGTTCACCGGACAACGGCTGGATCAGGAAACGGGGCTATACTATCTTGGTTCGCCATATTATGACAGTGCGAAGGGAAGACTTTTGCAGAGGAATCCGCTGGGGTATGCGGACGGAATGAACCTGTACGACCATCTGAACAACAATCTGACCGAATTTGATCTGCCTGAGTATACAGACGCTGACACGACCGTCTGGCAGCCTCGGCGCTGCGAGTTGGGGCTGCCGCGCGATATGCCTTATGATGTCGTCTACTTTGTGGCCGCCGACGATAAAACAGAGGATAAAATATTGGATAAGTGTTCATTTCCTTTTTTGACCACGCGTAATTTCAAGTCTAAGTATTCTTATTACAGTGGTACCTCGGCCCAGGATTGTAAGGACGAAATGAAGCAGGTCACAACGAAGGGCACGGATGCCTACAATTGGGCTAAGAAGAATAGATGTGCTCCTTTATGCAAAAAAAAGTTAGACAAAAAGTGTAAGGGAAAATGTTGGATAGACAAAGGCGCAAAGAAAAAAGGTACATGTCAGGTAGTGGTTGAAAAAATAAAGCTTCGTAAGGGCTCAAAATACTACACCGGCACATCCAAGTGCCATGTAAAGATAAAATGCTGGTGTAAATGTGACTGTCTAGAGAAAAAACCGGAACCCGCGCCCGAAGTACACCTCAGCGACACCTTTGTGCAACACGAGACGGAGTACTGGCGGAGAGAATATGAGAGGCAGATGCGGGCCCTGCATGGCCCGCCATTTTAAAGCAGAACTGCGCCGATATTGACGGCATAGGTAACGTAAAGCTACCTCTCGTCACTGCGATTAGGATACGGTGCGCAAGGACCTAAAGCTGAGTGGTCTGGTGCGCCGGTTGTTTTTCGCATTGACGGCGCATTGCGCAAAATATACGAGATACGAATCTAATGCGGATTAGAGGAGTCGAACCTCCACGCCCCTAAGGGACACAGGCACTTGAAGTTTGCGCGTCTGCCAAACCCGGCACGATTTCCATTAGATAATTAAGCTATTTTCGGATACACGGCCAAAAACCCACCTTAGGCCCCGAGTAAAAAATCAAGAAGTCCTATAAATTATTTGTTTTTTAATATCTTTCACGCTACAATTATTTAAGCGCATTAATACAGCGAGTGGAACATCGAGCGGATTTTCCTGAGCGCACTGACATTTGTGTCATAGAAGCATAGATTGCGATCTGGCTCCAATGCAGCCCGAGTGTTAAGAGGATATTACGAGTTTGGAGCGGTCCGCATGACAAAGGTTTGTCCAGGTTATCTGGTTTACGTGTGAAAAAGTGAGATTAATTAAAGGATGTATATTATGTGTAAAAGATTGATTTATTCAGTTTGTCTTATTTTGCTGGCAGGGCAGGGGCTTTATGGTTCACCTCAGCCGGATATGATCCTGTATGACGATGGCAATCCCTTGCGTATGGATATTAATCAAAATGCCTTGTTTGCTGTGAGGTTCACCCCAGATCGGCCTTTTAACCTGATGGCTGTTTACCTTATGGTTCGCAACGATTATAACACCACCGACGGATGCAAGGTATGGGTTGCTCAAAATAATGGAGGCCTGCCTGCCTGGCCTGCAATTTACGTTGGTCAGGTACCAGCTCCTTTGCCAGACCAGCAATGGGTCCAGTTTGATCTCGCTGGGCTAATGTACTTCGAAGATGATTTCTTTATCGTTGCACAGCAAAAGGGCGGACCCTATCCAGGCGATTCATTCTGGATTGGAATCGACTATGGTACGACCACCGGCAGAACGGTCAAATCCTATAGTGATGGACAAGGCTGGTTGGACGAGCCGCTGGGTGACGCAACGATCCGAGCGGTGGGGATTTACGCCACTGTGCAGGCAACTAAGGCAACGAATCCCTATCCAGCCAATTCTGCTACAGATGTCCCCACGAATGTGACTCTGAGCTGGACGCCGGGATATGGAGCAGCTTGGCACGATGTGTTCTTTGGCACTGATCCAACTGCTGTTGCAGATGCCGATACGACAACTATAGGTATATATCGAAGCCGACAAATTGTAGATGTCAATAGCTATGATCCCGGAGCGCTTGACTTAAATAAGAATTACTACTGGCGTATCGATGAAATTGAAGCTGATGGTATAAGACACCCGGGTGACATTTGGAGCTTCACGACAACTGATATACCTGGTGTTGGCCCTGCTGGAAGATATGGTGTCGTTTACGACCCGGCCGGTTATCAGGTCGTGATCTGGACACCTACCAATGTGTTCTGGTCTCAACCAGCGACAGGGACTGCGCAGGAGGTGACAGCAGACGGTGACTCGATCAGTAATGTTCAGGGTGTAATCTACAATCCAAACGGTTATCAGGTCATTATCTGGACGCCTACAAATGTATTCTGGTCTCAGCCAGCGACGAGGACCGCTCAGGAGATAACAGCAAATGGCGCCTCAATAAGCAATGTTCGAGGTGTAATATATGACCCAGTCGGTTTCCAGACTGTAATCTGGACATCTACTAATGTGTACTGGTCTCAGCCGGCAACGAGGATAGCACAGGAAGTAACAGCAAACGGAGCTCCAATAAGTGCTCAGGGCGTAATCTACGATCCGGCAGGCTATCAGGTTGTAATCTGGACATCTGCCAACGTGTACTGGTCTCAGCCGGCGACAAGGACCGCGCAGGAAGTGACGGTAAATGGAGCCCCAATTAGCAATGTTCAGAGTGTAATATACGATCCAGTCGGTTATCAGGTTATGATTTGGACGCCTACCAATGTATTCTGGTCTCAGCCAGCGACGAGGATTGCTCAGGAGGTGACAGCAAATGGCAATTCTATAGGTGGACCTTGAACTGGAGTTTTCAATTCACTTGATAATCGGAATATAGGCATTAATAACAACAGTGCGGATGAGAGGAGTCGAACCTCCACGCCCCGAAGGGCACAGGCACCTGAAGCCTGCGCGTCTGCCAGTTCCGCCACATCCGCGTTACGAAACAGTTATCTGGGATTATTGCTGACCCGTCAAGTATTTTCGAAGCAAATCCACAAGCATGTGACGTTTAAAGGACGGCAGGGGTAGCCCACTGCACTAATCTGGCATGTTATTTCATCAGAAATAAATTACCATAAAAGAAAGGGCTGTAAACACTACGCTCACAGCCCTTAATGAAATACTTTTTACGTACTCAAGGTCGTTCAAATTGTTCTTCGTCTTCTCAGCCAGCTTACGCAGCCCATCCCGATGCCAACCAAGGCCACCGCACCCGGAGCAGGGATGACGCCATTGATGCGAAAGGCCGCCATTGTAGTGTCAGAATAGATTGACCATGGATTAGTTTCGCCTTCTCTTACTGCGCGCAAACCGTTGATGTCAGGGTCATTCAAGTTCCAAGCTGCCCAAGTGTCTGACTGAGGCGCAGAGGCAATCAGCCAATACTTGGTGCCTGGTGTTAGAACAGGATTCAGTACTGAGGTGCCAACGAGCAGCAGGTTATACTCTCCAAAATTCCCCATTTGCCCGACGAAGTTGAACGACTCGATAATCGTGCCAGGCTCATCGCCAGCATCACTCATGAGCCAGAAGTCAACTTCGTTTGTCCCCGATAACAGACCGATAGCCACCTCGATTGTATCCAGGAAATACGATTGTGTACCGCCAATCACAAACTGGTTTCCCTGGTCATAAAAGTGTGGACTAAGTCCAATAGTATATCCCGTTGTAGTGTTGTAAGAGTCGCCGGGTCCCAGCGTGCTGTAAAGTGGCACGGCACTGACTTGGACTGACCCAAGGATTGCTACGACCAGGCTTAAAAATAGACCCCTTTTCATCTTCATCCTCTTCTCCATTGAATTGTTGGATGATTTGATTTACGTCTTTTGTGCTCAGGCCCACTATAGTCAATCACAGGATAGCTGACGGTAACTCCAAAATGCTACCCCAATAAGTAAGCGAAACTTCAATTAAGCTGAATTATACTCGATTTCGGGTATAAATGTCAAGCAAATTCTTGGAAAAGCTGCATTTCCAAGAAGTTACAAGAATCGCCCTTGACAGGCCGGCAAACATTCTGTAAAAATCAGGTTCACAAAGCCGAGATAATGCGCCCATGTGTAAAAACGCAAGCTGCGGTACTTTGAGATGAAATTAAAATGAAGCCGGAAGAAGAAATGGAAACCCTGAAAGGAGAGCAGGGACAACCCACAACAGGTCCGGTATCAATTCCACAAATCCCTAAAAGGTTCAGCTCGCTCCGCTGTCCCAAATGTGACAGCTCACGCATACGAAAACGAAGCACGCCGTTCCTCATTAACATCGGTGTGTTTATGATGCTTTGGTTTGTTGTCCCGCTTTGCTTACGCTGGTTTGCTGTCTCGCTTTTCTTAATCGGATTGAGGTCTGTTCTGTTTGTTGTGGGGATGATTTCGTTCTTCGCGCTTTTTGTGACAGCATCCCTAGCGCTCGTTGGGAGGCACCGTTGTAGGAGTTGCGGGCATCGCTTTCGATCGATGTATGAAACGGAACAGAGTAAGGCCGGAGTCCGCTTTCCCATAAGATTCTGCGTTCTCGGTGCTGTCATTCTGTTCCTGACCATCGTGATTGGACGCCCGTTGATCATGATAGTATCCGACGCAGAATACTGGGAGGTTGTTTTGCTCGGCGTGTTAACGAGCGTCGTAGCCTGGCCCACTGTGGTTGGTGTGTTGCTGATCTATCAGGCCGTTGTATACCGATTTCTTAAGACAAGAATAAGACGGGGTTCAACGTGGGCGACTTTATTCATATTGCCCGCTATCGCTATAAGTGTGTTTACTTTCTATGATTCTCTGCAGGCTCGGAGAGCATTCCTTCAGGACTCTCAACCCACAGTCAAGGCTCAAAGAATTCTCTCTTATGGAAGACTGGCGCCTCTGCCTGAATCGGCTTCCGACATAAAGGTATATAGTTGGTCATCACCTTTCTCCGGCGAATGGTTCTTACGATTCAGCGCAATCCCTGAGGATATCGAGGAGTTCTTGAATACATCACCAAGTATCAAGGGCGCAGAATGTGTGATGTACTCGCGCGAGAAAATGAAGCTCCCATATCCAGAGGACTACTGGCAAAACACTAAATACTTTCATGATGGACATGAGTACTTCGATTATCACTCGACTGGGCCCGAATGGTATAAACCTGAGATAAGAGGACGAGGAAGATACTACAGAATTAGGCCCAAAGTCGGCTTCAAAAGGGCGGAGGTAATTGTAGACGATGAAGAGCACCTTATATTCGTTAAATTAGTCTGGAGCTAAGATCATGTCTAACCAGCCGCTGAGGATCTCGTTGAACCCGCGTGCTGGTGTCGCTTGCGTTACCAGAATTGTCCTTGACAGGACAGCAACCATTTTGTAAAAATCAGGTTCACAAAGCCGAGTTAAAATTCGCATGAGCAAGAACAGGTCCATCCTACAGATCGTGTAAAAGTGCGGCCGGTAAGGTCGGTTTTTCAGCAAAAGGACTTGAAATTCTATCGATTGAGTGTATTATAAAAGTATGGGTGCATTTCACATAAGTTGCAGAATTGAGAATAACATCAATAGGTCGAGATCCGTCCAGATACCGAAGCTGCTTGTGGATACGGGCAGCGAATATACCTGGGTTCCTGCAGCGAAGTTAGAAAAGATCGGCGTCAGCAGAGAAAAGAAAGACATCCGCTTTGTTATGGCCAATGGTGAAGTGGTGACTCGCAGCATTGGTTTTGCAATAGTGCGGGTGGGTAAAAACTTCACGATAGATGAGGTGGTTTTTGCTGAGCCTGGCGATCTGATCCTGCTGGGCGCTCGCACGCTCGAGGGGCTCAATCTCACTGTCGATGCCATCAGGAAGAAGCTTGTCGCAGCCGGTCCCCTGCCAGCCGCCTAAACCTTGCTCAGCACCGCAAACATTCTGAAAAAATCAGGTTCACAAAGCCGAGTTAAAATTCGCATGGGCGAGAACGGGCCCATTTTACTGGCTTCCGTGGGTGGCACCTTTCCCGCCACAAGCGGGAGAGGTGTTCAGCTCAATCTTGCTGCCCTACAATTTAGCCGTTACCATAGTGGCATGATTCATGGAAAAGTGTATTACAAAAAGTGTCGTCGGTTCAATGCCATAGGTCACGCCCATGAATTAACATTTAGCTGTTATAAGAATCAGCCTTTCCTTGCCAGTGAACGCACCTGCCAATGGCTGGTAGAGTCGGTAAATCAAGCCAGAAAAAAATATGGATTCTCAATGTGGGCCTATGTGTTTATGCCTGAATATGTTCATTTGCTAATTTGCCCTATGAATTCTGAATATTCTATTTCGAAGATTTTGCAGCCAATCAAGCAACCAGTAGCCCAGAGAGCCGTAGCGTATCTGAGAAGAAACAATCCTGCCGATCTTGACAAATTAGCGACAGGCCAAAGGCATCAAGTGTATCGCTTATGGCAGGCTGGAGGGGGATATGATCGCAATATTTCAAAGACTGAAACTATAACCAATGCGGCCCGTTACATTCACCATAATCCGGTCAGGCGTGGATTGACCGATACTCCAGAAAACTGGTACTACTGTAGTACATCGGCCTGGCAAGGAAGTGGCGGGCCGTTAGAGATTGATTTCCACAGTTACCCAGTGTACTGAAGGCAGAGCACCTCTCTAACTTTCAGCCAGAAAGGTGCCACCCATCGCGTGTGTTGCGTGTCCTTGCACTTCAAGTTTTATCAGCTATCGAGTGGCACCTTTCCCGCCACAAGCGGGAGAGGTGCTGAGTCGCCAGAAATCTCCTTGACAGCAACACAGCTATTCTGTAAAAATTAGGTTCACAAAGACGAAATAACACTTTTGGTCTTGTTATACGGCAAATTTGATAGGCGAAGAGGTTATACGGAAATCAAATAACAAATAATTAGATAAGTTCAACTCAGAGTATTTACGAACTAATAGCATGTATCCAAACACGTTCTTTAATTTGTTTCCGCCCTTTCCTCGAGATTACAAAGTCTTTGTCGCGATGAGCTTTGATCCGAGATTTGACTCACGATGGAAGAACGTTATTACGCCTGCCGTGAAAAATGTCCCGATGAATGGAGTCACCTTAGAACCTTACAGAGTTGACATTCGCCATGTGAGTGATTCGATCTTGACTGAGATACTTGAGGGTATAAGCAATAGTCGACTATTCCTAGCTGATATAACAACAATCGATCATATAAAAGACACGCCAGTCAGAAATGCTAACGTGATGTATGAGGTCGGCTTAGCTCATGCGGTTCGCCTTCCAGAAGAAGTCATCCTTTTCAGATCTGACAAAGATCTCTTACTCTTTGACATTGCTAATGTACGTATTAACTACTACAACCCGAATGACGATCCAGACGCCGCTCGTAGGTTGGTCAGCAAACTAATTATAGAGGCCCTTAATGGAATCGAGCTGGAGAAGAACTTTGCCGTAAGAAAGGCTGCTATGAGTCTCGACTCCGTCTCCTGGATCGTGCTATTAGAGGCAGGAGCTCGTGATGGGATCGACCATCCAGTTATGCAAACTATGGTCCAGGCCTTGGGGAACGCAGCAAGGTTGTGGGCAATTTCACGACTCTTAGACATGGGCGCATTGACAACATCTTATCTCACTTTGACACCGGAAATTATAGAGTCACACGCTGAGAAACCGGCCCATAGTATATTGAGATACAATATCACACCTTTTGGTAAGGCTATCATGGAATATGTAGCAGAAAAAATGGGAATGTTTTCTCCTGATATGATATCAAAGTTAGAAAATATATTTGGTGAAGGCGAAAAAAAGAAGAGTGATAAGCATTAGAACGTTGATATCTAACGTCTAAAGGTACATAATTTGCGAACAGATTTGTTGTTTCGAATGCAGGCGATATCAGTTGTTTATGTGAAGACAAAGAAGATTTAGTATTCACATATTAAAATCCACATCAAAGCGATCCAGCTAAAAGCATTACTCTTTCTTCACATAGAGCGTCTGGCTGGGAAAGGCGAATTCGATGCCATCGGCTTCGAAGCGCTTCATCATCTCTAAATTGACCCGCTGGTTGACCTCGTGATACACCCAGTAATCGGCAGGTTTAACCCAGTAGCTCATATAGATATTGAGCGACCAGTCATTAAAATCGCTAAAGTACACCCTCGGCGGCTTTTCAGGATCGGTATTTACCTCAGGCACATTAGCCAGAATCTCCTTGATTATCTCGACGGCTCTTTTGGCCTTGGCGTGCCCGGAGCCATACGTAATCGTGATATTGCTCGTCCGGCGAATAAAAGGACGCCGGCCAACATTTTCTACAATCGAATTAGTAATCATGCTATTAGGTACGGTTACAATGTGACCCTGGAGTGTGCGTATTCGCGTGCTTCGAAAGCCAACCTCCTCGACCGGCCCTAAGTGCCCTTCAATCTTGACAAGGTCGCCCATGTGAAACGGCCGATCTGCAAAGATCGTAATAGAGCCGAAGAAATTAGCGATTGTGTCCTTAGCTGCAAGTGCAACAGCAATTCCACCGATTCCGGCACTTAGAAGAAGTGACTTTACCCTGCCTGCTCCTAAAATATGCTCACTTATCAGAAGAACTGCGATGATAGCTATCGTTACTCGTAGCGCCTTGCGTACTACAGGTACAAGCATATCATCAAGCTTGGTCTCAGTCTTACCAACAAGCCGATTAAGGTAATACTCTACTACATCTACAAGCCGATAGAGTGCGTATGCCGCCGCAATAGCTCCTACCACGCGCGCGATCGTTGTCCATCCGTCACCAATAGAAGTCCGTATCCCATTCTGGTCATCGAAGAACAAAGGCATTTTACATAAGAATAAGCCCGCAGCGAACATGGCTACGTATATCGGTTTTGCCAGTGCCTTTAACAGTAGCGTTACAACATTCTCGCCTTTCTTTTCCGACAGTCTCGAAGCGTATGTGCTGACAGCGAACTGTACGATTCGTCCAACCACCATTGCCACCAGCACAACTGCTAAGACAATCGCGAACCGCCAAATTTGGTTTCCCCTGATTATCTCGTAGTTTATAGTTTTTGACCACACAACACTCAACGCGATTATCTTCATAACTTCGGCCTGCATATATAACTCCACGCAATCAAGAAAACATGTCTATTTCAGTGTCCGCCCATCCAAGCAAAAACCGACGATAGCTTTGACGCTGCTAAGCATCAACAACGCACAATTCATTCTACCAGCCATCTTATCGTAGAACCAGTTTTTTTGTAGTTTCGCTTTACATATTGCCAGACGAGTGTGACAATTTATTTGTATGGTATATAGATATGTCATAGCGGTTCGTACTTGTTCGGTCAGGCTGCTTTAATTATGAAACGCACAACTCTGAACTTCATTATTGATTTGGCAAGTTTTATTGTTTTACTTGGCTTAGCCATAACAGGCTACATCATAAAGTTCGTCTTGCCGCCGGGAACAGGTGGACGCGGCCGGGAACTCACCGGCGGCCGTGGCAGAGAAGAGATAGAACAGCTATGGTCAATGACCCGCCACGAGTGGGGGGATATCCATTTCTATTTGGCTGTGCTCTTTATTGTCCTTATGACGATTCATATCATCGTGCACTGGGGCTGGATAAAGAATTATTTCAAATCATTGCTTGGTTTTTCACGAAAAACGACTAGACGCTAACTCGAGGATTGTTGCAAAGATTAACAAAATTCAGAACTGTAATTGTCCAGAATTGAATGTAAATCCAGGGTTTTTCGTAGAGATGTTGGTTTTTGGGCTAAAAATGGGGGTTGGCGTGTTAGTATGTGAGGTTTAGGCATAATAGGCATAATATATTGGCTAAAAAATGATGTAAAATTCGCAAAAATTCGCGCTTTTTGGGTAAAAATTTGCAAAAACAAGCAAAATTTGACAAAAATGCGCGCCTTTTGCCACCCTTTTTGAGCGTATTTCGTATTGCGTATAACGTATTGGGTATTGAGTATTGAGTATTGCGTATAACGGATGGTTAGTGTCGAAAATTGACCATGGATACCCGCCTGCGCGGGCACAAGTTTCACGGATTTACTTCATATCTCGTGAAGCATGAATGGTGAGTGGGGAATAGTGGCTCGATGCTGGATCGAAGCAGAAGACAGCCTGTGGTGGGCTGGATACTCGATACTCGAAAGTCAATCCCGGATACTCGACAATAAATGTACGAGTCTTAATACCTAAGATACTTAGGTATTCTTTTTATCTGAGGTATTCTTATTATTTAAGGGGATTCTTACTTGAATAAATCCGGATTTCCCAGGCGCCATTCTGAGGTCATTCGGCTTCGCTCAGAGCCTGCCCTGAACATAGTTGAAGGGGTAAACTGCACCGAGGAATCTGTTAGAATCGTGAATGATGGCTCGATGCTGGAGCGAAGCGGAAGTCCGCTTGTGGCGGGCTGGATACTCGTCCATTCTCCGTAGCAGGGCGCGCCGTAAGGCGTCCTGCAGACTGCGAAGGATGAAATTCTCTAAAGTCAATCCCGGATACTCGACAGTAAATAACTACGGGTTAAAACCCGCAGCATTGCCGCTTCGGGCTTCGCCCGTCCGACTTCGTCGAATAACTTCATCTACGGGCTACCATCCGTAGTATTGCGGCAGAAGAATAAATGTACGAGTCTTAATACCTAAGATACTTAGGTATTCTTTTTATTTGAGGGATTCCTTTCATCTGAGGGATTCTTAACTAGCGTATAGCGTACAGCGTATAGCGGGTAGCGTACAGCGTATTTCACTAATGGGGTGCGGGGAGGCTGGCAGGGGTGAAATTATTGGAATTGCGCAAAACGAAATTTTTCTTTAACAGCACACATAGAGATTATCCTTTTCTGAATTTCAGCCGATAATGGCATTAGCCATGCGGTGCATTGATATTGTGGATGGGGGATTTTTTTATCTGCGATGTTAGTTTGTTGTTACAGAGCGAACAGTGTGTTAAGATGAGCAAATGAGAAGATTATCGGACGTAACATATTTTTATAGGTGTATAATTTAGTGTTAGATAATAGTTGTTTCTGAAACAGAACAAGATATGAATAATGGGGATTTAAAAAATCCAGATATAGTTGAATGGTTTTTAAATTAGTTATTACTGTGTATTTATTTATGGGTGGGTGAATTACACTTACAAGTTAGAAATTATTATAATTGGTTTAATTTCAGCCGATAATGGTATTAGCCATGCTATGCGATGATATTGTGGATGGGAAAATATAAGCCGGTATCCAACAGAGGCGGACAAGTGAGCCAGAAGGGACGAAAGACATAAAAATACTAACTATCTCGTCTCGGCGTAGGCTAGCAGAGCCGGAGTGGGGAAGCTGAGCCGTAGCAGGACAGCACACCAAAATAATCCTCTAAAATGCCCCTGACTACTTTTCCTTTGAATAGCATTTCACGCTAATTTATATGCAATTTGTTCTTCGAGAATGTCTTTAACAGAAAGGGCAATGATGCTCTTGCCGGTCTTCTTGAAGAAGGATTGTATTTCGCTGATGGCGTCGGATGAGAAATCGAAGGAAACAAAGAACCCTTTCGTGCGGTCTTCGCGCATCATCACGGCCTCAAAAGAATCTATATCAGGCCTGCCGACCTTGTCTTTCTGCTTGACCTGGATGGGATACCATACATCCATAAAGGCCAGCTCGCCTTTCTTTTTCTTTGGCGTGGCCGAGACGGGATAAATTCGTCCATCGATACCCATATCGCCGACCTGTGCCTTATTGGGAATACCGCCGAGTGCGATAACGGCCCAGTTCTCAAATTCAAATGGTGGAATCTTGCGAAGCTGCTCCTCGGTCCACGGCAGGTCTCGAACGATAAAGCCGCGTCCAATCCGCCAGAGCTTTTCATCTTCTTTCATTCCACAAACGTCGCGCAAACGCTTTGCCATCACCCGGCAGGCAGTCGGCGAAATATCAATACCTATCCACTGCCGACCGAGATTTTCAGCGGCAACAAGCGCCGTCCCGCACCCACAAAAAGCATCAAGAATAATATCATTGTGTTTCGAACTTGCTTTTATAATCCGGTCCAAAAGTGCGAGCGGTTTCTGGGTTGGATATCCAAGCCTCTCTTCTGATTGCGATTGAATAGGTGGAATATCAGCCCATATGCTATCAACTTGTATGCCTTTCTGTTCATCAAGGTATCGTTTAAGACGCGGGACAGCGCCAGGATGAGATTGTACAATAAGCCCTTTTTCATATGCCTCTTGCATGCGTTCTTTTGTCCAACGCCACACACGCTTAACACCGAGAAATTCATAGGTAAGATTAGGTCGGTCTTTATTGGGATTTGTCAAATCTGCCAATTGATACTGTCTGCCAGTTTCCGGTTCAATGTATTTGTAGAAATCTTTTATGTATTCCTCATCATGTGGTAGATATTGCCGGTTAAACGTGTAACTATTGCTTTTAGTATAATAATAAATTGTGTCATGATCGTTAGGAAAAGAACGGAAAGCTAGTCCTTTGGCGTTAGTTCTACGCCAGATTATTTCTGTTTGGAACTGGTTTTCGCCGAATATCTGGTCAAGCATGATTTTGACATAGTGGGAGGCGTGCCAGTCGCAGTGGTAAAAAAATGAACCGGTTTTTTTGAGGACGCGGTGCAGTTCCACACATCGCGGCCGCATAAATTCAATGTAAGCCTGTGTTGAGGCATGGCGGTCTTCAAAGGAACGTTTTTCCTTTGTCTCACCCCAGAAGACCTCGTAGTTGCGGTTGGAGTTAAAAGGCGGGTCAATATAAATCAGGTCAACGCACTCATTAGGAAATTTTTTGAGCTGGTCGAGGTTATCTCCGCAGTAAATGACCCGCGTATCGACCAAAGAGGATGGCTTTCCCGCTTTTGTTTTTGTCGCTTTCTTTACCATAGGCTATAAGTATAACCTTTGCTAAATAATTTACAAGTGACCACTGGCGAAAAAGAGTTAATCTCGTTAAACTAAAAA
>Ga0315555_1002119_pt1 | contig 14124 bp, 14 predicted proteins | sample SalMarSW160380MG_FD_202113 | JGI IMG/M metagenome (GOLD analysis project Ga0315555, IMG submission 202113) | Salt marsh sediment microbial communities from the Plum Island Ecosystem LTER, Massachusetts, United States - Salt Marsh Sediment SW1603-80 ... | reverse complement strand
TCGTCACGCGTCTGGTTGGAGTAGCTGAGTTTCGTGTGGATGTGGCTGGAGAGGGACCAGCCGAAGGCGAAACTCCAGCGATTGACGCCCGTGTCCCAGGTCGTGGGTGAGCCTTCTCCCTTCTTCCCCGGATCGTTCATCTTCAGCGGGCGCAGCATGTCCCACCGTCCTGCTACATACCCTTGGTGCGCCTCGCTTACTGTCCATTTAACATCGACCCATCCCGTAATCAGCGCGGGAACCGTCCCGGCGGGAGTGGTTCCGCCCGGCCCTACGGGGACAAACGCCGTGTCCGCATACCGTGGAGCGCTCCATTTGCTACCGATCGCCTCCCAGACGATTTCGATTGGCTTCAGGGTGTAGCGTGCGTCAAGGCCGACCAGGGTCTGGCGGTATTTGGCGGGGTTACCAAGCAACGGTTCGAGCGCCGGGTCCTGGTTCATCCAGGAGCCCCAGGCGGCGGAGAAACGGTGGGTGACACGGTCCGACAGGTGCCACGCGAGAATCGCCGTGGCGGCATAACTGAACTGGGTCGTCCACTCCCGCTCGGCGCTGGGCGTTGCGTCAGTCAGTGCGAGCGTAAAATCCCAGGCCCCGGGCGTCAGCACCCAGTCCGCGCGAATCCCCGTGGACAACCCCTGGTAGCCAAGAGTTGTCACCCCCACGTCATCACCGGGATAGGAACCGCTGTCGCCCGCCGCGGGCCAGAATCCCCGGGTTTCCGAAAGGTTCAAGAACCAGGAGTAGGCGAGCGGTTTTGTCAGGAAGGTTCGCTGAAATGGATAGATCTTTTCGTGCTCCAATCCGAATGGAGTGATGATCCGTCCCAGGCTGAGGCGGAAAAGACCGGGATCAGGGGTGTAATTGAACGAAGCAAACCCGAGCTTCGGAGCGTGGAGGCGTCCATCGCCCCAGGAATCCGTGCGCAAGTCCGCCTCGACGGAAAAGAATTCCTCGACGGGAACGAAAGCCACGAGGTGAAATTCCTGAAGTACAAAATGGCCATGGTAGAAGGTGTTCGGCATTTCGGTCGTGACAAAACGGGCATCGCGTCCGCCTCCGCCCGCCACAAGGTCAAACGAACCGTTCAGGCTCACCTGTCCCGACGCCGCTTCGCTGAGTAGCAGAAGCAGAAAAAACGCGGCTGGACTTCGTGATAGACCTCGAGTCACGGTATAGATCCCTGTTTATCAAGCAGTTTAGACACGTGCATGAAAGCCATACTCCTTCTCTTCCTCTATCGGTATCTAACTGGATTTTCTGAAGGTAAAACCTTCAATCGCACACATTTCCGAGTCATCTCCCGAGCCTTGAACATCGAAAATGTATTGAATCAACACCCTGCCCGTAACGCAGAATGTGCGCTTGCCTATATTCTCTGCGGTCCCTCCTGAAAGATTCCGACACACCACCGTCAGAAGGACAGCACAGAAGAAGTGTATGTGCTGCATCTACAGTGGATTGTGGGGGTTATATGAGTCGGCGATCACACAAGGTAAAAGCCTCATTGATTGCTCTGACAACGACTGCCATCACACTCCTTTTCATCACACCCTGCCATTCCCAATCTGCCAACAGCAATTGGGACAAGACGGGAAACCTGTTCCTCAGACTTGAGGGGATGGGAGGACAGGGCCTGGAGTGGCATGTAGTGGGAAAAACCACAGAAGGAGATGATGTTTCGATCAGTGCGGGCGGAGGAATTGGAATCCAACTCGTCGCCGGATCAAATCTCTTTCGTTTTTTTCGCATCGAGGGCTCATTCGGGTACGAATCAGCTGGTCTGGATTTACAATTGGAAAATGGAAGCGGGAGTTTCGGCCGGACACACCTCGGGGGTGCAGCGTACCTGCGAATTCCACTGAGTGCAAAGTCTACGTTGAACCTCGGGGGCGGGGCAGCGGAGAAGGGGTCGCCCGACCTGGACCTGGACTTCTCAAGCTCGAGAATTCCGGGTGCTGCGCACAACATCTACAACTATCGCACCGGACACTGCACCCATTGGGACGTTGTCTACGAGTATTATCCGGACCGCATCATGTCGCTCAGTGTCGGTTTGCGCTACCAGATGGTCAAATACAAACTTGAGTCGATGACGTCAGACGGCGTACCCTATTCACTCGACATGATCCCGGTCGAGGTGCGAAACGAGCTGGAAGACCTGGATGGGAGCAGCGTGGACCTTTTGCTCGGATTCAGCTACTACTTCTAGGCGGTCATCCGACCGAGGTCAATGCCCTCCTCGAATGTCCCTTTCACATTCTAAATTTGTACTGCGGACAACGCGCAGACTTTCCGTCCTGCCGAGACGAGCGTCTCGAGGAACGCCTTGGTTTCCCCCTTTGCGGAGCCATCTCCGTAGTAAATGACTTGTGTTTTATTAGCCTCTTCAACTTTCTTCGTTTTCGCGATGTAAGTACATTGTTCATAATTATGATAAGCACCGGAGACGTAAATTGAAAATAGTCCTAGCTACACCACCGGCGTATAGTGATAATCCCCGTCAACCACTGCAACTTCCCCTGGGCATGCTTTACCTGGCGGCCGCTCTCGAACAGAAGAACCACGAAGTGGCTGTGATCGATGGCATTCTTGGCCCCGTTCTGCGGCTTCCTGAGGGAAAATACCTGCTGGGTCTTAATCCGGAGGAGTTGGCCGATAGGATTCAACAGGAGCGTCCGGACATAGTTGGCCTGTCCTGTCCGTTCACAACACGGTACAAGCTTTTCCGAGAGACGCTGGCGGTTTTGCGCCGCCGTCTGCCAGATGTCCCCATCCTTGGTGGAGGGATCCATCCGACACTCCTTCCTGAGCAGGTTCTGAGGCGGAATGGGTTGGACGCTCTCGTGCTTGGTGAAGGGGAGGTGACCCTCGTTGAACTGGTACAACGGTATCAGGCGACCGGGAAGATCGATCCCGAGGGATTGGATGGGGTTGCCTGGGAGCACAATGGGAAAATCCGCGTTGTTCCCCGGAAACACTATGTGGAAAACCTGGATGAGCTACCCCCTCCCGCACTTCATCTTGTCCCCGTGGAGGAGTACATGGAGCGCTCGCGCAGGCGTTATGTCTCGCGCACAATGCGGGCTTTCTCCGTGATTACCAGCCGCTCTTGTCCGGGCCGATGCTCCTTCTGCTGCATTCACAGCACCATGGGACCGCGATGGCGGGCCCATTCCGTTGAGCGGGTGATCGTCGAGATCAGCCGGATTATGGAGCGCTGGAAACCGGATATCATCGCCTTCGAGGATGACCGGCTCACGTTCGACCGCGACCGAATGGTTGCTCTCTGCAAGGGCATGATCGACAAACTGCCCGGGATTCGCTGGTATACGCCAAATGGGATCCATATCGCCGATCTCGACGAGGAACTTCTGGCATTGATGAAAGAATCGGGATGCTACTCTCTGAACCTGGCTGTTGAGTCGGGCGATCCCTACATCCTAAACCGGGTGATTGGCAAGAAGGGAAATGCTGATCGAACGCGACGGGTGGCCCGGACATGTCAACGGCTGGGGATCGGGACGAACGCCTATTTTATACTTGGCATGCCCGGTGAAACGGAACAATCGATCCGCCGGTCCTTGGATTTTGCGCTCGAACTGAAGCTGGATCAGGTGGGGGTGCTCATCGCGACCCCGTTTCCGGGAACAAGAATGTTTCGTGAATGTGCACAGAAAGGCTATCTCGATCCGGAGCGCTTCAGCGAGCAGTTCCTCGAATCGGGAGACCCGGACCTGCTTCACCAGCCGCTGTTTGAAACACCGACGATGACAAAAGACCGGTTGCTCTGGTGGCAACGGGAATTCAACAGGCGTTTCTTCTCCGACCTGCACCGACGTAAGCCCGTGGAGCGCTTCAAAGACTACGCACGGGCGATTCGGCGACAAATCGTTGGTTAGTTCGGGCACTGACCGAATCCTTACTTGACAATCTCGCTTTGAAGTCAGATTTTTACAAGACGTCCGGGAATCAATGATCTCCATACGTCATTCATTTGACTGCTCGCCGAAAACGCTTCCACTCAACTGCAGACAGCTTAAATCCCTTTGATGACGGCCACACGGCGTGCCCGGCGATCCCGGTCAGGGCGGGAGAGATCCCGGCTTGTCATGCATCCATCGATATCGTCTTTGAAGCTGGAGGGGGAAATATGATTTTTCAGCGCAGCCGCAAAGCGATCCTTACGGCAGGTTCCATTTTCGTTCTTCTGCCCGCGCTTGTCTTGGGACAGACCGTCTACTCAACCGCGGGTCAGCCGTCAGCGTCCCCTGGCACAGAAGGCAACACCTTTTTATCGTTTCTCCTGGAAATGGGGGGCGGCCTCGAGAAGCACGAGGTGGCGATTACCACGGACAACGAGACTGTCGAGATCAGCGCTGGAGGAGGCATCGGAATGGGGGTGCAAGCCGGTTATCTCCTCACCCATGCGCTCGAAGTCGAGGCTGAAGCGGCCTACATGATTTCGGTGCTCTCACATGAACTTGAAAACGGTGAGGGCGGCTTCAATCGAGGCGTTTTCGCCGGGAATCTCCTTTATCGTGTTCCAATCAAAGAGAATATCAGAGTTCTGATCGGAGGCGGTGCGGGGTACTATGTCGGCGGCGAGATGGACTTGGATTTCAGCAGCGCAAGCGACATCGGCGGTGCGCATAACATCTACAAGTACGACAATGCCCTTGGATTTCAGGCACGTTGCGTTCTCGAAGTGTTCGGCTTGGGCGAGTTGTTTTCCAAGAATATGGTCGTAGGTGTGGGAATCCAGTATTCCTCCGTGCGCTACGATTTGCAGTCGATGAGTTCCAACGGTGTCGACATTCCGCTTGACCAGCTCCCAAAAGACATCCGTGCCGAATTCGGTGAGCTGGACGGGAGTGGGATAGATGTGGTGATGCACATCGCCCTCTATCTCTAGCGGCCGGGTATTTGCGTGGAACGGCTGGGGGTGAAAGAGGAAACGGACGGGGATTTCTTTCGCCCGCCCGTTCATTCTCTTCCGTTGCCAAGGCCGTTCATTGCCTCGGAGCGGCCAACACCCACACCCTTCGCCCACCTTTGGATAGCGTCTCGAGGAATGCCTTGGTTTCACCGTTCGCCGTGCCATCTCCGAAGTAAATGATTTGCGTCGAGGAGGTTTCGGCGAGGATTCTCATCGCGAGTTCCGCGCCCGGCGGCTCATCGTAGACTTTTTCGGCTCCGAGGGCGATCGGCAGCAGTGACGCCCCAGGTCCAGCAAGCACGGCCAGGGACGGCGCGGCGACCTTCTGCTCCGGAGTTACGCGCTCGACATCACGCACGCCGCGTTCCGGCCGCACGTGTCTTGTGATCCGCTTGGCCACCGGAAGCAGTTCCACCGATTCCCCGAGATCCGGGATGGTCACGTCCCAGTTCAGCTCCTTTTCTATCCTCGTCTTCCATGCGGCCAACCCTTCCGGTTCGCCGTGCACGAGGAAAGTACGAGTGGGTGGAACCATGCGCCGCATCCAGGGCAGCATCTCGGTGTAGTCCGCGTGCGCCGAGAGCGATGACATGTTGACAATTTCCGCCTTTACATTCACCATCTGACCGTGAATCTTGATCTCCTTTTCGCCTTCTAGCAGGCGCCGTCCGCGGGTCCCCTCGCCCTGGTACCCGACCAGCAACACCGTGTTTTTCGCATCGGGAAGCCGCCGGGAGAGATGGTGCAGCACACGGCCCGCCGAAGCCATGCCGGAGGCGGAAACAATGATGCAGGGCTTCTTGCGGTCGTTCAGGGTTTGCGACTCCTCGCGGGTCTGCAACATGTGGATTTCCGGCCGGCGGAAGATTTTTCCTTCGTTTACACCGAGCAGCGTCTGTAAGTCCAGTTCCTCCTTGTGGCGCCAGGACATCTCGGTCACTTTGACCGCCATCGGGCTGTCGAGGAAAATGTCCACCGGCTGAATGCGCCTCTCGTCCAGCAGTTGAGAGAAAAAGTAGAGGAGCTGCTGGCTGCGGCCGACGGCGAACGCGGGAATCACCACCGACCCCCCTCGCTCCACGGTGCGGTTGACCACGTCAGCGATTTCGGTGAGTGGATTGGCGGTGTCGTGGACGCGGTCGCCGTAGGTCCCCTCGAGAATGAAATAGTCCGCTCCAGTGGGCGGTTCGGGGTCCCGGAGAATCGGCTGGTTGAAACGGCCGACATCACCCGAGAAAACCACACGGATCGGGTGGTCGCCCTCCTCGACTGTGACTTCGATAAAGGAGCTGCCGAGGATGTGCCCCGCGTGATGGAATCGCGCAGTGCACCCTTCAAGCAGTCCGTAACTGCGGAAATACTCCAAAGGCTTGAACAGGGGGAGTACTTTTTCCGCGTCGTCCTCGTTGTACAGGGGCTCCGGATTCTCGTGGCGCGAAAAGCCGAATTTCTTCGCCAACCGGGCGTCTTCCATCTGGATGTGAGCGCTGTCCCGGAGGATCAGTTCGGCGATGTCGAGAGTTGCGGAGGTGCCGTAAATGGGCCCGTCGAACCCCTCGCGCACCAGCTTTGGGAGGTACCCCACGTGGTCGAGGTGCCCATGCGTGAGCAGAATCGCGTCGATGATGTCCGGAGAGATCGGGAAAGGGTCCCAGTTCTTACGCCGGAGTTCCCTGAGTCCCTGAAACATCCCGCAGTCAATCATCAAGCGGTGCTCGCGTTTTTCGCCCTGCCAGGATAGCAGGTGTTTTGAGCCTGTAGTGGTTTGCGCTGCGCCGAGGAAGGTGATCAGGGCCATGCTGCCTCCGCAAAGGTGGTATGCACCGCAAATTAGATCGAGCGACAGTTAGGGACCAAGCGCAGAGAGAGTTTCGTGACAGTTACTTAATTCGTGATCAGACTCGAGCGTTTTTCTTGATTTCCGTCTATCAGAATCAGGTAACTGTCACGAAACTCTCCTCAGTATCTTGTCTCCATGCGGATTATCGGTCGAAAACCCGTGCTGGAGCTGCTAAAGTCCGGCAAACCTGTGCAGCGCGTGAGGATCGCGCTGGGAACCCAGGGGCGGATCATCGGTGAGATCATCGCCGAGGCGAAGAAGCGCGGCGCGCGCGTGGACAGAGTCTCCCCCGATGTCGCCAAGCGAACCTTCGGTCATGACAATCACCAGGGGGTTGTCGCAGACACGGCGCCCACCGAACTGCTGGGACTTGGGGACCTGGGGTCGAAACGGGCTCCTGTGCGAAACGGCCTTGTCGTCGCGCTGGACGGTGTTACCGATCCCCACCATCTCGGCGCAATTGCTCGCAGCGGTTTGGCGGCAGGGTGTGACGCGCTTCTGATTACCGCGCGGAGGTCGGCACCAATGACCGATACGGCTCTTAAAGCGTCAGCGGGAACGTTGACCCGGTTGCCGGTGATCCAGGTGTCGAGCCTCGGCGACGCGCTGAATGAGCTGAAGAAAAGCGGTTGGTGGATTCACGGCGCGGCCGGAAGTCCCGGGTCAGAGAAAGTGGATGGATCTCGTGCTGCAAGATCAGAGCAACGCGATAAATCTCAAGAGGATAGGAAACCCAAATGGCTCTGGGATCACGCCTGGGATCCGCGGACGGTGCTGGTGATTGGCAGTGAAGGGGAAGGGCTTTCGCAGCGCGTGAAAAAGCTCTGCGACCATCTCGTTGCAATTCCCATGGCGGCGAACGTGGAGAGCCTCTCAGCCAGCGTCGCGGCCTCCGTGATCCTCTTCGACATCGCCCGCAAGCGGTAAAAGAAAGGCGCACAGGCGGGGCCGGCGGGGAATTTGGGGTGAAAACGGGACACGAGTTCGTGTCTTGTGAGCTACTCAAAGTAACTTATTGAAATATAAAACAATAATTAGATGCAAGAGACATTCAGACACCCTGAAATCTCGCCGTTGACAATGGTTCGGAGGGCCGTTACCTTATCCGCCCGGCCCGTACGCTGGAGTGCACGTGAGGCATCGCCACCACATCATCTGGTACCGTCCCCAGGATGACCGTCCGAAGGAGCTTTTTATCAGCCCCGCGGTGTTGCGTATCCTGATCGGTTTGGGACTTTTCGTGCTTACACTGTTAGTGCTCGAGACCATATTTTATTCCAATCTTGTCGAGCGGGCATTCGAGCGCGATCGGCTTCTAGCGGAGAACCAGCAGTTGCGAGGCGATGTTGCCCGGGTGCAAGTTATTGAAAATCAGCTTCACGAACTCCAGAGGTTCAGCCAGCAGGTGAAGCGCAGCCTGACCGAAGGGGCGGATTTGGAGCGGATTCTGCGCGCCGGCGAAGAGGTGGAAGAGGAAATTCCGGCGCAGACATCGGATGCGCCCTGGGTGTCGGTGGACAAGCTCCAAGCTGATGAGGTAAATCGCACGCTTGAGATGGTTCCGGCGTCCGGCACAGTCAGCCGCCTGTCGCTTCCAAGCCGCTGGCCGGTACAGGGATTTATCACCCGCGGGTTTGAGGGAACATCGGTGGACCCCTCACTTTCCCATTCCGGGATTGACCTGGCGGTGCCGCGAGGAACTCCGGTGCGCGCGGTGGGGTCGGGCATCGTCCTGGCCGCCGATTGGACTCCGCGCTATGGCTATCGGGTGATTATCGATCATGGCAGCGCCGTACTTTCCATGTACGGGCACAACGAATTGCTGTTGGTGCAGCCGGGCGACCGGGTTCGCGCGGGATCGCCTATCGCGCTCTCGGGGAATTCGGGCATCAGCACCGCCCCTCACTTACATTTCGAATTGTGGATCAGTGGGCGGGCGGTGAATCCTATTGCCTTGCTGCCCAAAAGGGGAGACGACCATGTCGGCAAACAAACGGGTTGATCGTAAGGGCTCGGACGCTCTTTCATCGATTATCGGGGCGGATGCGCTGCTCGAGGGGACGTTTACCCTCGACGGTTCGCTCCGGATTGACGGTACGTTCAACGGCATCCTGATCTGCGGAGGCACGGTGACGGTTGGCAAGCACGGGAGTGTCGTGGGCGATATCGAGGCGGACGAGGTGATCCTCGGCGGCCGGGTGTCGGGCACGGTCGTCGCGCGGCACCGTGTCGTGCTCGAGGGTTCGAGCGTCCTCGAGGGGGACCTCGCCACCGGTAGCCTTTTGGTCAGCGAAGGTGCCGTGTTCAATGGCAACAGCCGCATGGGCGAAGAAGCGGTGGAGCGGCTGCGCCGCCAGCGCCGTGAGGCACGAGGCACGCCGATAGTCGAGTCCCATAGCACTTCGGATGCCGACGAGAAGAAGCGTTCCGCAAGCGGCTAAGAGCAGGGGGCGCCCATGTTTCGGCGGGGTGATGGCGGTGAGGGTCACGAATACGCCGGATGGGTGGACCTCGCGCTGCAAACCTCGCTGACCCTTGCGATATCGGTGCTGCTTTTAGGTTGGGCCGGCTATGCGATCGACAGCTGGCTCGGCACAAAACCTTGGTGTACAGTGATCGGGGCACTCTGGGGAGCAGGAGGGGGCACCGTCTGGGTGGTTCTCCGCGTTAAACAGTTCGCCGATCGAAAAGAACGGGAAGAACATCCTCAGGGCCACAACGGAAAACAGCCGTGACCCTTTTGCAAGCCATGATCATCCTTCTCGCCGCCGGAACCTTATACGGGGCCGGGGCGGCGGTGCTCGTGCCTCCCCTGCGGAAAGCCGAGGTGGGCGGACTTCAAACCCGGATCTTGATTGCTTTTTCGCTGAAGCTGGTGCTCGGCGTCGCCTGGCTGCTGTTTGTCTGGAAAGGGCTCGGGTGGAACTCCACCCTTGCGGCATTCGGCATGGTCGGGGCTTATCTTTTGGCCCTGATCGCCGTTACGCTGACGGTGGCGAACCTGATGGAGAGGAGAACGGGTTGATGCGCAGCCTCGTGATCCCGGCGCTGCTGATCTTGCTGGTGGTTGCTTCCCCCTCCGCCGCTTTCAACGATGGCCAGAACGCATCCAGCCGGACGGCAACGGCGCAGCTGGACTCCACATCGGCTGCGGAGATGAGTCATGAAGCCGCCCCCTCCGGCGATACCGAATCACCTGCGCAGCTAGGAGAGGGACACGAAGCTCCCGGAACTTCGACTGAAGAGGCGCAGGCGGAGGAGAACGGCAGCGTCCTCGAACACCTGGCTCACCACCTGCTGGATTCGGACAGATACGATCTTTTTGGCTACTCGATCCAGTTGCCAAAAGTGAAGGGTGATTTTTCCTTTCTCGGCCCCGAGTACACCGCAGGCTTCCAAATCACCAAGCACATGATCGGACTGCTGATCGCCAGCCTGCTGGTGATCGTGCTGGTCATCCCGGCGATGGGGCGCACGCGGCACGGCGAGGTGCCCAAGGGATTCGGCAATTTCCTCGAAGTGCTCGTGGTGTTTGTCCGCGATGAAGTCGTTTACTCGAACATGGGCAAGGAACATGGGCGGAAATGGCTCCCGTTCTTCCTCACCCTGTTTTTCCTCATCCTGTTCAGCAATCTGCTCGGATTGATCCCCTGGGGCACGACCCCCACGGGAAACGTCAACGTCACCGCCGGACTGGCGATCGCCTCGTTGTTTGGAGTCTTCTTCGCCGGAGTCAGGCAGCATGGGATCAAGTATATCGCGACCTTCATCCCCCACGGCGTCCCGTGGTATGTCATCTGGCTGCTTTTTCCGATCGAAGTGTTCGGGCTGCTCGTCAAACATTTCGCGCTGACTATCCGTCTTTTTGCGAACATGCTCGCGGGGCACACGGTGATCGGGGTGTTCCTGGCGTTGATCCTGACGCCGTTCGTCGCGTTCGCCAGCGTGCCCGGCGCCGTGGCGATCAGCATGCTGGAACTGTTCGTCGCGTTCCTGCAGAGTTACATCTTCATCATGCTCGGCAGCCTGTTTGTCGGGATGGCGATTCACCCGCACTGACATGTGAATATTCGCGGCGGATTGCACCGGTCGCATTCGGGAGCGTGCGAGGAAATGGCTTTGGAGAGGGTTCAATCGACAGTCGAGGACAACTGTTCAAACGGATAAACGGGAGGCCGTAGGATTCTCCCGACAGCAAGAGAGGGAATGATGGAAGGACTGAGCCTTGGGTACCTGGGCGCCTCGTTGGGTGCCGGTCTGGTGACATTGGGCGCTGCGGTGGGTATCGGACGCATCGCCGGGCAGGCGATGGATGGCATCGCGCGTCAGCCGGAAGCATCGGGCAAAATCTTTACTCCGATGATCGTAGCGGCGGCACTGATCGAAGGCGTGGCATTCTTCAACGCCGTGATCTGCATGCTGATCGCACTCAAGTAGTTTCATTGTTTACGCGAGGAGTCGTGATGAGGTCAAAGTCAATCCTCGTCGCGTTTGTCTTTCTCCTGCTTCCTCTGGCGGCGCTTGCGTCGGAGAAGGGCGGAGGTTTGGGCAGCCTGATCAGCATTGCGCCCGGCAGCATGCTCTGGACAATTCTCACGTTTGTGTTGCTGTTGATCGTGCTTGGCAAATTCGCCTGGGGGCCAATCGTCCGAGGGCTCGAGGCGCGTGAAGAGAAGATCTACGGCGCGATCGAGAAAGCGCAGCAGGAACGCGAAGAGGCGGAGAAACTGCTGGCGGATTACCAGGCAAAACTCCAGCAGGCGTCAAGCGAAATCGCTGATCGTCTCTCGAAGGCCGACAAGCAGACACAAGCGATCCTCGAGCAGGCAAAGGGCGAAGCACAGCAGGAAACCGAACGCATGCTCGATCGCGCGAAGGCGGAAATCGAGGGACAGCGTGACAAGGCCGCTGCGGAGTTGAAGGCGCAGGTGGTGGGTCTCGCGGCGATGATCGCTTCCGCCGCCATCAGCGAGAGTTTCGACAAGCCGCAGCACCTCGAAATTATCAGGAAGCGGCTGGAGCAGGCGGAGAAGAATTCGTGAAAGATCCAAAGCTCGCGAAACGGTACGCTCGGGCGCTGTACTCAGCCGCGAAGAAGGCCGGCGAGGTGGACGCGGTGATGCAGGTTGCCCGGGAGACCCTGGCGCCGCTGCTGGACGATCCGCAGTTTCGCCTCTTCTGGCTCAGCCGGCGTGTCCCCGCGCCCCGGCGGCAGGAGTTGGTGGATCAGCTTTTCAAGGAGGCTCCTGCCAGTTTGCGCCATTTCCTCAAGTTGCTGATCGAGAAAAAACGTGAAAGCATTCTGCGGGAAGTTGCGGCCACGCTGGACCTCCTGCACGACGAGCAGACTGGCGTCGTCAGGGCGACGCTGACGACCGCCGTAGAGTTGAGCGGCGAGGATGTCAAGCCCTTCGAGCAACTGCTGAAAAAACGCCTCGGTGGGGCGACCGTGGTGCTCACTAGGGAGGTGGACCAATCGCTGGTCGGCGGCTTCCGTTTGCGGTACGGGGACAAAGTGATCGACGGCAGTGTGGCGCGCTCAATCCATGAGATCGAGCGCCGCCTTTCGGCGTGACATAGAAAAGACGGGATCAGGATAGACAGGATTTCTGCAGGATATACAGGATTTTCTGAAGGTAGTTAAAAGAAGAAGCTTTCAACCTGTCAATCCTGTACATCTTGTTGCCTAGCAGTTCCCTGGAGGATCGTAATGCAGATACGGCCGGAAGAAATCACTTCGGTTCTGAAAAAACAGATCGCGGAGTACACCGCGGATGTGCAGACCGACGAGGTGGGCACGGTAATCATGGTCGGCGACGGCATCGCCCGTGTGCACGGCCTCGACAAAGTCAAGGCCAGCGAGCTCGTCGAGTTTCCGGGGCCGATCTACGGGATGGCGATGAACCTCGAGGAGGACAACGTCGGGTGTGTGCTCTTCGGGAGCGACGAGCACATCAAGGAGGGGGACATCGCCCGCCGCACTAACCGCCTCGTGGACATCCCGGTGGGGGAAGGGATGATCGGCCGTGTGATCGATCCCCTCGGTTTTCCCCTCGATGGAAAAGGCGAAGTCAAGTTTGAAAAGCGCGTGCCCGTCGAGCGCAAAGGGACCGGCGTGGTGACACGCCAGGGGGTGAAGGAACCGCTGCAAACCGGCATCAAGGCGATCGACTCGATGATTCCCATCGGCCGCGGTCAGCGTGAGCTGATCATCGGAGACCGCCAGACCGGCAAGACGACCCTCGCCGTGGACACGATTATCAACCAGAAGGGCAAAGATGTTGTCTGTATCTACGTGGCCATCGGGCAGAAGGGGTCCACGATAGCCAATGTTGTCAAGACTTTCGAGGATCACGGAGCGATGGAGCACACCATCGTAATCAGCTCTACGGCTGACGAACCCGCGCCGATTCAATTTCTCGCACCCTTTGCCGGCGCGGCGATCGGGGAATATTTCCGCGACCAGGGAAAGCACGCCCTCTGCGTGTACGACGATTTGACCAAGCACGCCTGGGCGTACCGCCAGCTCTCGCTGCTGCTGCGCCGCCCTCCGGGCCGCGAGGCGTACCCCGGGGATGTCTTCTACCTGCACAGCCGTCTGCTCGAGCGGGCGGCGAAACTGCGGGACGATCTCGGCGGCGGCAGCCTGACCGCGCTGCCGATCATCGAAACACAGGCGGGCGATGTCTCGGCGTACATCCCGACCAACGTGATTTCGATTACCGACGGGCAGATCTTCCTCGAAACAGAGCTCTTTTATTCCGGCCAGAGGCCCGCGCTGAATGTGGGTATCTCGGTTTCGCGTGTCGGGGGCGACGCGCAGACGAAGGCGATGAAGCAGGTGGCGGGCAAACTCAAGCTCGAACTCGCCCAGTACCGTTCGCTCCAGGCGTTCACCATGTTCGCCGGCGACCTGGACAAGGTGACCCTGGCGCAGTTGAACCGCGGTGCGCGCATGATGGAGTTGATGAAACAGCCGCAGTTCAGCCCTGTAGAGATGTCGCATCAGGTGGTGCTCTTCTGGGCAGCGATCAACGGTTTCCTCGATCCTGTCGAGGTGAAGGAGATCAAGCGCTACACTGACGACTTGGTCAAATTCGTGGAGAACCAGCACCCGGAGATTTTCGAGGAAATCGAAAAAGAAAAAGCGATCTCGGATGACCTCGACGCGAAAATTCGCAAGGTTGTCGAGGAGTTCAAGGACATGTTCCAGGCGTGAGCCTGACGTTGACCTGAGACGGCGAAGGAAAAAATGCCATCGTTGAAGCAGATCAAGCGGCGCATCGCGTCGGTCAACAGCACGAAGCAGATCACTCGTGCGATGCGGATGGTCTCTGCGGCACGT
>Ga0315555_1002115_pt1 | contig 14134 bp, 10 predicted proteins | sample SalMarSW160380MG_FD_202113 | JGI IMG/M metagenome (GOLD analysis project Ga0315555, IMG submission 202113) | Salt marsh sediment microbial communities from the Plum Island Ecosystem LTER, Massachusetts, United States - Salt Marsh Sediment SW1603-80 ... | reverse complement strand
ATGAACTGGCCAAGGAAGAATCCTGGCGGATGTTTCGAATAATAGGCGAATTTGTAGAGGGCTTTGATAATCTCTCCGGTATCGAGCCGGCAGTGACCATATATGGTTCGTCCAGATTGGGAGTGGAGGACGAGCTATATGCGGAGACGGAAGAAATAGCTTATCGACTTGGACAGTCGGGCTTCTCAATTGTAACCGGTGGGGGACCGGGCGTAATGGAGGCAGCCAACAAAGGCGCACGAAAGGCTGGGGTTACATCGGTCGGATTGAATATCTCCCTTCCCGAAGAACAAGTCGCTAATGCCTATGCCACAAAGTCGATGACTTTCAATCACTTCTTTACTCGTAAAGTCATGCTGGTGAAATACGCCGTGGCCTTTGTCATAATGCCGGGTGGCTTGGGCACGCTTGACGAGGTGACGGAGATACTGACCCTGATACAGACGCACAAGATAAAACCTTTCCCCGTAGTATTGTTCAACAGCGAATTTTGGAAGGGATTTCTGGATTGGCTGCGGAGCTCCGTCTTATCCAGGAAGTATGTCTCTGAGGATGATTTTGACCTGTTGAGAGTCCTGGATCGCCCTGAGGAGGTAGTTGAGGCTATCCGGAGGTGGTATGTCGGGCATGAGGTTATTGGCCGGAAGGCTCTACTAAAGTGATGCCAGTCTATTTTTTCAACTCAAGTACTTGGCGATAGCTTTAACTATGTGCCCCAGTCCCCCAAGCTAATTCAAAATTAATCATTCAACTACCATAGAGAAATCCAGCGTAAGGTCTGATATTCGGTGTTTGCTCAAGATATGATAAAATCGTGCCAGCAACTTGACGAATGACGCGCACAACTGATGGTTATATAAGCACACATAAACGTTTCTGGGAGATAGACGTCGTACGCACCGTCGCCATAATAATAATGATAGTCTTCGACGTGCTCTATGTGCTTAACTACCTTGGTATCCAAAACACCGGCGTGCCCGGCCCGTATTATGGGTTCTGGTGGTGGATTGCCAGAGTGAATGCCGGCGTTTTTATCTTCCTTGCCGGAGCATCGCTCACAATCAGCCAGGCCAGAACATCAAGGAAAATGTCGAGCTTCATGCTCAGAGGTCTAAAAATATTCGGATGGGGCATGGTGATTACTCTGCTCACATGGATAATCGCCCCAGATGCATATGTCATATTCGGCATACTCCACTTCTTCGGGATTGCATTCATACTCGCGCCTTTCTTTTTAAGATTCCGCTACATCGATTTGATACTGGGTGCTGCCCTGATGGCAATAGGCGTTTACCTGCTGGAACAAAGGGTTTTGGTCGACTTTCGCTGGCTGCTCTGGCTGATGCCATACGGCTTTAGAACACTGGATTACTGGCCGCTGCTGCCGTGGTTCGGCTTTTTTCTTGTGGGGATGTTTGGCGGCAAAATGCTATATCCGCAAGGAAATAGAAGGTTCAATATTCCTGAATTCAGCAATCCTGCTACCTCAGCGCTGACTTTGCCGGGAAGACATCCGCTGGTGATGTACATTGCTCACTGGCCGATACTTATCGGCGTCATCTTTGCCCTGTACCCTGACAAGATACTTCCCTATCTCCGATTCTAAACACAATGCAGAACTGCACCGGGCCCTAGTAATTGGTAAAAAAGATCATCATTGCATAGATGCCGAAGTGGATGATGAAACAAGGCAAAAACGACCTCGTTCTGTATGCCACGTAACCAAAAATAAAGCCGCCGGGTATGCAGGCCAGCGTCTCTAAAAAAGGCTTCCCTATATGGAGCAGCACAAAAGGAATAGCCTGCACGAAGATAGCACTTTTCCCTATCGATTTTTCCAGGCCAAACAGCATATACCCGCGGAACAGAAATTCCCAGGCGAACATGTATAGTGCGGCGCTAAGCAGCAGCTCGGGCCAGCCTATGGCATCCATGTGGTAGTAAGAGCGAAAATCCGGCATTTTACCGGTTCCGTAGAGAATCAGGGCCATGGCAGCAAGGCAGGCCGCGGTTAGGATTATTGACGATTTCCAGCGGCCGATACGGATGCCATAATCCTGGGGCTTGTCCCGAAAAAGCAGCCAGCCCGCCGCCAGCGGGATAAGCAGGTAATAAATGAGCTCCGTTGCCCGGGGAAAATCGATGTTTAAAGGATAGTAACGTTCCAGAACTAATACCAGCGTGGATATGCCGACCACTGCAATGAGGTTTAGGTCATAGCCCCCTAACATCCTGTTTTTGATGTACTTTTGCATTCCAATTGCGAAGGATTACACCTTTTTATTAATCCATGGTTCCAAAATGCCTTTTAATGGCATTAGTGTACCACAAACGACTATTCAGACAATCAGTTCAAAATGACCTGGAGCTCCGATTTCATCGGAGTGAGACGATGGAAAGCACTTTCAACTGTCACAGGCTTGGGAAACAGGGGTATAATAAACAAAGAAGGGGAGGAAGCGAGCAAAGCCATGAAAAACAGCGAGGTGGCGAAGGTATTTCAGGATATTGCTGACCTTCTGGAGCTCAAAGGGGAGAATGTCTTTAAGATTCGCGCCTATCAGAAGGCAGCCAGGGCTATCGAGTACCACCCCAGGGAGTTAAAGGTTATGATTGACGAAGGGGAGGACTTGCAGGGTATTCCCGGCGTGGGTGAGGCAATAGCTAAAAAGGCCACCGAGCTGATCACGACCGGTAAGCTGGGTTATTATGAGAATCTGAAAGCTGAGTTTCCCCAGGGGGTGACCAATTTCCTGGTTATACCAGGGATTGGTCCTAAGACGGCTAACAAGCTTTCCAGCGAATTAGGGATAAGCTCGGCAGATGAATTGGAGAGAGCAATCAATGAAGGACGCGTGGCTCAACTCTTCCGTCTTGGCGAGAAGACCGCTGATAATATCCTTCACCAAATCCAGGCATTGCGCCACAAAGACCAGCGCATCCCCATTGGCGAAGCTTTGCCAATGGTCGAGGAAATCCTAGGCGCCCTCCGCTCTGTCCCCGGCGTGAGGAATCTTACTCCCGCTGGCAGCTTACGGCGCTTTCGGGAAACATTGGGTGATATCGACCTGATGGGCACTGCCGGTAACCCCAAGGGGGTTATAGATGCTTTTGTTGCTCTGCCTCAAGTAGGGCAGGTGCTGGCCCAGGGGTCAACCAAGGCCAGCGTTATTGTCAGCGGCGGGTTGCAAGTTGACTTGAGGATGGTGGAGCATGATTGCTTCGGTTCCTTGCTTCAGTATTTTACCGGGAATAAACAGCATAACATTGCCCTGAGAGAAAGAGGGCGTAAGCAGGGGTTAAAGCTGAGCGAGTATGGTATAACTGTTGTAGCTACAGACAAGCTGGAAAAATTTTCTACGGAGGAAGAATTCTATCATCGGCTGGGGCTTCAGTATATCCCACCAGAACTCAGAGAAGCTCAGGGTGAAATAGAAAAGGCTGAGCAGGGAGCTATCCCAAAGCTCGTGGAGTTATCCGACATAAAGGGAAACCTTCATGCGCATACTGAATGGAGCGATGGGCATGATTCCATCGAGGAACTGGCTCTGGCTGCCAAAGATATGGGCTATCAATATATCGCAATCACGGAACATTCCGTTGGACGTGCTATTGCTCACGGTCTCGATGTAGAGAGGCTGAAGAAGCAAGTTGCTGAAATCAGAGCTCTTAACGAGCGTTTAACCGGGATTCATGTGCTTACTGGCATCGAGGTTGATATTCGGGCGGATGGCAGCTTAGACCTGCCACACGAAATGCTATCTGAATTGGATATGGTGATTGCTGCTGTGCACTCCGCCATGAACCAAAGTGAAGAAAAGATGACCAGGAGGGTAATAAATGCCATAGAAAATCCCGATGTTGACGTGATTGCCCACCCTACTTGCCGCCTTATAGGAGAACGTGAGCCCGTGACCATAGACTTAGAAGCCGTCTTCCGGGCGGCAGTTAAGAATAATAAGATTATGGAGATTAACGCCATGCCTGACCGTCTTGATTTAAAAGATATTCATGCTTTCCGTGCCAGAGATGTGGGGGTAAGGCTCGCCATCGGGACCGATGCTCACAGCATTGCCCATCTGGGCTTTATGCGGTTCGGTGTTGGTGTTGCTCGGCGGGCTTGGTGTGAGCCGCAGCATATATTAAATACTTTGCCCCTGGCAGAATTGCTTGCCGTTTTAAATAGGAATGCGGGGTAAAGTGGATGGACGATTCAGGCGGCTTTTCGCGGGAATGTCCTGTAATTTTGCCTACTCACCCAACATCTGAATAGTAATCTTTCTGGACCTGGGGCGATTATCAAAATCAACGAAAACTATCTGCTGCCAGGTGCCCAGAGTTAACCTCTTATTCACAAAAGGTATTATTAGTGAAGCTCCAAGCGTGGAAGCGCGCACGTGGGAATGGCCGTTCCCATCCCCCCAAGTTTTGTTATGCTCATAAGGAATACTCTGGGGTATCACTCTATCCCACATATTCTTAAAATCGGAAACTAGATTTGGCTCGTACTCTATGGTGGTTATTCCGGCCGTTGAACCGACTATAAACAGGGTGGCTATTCCGCTGTTAACCCCAGATTCCTCTACATTCTTTGCCACCTGAGAGGTTATATCGATAATGTCGCAATTACCTTTTGATTGAAGGGTGATGTCTTTAGTGACTACAGTCATATTCTTACCTCCTGCCATATGATATCGTCTAATTCAAATACAGGTCCATCACGGCATACCTGTTTTAAGCCTTTCTTGGTATTTATAGTGCAGCTATAGCAAGCTCCAAAACCACACCCCATCCGCACCTCAAGGGAAACCTGGCACTTTCTTAGTTTGAGATTAGTTTGCTTCTCACCCTCACCTTTATCCTTTCCCACCAAGGGAGAGGAATTAAGGGGGAGGACCATCGCCTTGTACATATCCGCTGGACCACAGGCATACACCTGGTCAGCCCAGTCTAAGAAATCAGGCTGGATATCCGTGGCCATGCCTTTCTTGCCCATACTGCCATCTTCAGTGACGGGAACAAATTGAACTTCTTTTGGTAAAGGCGGGAGTTCGCTTCTCTTCTTGCCCGCAGAAGAAAAGGGATACAACTGAGCAGCAGTGCTCGCCCCATGAATTAAAGTTATCTGGTGTTGTGACGAAGCATGCTGGATCAAGAAAACCAGCGGAGCGATACCAATTCCTCCAGCTACCAGCAGCAAGTTCCTTACTCCTGGCTCGATACTAAAACCCTTGCCCAAAGGGCCTAGAATGTCTATTTTCTCGCCTGTTTGGCGCCGTGAAAGCCAGAGGGTGCCTTTGCCCGCTACCTTGAACAGAAGGGCAATCTCTCGAGATGAAACTTGATGGACGCTGAGAGGGCGACGTAATGTAAAATCTCCACACCGCACTGTGATGAATTGGCCGGGCTGAGCCGCCACTGCTATATCCGGCGCCTCAATCCACATGAGGTGTATGCCGGGCATGACCTCCGCATTAGAAGCTACGGAGCACAAGGTTTGTTTCTGAGCATTTTCCATTTTGCTCTTCGCTCTAATTGGGCCATTTCATTTTGCGTTATTTTTCCTCTTTAGATACTCCCTGAGTGGTAGAACGTTAAAGATTTGGCCACTATTTGCCAGCGCTCCTATAGCTACCCGAGCAGTATCTAATGAAGTGAAGCATGGTATCCTTTTTTCTGCCGCGGCACGCCTGATATCTAACCCGTCTTTCAGCGGAATGCGCCCTCCAGTGATAGTATTAATCACTCCGCTCACAGAATTATCTTGAATAACATCAACAACGTTAGGATGCCCCTCGCTTAGCTTCTTGGTCACCATTTTTACAGGGAGTCCCATAGATTCAATCATCTCTGCGGTCCCCTCCGTGGCGTAGAGCTCATGGTGAAGTGAATGCAGTTGTTTGATCAGAGGCGAGATTTCATCTTTATCCTTGTCTGCAATGCTAAGTAGCAGACTACCTCCTTGAGGCAGCATCAATCCAGCAGCTAAAAGTGCCTTAACCAGAGCTGCCTCAAAGCTGTAATCAATTCCCATAACCTCGCCCGTGGATTTCATCTCAGGACCGAGGTAGCTATCTACTCCAATCAATTTGGACATTGAGAAAACGGGAGCCTTTATACCTACCAAGTTTTGTCTCCTCCGCAGACCACCTTCATAGCCTTGCTCCCTGAGGCTAATCCCGGCCATGACCTTAGTGGCAATTCTTACCATGGGCACGCCGGTTACCTTGGAGATAAAAGGCACGGTTCGGCTGGCGCGGGGATTTACCTCAAAAACATATACCGTTGAGCGACCATTTTCCTTCATGATTACCATCTGGACGTTCATCAACCCTTTAATTCCCAGAGCCAGTCCGATTCTGGTGGTGTAATCCACCATGGCATTTACTTCGTCTTGAGTGAGATTGATTCCCGGGTAGATAGACAAGGCATCACCGCTATGTACGCCAGCCCTTTCAATATGCTCCATCACGCCAGGAATAAGAACCCTTTCCCCGTCGCAAATGGCATCTACCTCGACTTCTTTACCCTGGAAGTATTTATCAATAAGCACAGGATGCTGGCTGTCCATCTCAAGAGCCAGTGTCAGGTAGCGGATTAACTCAGGTTCGTTGTACACGATTTCCATAGCCCGGCCCCCCAGGACATAGCTAGGACGCACTAAGACCGGATAGCCCAGGTTCCTGGCTACATTTAGCGCCTCCTCCAAAGATCTCACTCCAGCCCCCGGCGGCTGAGGAATACCTAATCTGTCCATGAAATCTTCAAAGCGATGACGGTCTTCAGCGATGTCTATAGCTTCGGCACTCGAGCCGAGTATCGGCAAATTGTTGCGAGCTAAGAGCCCAACCAGATTAAGGGGTGTTTGTCCACCGAACTGGACGATAGATGCCGGAGCAGAGCCATTATTACTCTCATTCTCAAGTATATCTCGGATGCTTTCCTCGTCCAAAGCTTCGAAGTAGAGGCGATTGCTGGTGTCAAAATCGGTGGAAACTGTCTCGGGATTAGAATTGACCAAAATGCTCTTGATTCCTGCTTCTTGAAGCGCCCAGGCTGAATGGACGCAGCAGTAGTCGAACTCAATTCCTTGCCCGATGCGTATCGGCCCGCTGCTGATAACCACCGCTTTCTTTTCTGGCAACGGTTCGGCTTCATTTTCCTTCTCATAAGCGCTGTAGAAATAAGGGGTCTCAGCATCAAATTCGGCAGCACAGGTATCCACCATCTTGTACACCGGGCAGATTTGCCATTCATGGCGAATTTGCCTTACCTGCTCAGGCAACCTATCGGCCAAAGTGCCCACTTGCTCATCGGAAAAGCCGAGCCTCTTCGCCTCCCATAAAAGCTCCGGTTTCAACGGTTCGGAAAGAAGTCTCTTCTCCATGTCCACAATATTCTGGAACTTATAAATAAACCAGGGGTCTATCCCGGTGGCCTGAGATAACTCTTCGGGGGTGGTTTCCCTTCGCAGCGCCGCCATAACCGCCCATAGTCTTAAGTCGTTAGGGTGAAGCGGGTAGGAATTAAGCCCCTTCCCTTGACTCCAACCGGGGTCTTCCCAGAGCAGGGTGCGTTTGCCGAATTCCAGGGAGCGCACCGCCTTTTGTAGAGCAGCCTCAAAACACCTGTCAATAGCCATTACCTCACCGGTGGCTTTCATCTGGCTGCCAATTTTTCGGTCGCCCGAAGCAAATTTATCAAAAGGCCACCTGGGAATCTTGACTACGCAGTAATCCAGGGCTGGCTCAAAAGATGCCAACGTTTTGCCCGTGACCTTATTGGGTATTTCATCGAGCCTCTTGCCTATGGCTATTTTGGCAGCCACCCGGGCAATGGGATAGCCAGTGGCTTTACTGGCTAAAGCCGAGCTGCGGCTGACACGGGGGTTGACTTCAATTACATGATATTCGCTTTTGGCAACTCCCTTCTGGTCCGGTGCCCATTTTTCCGCCACTATTGGACTGGGTGTCAGGGCAAACTGTATATTACAGCCACCCTCGATTCCCAAAGCCCTTATGATTCTCAGGCTGGCCGACCTGAGCATCTGGTATTCTTTATCGGTGAGAGTCTGGCTGGGGGCTACCACAATGCTATCCCCGGTATGCACCCCCATAGGATCAATGTTTTCCATATTACACACGGTAATGCAGTTATCAGCAGCATCCCGCATAACTTCGTATTCTAGTTCCTTCCAGCCTAAGACACACTGCTCTACCAGGACTTCGTGGCTCATGCTGGAATCCAGGCCATTAGCAACAATCTGCTCAAGCTCTTTCATGGTGAGGGCGATGCCACCGCCGGTGCCGCCTAAAGTGTAGGAAGGACGCACAATAAGAGGTAAGCCAATGGAGTTTGCCAGTTCTTTCGCTTCCTTCACCGACCTTACTGTGGCGCTTGCGGGCACAGGCTCACCGATATCAACAAGGAGCTGCTTGAACAAAGACCTTTCCTCGGCCTTCTTTATCGTCTCTAAGGGTGTTCCCAGCATCCTCACGTTATATTTATCCAGTATGCCGGCATCGGCCAATTCCACCGCCAGGTTAAGCCCTGTTTGCCCCCCAAGGGTAGGCAATAAGCCATCAGGGCGCTCTCTTTCAATTATGCGGGCCAGGACTTCCACAGTGAGCGGCTCGATATAAACGATATCGGCAATGCCCTCGTCAGTCATGATGGTCGCCGGGTTCGAGTTCACCAGGACCGTGGTCACGCCTTCCTCCCGAAGCGACCGGCATGCCTGAGTCCCGGAATAATCGAACTCCGCCGCCTGCCCGATGATTATCGGCCCCGAGCCAATTACTAATACTTTAGATATTTCGGACATGTCTTCTCTTTTCTATTCTAGCCCCTCACCATCTCCAGAAATCGCTCAAACAGATACATGTTATCTAATGGGCCGGGGGAGGCCTCGGAGTGGTACTGGATGGACAGGATGGGCAGGTCTCGGTGGCGGAGTCCCTCCACCGTGCCGTCGTTTAAGTTTATGTGACTCACCTCCAGCCCCCCTTTCAATGTGTCTGCATCTACAGCATAGCCATGATTCTGAGCGGTGATATAGACCCTGCCGGTGGCTAAATCCCGCACAGGGTGGTTGCCGCCACGATGCCCGAACTTCAATTTGAATGTCTGTGCTCCTAAAGCCTTGCCTATAAGCTGATGCCCCAGGCAGATACCCATTATCGGCTTTCGTCCTATAAGCTCTTTTACCGTGTCCGTGATATCAGCAAGGAGGGCCGGGTCGCCCGGGCCAGGGGAGAGGACAATGCCATCGGGGTTTAAGGCTAAGACGTCTTCTGCTGAAGCAGTGCACGGGACAGCACTTGCCTGGCAGCCAAGGTGGCTCAAGATACGCAGTATGTTGTATTTCAAGCCGTAGTCGATAACCAGAATTTTAAGAGAGTGCTTTGTCGCTGACGCTCCTCGCAATGACTGAGAAAGCAGGGTTGCAGTGGCAGGGGTATTGGATTGCCACTCGTATGCCTTCTCGGTGCTAACCTGATGAACAAAATCAATGACATCGTATTTAGGCGAGCTCTTCAGTTCCTTCAAAGCCTCCTCAGTGGTCATCTCTGAACTGAGAATGCCCATCATCACCCCGCTTGACCTCAGGCGGCGAGTTAAAGCACGGGTATCTATGCTGCTGATGCCAGGAATGCCACCGGCCAGCAGAAACTCGTGCAAAGTGCGGCTGCTCTGCCAGTGACTGGGCTGGGAGCAGTATTCCCGAACGGCTAAGCCCCTCACCTGAATTTTCTTGGATTCAAAGTCGGATTCGTTGATGCCATAGTTGCCAATTAAGGGATAGGTAGGGACAAGAATTTGACCAGCATAAGAGGGGTCTGTGAGCATCTCCTGGTAGCCGGTCATGCTGGTGCTGAAGACTACTTCACCATGGGCAGTGGTCTCGGCACCGAAGGAATGGCCTTCATAAACCGACCCGTCCTCGAGAACTAAAATCGCTTCCTTAGCCATGAGATTGCTTCGTCACTTCGCTCCTCGCAATGACAAGGGAATCATCGGTGTAGACTAGCTTTCCCTGTGCTATGGTTGCCATCACCTTGCCCTTAAACTTATAGCCATCGTAAGGAGTATTCTTGCCCTTAGAGGCAAAATTGCGGCTATCCACTATCCATTCCCGGTCAGGGTCAAGTATGGTGATATTAGCCGGGGCGCCTGCCTTTAAGGTGCCTAGTTCACCATTTCTACCAATGACTTTCGCTGGCTCACAAGTCAACTTAAAAATCAACTGAGTAAGGCTTATTTCTCCTTCATGCACCAGGCTCATGAGACAACCGAAAGCGGTTTCAAAGCCACTGATGCCGAAAGCAGCCAGCTCCAGCCCGCACTTTTTGTCTGCCAGGGTATGGGGTGCATGGTCAGTGGCGATAGCATCGATTACCCCGTCTTTAACTCCCTCAATTAAGGCTTCGACATCCTCTTTGGTGCGCAGGGGTGGGTTCACTTTGGCATTGGTATCAAAGGGTCCGTTTGAAGCTTTACCCGTAATCCTTTCCTCGGTTAGGGTCAGGTGGTGGGGTGTGACCTCAGCGGTTACCGGAATCCCTTCTTCCTTGGCACGTCGAATAAGCTCCACGGAGCCTTTGGTGCTCGCATGGGCAATGTGAAGTCTGGCTTTTGTCAACTTTGCAAGAATCAGGTCACGGGCTACCATGACTTCCTCAGCAGCCGCTGGAATACCTTCTAGCCCCAACTTGGTGGATACTCGACCTTCGTTTATGATTCCCTTGCCACTTAGCGTCTTATCCTCACAATGGTCAATGACTGGCAATCCCAGGTCTCGACTATACTCCATAGCGCGACGCATAATCTGTGAGCTTGCCACAGGGTTGCCATCATCGCTGAAAGCAACTACTCCGGCTTCAGCCAGTCCGGCCATATCGTTTAATTCCTCGCCTTTTCTACCTTTAGTGATACAGCCTATGGGAAGAACGGCAACCAAGCTATCCCTGATTGCTTTTTGCTTCAACCAATTTACAGCAGCCGGAGCATCTAAAGGAGGCTCTGTATTTGCCATACAACATACAGTGGTGAAACCACCTATGGCGGCTGCTTTTGTCCCCGTGGCGATTGTTTCCTTATCCTCAAAACCTGGCTCTCTGAGATGACAATGAAGGTCTATGAAGCCGGGGCAGACGACCAGCCCTGGGACATCTAAATTATTCGCCTCGCCCGGAATAATATTGCCCCCTATCTGCACAATCTTGCCCTCAGTAATAAGCAGGTCACCAATCTGGTCTATGCCCTGGCTTGGGTCAATTATATGGCCGCCACGTATAAGCAGAGGGATAGCTTCCTTATTCATTGTCTGGCATAGCTGCTGGGCTTGAACCCCTGAGACTGGGCTCCCTTCTCCGAATCAAAAATAATCAGATTTTCTGGGTTAATCTTCCGAGCAAAGTGGCTATCAGCGCTGTGATATTTCTTGCTCTCCAACTTTCCCTCATGCCAATCTGAACTGGCGATGTATTGAGGATGAAGCTCATGGTCGCAATAGATACATCGCAATGTTAAAGGCTCGAGACTCACTATTTTGAACTCAGGCTTTATGTACCTTACTTCTGTTTCCTGGTTTGAGACACACTTTGTATTAGGGCACTTGACCCCGGAATCTCGCTTATAAACGGGATAATCTATCTTTTGGACAAAGGAATCCTCTCTTTCAGGAATTGTGACTTCCTTGGCGCCCAATAGGAGGGCCAGGAGCGCCATTCTGACGGGCATCCCGTAAGCTGCCTGCTTGAAATACATGCTCCTGGGGTCGGCATCTACATCATGGGTCAACTCATCAACACGGGGTAGCGGATGCATAACAAGTGTTTTCTTAAACTCCTTTCCTTTAAGGAGTTTTTTATCTACCACCGGGTAGCCTTTTTTCAATCCCTGTTCTTCCACCGAGGGCACTTGCCTTTCCTTTTGAAGCCTGGTGACATAAAGGGCGTCGACCCCCGCCTTCAGTTCCACCCGGGTACTTATGTCAGGCAGCATGGCAAGTTGATGTGGGCTACCCGGAGTCATGTATATGGCATCGATAGGGAAGAGCCCCCTTTCAAGTTCCTGGTTCAGATTCCCGCATCTTTTCAGCTCACCTTTATACTCTGTGCTCAGTCTCCTGAGGACATGCTCCGGCATCTCAAGCCCCAGGCCAGGGCAGAAAAGGATAGTGGCACCAAACCTGGCTAAAGCGTAGATCAGGGAATGAACTGTTCGCCCGTGTTTCAAGTCTCCCCACAGAGCAATTCTGAGTCCCTTAATGGTCTGTCGTTCTTTTCTAATGGTGTAGAGGTCGCACAAGGTCTGGGTGGGATGTTCATGGCCCCCGTCACCAGCATTTATCACGGGGACGCCAGCGTAGTCGGCAACCACCCTGGCTGCTCCTTCCCAGGGATGCCTGATAACAATTATATCGGCATAGCTTCCGAGTACTTTCGCCATATCAGCAATGCTTTCGCCTTTGGCCAGGGAACTTGCCCCTATGTCCACTGCACTTATGATGCGCCCTCCCAGCCTGAGCATCCCAGCTTCAAAAGACAGCCTCGTTCTGGTGCTTGGCTCAAAAAACAAACTGGCCATGATCTTCCCCTGGCATAGTCCGGACTGCTCATTGAGGGAGTTCGCCATCTCGTCTGCCAGGGAAAACAGCGCTTCGATTTCGCCGTTGGACAAGTCGTCTATGGTCACCAGATTTCTATTTGCTAGATTCACGACCTCTCCCCCCTTCAATTTCCTCTTAATAGTTCCCCCTTGGCCAGATTCCCGATTACCACCTCATCTACACCATCAATCTCTTCAAGTTGAACTTGTATCTCCTCATCTGTAGAGCTTGGTATATTTTTACCGACATAATCGGCCCGGATGGGAAGCTCTCGATGGCCACGGTCGATAAGTACAGCTAATTGAATAGAGCTCGGACGTCCCATGTCCATCAGGGCATCCATAGCAGCACGAATGCTCCGTCCAGTATAGAGAACATCATCAACCAGGATTACGCGCCTATCGGTGATGCTAGCGGGGATATCAGTGCGACTCTGGTTCGCCGACTTTAATTCCGCAGGTGAAATGTCATCGCGATAAAGGCCAATGTCCAGAGTACCCACGGGGATTGGGGTTCCTTCGAAGCCTTCGATTATTTCAGCTATGCGCTTGGCTAAAGGCACTCCCCGAGTTCGCATGCCTACAAGCACAACACCCTCCGCACCCTTATTCCTTTCTACAATCTCGTGAGCAATGCGAGCTAACGCCCGCCCCACCTCCCTTGAGGTCAGGAGAACCTTTTCAGGCATTAAAAAACCTCCTGCCTTCAAACTGGCAAGAGGTCTCAATTGGTGCTTCTATTGCGGTGTGCTTAAACATATTTCCCCTTACCAGCCTCACTGGACTGATTTAAAGGTCTAACTAGATATTATGCCACAATTGTAAAGATAATGCAACCCCGCACTCAGAATTCTGAGGGCTGGGGGAATTTGCTACAGTACTGGACGTTGGAGGGGAAAGGGGTAGCTCGCGCTACCCTTTTCCCCTAATCCTTAATGATGAGGTTTAGGTTTACTGTCGAGATATTTTGGTCGGCTCCGGGGTAACCTGTGCGGGAGTTTTGGAGCCACTCTCCAGATGGGAGGCAGGGAAATGCTGGGCACGGCGTAAGAAAGAGGGTACGTCAAGAACATCGCTGCTGCCTTTTATCAGGCGACGAAGCTCCTCGGCGCTGTATATTCCCTTGCCTTGTTGCTTAGCGAAGCCAGTAGCGATAACGGTAATTCGGACCTCGCTATCCATCTTGGGGTCAAAAACCACGCCAAAGACTATGTTGGCGTTGGGGTCCACTGCTTGGCTGATTACTTCGGCAGCTTCATTACACTCAAACAGAGTGAGACTTGGGCCACCAGTAATATTGAATAGCACCCCCGAAGCTCCGTCCACGGATACGTCGAGCAACGGGCTAGCCAGAGCAGCCTTAGCCGCTTCAGCAGCGCGACTTTGCCCGCTGGCTTTACCCACAGACATCCAGGCTGGGCCAGCGTCTCTCATTACCGATTTAATATCGGCGAAGTCCAGGTTGATCAGTCCCGGGACGGTAACTACTTCGGAGATAGCCTGAACTCCCAACAGAAGAGCA
>Ga0315555_1002110_pt1 | contig 14153 bp, 8 predicted proteins | sample SalMarSW160380MG_FD_202113 | JGI IMG/M metagenome (GOLD analysis project Ga0315555, IMG submission 202113) | Salt marsh sediment microbial communities from the Plum Island Ecosystem LTER, Massachusetts, United States - Salt Marsh Sediment SW1603-80 ... | reverse complement strand
CGGCCTGATCGTCCTGATCTCCGACCTGTTCGACGAGCCCGAGGCGATCATGGACGTGCTGAAGCACTTCCGCCACAGCGGCCACGAGGTGATCGTCTTCCAGGTGCTCACGCCCGACGAGATCGAGCTGCCGTTCACGGGCCAGATCGAGTTCGAGGACCTCGAGACGGGCGAGCGGCTCATGACGCTGCCCGAGTCGGTCCAGGACCGCTACGTCGAGGTGTTCAACGCGCACCAGCGGTGGCTCCGCAAGGAGTGTGCGAACAGCCTGATCGACTTCGTGCCGATTCGCACCGACCAATCGCTTGCCGTCGCCCTGATGGAATACCTGATCAAACGACGCAAGGCGCAGTAGCAGCGGAGGAGGAGGCATGGTGTGTCGCGGAGCGAACGACCGGGGCGGCCGCGCGGGTTTCACCCTCGTCGAGCTGCTCGTCGTGATCGCCATCATCGCGATCCTGGTCGGTTTCGTGTTGCCGACGCTCGGACGCGTGCGCGCGGCGGCGAAGCGGTCGCAGTGCCTGTCGAACCTGCGCCAGATCGGCATCGGCTGGACGCTGTACCTCAATGAATGGGACGCGTTCCCGAACGACGAGGTGAACCCCGTGCTCGGCAGCACGTTCGGCGGCGCCACCGGCTGCTACGCGCCTTACGGGGGCACGTTGCCCGCGTCGAAGCGCGTGCTGAACCCGTACGTCCAGCGCGGGGGCGACGAGGCCGCGTACCTCGTGTTCCAGTGCCCGAGCGACGACGGTTTCAACAACCACCAAGAGGGCGTGTCCGTCTACGAGCTCTACGGGACGTCGTACATCTACAACGACGACAAGCTGTCGGGTGTCCGTCTCGGTGAGGTGACGACCGGCCCAGGCCGCCTCTGCCTGGCCGGTGATGCGGGCTGGTTCGTCACGCTGAACCCCGACTGGCCGAAGTGGGGCCGCTGCTGGCACACGGCGGGCGGGTACCCGTCGTTCAACGTGCTGTTTCTCGACGGGCACGTGCAGTACGTGCTCGTGAAAGAGGACGAAATCTCGACGGACGACTACACCATCGATCCCTTCGAATAAGATGTTGAAACACACGTGATGATTGGCGTCGGCTACTTCAATCCGCTCTTTCTGTACGGCCTCGCGGCCGTGTCGCTGCCGATCATCATCCACCTGCTGCTCAGGAAGCGGCGAAAGCGGCTGCTGTTCAGCACGCTGCGCTTCCTCAAGATCGCCACCCGCGAGAACGCGCGCCGCAACCGCATCAAGCAGTGGCTGCTGCTCATGCTGCGCATGGCGATCGTCGGGCTGATCATCTTCGCGTTCGCGCGCCCGTTCTTCCAGCGCCAGGCGCTCGCCGGCATCGGCCCGGGCGCCAAGGAAGTCGTCTTCCTCGTCGACCGCTCGTTCAGCATGGGGGCGCGGACCGAGCTCGGCGGGACCAAGCTCGAGCGCGGGTTGAGCTATGCCGTCGACCTGCTCGGCAAGCTCGGGAGCGATGATCGCGCCGCGGTGGTCGCCTTCGACGAGTCGGCCGAGCTCGTGCACGCAATGACGGCCGACTTCGGCGCGGTGCGTGCCGCACTCGGACGGATCGAGCCGAGCGCGCACGCGACGAACGTCTCCGCGGCACTCGCATATGCGCAGGAGCTGTTCGACAGGACTGACGCGCGTCAGAAGGCGATCTTCCTCGTGAGCGACCTGCAGGCGAGCGGCCTGGGCGAGCTGCGCGAGCTCGAGCTGGGGCCCGGCATTGTGCTCGAGGTGCCCGACCTGACGCAGCCGGTCGCGAACGCAGCGGTCGTCAGGCTCGAACCCGTGGGCGACGAGCTGCTGAGCGGCGAGCCGTTCATCGTCCGGGCCGCGGTGCGCAACTTCTCGGCGCAGCGGCGGTCGGCCGAGGCAACGCTCGCCGTGGCGGGCACGGCGGTGGGCACGCAGCCGGTCCACGTTGGGGCGTCGGGCGCTGCGACGGTCGAGTTCGAGCACATGATCGACGAGCCGGGCGTTCACGGCGCCTCGGTCTCGATCGACGTCGATGACGCGCTCGCGATCGACAACGAGGCGTTCGTTGCGCTCGACGTGCGGCGGCCGCTTCGAGTGTTGTGCGTCAACGGCACGCCGTCGGAGGTCCCGTACTTCCGCGAGACGCATTACCTCGAGACGGCGCTCAACCCCTACCGCTTCGGCAGGGAGCCGGGCACGACGATCTTCGAGCCGCGCCTGATTGAACCGGGCGAGCTCGCGTCGCAGCGGCTCGCCGGCTATGACGCTGTCGTGCTGGCGAACGTTGACTACGTGGACGTCGCGGCGGTGGCGGCGCTCGAGGCATATGTGAGTGACGGCGGCGGGTTGCTCGTGTTCACGGGCGACCGGGTCTCGCTCATCCAGTACAACCGCGACCTGTACAAGGACGGCGAGGGCTTGCTGCCGGCGCGGCTCGAGCCGCCGACCGGCTCGCTGCTCGAGGTGTCGGAGTTCCGGCAGATCACCAACTTCGTCGAGGACCATTACATCTTCGAGTCGTTCGTCGATCCAGCCGAGGGCGACCTGAGCGTGCCGCGCTTCCAGCGCATTCACCGGCTCGGCGCGATCGACCCCGAGACCGCGACGGTGCTGGCGTTCTTCAGCGACGGGCGACCCGCGCTCGTCGAGAAACGCTTCGGCCGCGGACACGTGCTGCTCATGCCGACGAGCGCCGACGCCGACTGGAACGACATGCCGAAACGCAAGGTGTACCTGCCGTTTGTCCACCGCGCGGTCGGCTACCTGTGCGGCGCCGAAGCGCTGTCGCGCGTCGAGCCGGCGCTCCTCGTCGGCGAGCCGGTCCCGCTGCCGCCGGGCGTCACGACGGTGCTCGATCCGGACGGGCGCACGATCGAGCCGGCCGACCAGAACGTGCTGCGCGAAACGGACGTGCCCGGCCTGTACCGTTTGCAGTTCGAGGACGCGCCCGAGCGGGCCGTCGCCGTGAACGTCAACCCCATCGAGTCCGACCTGCGCTGCCTGAGCGTCGCCGAGTTCACGGAGCTCGTCTCGCCCGAGGCGCAGCGGGTGGCCAAGGCCGGGCTTGGTGACGAGAATCCCCGGGACCGGGACGAGATCTGGCGGTACGTGTTCGTGGCGCTGCTCGTGTTCCTGTTGGCCGAGACGTGGCTGGGCAGCCGCACCCATGCATGACGACGGGAACCAGGGGCAGCGCGCTCGTGTCGAAACGGGCAGTGAGCCGGTTCTTGACGAGCGGCCACACGTAATGTATACTGACGGTGCACGCGGTACGTTCGGGAGCTGATAGATGAACGACGACGTCCGGTACGTCGAGCAGCGGCTGCGCGCAGTCAGGCTCAGCAAGCGGCGCTTCTACATCATGTTCGGCGCGTCGACGGTCGTGGCCGCGCTCTGCGTGGGGCTTATCATCTTCTCGTCGATCGACCTGCACGTCTCGCTGCTCGCATGGCTGCGGGCCGCATTCTTCGGCCTGCTCATTTTCGGGGCGCTCGTGCTGATCGGCGTGCTCGTCGTGGTGCCCCTCCTGCGTCGGCTCGGCCTGCTCAGGCTCACGTGGGCCGTTGAGGAGACGTTCCCGGGGCTGGACGCGACGCTCGCGACGACAGTCGAGTACACGATCGATCCGTACAGCCGCGACCACCACACGAGCGAGGCGATGCGGGCCGCGCTCGCCGAACACACGCGCGGGCGTATCGCCGACCTGGAGCTCACGCGCAGCGTGCGCTGGGCGCAGCTGCGCTGGCCGGCGTTCACGCTGGGCCTTGTGCTGGTCGGTCTTGTGCTGCTCTTGCGATTCGTGCCGAACACGGCGACCGCCATGCAGCGCGTCCTCATGCCGTGGCGCGAGACGACGTACACGCGGCTCGACGTGCAGCCGGGCGACGCCGAGCGGGAAGAGCTGAGTGACCTGACGATCACGGCCAACCTGCGCGGCCGCATCCCCGACGAGGCGACCATCCACTTCGAGCAGACCGGCGGCGAGTGGGTGAGCGAGCCGATGACCGTCGAGCGCGCCGAGCCACGGCGCGCCTCGACGAGCCACACGTTCAACCGGCTGTCGCGCACGTTTTCGTACTACATCGAGGCCGGCGACGCGGCGTCGCCGAAACACACGGTCCTCGTCTACCCCGACCCGAAGATCGAGAAGCTCACGGCCGAGCTCGTGTTCCCGTCGTATACGGAGCTGCCGAAGCAGACGATCCGCACGGGCGATATCCTTGCGCTGCGCGGCACGCGCGTGACGCTCACTGCGAACACGAACACCGTGCTGGGTGGCGCGCGGCTCGTTCGCGACGACGGCACCGAGCTTGCACTGACACTGAGCGACGACACACGCAGCGCGACCGGCTCGTTTGTCGTCGAGCAGAGCGGCGAGTACGAGGTGGAGATCGAGGACACGCTCGGCCACCGCAATCGGCAGCGGCGGACCTACTCGATCGTCGCGCTCAAGGACACCGTGCCCGACGTGCGCATCGTGCATCCGGGCAAGGATATGAAAGTGACCAAGACGGGCGAGATCCCCGTCGAGTTCGAGGCGGCCGACGACTTCGGCATCGTCGAGGTCGGCCTCGCGTTCAACATCAAGATGGAAGGCGAGCGGCGCGAGATCGTCAAGACGTTCGACACGCGCGCGCTGCACACGCACGGCGAGGCGCTCATCATGCTCGAGCAGTTCCCGCTCGAGGCGCACGACATTGTCAGCTACTACGTCTACGCGATCGACAACGACACGGTGAGCGGCCCGAAGCAGGGGATCTCGAACGTCTACTTCATCGAGATCGTGCCGTACGAGGAGAAGTACCGGCTCGGCGAGGGTGGCGAGGAGATGCCGACAACGCTCGAGCTCAGGGTGCTCGTCGAGCTGATCCGGATGCAGAAGGAGATCGTCCAACGCACCTTCGGCGTGCTGAATGAGATGACGGAGCCCGTCGAGCCCGACGTGGCCGAGCGCGTGCTGGAGATCGCCTCGCTCCAGGTCGAGAACGCGGAACTGGCGGATGACTTCGCCGTCGCATTCGAGCAGGAGCTGCTCGAACGCGGGCTCGAACACGAGGTCTACAAGGTCAAGAGCATCGAGAACGCGGCGAGCTATATGCGGAACGCGGTCGACTTCCTCGAGGCGATCGAGCCGCGCGCCGCCACGGCGCCCGAGCAGCAGGCGCTCGCCGCGCTCTACAAGGCGCTGAGCGACCTGGAGCACTTGGTCACGCCCGACGCCCAGCAGAAACCTGAAGAGCAGGAGCAGATTCGCCAGGCGCTCGAGCTCGCGCGCAAAAAGGCCGCCGAGCGCGCCGAGCAGCGGCAGCAGGAACGCGAGCAGAAGTTGAACGAACAGGAAAGCAAGCTCGACGAGCTCAAGAAGCGCCAGCAAGAACTCAACAAGGAAATGGCCGACCAGGCGCAAGGCGAGGAGTCGAGCGCCCAACCTCCGTCGGACCAGGCCAGCGCACAGCAGGAGGGCACGGCCGAAGGCCAGGCTGCCGCGTCGCGCCAGAAGCAGCTCGGCGAGGAGACAAAGTCCGAGGCGGGCAATCTCGACGAGATGGCCCGCGAAGACCCGAGCCTGAGCAAGAAGGCCTCGACGAACGCCGAGAAGGCAGCCGACAAGATGGAGGAGGCGGCCGAGCACCTCGATGAGGCCAAGGCTCAAGACGCGCTCGAGAAAGGCCGCGAGGCCGAGGAGCTCCTCGACAAGGCCATCGACGAGGTCCAGCGCGCCAAGGAGCGGAACCTCGCGCGGTCCCTCGAGCGGCTCGCACGCGACCTCGACGCCGCCGCCCGCGAGCAGGGCGATCTCGAGCAGCGCGCGGCCGACGCGGAGGGCGATCGCGACGAGCTCGAGCGGCTCGGCGAGCAGCAGGATCAACTGAAGAAAGAAGTCGACGACCTCGCCGAAGATGCCGCGGGCCTGACGCCGCGCGTCAAACAGGAGGATGCCGCCGCCGGCGAGAAGGTCGGTGAGGCATCGGAGAAGCTCTCGTCGGGCGAGATCCAGGACGCCATGGAGAACGCCACCGGGAAGATGGCGTCCGGCGACGGGTCGGGCGCGGCACCGAGCCAGCAGGAAGCCCGCGAAGGCCTGCGCGAGGCGTCGAACCTGGCGAGCGAGGCGCTGCGCGCGATGTCGCAGACCGACAAGGAGAAGCTGCTTGACGCGATCGCCAAGGCCAAGGACGCGCTGACGCAGCAGCGCGGCATCAACCGCGAGGCCGAGGCGACCGCGGCCGATCCGGGCCTCGGGTCATCCGAGAGAATGGCGAAATCCCAGCAGCTCGCCGACAGGCAGGCGGATGCGGCCCGGCGCACACAGGAGCTCGTCGACGAGCTCGACGACCTGGCGGGAGGCGAGGAGTACCAACCCGACACGAGGCACTTCCGCGAGGCGCGACGCGAGATGGACGCCGCCCAGCGCAGCCTCGACGCGGGGTCGCCCGCGGCGGCGTCGGCCACGGGCGAGCTTGCCGCCGAGCGGCTCGCCAAGGGGCTCGACGAGCTCGAGAAGCTCTACGGGAACGTCCTGCTCGACGACGTCGCGCAGGCGGTGCGCGACGCCGACCGACTCGTGCGCGACCAGGAACGCGTGCGCGACGAGACGGCCGAAACGGGCGCCGAGGCCGACGCGGACGCGGAGGCCGCGGAAGCGGAGCGCGCCAAGACGGCGCTCAAGCAGAAATGGGTGGCCGACGACGCGGCCGAGCTCGAGCAAGAGATCGCCAAGCTCGTCGAGCAGTCGCGAACCGCCGAGAGCGACGCGGGCAAGCGGCTCGAGAACGCCGGTGCGACGCTCGGCTCTGATGAGCTTCAGTCGGACCTCGATGCGAGCCGTGAGGACATCGAGGAAGGACGCCCCGACGAGGCGGGCGAGAAGCAGGCCCGTGCAATCGACGCGTTCGAACGCGTGCGCGGCGACCTCGAGCGCGCCTACACGATTCTGACGACGTCCGATCTTGAGCGGCTATGGGAGTCCGCCGAGAACCTGAGCGAGCTCGCCAAAGAGGTCGAGAAGCTGCGCGAGGGCGAGCCGAGCGACGAGGAAACCGCCGAGATCGCCGAGGAGCTCGACAAGGAAGCCAACAAGCTCGGCGACACGGCCCGCACAGCCGCGGCGGCCGAGCACGCCAAGGCGGCGGCCGACGCGTTGCACGGCGAGCAGCCGGAGGGCGACAAGCCGCCCATGAGCGACCGCGAGCGGATCGCGCACGCCGAGGAGCAGATTCAGCAGGCGCTGGGCGAGGTCGTGCGCGAGATCGACGCACTCGCCGAGGCGCGCAGGATCCTGCTGCCCAAGGACGAGACCTGCCCGCCCGAATACCAGGCCCTCGTCGAGTACTACTACAAAGTCCTCTCCGAGTTCTAGCACCCAGCGGTCTCATCCGCCCTGGCCGTGCCGGCCGCGAACGAGGCGGTTGCCTTTGGGCGTGCGGCGCCGTACACTGTCGGTCGACCTCTACGCTGGTGCACGCGTCGGGGAGGATGGAGCGATGGCCGACGAGGCCGTCAACGTCCGCATCGGGCCGGCCGGATGGTCCTACGACGACTGGGACGGGATCGTCTACCCGGCCAAGAAGCCAAAGGGCTTCGATCCGCTCGCATATCTTGCCCAGTACTTCGATGTGATCGAGATCAACAGCACGTTCTACCGTCCACCGGCGGCGCGTGCGGCGGCGAGCTGGGTGCGCCGCACGGCGGCGAATCCTCGATTCAAGTTCACGTTGAAGCTCTTCCAGAAGTTCACCCACGAGCGGCGCGGCATCACGGCCGACGACGAGGAAGCGTTCCGCTCAGGCATCGAGCCGATCGCCGAGGCGGGCAAGCTCGGCTGCATCCTGATGCAGTTCCCGTGGTCGTTTAAGTACTTCCCCGACAACTCGCTTTACCTCAAGCGGCTCATCGAGCGGTTCACCGACTACCCGCTCGTGCTCGAGGTGCGCAACGCCACGTGGGACAGCGAGCTCGTCTACGAGCTGCTCGCCGAGCGCGGTGTCGGGTTCTGCAACATCGGCCAGCCGCTGTTCCGCGGCCAGCTCCGGCCGACGCAGCTCGCGACGAGCCCCGTCGGGTACGTGCGCCTCCACGGGCAGAACCTCGAGAGCTGGTTCAAGGAGGATGCGCCGTCGCACGAGCGGTACAACTACTACTACTCGATGGACGAGCTCGCGCCGTGGGTCGAGCGCATCCGGGCCGTCACCGCGCAAGCGAAAGAAACCTACGTGATCACCAACAACCACTACCAGGGCCAGGCGGTGGCGAACGCGCTCCAGCTCGGGTTCCTCATCGGCGGCGACTGCGTGCCCACCCCGCTCGCGATGCACGACGCCTTTCCCGAGCTCAAGGGGATCTCGACGACGCAAGCGCCCCAGGAACGGCTGTTCTGACCGGCCGCCCGGTTCCCACGACGTGCTTGGCTCCCGGGCGGGCCGCAAGAGAAAGGCTTGATCGCGACAGGCGGACCTTGTAGCATATGCCGGTCTCAAGGGGGACAGCGCGATGGCGGATGACGGCGCGTTCGGGGCCTGGTCGGACGACCCAGCGTGGGACGAGTACGACTGGGAGGCGTTCCTCCAGGAACAGGACCGCCAAACCGAGCGGTACGTCGAGCTCGAGGAGCAGTACCGCGGCCTGCCCGACGCCGAGGAGCTGATCGCGCGCGAGATGGGCTGGGAGCTGCCGGCCGCGTTCGATCCCGACGTGTCTGACGCCGAACCCGACGCCTCGCCGACCGGTGAGCGGCAGCCGGACGAGCAGATCGAGGACGCGCAGGAGTCGGCGCCCTCATCCTACGAGGCCGATCCACTGTGGCGCCGTGCCCACAACGTGGCCGTCCAGCTCCATCGGTATCTTCGCGTTGCCACCGACGGCGCCGGCTTTCCCGAAGCACCGAAGCTGCTGACGCAAGCGGCCATGATCGCCGCCAAGATCGCCGGCGGGCGCAGCATGGGTTTCTCGCGCGACGCGCTCGGCGGCAACATCGCCAACCACAAGCGCGCGATGGATCACACACTTCTGACGTTGTCCGCGCTCGACGAGGCCGAGCGCGCCGATGCCCTTCCTCGCGCTGCGGCGACACGGTTCCGGCGCGAGCTGCTCGGCGTGCGTGAGCGGCTCATGAACCGGATCGTCGAGCTGCGCAGTATGTTTTCCAGCGGCCGATTCCTCGACGAGTAGTGTCCTTCCCCACTCCCCGGCGGAAATCGCTTCGGCCCAGCCTTCGCCCTGCGTATAATGCCGCCCGGTTTCAACCAACCCTGACGACGTGTGGACCCGAACATGGCAGACATCGCCCGGCAACTCGAGATGATCAAGCGCGGCGCCGACGAGGTGATCCCGCTCGACGAGATGGAGCGCAAGCTGCGCAACGCCGCGAAGACCGGCACGCCGCTACGCATCAAGTACGGCATCGACCCGACCGCGCCCGACGTGCACCTCGGCCACCTGGTGCCCGTGCAGAAGATGCGCACCTTCCAGGACATGGGTCACGTCGGCGTGCTCATCATCGGCGACTATACGGCGCAGATCGGCGACCCGACGGGGCTCGATGAGTCGCGCGCGGCGCTCACAGGTGACCGCGTGCGCGCGAACGCCGAGCGTTACGTCGAGCAGCTCGGTGCGGTGCTCAAGCTCGACGAGTCGCACCTCGAGGTGCATTACCAGACCGAGTGGTTCGGCGACATGACGCTCCAGAACGTGATCGAGGTCATGGCCAAGTTCACGTTCGCGCAGATGATGGCGCACGACACGTTCCGCCGCCGCTACGAGCAGGGCCTGCCGCTGTCGCTCCACGAGCTCATGTACCCTGTGCTCCAGGCGTACGATTCGGTCGCGATCCGGGCCGACGTCGAGCTCGGCGCCACGGAGCAGAAGTTCAACATCCTGTGCGGGCGCGACCTCCAGCGCGTCGTCGGGCAGGAGCCGCAAGTCGCCGTGCTCAACCCGATCCTGATCGGCACCGACGGCGTGAACAAAATGAGTAAGAGCGTCGGCAACACGATCGCTATCGACGACCCGGCGAACGAGAAGTTCGGTAAGGTGATGTCGATCCCCGACGCGATCATCGACAACTACTACGAGTTCCTGAGCGATTGCTCGCTCGAGGAGCTCGCTGACGTCCGGCACAAGCTCGAGGAGAAATCGGTCAACCCGCGCGACCTCAAGTTCGAGCTCGCGCGCCGGATCGTGGCGCGCTTCCACGGCGACGACGCAGCCCGAGCTGCCGGCGCCGAGTTCGAGCGGGTATTCAGGCAAAAGGAGCTGCCCGAAGACATCCCGGAGGTGGTGATCGACGCAAGGAATCTGGACGAGGGGCGGATCTGGATCGTGCGGTTGATTGTCAACGCAGGCATGGCGAAAACGAACGGCGAGGCGCGCCGCCTGATCGAGGGCGGCGGCGTGCGGCTCGACGGCGAGCCCGTCGAGAGCGTCGACTTCCAGTGGCCGCCCGTCGACGGTGCTGTGCTCCAGGTTGGCAAGCGCCGCTTCGCACGCATCGTGGTCAAGGGGTAAGGCGACGCGGTTCCAGGGAGACGATAAGGACCATGGGCGTTGAGCAGGAGGTAGCGACGAAGGAGGCGCGCGTTCGCGCGTTTCTCGACGAGGCGAGGTACGACGCACTCGTCCTGACGACGCACGCGAACTTCGCGTGGATCACGGGCGGCGGCGACAACCACATCAACGTTGCGACCGATGCCGGCGTCGCGTCGGTCGTGATCGCGCGTGACGCGAAGTACGTCGTCACGCCGGCAAACGAGGCCGACCGCATCATGGCCGAGGAGATCGCTACGCCCGGCTACGGGTTGCGCACGGTCGCGTGGTCGGATCTCGACGGTGTCGGGGGCGAGATCGAGCGGCTGACGCGCGACCTCGTCGTGGCGTCCGATACAGGCATCGCCGGCTCGACGCTCGAGACGCGCCGGATCGCCGCGCTGCGGTATGCGCTCACGCCCGAAGAGATCGACAGGTACCGCTCGCTCGGCGCGGACATCGAGCAGTGCATGCGCAGCGTGGCCAAGGGGGTCATGCCGGGACTGAGCGAGAACGAGATCGCCGGCCGCTTGTCTGGGGCCATGCTCGCGCGCGGCATCACGCCGATCGTGATGCTCGTGGCCGCCGACGAGCGGATCGCGCAATACCGCCACCCGATCAACACGGACAAAAGGGTCGAGCGCACGGTGATGATGATCGTCTGCGCGCGGCGCCGCGGGCTCATCGTCGCGTGCACGCGCCACGTGCACTTCGGGCCGCTGCCGGCCGAGCTGCGGCGCAAGCACGATGCCGTTGTCCGCGTTGATGCCGCGTTGAATCTCAGCACAACGGTCGGCGCGGCGCTCGGCGACATCTTCGCCGTCGGGCAGCAGGCCTACGCCGACGCCGGTTTCCCCGACGAGTGGCGCCTGCATCACCAGGGCGGCTCGATCGGCTACGCGCCGCGCGACGTCGTGGCAAGGCCGGGCGAGACGCAGCCGGTCCTGGCAAATCAAGCGTTTGCGTGGAACCCGTCGATCACGGGCACGAAGTCGGAGGACACGATCCTGGTGACCGACGCCGGCATCGAGTGGCTCACGCTCTCGCCCGAGTGGCCGATGCTCGACGTCGAGTTCGCCGGCCGGACCGTCCAGCGCGAGGACATCCTAGTCCTCTGACGCGGCTTCACTGTCCCCGGATTCCGGCTCAGTCTCGTCGCCCAACGTTTCGTCGCCCGGCGTCTCGTCGGCGGACGCGTCGTTGATTCTGGCGCGGATGGCGGCCGCGCGCTCGGCGTACTCCTGGGCCTTGTCAGTGAGACCGGCCTCTTCGCATGCCTCGTTCGTCAAGTCGAGCGCCAGAGCCATCTCGGCTGTGTCTGGTCCCAGGAGCTTCTCATATCCCTCGATGATCTTCTCATACACGGCCTCCGCTTCGGCCAGCTTGCCGTCGGCCACGTAGACGTTCGCCAACGCTGTCGCCGCGCTCACCCGCCAGGGATGGTCTTCGGGCAAGTACTGTTCGGCGATTTCAATCCGTTTCCGCGCTCGGGCATACGCGGTTTCGATATCGCCACGCTTGCATGCGATTTCCGACAAGCCGTAGTAGCAGCGCATGATGATTCCGGGATCTTCGGCGACGGCGGGTTCGAGCACTTCGAGCGCCCTCTTGTAGCAGGTCTCCGATTCCTCTATCCGCTCAAGGTTCAGATAACCCCCAGCCAGGTAGCCACACACGTAGGCTGTCTCGCGGTGCTCGGGTCCATAGGAGCGCTCGTAGACCGGTAGGGCCTGCTCGAGCTGCTCGCAAGCCTTCTCGTCCTGGTCGGTTCCTCTGTAGAGGCGTCCCAGCCAGTAACGCACGCTGGCTGTCTCGATGCTGTCACCTCCCAGAAGCTCGATTCTCGTTGCGAGGGACTGGGCAAGAAGGGGCTCGGCTTCGTCGAACCGACCCAGCTTGGTATACAGAGCCCCAAGGGCCAAGCGGGCCGTGGCGGAGCCGAGGGTGTTCTCGCCTCCTTCGTGCTCGGCGATCTCGAGTGCGCGCCGGTAGTGCTTTTCAGCTTCGTCAGCTTTCGCTTGGGTCTCGCAGAACCAGCCGAGATCGAGAAGATCAACCACCACTCTGGTGTCATAGGGCCCGAATACGCGTTGGTGGATTGGCAGGATGCGTGCGCACAGTCTCTCGGCCTCGGCGAACCGTCCCTGGGCGGCCCGCACACCGGCGAGCCCCGCCAACTGGTGCGTGATTGACAGGTGCTCGGGCCCATACGCCTCCTCGGCGATAGAGAGCGCTTCTTCGTAGGCGGTCTCGGCCTCCTCGAAGCGCCCCTGGGCGGCGTAGACGTCGCCGAGATTGCCGAGATTGGTGGCGATCTCCGGATGCCGGGCGCCCCGGTTGTTGCGGTTGGTCGCGACGGCTTGCCTCAGCGCGGCTTCTGCCTCGTTGTGCCGACCCTGGGCCGTCAACAGCACGCCAAGATCGTTTAGATCAACGGCCACTCCGATGCTGTCCTTGCCCTCGGCGCGCGTGTCGATCGCCACGGCCTGTCTGAGCAGCCGCTCCGCCTCGTCGTACCGGCCGCGGATGCGGTGCAGGTTGCCCATGATCCGGCACGCTGTGGCAAGTTGGGGATCGTCGGGCTCGAAATGCTTCCTTGTGGCGTCCAGGGCCTGCACGGCAAGCGGCTCGGCCTCATCGTATCTCCCCAACCGGAAATACAGGTCCGCTAGATCGGCAGCGACGTAGCCGACGGCCTGGGGATCGTCTGTGGCAGCCGACTTGCAGATCCGCAGACTGCGTTTGAAGCAGTGCTCGGCCTCCTCATACAGCGACTGCGCGGCGCGGATCCGGCCCAGCGTGCACAGGACCGACCCGACACGCCCGTCGTCGGGGCCGAAGAGGCGTTCAGCTTTGTCGAGGGCCTTCTCGGCTTCGTCGCAGGCTTTCTCGTAGCGGCCCGCCTCATACAGCCTCTGGGCCGTCTTATGATGCTCTTCCCAGGTGTCTTTGCATCCTTTCTGCAGACCGCCCACGGCCGCCACAGCCGCCACAGCCGCCACGATGATGATGACAAGCCAGGGGCGCGGTTTCCTCGGCTGCCTGCTCGCCGCCTGCAGTGGCTGAAACGGCTGGACGGGCGGGGCCTGGCGGTCTGGCCAAGCCCCGCCCTGTTGTTGCAGAGACATCGGGACTGCCTCGCCTGACGTCTAGTTCTCGGGCAGCTCGTCGCAGTAGATGATCGTGTCGTCGCCGGCGAGCGGGCCGGTCTCGACTTTCTTGTTGCCGCGCAGCCGCCACGAGAGCTCGTACTCGTAGTCGTAGTCGCCGTCCATGTGGACGTACTCGACTTCCTTCTCCGGCGCCTCGTCGCTCGACTTCAACGTGACGCGCTCGGCCCACGGCGTGCCGAAGAGCGTGTAGCGGATCGTCGCATCGACATGGCGCACGTTCTCGTCGCGCAGCATCTGGGGGTCGGCCTCGAAGCGAATCGTCCGGTACTTGGTCGGCGGGCTGACGTTGATCATGAACTCGTCGGTCGTCGTCCACGGCTGCTCGTAGACGGCGCCGCCGAAGAAGCTCCAGACGACCTTGTAGTCGAAGCTGAGCCACTTGGTGCGGTCGTTGTCGCCCTTCCAGCCGTAGACCATGCGGAAGTAGTTGGCGCTCTGCTGGAAGTTGTCCTTGTTGATATTGATCTCC
>Ga0315555_1002108_pt1 | contig 14169 bp, 6 predicted proteins | sample SalMarSW160380MG_FD_202113 | JGI IMG/M metagenome (GOLD analysis project Ga0315555, IMG submission 202113) | Salt marsh sediment microbial communities from the Plum Island Ecosystem LTER, Massachusetts, United States - Salt Marsh Sediment SW1603-80 ... | reverse complement strand
ACGTTCATGAATTCCTCCGCCTGCTTCGCGGGGAGATACCGGTGATAGTACGGCTGGATCTTCGCCGCGGCTTTCAGTATCACGTACGCCTTCTGCGTCGGCGGGGGCAGCTTTTTGAGCATGTTCTCGTCCAGCATCCGCGCCGGGATCCGGTCCTTGCCGACAAGGTCGGACGTGGTGTCGTCGTCGGTGAGATACCGCAGCAGCATCACCCCCATGGCCCGGTCCGCGCACGTGGCGGAGACCGCAAAGGCGGACTCCACGCCGCCGAGCACGGTGGCCGCGTCGCCCTTCCCGTCGGTGACGGGCGGGAACGGGAAGCAGCCCATCTTGCCGTAGAGCTTCTGGCTGCCCGCCTTCACGGCGTCCACCAGATCCATGTCCATCATGCACATGGCCGCCTGGAATTTCACGAACCGCTCCGCGGACTGCTCGGCGGTCTGGTCGTTGAACCCGCTCGGGAACGCGCGCATGCGCACGAATCTCTGCAGCAGGTCCCCGGCCTTCACGAATACCGGGTCGTTGAACGTCTTGCCGTCCTTCCGGGCGAGGACGTCCCGGAACAGCTGGGTGCCGCCCAGCCGCGAGGCCAGGTACGCGAAGTACAGGCCCCCGGGGATCTTATCCTTGTTGCCCAGCGCCAGCGGGGTCATGCCCTCGCCGTCCAGGTCCTGGCACGCGGCGACGAGCTCTCCGAGCGTCTTGGGGATCTTCACGCCGTGGTCCTTGCATATCTCCTCGTTGTACCACACCGGGACGAAGGACACCTCCACCGGTATGGCCCAGCTTCCGCTCTGGTCGGCGCAGAAGTCGAGCGCGGCGGGAAGGAACTGCCCCTTCCAGTTCGCCCTGGCGAGATCTTTCGACAGATCCGCCACCCGGCCCCTCTTCGCCATCGCCAGGAGCGGACTCCCTCCCCACGTGAAAAACACGTCGGGCATCTTACCGCCTTCCGACTCGGCCAGGGTCTTCTTGTAGGTGTCCGTGTCGAACACCTCAACCTCGACCGTCACGAGCGGATTGGCGGACTCGAACCGTTCGACCGCGGCCTGGATTGCGGCGCGCGACGTTTCGGCGTGCAAGGCGTGCCAGAGCTTGAGCGTTACCCGCTTCTGGGTTTGAGCCTTTTCAGAGGGTGCGGAGCCCTGCTGATTGCCGCACCCGGCTAGAAGCGCGCCCACGAGACACACGATAACCAAACATCTTCCACGGTTTGACAACGGGGTGCCTCCTTCCTGTGTGTGACTCACATATTACCACCGGGCTCCGGAGGCCGTCAAGACCCTTTTTCAGGGGGTCAGAACACTTGAAATCAAAACAGGTTATGTCCCCGGTCAATTCTCGTCGAAGACGCCCTCCAGGCCGCCCAAAGGCGTGATGCCGGTCTTCGAGTCCTCGCCAATGGACCCCTTGAAATGGGCGCCGGATTGGTGCATGATGCGTCATCACACAAAAGGACAATCATTTGAGGACAGGTCGAATTCGTATTTCAGTGTCGGCGGGTATCGCCGTCGTGTTCATGATGTGCTGTGCAGAAATCGTCCCGGCCGCCGAGAAGAAGGAAGACACCTCCGTCGGGGGCGTCTGCCGGGACCACCCGGAGCTGGTGAAGAAGCTGTTCGCCCGGCTGGACCTGGACCGCAAGGGTCTGGAGAAGGTGAAGCAGGCCGTGGGCGGGGAAGACTGGCCCGCGGCGTGCCGGGAGCTGCTCGCGTATTATCGAAACGGCACGGCGCCCGACTGGCTGCGGCTGGGGACGGTGAAACCGGGCACCGCGCGCGATGCCGGCGCCGATCCGCTCCTGAAGGACACGTTCACGATACAGGCCGTCACCGCGACCCAGCCGCGGCTGAAGAACGGGCGGCTGGACTGGGCGCACCTCGGCCCGCGCCGCGACCGGGAGTGGGGATGGCTGCTCAATCGGCATTCGCATTTTCAGCAGCTTCTCCGGGCGTGGGGAAAGACGGGTAACCCTGAATACGCCCGCTGCTTCGACGCGCACGTCCGGGACTGGGTGATCTCCAACCCCTGCCCGGCAAAGCAGACGGCCGGCTCGCAGTGGCGAGTGCTGGAGGTGGGACTGCGCATCAGGGGATCGTGGCCGGCGGCCTTCTACGGCTTCCAGCAGTCGGACGAATTCACTCCCGCCGGGCGGATCCTGATGCTGAGCAGTGTCCCGGAGCACGCGGAATACTGCAAACGTTTCCACGCCTCCCGCGGCAATCACGTCCTGATGGAGATGTACGGCCTGGCGAACGCGTCCGCCTGCTGGCCGGAATTCAGGAACGCGAACGCGTGGTACGACTACGCGACGAAGAAGATGGTGCCGGAGATCAAGCGGCAGGTCTATCCCGACGGGGTGCAGAAGGAGCTGACCAGCCACTACCACTGGGTGTCCCTCGCCAACTTCGAGCCGTTCGCGGACCTGTCGAAGAAGCTGGGCCGCCCCATCCCGGAGGAGTACGCGAAGGGCGTGGAGGGGATGTGGAACTACCTGGCGTGGTCCATGCGGCCCGACGGCTTCGGCGCGCTCAACAACGATTCGGACCGCGACGGCAACAGGAACCGCGTCGCGAAGGCCGCGGAGCGGTACGGACGCGACGACTGGACGTACATCGCCACGAACGGCGCGAAGGGAAAGAAACCGGAGGGATTGCCCTCGAAGGCGTTCCCGTGGGCGGGGCAGCTCGTCATGAGGAGCGGCTTCGACGCGGACGCCCACTGGGCCTTCTTCGACGTCGGCCCGGCGGGCATCGGCCATCAGCACAACGATCGGCTGCATCTCTCGGTAGCGGCGTACGGCCGCGACCTGCTGGTGGATGCCGGGCGCTACTGGTACAAGTCGGACCAGTGGCGGAAGTACTTCATCGGCTCGAAGGGACACAACGTCATCCTGATCGACGGGAAGGTGCAGAGACGCGGGTTCAACGAGGTGAGGCAGCCCGCCAAGGGCGCGTTCGTATTCGACCCCAAATTCGACTACGCGCGCGGCACGTTCGCCGACGGCTACGAAGGGCTGAAGGGGAAGGCGACCCACCAGCGGGCGGTCGGCTACGTCCGGGGGGTGTGCTGGGTGGTGGCCGACAAGATCACCACGGACGCGCCGCGCAATATCCAGGCGCTGTGGCACTTCCACCCGGACTGCACGGTGGAAGCGGACGGCCTGCACGCCGCGTCGGTCGACAGGGACAAGGGCAATCTGCGCGTCATTCCCGTCGCCGGCCCGGAATGGAAACTCGAGATGGTGAAGGGTCAGACGAAGCCGGACCTCCAGGGCTGGTACAGCCCGAGGTACAACGTGAAGGAACCGAACGTCGCGGCGGTGTACTCCGCAACGATCGACAAGACGCAAACGTTCGGGTGGGTGCTGCTCCCGGCCAAAGGCGCGGTGCCGAAGCCGAAGATAGAGACTATCGAGGCGCCCCCGGACGGCATCGGCCTGCGCCTCACCGTGCCGGGACAGGAGCCCCGAGAGATCGTGCTCGGCTTCACCACGAAGCTCATCCGCCTCAAGTAACAAATAGAGTGACAGGTTACTCTATTTGCAGCCGGTCATTCTCATCACTCAATAGAGTAACCTGTCACTCTATTTGCCTTGTTCGACAACGCATCATGATAGATGGTAGAATCTCCGCAATATGGGGACAAAGAGCGCAAAGAGACAGGTGGCGCACATCATGCACCGGCACGTGGTGACGGCGGACGTGTCCACGACTGCCCGGGAGTGCGCCCGGCTGATCGCGAAGGAGCGCATCGGCTGTCTGGTCGTACTCGAGAAAGGGAAGCCGACCGGCATGATCACCGAGCGAAACTTCGTCCACCTGGTAAAGCGCGGCCGCTGCAACCCGGACAGGATCAAGGCGTCGGACATCATGTCGTCGCCGCTGATTTCCATCAGCCCGAACGCCGACTTCGCCGAGGCGATGCAGATGTTCAACACGAAGGGCATAAAGCGGATACCGGTGATAAGCCGGGGCAAGGTGACCGGCCTGCTGAGCCTGCGGGACATGATCGAGTATTCGAACATAGCGCTCACCACGCTGGACGAGAAGCACGAGAAGCTGAAATCGCAGACGTCGCTCGATCCGCTCACCGGCGTCCTGAACAAGCGCGCCGTCACCTCGGCGGTCCGGAAGGAATTCGAGCGAGTGTCCCGCTACGGCGGGCGCTCTACGCTGCTCTTCGTCGACATCGACCATTTCAAGAAGGTCAACGATCGCCATACCCACCTGGCAGGCGACGCGGTGCTGAAACAGCTGGGAAAACTGCTGAACGACGTGTGCCGGGAGATCGACGTCATCGGACGGTTCGGCGGGGAGGAATTCATCATCATCGCCCCGAACCGGAAGAAGTACCACGCGGTGAGGTTCGGCGAGCGGCTGAGGAAGGAGGTGGAGGACCACACGTTCTCGTACCGCGACACGAAGATCCGCCTCACCGTGTCCATAGGCATCTCGAGCCTCTTCGTAGGACGGGGCTACACCATCGCGCTGGAGCGGGCGGACAAGGCCGTGTACCACGCCAAGAAGAAGGGCCGCAATCGCATCGGCCTGTGGCGGGACGGAAAGCTTGCTCTGAACAGGGATATCCAGAAATGATCGGGGGCACGATTCCTTCGCGTCCCCGCGATTCGACAATGCATCGCGTGCGGTGCGCGCACTTAATTGCTTAGCTCCATCCCTGCCGGGATGGTAGAATCAGAGCGGTGAACAGGCCTTCAACATACAAAGGAGGGAATGCACAATGTCTGCGAAAGGGAATCCTCTGGTCCTGATGCTGGATGACAATCGAGACGCGCTGACGACGATGAAAGCGGCGTTCGAGGGCCTGCCGATGGAGATCCATGCCGCCTCGACGATAGGCGAAGCCGAGGGCCTTCTCGAAGAGAAGACGTTCGATCTGGCGATCCTGGATTTCTACCTTCCCGACGGGACCTCCGCGAAGCTCGCGGAAGATATCAAATCCGCCCGTTCGGACGCCGCGATCGTGATGGTGACGGGCGTCACTGAGGAAGAAGACGTAAGTCAGTCCGTGGATATCGTCGCCGACGCGTATCTGCCGAAGCCGGTGTCCATGGACGAACTGATCGCCACCGTGGAAGACCTGCTCAGCAAGCAGGGACGTTCCCGAGGAAGTGATTCCGAAGGGAATTGAGGTGGCTGACCCCTTTCATGTCCCCTTTTTGGAGGCGAAGATGAGGATGAAAGCAATCGTGATGCTGGTGATCGGGGTGATGGCGGTCTCCGCGTGCGCGCTGGCCGGAGAGGACGACGATCCGAAGATAAAGGGCAAGCCGGTCTCCAAGCTGATCGAACAGCTTCGCGGCGACAACCGTGGACTGCAGGTGCGCGCCGCGCGGGCTCTGGCCGAGGCACCGAAGGAGCTCCACGAGAAGATCGCGCCGAAGCTGATACCGGTGCTGAAATCCGACCGCGAAAACGACAAGTTCGTCGCGGCGCAGACGCTCGGCGAATACGGAAGGGTCGCGCGGGCGGCGGTGCCTGACCTCCTTCCCATGCTCGAGGGGACGCAGTTCGAGCGCAACCGGGCGGGGGCGGCGAAGGCGCTCGGGCTGATCCTGAAGGACGCCGAACCGGGCGAAGAGGTGGAGAAGGTTACCAAGGCGCTCCTGAAGAAGATCAACGAGGATTTCGACCAGTACCCGGACGTGCGCCGGGAGGCGGCGACGGCGATCGGGATGATCGGGCCGGCCGCGAAGAGCTGCATTCCCCAGATGAAGAAGGCCCTTACCGATTTCAAGGCGCACGACAAGGACCGATTCCAGGTGCGCATGGCCGCGGCCTGGACGCTCGGCCGGATGGGCCCGGATTCGAAGGAGTACATGGACCGGCTGATATCCATGCTGCACGGGGAGATAGACCTGGCGACGCACGTGGTGTGGGCCATCGGCCGGATCGGCCCGCTGAACGACAACGTGGTGACCAACGTGATGGATCGGCTGGAGAAGGTGCTGGCCGGCGCCGGCTTCCGGGTCGGCCCGTACAGCTACCCGGTCGGCAACCTGTCGGCGGGGACCGTGCGGGAGTACAAGGACTACTGCTTCGCGACGCTCGCGAAGTTCGGGAAGAAGTCCAAGGTGGCCGTGCCGCTGATGATCCGCTGCATCAGCGAGGGCAGCTGGACCGCCGCCCACCGGATCGACAACGCCGTCGGCGCGTTCACGGTGCTGAAGGCGATCGGCCCGGACGCCAAGGAGGCGCTCCCCGCGCTGGAGGCGGCGGCCAAGATCGACCGCTTCGACCAGAGGATCCCGAAGGAGACGGTCGAGAAATTCAAGACGGAACTGAAGGCCGCGCTGGAGGCGGTGAAGAAGTAGGAGGGGAAGAGACGGAGGAGGAGAAGTCTCGTGATCAGGCGGCATTTGTTCGTATTCGGTCTTTCGGTATTCTTCGCCGCCGTCATCTCTCCCTGCGTGTCCGCCGGGGAGAAGGCCGCGGAAGACAAGCTGGAGGAGCTCGTCGCGGGAACCTGGGAGGGGTATCACGCGACCGGAGGCGGCGTGTGGCGCCACTCCATCGACGTCAGGGGCACGAAGAGCCCGGGCAGGTTCCAGGGTACGGCCACCGGCTACGCATGGGTCATCCTTCGGGAAGAGCAGGTCGAGCGGGTGAAGAAGCGGAGGCGGCCGAACAAGAAGGACATCTACTACAAGAGCCGTCTCTGGTTCCAGCAGTTCCAGGTGACGCTCGACAAGGGGAATCTCACGTTCAAGGGCATCCGCGTGAAGGACGTGCTGGGAAACGGCAAGGGGTACCAGCCCGACGTCTTCTCAGGACCGATGAAGGCGCCCGGCGTGCTGGCGGGCGAGATACCCAACCCGAAGGAGAAGCACGAGACGTATCTCCTCGCCAGGAGGGAAGCGCTGGAATCGCCGCCACTGACGCTGGAGAAGGGGAAAACCCACAAGCTCACCTGCCTCGACGACGGCACGCGCCACCTGAGCGTCTACATACCGAAGAGTTACAGCCACACGAAGAAGACTCCGGTGCTGATAAACTGCTCGCCCGGCGGAAACGCCGGCCCTCTCTCGACGAAGATGGCGGAAGAGCTGGGATGGATAATGGCCGGGCTGGGCGAATCGAAGAACGGCCCGCTTCAGCCCTGCGTGGAGAGCATCGCCGCGACGATGTTCGACCTCCGCCGCCGTCTCAACATCGACACGAAGAAGCTGTACTTCTCGGGCTTCTCCGGAGGGGCGCGGGTCGCCGCGTGGGCCGCGCTGCTGCTGCCCGACGCCCAGGGCGTCATCTGCATCGGGGCGGGCTACCTGGGAGACAACCGAAGATTCCTACCGCCCCACCAGGCGGTATGCTTCATCGCGGGGGAGACCGACTCGGGCAGGGAAGAGACGACGATGATGTACAATGCCGGCAAGGCCGCGCAGAAGATGAAGCTCATCATCCACCCCGGCGGCCACACCTGGGGACGCGCGGAGGATCACGAGGCCGCCGTCCGCTGGCTCGCGTCGCCAGAGTAGACACGGCGGAAAGCTGTCGGTGAAAGACAGGCAGGTTGACACCCTCCGCGAACCCCCATAGAATGTATGCCGCTACGTACCCTGGTCCTGGTGGAGGCGTATGCAGGACAACAATGAAGAGGCCGTGGGACGCCTCGCCGTAGAGCGGGGTCTTATCTCCCAGAAACAGTTCGAGGACGCCGTCGAGGCGCTGCGCGTTGCGCGCTCGATGGGCGCCAAGTACCAGAACGTTTCCCTCGGCGAATTCATGGTCGAGATGCGGCTCGTCACCCACCGCCAGCTCGACGCGCTCCAGACGCAGCCGCAGCAGGAGCCGGCCGCCGCCGCGGAACCGCGCGGCAGTGAGCTGATACCGGGTTACGAGTTCCTCCGGGAAGTCGGCGAGGGCTCGATGGGCGACGTCTACCTGGCCCGCCAGATCTCGATGGACCGGCTGGTAGCGATAAAAATACTGCCGCGCCGGTACTCGCGGGACAGCGAGTTCATCGGGCGCTTCCGGCTGGAGGCCCAGCTGTCCGCGAAGCTGGACCACGTCAACGTGGTGCGCGGCCTGACCGTCGACGAGCACATGGGCCGCCACTATTTCGTCATGGAGTACGTGGACGGGGAATCGCTCGAGAAGATCATTCACAAGGAAAAGATTCTCGACGAGGAGCGGGCGCTCAGCATCGTGATGCAGGTCGGTCGGGCGCTGGCCGCCGCCCACGAGAAGGGGATATTCCACCGGGACATCAAGCCGGGCAACATCCTGGTGACCGGGGACGACGTGGCGAAGGTCTGCGACATGGGCCTGGCCAAGGTGGTGGGCACGGAGAGTTTCCGCACCACCACCGGCGTGATGATCGGCACCCCCCACTACGTCTCCCCGGAGCAGGCGCGCGGCGAGGAAGACATCGACGCCCGGACGGACATCTACTCGCTCGGCGCCACACTGTACCACTGCGTGACCGGCAGCACGCCGTTCCACGGCTCCTCGGTCGCGGCGATCCTGACGAAGCGGCTGACGGAGGAGATACCGTGGCCGCAGGACGTGAACCCGGACGTTACCGAGGGATGCTGCCGCATTATCGAGAAGATGATGGCGAAGGACCGGGAGGACCGGTACCCGTCGATGAAAGAGGTGTTCAAGGATATGGAGGCCATCATCGACGGCAAGGAGCCGGAGACCGTCAAGCTATCGGAAGGCAAGAGCTCTGTCGCCCCGACCGGGGTGATGGATACGGTGAAGACCCCGGCGCCGCCCGCACCGAGGAAGAGAAAGATATCCAGAAAGCCCAGGCTGGAACCGCCGGCGCCGACGCCCGCACCGGAACCGTCCGGCACGCCGGCATGGAAGATATGGGGCGGGGTTGCCGCGGGGGTGCTGGCCGTGGTCCTGATCGCGGTGATCGCCGGGTCCAGGGGAAAGAAGCCGGACGCGGCCGCGACGCCCGCACAAGAACAGGAGGCGCCTGTCGAGGCCGTCCAGCCGAAGGATGACCTGAAGAAGCTCCAGGAATCCTTCGAGTACGCGCAGACCTGGGAGATGGAGCACCCGAACGACCACGAGGGTGCGCTGGAGAAATACCGGGTGCTTCGGGACCACGCGAAGGGAACGGTGTGGGAACTGAAGGCGCTCGACGCCCTGAGAAACGTCGCGCGACGGAAAGCCGCCGTCGCGGCGGCCTCCGCGAATCGGCCGGAAGAGAAGAGACCGGAAGAGCCGGTTCCCGGGCCGGCCGCGGAGGCGGAGAAAAAGGAACCGGAAAGGCCCGCGGCGCCCGAAGTGAAGCCGGTGCCGGTCCCCGCCGACCCGACGGAAAGGGCGATGGCCGTCCTGGCGGACGAGATGAAGAAGATCGAGAAGGCGCGAAAGAAAGCGAAGGAACGTTTCGCACGAAATATCGGCGACGATATGAAGCTGTACACCGTGAAAGGTCTCCGGACCGGAAAGATGACCGGCTTCAAGGACGACGTGATCGAGCTCACGGTCGACATCGAGGTGGACGGCAAGAAGATCCCGATGAAGAACGAGATACCGCTTTCTGACCTCACCCCGCAGCAGCGGGAGGAGCTCTTCGCGCTTCCCGAGCCGGACACCGCGGACGGCTGGCTCGCGGCGGCGGTGATCGCGATGGGAGAGGAGGACCTGGACGCGGCCGGCACGGCCCTGGAGAAGACCGGTGATCACGCGCTGGCACCCCGCTATCGGAAGGAATTCGAGGCGCTGACGGCGCGGCGGGCCGAGCTGACCGCCAGCGACGAATGGAACGTGAAACTCAAGCCGCTCCTGACCGGAACCAAGCTGGACGCCAGGAGCGCCGTCGCGGTTAGGGACGCCCTGGAGGGATTCATCGCGGACCACAGCGGGACGGCGTTCGCGAAGACGGTGGAGAAGGACGTGAAGATCCTGATGGACCGGATCGAGTCCGTCCTCGGCGGCATCTCGGCGGCGGACGTGAAAAAGCTGTTTCGCGGCCGGGTGGTCAGCTTCGACCCCCGGACCGCCGGGATCGAGATCCGGTATGACTTCAGCGATCCAAACCAGATGAACGACTGGATGGTGAGGAAGGCCACCGCGATCGACGGGACATGGAAGATCGCGGGCGGCAAGCTGTCGGTGAAGGCGACGAAGGCCGGTCTCGTCCTGTGGCGCGGCAAGCTGGAGAACGGCAAGGTCTCCCTCACCTGTTCCGCCTCCGGCGCGGCGGCCAACCATTTCGCGCTCTTCGTTTCTCACGGCGGGGAGGCGAAGTTCGGCGGCCTCGCGGGCTTTGTCGGCTGGGGCCGCGAGACGATGCTGTGGGCGGACGGTGTCGGCGGGATGCAGAGAACGTCGTTCTATACCGCGCCGAACCGCACGTACCGGATAGAGGTTATCCGGGACGGCACCAACCTGGAGATGAAGCTCGACGGCGCCTCCTGGAGCAACGGCAAGGGAGTGCCGGACAAGAAGGGACCGTACGTCGGGCTCGGCATGTCGGCAGGCAATATCTCCTACTGGAACGTCGTGATAAAGGGCGCGTTCGACCGTACATGGCTCAAAAGAGAGATCGAAAGGAACCGGAAGGCCGAGACGTACGCGAACGGCGCGTTCAGGTACCGGACGCCGGAAGGGCGGAAAGAAGCGGTAAAGAAGTTCGGCGGCTCGGACAAGACGGAGCTCGCCGTCGAGGAGGCGCTCACCTGGCTGGCCGGGCACCAGGAGCCGGCCGGCTGGTGGGACGCGCTGAAGTACACGGCGCCCTCGGCAAAGACGTGGAGCGCCACCATCCGGGTCGGATGCACCGGGCTGTCGCTTCTGGCCTTCCTGGGGGCGGGACATACCGACGCGTCTCCGAAATACGGCGACAACGTCCGGCGGGCTATCGACTGCCTGCTCGCCGCCCAGAAGCCGGACGGCGGGATATACGACAGGCTTGCGAGCAGCGCAAGCACCGGCTACAACCACGCGATAGCCGGGCTGGCCCTGGCCGAGGCCTATATCATGACGAGGGACCCGCGGCTTGCCGAGCCGCTGGAGAGGGCGATCGCCTTTGCCGTAAACGTGCTGCAGAAACGCGGCTCCGGCTGGAAGTACGTGCCGGGCGAGATCCCGGACATGTCGGCCACGATGTGGTTCGTGAAGATGCTCACCGCCGCCCGGGCGGCCGGGTTCGAGGTCCCCGAGTCCGCGTTCGACGGCGCGAAGGCGTTCCTGAAGGAGGTTGTGAAATCCGACGGGCAGGCCACGTACGATTCCGTCCAGACCGACACCCGGTTCTCGATGACGGCTGCGTCGGTGGTCGCGCGGCTCGCGATGGGCACCCCCCACCGCGACCGGCTCCTGCTGAAGGGAACGTACCGTCTCGTCACCAAGGGGAAGCCGGACTGGAACGACGCGGAGAAGTTCAAGGGAATCGACGGCGACCGCAGCTTCTACTACTGGCACACCGCGACGGACGCGATGTTCGGGATCGGCGGCGCGGAGTGGAAGACCTGGAACGAGGCGATGATCAAGACGCTGGTTCCCGCGCAGAGAAGGCTCGGTGACGTCGAGGGCTCGTGGGAAATGAAGAGCGCAATCGACGGCATCGGCGGCCGTGTATTCACCACTTCGATTGGCGCGCTGATACTGGAGACCTACTACCGGTGCCGGCCGGGGTGGGAGGACCGATGATAGAAGATGACATCATAGGCCGGATGGCCGTCGAGAAGGGACTTCTCTCGGACAGGGACCTGGCCGAGGTCATGAAGGCGTTCGAGGAGGCGCAGGAGGCGGGGTCTCAGATGCCGCTGGGCGAGTTCCTCATAAGGGAGGAGTACGTCACCCGCCACCAGCTCGAGTCGCTCCAGTCCCGGCACAAAGCGAAGAAGACGCAGAAGAAGGGAGAGCGGGAAGGCAAGGAGCTCATCCCCGGATATGAATTCCTGAAGGAAATCGGCCAGGGGGGCATGGGCGCGGTGTATCTCGCCCGCCAGCTCTCCATGGACCGGTACGTGGCCATAAAGGTCCTCCCCAGGAAGTACTCGAAGGACGGGGAATTCATCGAGAGATTCCGGCGGGAGGCCCGCATCTCCGGGAAGCTGGAGCACATCAACGTGGTGCGCGGGGTTGACGTGGACGAGCATAAGGGCCACCACTATTTCGTGATGGAGTACGTTGACGGGAGGTCCCTCGACAAGCTCATCAGCGAATCGGGCGTGCTCACGGAGGAGGAGGCGTTGCATATCATCATCCAGGTCGCGCGCGCCCTGCAGTACGCGCACGACAAGGGAATAGTGCACCGGGACATCAAGCCGGGCAATATCCTGATCACGAAGGATCGGGTGGTCAAGGTCTGCGACATGGGGCTCGCCAAGCTGGTCGGCACCGAGAGCGTCCGCACCGCGACCGGCCTTACGATCGGCACGCCCCACTACATCTCTCCGGAGCAGGCCCGCGGCGACGAGGACATCGATGCCCGGACGGACATCTATTCGCTCGGCGCCACGCTGTATCACTGCGTCACCGGCACCACTCCCTTCAGCGGGACGTCGGTCGCGGTGATTCTCACCAAGCGCCTCACGGAAGAGGTACCGTGGCCGAAGGACGTCAACCCGGACCTTTCCACGGGATGCTGCGTGCTGATAGAGAAGATGATGGCCAAGGACCGGGACGACCGCTACCACGACATGTCCGAGGTGCTGAATGACATGGAACACGTGATGGACGGGAAGCGGCCGGCGACGATCCAGCTGAAGGTGGGAAGAAGCTCGGTCGCCCGGGCCGGCGTGATAGAGACGAAACAGGTGAAGGCGATACCGAAGCGGCCGGGAAGGAAGAGACACACCCCGACGCCGAGAAGGATCACCCCCCGCCCGTCGAGGGCGGCGACCACGACGCGAAACCCGGCGGGCCTGTGGATAGGCGCGGCGGCGGGGGTGGCGATACTGCTTCTGATCGTCTTCGTGTTTCGCGGCGGAGGAAGGGATTGCGCTCCGGCCTTCGCCCCGCGCCAGAAGATCCCGACCCCCGCCGGGACCGAGCCGAAGGTCTCGCCGAACGAGACGAAGAAGCTTCAGGAGATGTTCGAGTACGCCGCGGAATGGGAGCGGAAGGCTCCGGACGATCTCGACGGCGCCGTCGAGAAGTACCGGCTGGTGTGCGACCGCGCGGAAGGGACGGTTTGGGAGACCCTGGCGCGTGACGCGATAGAGGCGATAGAGGCGAAGAGGGGCCGCGCGGTGAGATCCGGGACGGTCGCGGAGAAGCCTCCCGCCGCGCGCGAGCGGGAACCGGCCGCAGCCCCGAAAACGGCTCATCGTCCCGAGGAACCGGTGAAGAAGCCGGTGGATATACCCGCCCCCTCCGCGGCGAACGTGGCCGAGAGGGACGAAGCCGCCGCCCGGCTGAGAGCCGCGGCGGAGACGAACGCGAGGCGGGAATGGTCCGACATCTCGATCTTCGCCGGCGCCCGATCGCTGAGCGGGAGGAACGCCAGGAAGGCGCGGGAGGCCCTGGCCGCGTTCCGTTTCACCTACGGAACGACGGACTTCTCGAAATCCGTCGCGGTGGATATCAGCGCGCTGGAGAAGAAGATAACCGACGGCCTGCTGGAGCTCTCCATCGACAACGTAAAGGAGGTATTCAAGGGCACGGTGACCCGGTTTGACGCGAGTACGTGCGCCGTCGAGATCACGTACGATTTCAACGACCCCGCTGAGCTGAACGACGACTGGAAGCCGGTCGCCGGAACGTGGGCGGTGAAGGACAAACGGCTGGAGGGGCAGGGAGCGACGCCGGGCGGCATCTGGTGGATCGGTGAGACGAAATCCGGCAAGGACTTCCTGGCCTGCACGGCCAGAGGCGACGCGACGGGAGACATCGCCCTGATGGTCGGAGGGGCGGGGCGCCGGGCCCGGGAGGGCGTCGTCGGAATCGTCGGCGCGGTCAAGAACACCGGGGCGCAGATACTCGAGAGAGACAGGATCCCGCTGGCATGGAAGGGCTTCCGGCTGCAGCCGAAGAGGGACTACCGGCTGGAGATGCTCCGCCAGTACGGCAACGCGATACTGAACGCGCCGACACTGAAACCGATTCGCGCCGTGCTGAAGCAGCCGGTGACCGGCACCCGCATCGGGCTTTCCTTCTCCGCCGGACAGGTGGAATTCGACAATATAGTCATCAAGACTACCCTCGATCGCGCGTGGATACAGGCGCGGGTAGCCGC